>UMGN01003842.1_pt1 | contig 373135 bp, 387 predicted proteins | sample 1965281 | NCBI WGS metagenome assembly UMGN01 (sample SAMEA4836073, study PRJEB28245) | human gut metagenome | biome: gut microbiome; material: fecal sample | place: Denmark | collected 2008 | reverse complement strand
TTCCGGAGAAAAAGGGTGGAATCACAGAAGTTGCAGTAGGCGACTTTGACAAAGATAATTATGATGAGAATGAGTTAGAACAGTATGTAAAGGATTCCATCAAAGAATATGAAGACAATGATGGAGCCGGGACAGTAAAATTAAAAAATCTTTCCGTAAAAGACGGAGTCGCAAAGCTTGGTATGCATTACAGTGACAGCACAGCATATTCTGCATTTGTGGGAGATACCGTATTTACCGGAACGGTGGTACAGGCAATTGCTGCCGGATATGATTTTAATACAGATTTCGTAGCGGTAACAGATGGAGCTGCCGGAGATGCAGCGGACAGCAAAGATGTCATGAAAAATGATGACTATCATGTTATCGTATTAAGCAAGGGTGTAGATGTTACGGTTGATGGAACACTGCAGTATGTTTCTTCCGGAGTAACCGTCAAGGATAAGAACACTGCAACCGTGGATGAAATTCCTGCTGGTGAGACAGCAGAAGCAAGATATATTATTTATAAATAGAATGCGAGGAAGAATTTTATGGAAAAATCAATGGAAAAAATTGTAGCTTTAGCAAAGGCAAGAGGTTTTGTATATCCGGGTTCCGAGATTTACGGTGGACTGGCAAATACATGGGATTACGGTAACCTTGGTGTAGAATTAAAGAATAACGTAAAACGTGCCTGGTGGCAGAAATTCGTACAGGAAAATCCATACAACGTTGGTGTAGACTGTGCCATTCTTATGAACCCGCAGACATGGGTAGCTTCCGGACATTTAGGCGGATTTTCAGACCCTCTTATGGATTGTAAAGAGTGTCATGAGCGTTTCCGTGCAGATAAGATTATTGAAGATTATGCAGAAGAGCATGGCATTACATTAGAGACTTCCGTAGATGGCTGGAGTCAGGAAGAAATGATGAACTTCATCAAAGATAACAGTGTTCCATGTCCATCCTGTGGAAAACATAACTTTACAGATATCCGTCAGTTCAACCTGATGTTCAAGACTTTCCAGGGTGTAACTGAGGATGCAAAAAATACGGTATATTTAAGACCGGAAACAGCACAGGGTATTTTCGTTAACTTCAAAAACGTGCAGAGAACATCCCGTAAGAAAGTGCCTTTCGGCATTGCACAGATTGGAAAATCTTTCCGTAACGAGATTACTCCTGGTAACTTTACTTTCCGTACCAGAGAGTTTGAACAGATGGAGCTGGAGTTCTTCTGTGAGCCGGGTACCGACCTTGAGTGGTTCCAGTACTGGAGAACCTTCTGTCATAACTGGCTGTTAAGCCTTGGCATGAAAGATGAAGAATTACGTCTTCGTGACCATGATCCTGCAGAGCTTGCATTTTACAGTAAAGCAACTACCGACTTTGAATTCTTATTCCCATTCGGATGGGGCGAGCTGTGGGGAATTGCAGACCGTACCGACTATGACCTGACACAGCATCAGAATACATCCGGTCAGGATATGTCTTACTTTGATGATACCAAGAATGAAAAATACATTCCATACGTTATTGAACCGTCTCTTGGAGCAGACCGTGTGGTACTTGCATTCCTTTGTGCAGCATATGACGAAGAGAACATCGGAACAGAAGAGAAACCGGATATGAGAACCGTTCTTCATTTCCATCCGGCACTTGCACCGGTTAAGATTGGTGTGCTTCCGCTTTCCAAGAAATTAAATGAAGGTGCAGAGAAAGTATTTACACAGCTTTCCAAGAAATACAACTGTGAATTTGATGACAGAGGAAATATCGGTAAGCGCTATCGTCGTCAGGATGAAATCGGAACTCCATTCTGTGTAACTTACGATTTTGAATCTGAAACAGACGGAGCAGTTACGGTACGTGACCGTGATACCATGGAGCAGGAGCGTATCAAAATCGAAGATTTGGATACATATTTTGCAGAAAAATTCACTTTCTAAATCAAACACCTGATTTTTAACAGAACAGAGTGGTCTGATTTCGAAAAAATGGTTGCGAAACTATAAAATTATGATAAAATGAATATGTGCGCTTGTGGACAAGTGGCACGCGTAATGGGTGACATTGTGGATATCAATTGTTGTTGATAACAGACGATGTTCGCATATCAATAAACCAAAGTAAATTTATTAGGAGGAATTCAAAATGGCAAACAAATGGGTTTACATGTTCAGTGAAGGAAACATGTCCATGCGTAATCTCCTTGGTGGAAAAGGTGCTAACCTTGCCGAGATGACTGATATCGGTCTTCCAGTACCACAGGGATTCACAATCACAACAGAGGCTTGTACTCAGTATTATGAGGATGGCCGCAAGATTAACGACGAAATCATGGCACAGGCTATGGAAGGCGTTAAGAAAATGGAAGAGATTAACGGAAAGAAATTCGGAGACCTCAAGAATCCATTACTTGTTTCTGTTCGTTCTGGTGCTAGAGCATCTATGCCAGGTATGATGGACACCATCTTAAACCTTGGACTGAATGACGAAGTAGTTGCAGCAATGATCGCTGGAAACCCAGATCCTAAATTCGAGCGTTTCGTATATGACTCTTACAGACGTTTTATCCAGATGTTCTCTGACGTTGTTATGGAAGTTGGTAAGAAATATTTCGAGCAGCTCATCGATAAGATGAAAGCAGACAGAGGAGTTAAGTTCGACGTTGAACTTACAGCCGCTGACTTAAAAGAATTAGCAGAGCAGTTCAAAGCTGAGTACAAGAACCAGTTAGGAACCGATTTCCCATCTGATCCTGTAGAGCAGTTAAAATTAGCTATTGAAGCTGTATTCCGTTCATGGGATAACCCACGTGCAAACGTATATCGTCGTGATAACGATATCCCATATTCCTGGGGAACAGCTGTTAACGTAATGCCTATGGTATTCGGTAACTTAAATGATGAGTCTGGTACAGGTGTTGCATTTACCCGTGATCCTGCTACAGGCGAGAAGAAATTAATGGGTGAGTTCTTAATCAATGCTCAGGGTGAGGACGTAGTTGCTGGTGTTCGTACACCTATGCCAATCGCTCAGATGGAGCAGGAATTCCCAGAAGCATATGCTGAGTTCATCAAGGTTTGTGAGACTCTTGAGAATCACTACCATGACATGCAGGATATGGAGTTTACAGTAGAGAACAAGAAGTTATACATGCTTCAGTGCCGTAATGGTAAGAGAACTGCTCCAGCAGCTCTTAAGATTGCATGTGACCTTGTTGATGAAGGACATAAGACAGAAGAAGAAGCAGTAGCTATGATTGATCCTCGTAACTTAGATACACTTCTTCATCCACAGTTTGATGCAGCAGCATTAAAAGCAGCTACACCAATCGGAAAAGGTTTAGGAGCTTCTCCTGGAGCAGCTTGTGGTAAGATCGTCTTCACAGCAGAAGATGCAGAAGCTTGGAACGCTCGTGGAGAGAAAGTTGTACTTGTTCGTCTTGAGACATCTCCAGAAGACATCACAGGTATGAAAGCTTCCCAGGGTATCTTAACTGTTCGTGGTGGTATGACATCTCACGCAGCCGTAGTTGCTCGTGGTATGGGTACATGCTGTGTATCTGGATGTGGCGATATCGCTATGGACGAAGAGAATAAGAAATTCACTCTTGCTGGAAAAGAATTCCATGAGGGAGATTTCATCTCTATCGATGGTACAACAGGTAACATCTACGATGGCGAAATCAAGACAGTTGACGCTACCATCGCTGGTGAGTTCGGCCGTGTTATGGCTTGGGCTGACAAATATAGAAAACTTAAAGTTCGTACAAATGCAGATACTCCTGCAGATGCTAAGAAAGCTCGTGAGCTTGGAGCAGAAGGTATCGGACTTTGCCGTACAGAGCATATGTTCTTCGAAGAAGACAGAATTGCAGCATTCCGTGAGATGATTTGTTCTGACACTGTAGAAGAAAGAGAAGCAGCTCTTGAGAAGATTCTTCCATATCAGCAGGGAGACTTCAAAGCTCTTTATGAAGCATTGGAAGGATGCCCGGTTACTATTCGTTTCCTGGATCCACCTCTTCATGAGTTCGTTCCTACAGAGGAAGCTGACATTAAGAAATTAGCAGATGCTCAGGGCAAAACTGTTGAGCAGATTAAGACAATCATCGATGGACTTCATGAGTTCAACCCAATGATGGGTCACAGAGGATGCCGTCTTGCTGTAACATATCCTGAAATTGCTAAGATGCAGACAAAAGCTGTTATCCGTGCAGCAATCGAAGTTCAGAAAGAGCATGCAGATTGGAATGTGAAACCTGAAATCATGATTCCATTAGTATGTGAAGTTGAAGAACTTAAATACGTTAAGAAAGTAGTTGTTGAGACAGCAGACGCTGAGATCGCAGCTGCAGGCGTTAAATTAGAGTACGAAGTTGGTACTATGATCGAGATTCCTAGAGCTGCTCTTACAGCTGATGAAATCGCTAAAGAAGCTGACTTCTTCTGCTTCGGTACTAACGACTTAACTCAGATGACATTTGGATTCTCCCGTGACGATGCTGGTAAGTTCTTAGATGCTTACTATGACAAGAAGATCTTCGAGAACGATCCATTTGCTAAGTTAGACCAGACTGGTGTTGGTAAACTTATGGATATGGCACTGAAACTTGGTAAGCCAGTTAATCCGAACCTTCATGTTGGTATCTGTGGAGAGCACGGTGGAGATCCTTCATCTGTTGAATTCTGCCACAAGATTGGTCTTGACTATGTATCATGTTCACCATTCCGTGTACCAATCGCTAGATTAGCAGCAGCACAGGCTGCTATTGCAAACAAGTAGGCGAACGTTCTTTCGATGAAGTTCATCTATTTACAAAGCGATTAAGTTTTGAAGAAGCACAGAGGTATAGGAAAAGTTATGGTAGATATCTACGGAAAAATCAATGGGATAACATTGATGTCGAAGTAGTAATGTTACTGTAAAATTGAATATATTATGTGAGTTGACCCCATCAAGTAGTACAATCTACTTGGTGGGGTTATTTATTTAAATTTAAAAATACATCCATTTGAGCTAAGGAAGAAGCTTGGTATGATAAGAGAATATATTATTAATATGAAAAAATTAATAGAATTAAGGAATGTGTTGAGATAATATAATGCTTGCAATTGATAAAAAAGTTTACAAAAAGGTAATAGATTTTTCTCTAAATTGGTAGTATACTGTTACTACATATCCATGGACTGAAAGGAGGACATCATATGTATAATGCGATTGATTTATCTAAATATATTGTATCAAAGTGTGTAAAGGATGGTCATCCTGTCAGTAATCTTCAATTACAAAAAATCTTATATTATATACAGAAAGATTTTTTGCAGCGTGATGAAATTGCTTTTTCTGATAATATAGAAGCTTGGCAATTTGGACCAGTTGTTCCTAATGTTTATTATCATTATTGTGGTTTTGGTGCTATGCCAATATCTATTATTAATGATACATTTTCAATTGTAGCTACAGATGCTGTATTCATTGATAAGATAGTAGAAGAAAAAAGACAACTTAATCCTTGGGATATGGTAGCTGAGACTCATAAAGATGGTGGAGCTTGGGCTAAGATATATAGTAATGGATTAGGTAATCATTGTATTATTCCTACTGAATTAATAAAGGCGGTGGGATAAATGGATTTAACAAAGGAACAGGCTCAGAGAGAAGAATTTTGCAAAATTCTTTTTGAGTTGGCAAAGAATCAGGAAATGCTTCAAGATAAAAGTACTCGACATGCGATGTATAAACGTCTTGAAGCACTTTATTATTCTCCTAATAAGGAAGATAGGTATAGGCACTTCTATTCAGATATATTCACTGTGTTAACTCAGATTCAGCAAGCACCAAATCAGAATCAGGGAGACATTAATATTTTGGGACAGAATTTATCGTTAATAAGAGCGGGGTATAATCCTCAAAATAGAGATGAACATGGAAATATTATTGATATAAGTGATAGCATTCAAAAATTATATGACCATGTAAGTTTAGATATTGCGAGGATTCTGTATTCTGATGCGGGAGATAGGAAAACCGCAGGAGAAACGACAATTGTTGATGTTCAATCCCAGTTAAATCAAATACAGGTGGAAATTGATAAGGCTAAGTTAGCACAAAACAATGTTGAAACTGAATTAGGAAAACAACAGAGAGAATATATATCTATTTTAGGAATATTTGCTGCTGTTGTATTGGCATTTACAGGAGGTATAGCATTTTCTACATCTGTACTTAATAACATCAACACTGCAAGTGTGTATAGAATTTTAGTGGTATCTTTAATAATAGGATTAGTATTGATTAATATATTGTTTGGCTTGTTTTATTATGTTGACAGGTTAGTAAATGGTTTGCAAGAAAATAGAAAAAAATTAAAGCCATTATTATTCTCAAATATCGTATTGTGTATATTGCTAATTGCTACTATATGTGCATGGTGTTATGGATTGGTTGAAAAACGCGATGTCAGAATAAGAGAAGAGAACAAGGGAATAGAGCAAACTACGGAAGCTATGAAACAGCTAGAAAGTGAGTAAAAAAGGAGGTAACCCCTTCTTTTTTTGTTGCTATTATTCCGATAGCAGACTATAATATAACTAGATTTTTATTGTTGATTTTATATGAGGTAAAGAATGATGGAATATTTAACAACAGCAGAAATGTCAAAGTTATGGAATCTTTCTTCTAGAAGAATTGGCGTTTTATGCACAGAAGGAAGAATAGATGGAGCAATAAAAAAAGGAAAGATGTGGTTGTTACCAGCAGATGCAACTAGGCCAGCAGATGCACGATATAAAGCAAATAAACGACCAGAATAGTACTTGATATTAACTACTAAGGAGTGAAGGTATGCATACTGATTTAACTTTTTTCACTAACGAGCCAGATAGAAATCTTTATGACAGATTTAGCAATATATTGAAGAGTAATACACAGTTCTTTGATGTGCTTGTAGGATATTTTAGAACTAGCGGATTTTTTAAGATGTATGAAGCTATGGCAGATGTTGAGAAGATTCGTATTCTCGTTGGCCTTAATGTAGATAAGTATACGGTGAAGATTATTGACAGGGCAAATAATGAGATTGCATTTGATAAGCTGACAACAAAGGAAGCTAAGGAAGCATTTAATGAAGATGTTGTAAATGAATTTGAAAAGTCAGAAACAAATGCTTCTATTGAACAGGGAGTACGCACCTTTATTGAGTGGCTCAGGAACGGAAAACTTGAAATGAGAATGTATGTAGATGCACCTATTCATGCAAAAGTCTATATTATGCGTAAGGATATGGATAAAACACCTGATACATATGGAAGTGTTATTACGGGTTCCAGCAATTTTTCTGAGGCTGGGTTACAGAATAATCTAGAGTTCAATGTGGAACTTAAAGATAGCAGAGATGTGCAGTTTGCTCTTGAAAAATTTGAAGATTTATGGGCTAAATCAGTACCAGTTACTGATGAATATATTGAAGCAGTGGAAAAGAAAACATGGCTTCGCAATGATATTACACCATATGAAATATATTTGAAGACATTGTATGAGTTTTTTAAAGAAGAGATTAATTCAGATAAGGACTTGCTTGGGGATGATTTGCTGCCAGATGGATATATGAAATTGCAGTATCAGCTTGATGCTGTTGTACAGGCACGCAAGATACTGGAAACATATAATGGTGTATTTATATCGGATGTAGTAGGTCTGGGTAAGACATATATATGTGCTATGTTAGCTAAGGCATTACCAAAGGGAAAGAAGCTTATTATATGTCCTCCTGTACTGGTAGATTACTGGAAAGAAGTTCTTCTTGAATTTGATGTTGCTGCCGAAGTAGAGTCATTAGGAAAACTGGAAAAGATTCTTGATAAAGGTGTAGATAAGTTTAAATACATTTTTATTGATGAAGCACATAGATTTAGAAATCAGGGAACAGAAAGCTTTAGTAATCTTCATAAGATATGCTATGGTAAAAAGGTGGTTCTTATTTCTGCCACACCTATTAACAATTATTCTAGTGATATTGAAAATCAACTGTATCTGTTCCAGCCTAAGCATGACAGTACAATTATCGGATTAAGGGACCTCGAAGCTTTTTTTAAGGAATTGCATAGAAAAGAAAATAAATACTCAAAGGGAACACAACTCTATGTTGACCAGCTTAGAGCTAACTCAGAGGAAATCAGGGACAGGATACTTCGTCATGTAATGATTCGAAGAACTCGTGGCGAGATTATGGAATATTACAAAGATGACCTAGAAAAGCAAGGACTGTCATTCCCTAAATTAGGAAGTCCAATTCCTATTGCTTATGAGTTTGATGATGATACAAATATAGTATTTAATGAAACTGTTGATGTGATTAAGAATTTTAAATATTCCAGATATAAACCATTAACATATCTTAAGGATACGAAGAAATATGCAACCTTATTAGCTGCACAGCACAATATGGGTGGATTCATGAAATCCATTCTTGTAAAGCGTCTTGAAAGTAGTTTTTTTGCATTTAAGAATACGCTTGCTAGATTCCAGCAATCTTATGAAAAGTTTTTAGAAATGTATGATGCTGGTGAAGTGTACATTAGCAAGAAAGTTGATGTATATGACTTGCTTGATAGCGGTGATGATGATAAGTTGATGAAATTGGTTGAAGAAGAGACAGTAATGCACTTCAAATCAACAGATTTTATAGAACAGTTTATCAAAGATTTAAAGTGGGATTTAGCAAAACTTAAATATCTCAGTGATATGTGGACTAATATTTCTTTTGACCCAAAACTTGAACAGTTTAAGAAAGAATTAAATGAAAATAAAAAACTTGTTGGAAACAAAAAGATAATTTTTACAGAATCTAAGGAAACTGCTGAATATTTGGAAAGAGAGCTTCGCCCAATATTTGGTGACAGAGTAATCTCTTACACAGGTTCAAGCACAATGATATTAAAAGCAGCTATTGAAGATAGTTTTAATCCTAAGCAAAAAGACAGAGATAATGACCAGTTTGATGTACTGGTAACTACTGATGTATTGGCAGAAGGTATCAACTTACATAGAGCAAATGCTTTAATAAATTATGATTTGCCTTGGAATCCAACAAGAATTATGCAACGTGTTGGTCGTATCAATCGTGTCGGTACAGAATATGCGGAAATATTCGTGTTTAACTTTTTCCCTACTGCTCAGAGTAGTAAGCATTTACAGTTGAAAGACCGCATTATGGAAAAATTACAGGCATTTCATGATACATTAGGAGAAGATTTTAAATATTTATCAGATGAGGAACAGGTAAGTTCGCAGAAGTTGTTCCAAGATTTGAATGCCGATTTGAATGCTGATGAAGAAAGCTCAAATCCAGAATTAGCATACTTAGCCATTATCCGTCAGATTAGAGATAATGATGTTAATCTCTTTGACAAGATAAAGAAGCTTCCGAAGAAAGCAAAGACAGGTAGAAATTCTGATAAAGTAAAGGAAGATTCAACTATAAGTTTTATAAGGAAAGGCTTCATTAAATCGTTCTTTATAACTGGTGAAACAGAGACAAGACAGATTTCTTTTATGGATGCAGTTTCATATTTGAAGTGCGAACCTGATGAGCCTAAGTTAAGCGTAGGCAAAAAGTATTTTGAACACTATGATTCAAATAATGATGCTTTCGATGAATCGCTTACGGTAGAAGAAGTGATTACCACATCACGTCCAGCTGTAGCTGCTAATGACCAGAAGATGATTCGTTATCTAAGAGCTTTGTTACAGACTATTAGGACATTTACGGATGATGAAGAAGAAAAAATAAAGAGAATGATTGAGATATGGGAGAATGGGGATGTCCCTTCAAATGATACCAAGAATATTCTAAAGAGTATTAAGAATGTTGCAGATGGAGTAGAAGCATATCATAAGATTGTCTCTCAAGTTGATGACAAATATTTTGCTGGACGTAAGCAGGTGGCAAGCAGGGCAGAAGGTGAAGAAAAGCAAGTTATTCTGTCTTGTTACATGAAAGGAGCTAAGAACTAATGAGTAGAAAAACAGATATATTTGAAGCAGTACTCACAAACCCATATAATCATAATTCGTTTGTGGATTTTGTACGTGAATTTTTAAACGATATGGATATTGTAGCTCCTACGCAGTATAAAAAGGTTTATAATAATTTTTCATACTATGTGGACGGATATTTTCATATCGGAAATTATCAGGGAGATAACGGAGAAAAGATTGCAATATTTTCTGTAGCTCTTAAAAAAGGCGATTCAGTAGAGCGTTCCAGAACCATGCAGAGAAACTTTATAAAGCCACTTATTGAAGCTGGTAATTGTGCCGGTGCTTTGGTTGCATTCTATACTCCAGAGGAACCAGATAAATGGAGACTTTCATTTATTAGGTTAGATTATGAATTTTCAAAGGGCAAGGTAACGGAGAAACTTACACCAGCAAAAAGATATTCATACCTTGTTGGCAAGGGCGAGCCTTGTAATACCGCTAAGCAACGTTTATTCCCTATTTTTCAGGATGATACAAATAACCCTGGTATTGATGAACTTGAAGAAGCATTCAGTGTAGAAAAGGTTACAAATGAGTTTTTCCAGTTGTATTGCGAAAAGTATCATGAGCTGCGTGAATATCTTGAGAGTAATGAGGATTTCATGCAGGAAGCACAAATAAGAAATTTTACAAGCGAACAGTTTGCAAAGAAATTGTTGGGTCAGATTGTGTTCTTATATTTTATTCAGAAAAAAGGATGGCTTGGTGTAGATGCTATTCCTGTTACAATGACGGAAAAGGAGTATAAAAGAGCTTTTTTTGCAAGAGGACAGAAGAGTAGAGACATAGTAGGCTCAGTGTATGCACCACAGGAGGATGGTTCATATAAAGTTGTATTTGAAAAACTTCGTGCATTATCCAATGAAGATGAGGATTTCCTTGCAGGTATTGTAAAAGGGAAGCCTTGGGGAACTGGTCCTAAAGATTTTATGAGAAAAATGTTTGATGGTTGTGTTGATGCGGGTAAAAATTATTTTGATGATTATCTTGAGCCATTATTCTATACAGGACTTAATCTGAATCGGGGTGAGAATGGCTATTATCCTCCGCTTCATAGGAGAATACCTTTCCTAAATGGTGGATTATTTGAGCAGCTTGATAACTATGAGTGGGAGAACAATAATTTTAATATTCCTAATAGTCTTTTTTCTAATGTAGACGTTAAAGGAAAGAGGGAAGCTGACGGTATTCTTGATATTTTTGATAGGTACAACTTTACAATGAATGAAGACGAACCAATGGAGCGTGAAGTTGCTATCGACCCGGAGATGTTGGGTAAGGTATTTGAAAACCTTTTAGATGTAAAAGACAGAAAATCAAAGGGTGCATTCTATACGCCTCGTGAAATTGTTCATTATATGTGTCAGGAAACGCTGATAAACCATCTTGTTACAAAGACTGGAATTTCTGAAAACGCGATAAGAGATTTTATCCTATATGGGGAATATCTTAGAGATGAGGACACCGCAAAGACACTCAAAGTAACTGATGCTTCTGGTAAGAGCCATTACGAATTTGATAAGAATAAGGATTTACTCATATCAGAAGAAATTCTCAGTTATAAGAAGGGCGTAAACAGGTTAAAAGAAATTGATGATTTACTTGCAAATGTAAAAGTAGCAGATTTAGCTGTTGGTTCAGGAGCATTTCCTCTTGGTATGCTCAATGAGATTGTAAGAGCGAGACAGGTACTTACAGAATATATGGCTATTGAAATGAATGGTTTCCAGAAGAAAACATTCTATGCGTATGAACGAAAGTCTTATGATTTAAAGGTAAACACCATCAAAAATTGTATTTTTGCATGTGATATTGAGCCAAGTGCTGTTGATATTGCCAAATTAAGATTATGGCTCTCCATAGTAATCGACGATGAGATTTCTGACAATGCAGGTAATGGTGAATTTGATGCCCATACAAAGCCTCGTCAGTTGCCTAACTTGGATTGCAATATTATTTGTGGAAATAGTTTAATGGATGAGTTTAAAGGTATAAAACTTATCACTAAAAGTAATATATTAGGAAATGATAATGGAGTACAGCAAAGTATTTTTCAACCTGGTGTAGATAGTTTGATTTCTCACTTAATAGAATTGCAAGATAAATTATTTTTTACAAAAGAACATTCAGATAAAGAGGAAATCAAGAAAGAAATACAGAAAATCTACAATGAAATAATTTTAGAGCAGATAAAAGGAAATAATGAATTAGAAAATTGTTATATAGAATCTTTAGATAAAAATTCTAAACCATTTATTTTATGGCAGTTATATTTCCCTAAGGTGTTTAAGGAAAATGGTGGATTTGATGCTGTGATTGGTAATCCACCCTATGGTTTATTAAATAAAAAACAAAATCAAAATGAAAGTATAAAAGCAGATGAATTTGAACTAAAGTGTTATAAGGAAAGTGATATATATAAACCAGCAAAAGGTGGAATGATAAATATATTTAGATTATTTATATGCAAATCATACGATATATTACGTAAAGATGGTCACCTTTCGCTTATATTCCCGATGGCCTTTATGTGTGATTTAAGTGCTGCAAAATTGAGAAAATTTGTTCTTAATAAGAACAAAATTGACTATTTAGAGGCCTTTCCAGAAAGGGATAATGAAAATAAAAGAGTGTTTAAATCTGCAAAAATGTCAGTATGCATTTTAGGTTCTTCAAAAACTTTAGCAAAAGAAGATGAACAATTTCCAATGCGTATAAGCACAGATAGATTTGTTGATTTAAAATCACAAAAAACCATGATGTCAAGGAAGGATATTGAGACAATTGATTCAGAATCACTTACGATACCACTTATGGCACCAGATGAATATAGTATTTTATTGAAAATTTGTGAAGGTAGTTCTCGTATGTCAGAATATTCAAAATGCTATACGGGAGAGATAGATTTATCTTTGAATAAAAAGTATATTCATCTTGAAGATACTTATGCAAGAATGCTTAGAGGGGCTCAAGTACAGAAGTTCTACACAACAGATAATATAAGTCAAGGAGATATTCTTTTTTTGGATAGTGAATTGTATTTAAAAGAGAATAAAACTCCAAGAAGTCAACATCATTTGCAGTCAAGAATAGTTATGCAGGGTATAACAGGAGTAAATGAGAAATATAGATTGAAAATGTCGATATCTAAAGAGGGTGAATATTGTGCAAATTCAGTAAACTATTTAATGTGTGGTAATTATAATTTATATTTTCTTGGATTACTTAATTCTCATTTATTAAATTGGTATTTTGCAAAGTTAAGTACTAATAGCAATGTTAATGGATATGAAGTTGATAACATTCCTGTTCGCATTGACGAAGATAATAGAAAACGCATAGAAGAATTTGTGAATAAAATGTTGGATAATCCGAACGATTATCAGAGTGAAGATGAATTGAATGCTTTGGTATATGATATTTATGGTTTATCAGCAAGAGAAAGAGAAATTGTTGAGCAAAGATATTTATAGGAGATGTAAAATTATGGCAGATATTAAATATGAAATTATAGAAGAACTTGGTGTATTATCAGAAAGTGCTAAAGGATGGCAGAAAGAATTAAATCTCATATCTTGGAATGGAGCGGAACCTAAGTATGATTTAAGAGATTGGGCTCCAAATCATGAGAAGATGGGAAAAGGAGTCACGCTCAACGAGGAAGAGGTTAAAACGCTTTATAAGATACTTGGTAAAATCGCAGAGCAATAGTTTGAAATTTTGAGAGGATGTGATTTGCTGCATATGTATGATGTGCGAGTTGACTTCGATGAATTTTATCAAGAATTTGGAATAAAGGTAACAAACCCTGTTTATAGAAATGAGGCTCTACCTGCTAAACATAAAATCATGATTCCTAGACATTGGATTATGCATGTAGAAGCATGTTTACGCATAAAAAAGAGATTGCCCTTGTAAATTTGTATTATTTGTATTATAATACATAATACAAAAAGAAAACTGACATATCAAAGAAAAAGGAAGAAAGAATATTCGGAAAGAGAATATCAAAAAACAGAAAGGAGGGACCTTGGGTGGTTATATCCATAAATGAAGCGTCGGAAGTGCCAATTTATCAGCAGATTCGAAATCAGATTGTACTTGGAATATCCGATGGAAGATTAAAGCCGGGAGAGCAGCTTCCCACTGTACGTGCATTGGCCGGAGAAATCGGAATCAATTCCATGACGGTGAATAAAGCCTATGCACTTTTAAAGCAGGAAGGTTATATTTATACAGACCGGCGGAATGGAGCCCATGTGCGGAAGGAATTTTCCGAAGCAAAGGAATTATCGGAGAAATCCAAAGAACTATTGCAGCAGATTATTTCCGAAGCCAAAATCTGTGGTATGACACAGGAAGAATTCTTAAAGATATGTGAGAATATGTATAAGGGGTGAGAAAAATGTTTCTTAATATTATATTTTTTGCAACATTGTATCCTGTTTTATTTATCATATGCATTGTATTTGCATTACAGAATTCCTATAAAGATGGCATGCTTTTTGCTGTAAATATGAAACGTGAATGGGTAGAGGATGAGAATGTAAAAGCAATCCAGAAGCACTTTAAAAAAGAAATGATATGGTATAGTCTTATTCTTGCAATTATTCCGTTTAGCTGTCTTTTTATTCCATACTTTTCCATACAGATGACAATCTGGATGGTGTGGTTGATTGTAGCGATTATTCTATTGATGCTTCCAACTGTATTTGCCAATAACCGTCTGAAACAATGGAAACGGAAAATGGGCTACTATGAAGAGCAGTCAGCAGAACGATATGTGGAATTAAAAAATGCAGGAACTGTTCGCTGTATGCATTTTCTGCCGTTTTTTGTACCGCTTGCCATAGGGACAGTAGCTGCGATTGCGGTTATTCCTTTGGCTAAGGTGATGGGAATCTCCTGTCTCATTGGTGCCGCAAGTGGATATATTTTTCTGCTGGTAGCAATCTGGACGGACCGGCAGCCGGTACAGGTAATAAGCAGCAACAGCGATATCAACATTAATTATACCAGAGCCAAGAAAAGAATCTGGAAGAACATGTGGCTGTGTGCAATCTGGCTGAATACAGCATTAATCCTGTTTTTAATTCTGGTATCTTTTATGCAAAAGCAGGTGGGAATGATTTACCTTGCAGGCATGGTTGTATTTATAATTCTTCTGGCGGCTATGTGCATTCCGGCCATTGTGATATTAGGAAGAGTAGAAAAGGCATATGAAGATAAACATGATTTAAATGGAGGAATCGAAGACGACAGAAACTGGATTGGCGGCATGCTTTACTATAATCCAAAAGATCCGCATACAATCGTGGATAAGAGAGTTGGAATCGGAACTACAGTGAATATGGCATCCAAAGCCGGAAAAGGCACGATATTGTTTATTATAATAGCATTACTGATGCTTCCACTTGTCTGTGTATGGGTGATTGCAGAAGAATTTACACCGATTCATTTGGAAATTGAAAATCAGTCCCTTTGTGCAGAACAGATTCGTACAGATTATGAGATATCACTGGATGACCTGGATGATGTGGAAATACTGACAGAGCTGCCAAACTGGTCAAGGGTAAATGGAACCGGCATGGAAACCTTGGAAAAAGGAACCTTTAAAATCAGTGGTGAAGGGGAATGCCAGGTATTTTTAAATCCACAGAATAAAAAGTTCCTGTATTTTACTGCAAATGGAAAAAACTACTATATGAGTGGTATTGACGATACCGAGACAGAAGAGATTTATCAGGAAATTTTGAATCAAAAATAGGGTGATAGGATAAAACTACAGGAAACACGCTTTGCAATCTACTTGTGCAAATGAAAATATTTGACTTGTAACATAAAAAGAGTTACAATTCAAATATATAAAGGAGATGGAACTTTGAGAGAGTATTTAGAACAAATAATGCATCAAAGTATCACGGAACGTCCTTATGACTCTGTGGAGAAATTACCATTGGGATGCAGAAATGCATTTGAATTAACAATCATAGAAATTCAAAACCAGGAAATTCTTTTAGCAACACCGGTAGATACGATGAATCTGACAGAACTTCGAAAAATGCGAATTCAACTGGAGCGGTATACAGGGTATCGATGTGTGTTCTATTTAAAAAAAGCAAATTGGTATTCAATTCCTAAAATGGTGGAAGAGGGAATTCCTTTTATATGGGAAAATCATCAGATTTATCTACCGTTTATGGGAATGCTTTTGAAAAATAATGAGCAGAGAACACCAAAGAACTGTTCTGTTATTTCATTTTTGACGCAGAAAATGTTACTGAAAGCCTTATATGAAAATTGGCAGGATGTATCTGCGGTACGGGCAGCGGAGAAATTGGAAGTGTCCAGAATGTCAATAACCAGATGCTTTGATGAAATTGATGCTTTGGGAATGCCTTTTTTAAAAATAAATGGAAGATCAAGACGTTTCTTTGCCAGAAATGATAAGAAAGTAATGTGGGAGGAGATACGTCCGTTTTTGCGAAATCCTATTATACATGAATTCAGACCAGAAAGAAAACCTGATGCAGATATGGTTTTAAGTGGCATATCTGCCTTGGCAGAGTACTCCATGTTGGGAGAGGATAACTATGTCACATATGCTATAAGTAAAGCTCAGGTTGGAGCGTTGGGATTAAAAACTATTCGGGAAATCCCAAAGAATGAAGAACCAGTCTGTATAGTGCAGGAAATGGGATATATTTTGCCCTTCGAGAAGGGCAATGTGATAGATCCACTTTCGTTGATACTGATACTGTCCGAAGAGGAAATGAAAGATCCTCGTGTAGAAAGTTCGGTAAATGAAATGTTGGAGGAATTTGTATGGTAAAAGGAATAGACATTTTTCAAGAGTATTTTAACGAATATACAGATCAGTATGTGCTTATTGGTGGGGCAGCATGCAGTGTGTCTTTTGAAGAACAGGATATCAATTTTGGACGAACAACAAAAGATCTCGGTATTGTTCTGATTGTGGAGGCACAAACAAAAGAATTTGGAGAACGTTTCTGGAAATTTATCAAAGACGGAAAATATAGAATCAGGGCAAAAAGTAATGGGGAACCACAGTTCTATAGATTTGATAAGCCAGAAGATGAACGATTTCCTAAGATGATAGAATTATTTTCAAGAACTAATTATCTGTTACAGGAGGAGAATGGACTGACCACAATTCATATTGACGATTCGGTCTCAAGTCTTTCTGCTATACTCTTAAATGATGCTTACTACCAGGCATTAATGGATGGAAGAGAAATTATGAGAGGAATCTCTGTGTTAAAGCCGGAATGGATTATCCCATTTAAGGCAAAAGCATGGCTGGACCTAAGAGAGAAAAAAGATGTGGATTCATCGGATATAAAAAAACATCGAAATGATATCATTCGAATTGTATCTGATATGGTTTTACAGAAATGTATTCTTCCGGACGAAGTGCGAAAGGATATGGAGAAATTTATAGAGCAGTTTGATGTTACGGAAAGTGAATTGAAGAATTTAAAAATTCGTGGAACAAAACCAGAAGACATCAAGCGGGTATTGCAAACTACATATCTGGATTAAGTTATGAATGATGGAAGGACATATATATATTAGAAAAAAAAACAGCCTGCCTTACCGGGCACTCTGAATTATCAGAAGTGCCGGATAGGGCAGGCTGTTTTGCCAGAAGCTTATTTTTTTCTTCGGATATGTACTTCCGGAATAGCGACATTATCAAAGCTGACGCTGGAAGTATGTTCGTCCTTGGAGGAGTTCTGTTCCTCAGCTGTATGAGTAGTGGCATCAGAAGCAGCTTTGTGTACTTCCGGAATGGCAACATTATCATAAGTCAGATCATAATTTTTCTTTTCACGTTCTTTTCTTGCATTCTTGATTTTATTTTTAAAATGAAACATAAGGTGCTCCTTTATTTACAAAATATTAATAAAAAATGTAATTACAAGGCTGTTGATGAAATCGGCAAACAGACTTCCCACCAGTGGAATCAGAAGGTATGCTTTGACGGAGGGAACATAGCGGTCACAGAGAGCCTGCATATTTGCCATGGCATTTGGTGTGGCACCCATACCGAATCCGCAGGTACCTGCAACAAGGACTGCTGCATCGTAATCCCGCCCCATAATATTGAACTCAATAAAGTAAGTAAATACAGCAATCAGAATGACCTGTGAGCTTAATAAAATGATAAGCGGAAGTGCCAGAGAAGCCAGTTCCCATAATTTTAAAGTAATCATAGCCATACCAAGAAATAATGACAGGGAAATACCACCCAGGTCATTAATTTCTCCCATATGGATCGTGGCATTGCCATGGGAGTATTCCACAATATTACGAATCAGTGCGGCTGCTAACATGGCACCAATATAAATTGGAAAAGTCAGTCCTGTTTTGGTCAGAAAATAGGAGAAAATAGTACCAAGTCCAATGGCAAGGATAAGCTGGAAAACAGCGGAAGCATACATGTTGGTATGGCGTTCGTGTTTTTTCTCATCTTCCACTAAGAGGCTGTCATCTTCGGAAGCAACAGTAGCAAGAAGATTTTTCTTTTCTACAAGACGTTTTCCTAAAGGACCGCCAATCAGGCTTCCTGTAATCAGACCGAAGGTAGCAGCAGCCGTACAGATGGTAGTGGCACCATGGATATTGAAATCCTCCAGTACCGGTCCAAAAGCACCTGCTGTACCATGTCCGCCCACCATTGGAATGGAACCGGTACACATACCGATTAATGGATTTAATCCTAATAGTTTGGATAATCCAACGGCAAGAAAGTTCTGGGTAATAATAAGGGCAATGACCAGTCCTAAAAATACTGCCATGGATTTCCCACCACTTTTTAAGACTTTTAAGTTAGCCTGAAATCCTACGGAAGTAAAGAAGAATACCATACATACTTCCCGCAGGGTATCATCAAAGGAAAATTCTGCAACTCCGGTACTGTAACAGATACAGGTGAAAATCGCAAAGAGCAGACCGCCGATTACGGGTGCCGGAATACAGAATTTTTCCAGAAAATGTATTTTCCCTCGTAAAAAACTCCCCAGCATGAGTACCAGTACAGCGACAGCTAAGGTCTGGTACATATCTAAATGTATATTCATAGTGTTCCTTTCTGGTTTTGTGTGTCGTTTTCGGAAGAAAGTGTAATGCCCTGTTTCTCATAATAGGTAACAGCTCCCGGATGGAATGGAATCGGCATGCCATCAGTAGCATAAGTTTCATCTAATTGCAGGTTTAAAGAGGTTGCATACTGTAAATCCTTCGCATGGGAAAAAAGCCATTCCGTCAAGTGCTCTACCGTATCGGAAGAGAGCCTGTCGGAAGCAAGGAGAACCGCTTTGACACCAAGGGTATGGATATCTTCCGTCTGTCCGGTGTAAGTATTGGCAGGAATGGTATATTCACTATAGGATGGATAAGCAGACAGCAATTTATTCCTGCATTTCTCATCAATATCCAAAAGACGGATATCACATTCTTTGGCTAATTCTTCGATTACAGTTGTCTGGATACCGGCAGTACAGAAAAATGCATCGATTTTTCCATTGATAAGCTGGTCAGCAGCATCGGTATAATCGAGGTTTACTGTTTTCACCAGCTCAGTGGTAAGTCCGCTCATGGTCAGAATCTGGTTAGCGTTCTGTTCAGTACCGGAATCCTCCGCACCGATGCTGACGGTTTTGCCCTGTAAATCATCCAGCGTCTGAATATTGGAGTCTGCACGGACGACAATCTGACAGGCTTCCGTATAAAGCCCGGCAATAGCGGAATATCCCTGACAAGGCTCTCCCTCAAAAATTCCACTGCCTTCATAGGCGGAGGCAATCAGGTCAGACTGGGCTAATCCAAGTTCGATATATCCACCGGAGAGCAGCCTTAGATTGGCAGCAGAGCCTGCGGTTGTCTTAACTTCAAACTGATAGGTATCATCCTCCGAGGAGGCAAGCCCGGTAAAGGTATTGGCAAAGGTATAGTAGATTCCACCTATGTCAGCGGCACCAAAGCGGATGGTTTTCTGATAACCACTGCATCCACTCACAAAAAGCAGTGCAAGACATAGAAGAAAACGGAATGGTTTTTTCATATATAAAATCCTTTCTTTTTAAAATTTAATCCCAGTAAAGTATTTTACAATAATTTTTTCAGAAAAGGAAGAGCGAAAAATTAGTGAGAAAAAATATCGTTAATCCTATATTTTTTTAGAAAAAAAGAGATTATAATGTGATGGAATGAAATGAAGGAGGAAGGATTTATGCAGAAAATAACAGTAAAAGTAGATGGTATGCAGTGTGGAATGTGTGAGGCACATGTAAATGATGCAGTGCGGGCAGCATTTCCGGTAAAGAAAGTAACTTCATCCCACAGTAAAAAAGAGACCGTAATTATTACCGATACCGATATTCCGGAGGGAAAAATCAAAGAAGTGATTAAAAACAGTGGATATGATGCGTTAGAAGTAACAAAAGAACCATATGAGAAGAAGGGATTATTTTCAGCACTCCGCAAGTAAACAGAATATCTTAAGAAAAATAATATATATATTATCGGCATAGTATGTTAAAATGAGGAATCGGAAATAATAGGAAAAGAGGACAACGAAATGTTATTGGATTTTGTAGAAATGCTGAAGGTTATTTTTCTTGGAATTGTAGAAGGAATTACAGAATGGCTTCCAATCAGCAGCACAGGACATATGCTTTTAGTGGATGAATTTATCAGGCTTGATATGACAGATTCATTCAAAGAGATGTTTTTCGTGGTGATACAGTTGGGAGCTATTCTTGCGGTAGTGCTTTTGTTCTGGAAGAAAATGTTCCCGTTCCAGTTTAAAGACAAGACACAGCCGGTCGTCCGGAAAGATATTTTTTCTTTATGGTTTAAGGTTGTAGCTGCCTGCATACCGGGAGCTGTGGTAACGCTTTTGTTTGATGATTATGTGGATGCACATTTTCATACACCGCTTGTGATTGCTGCTGCATTGATTTTCTATGGTTTTGCGTTTATTCTGATTGAAAACTGGAATAAAAAGCGGAAAGTAAGAGTGGAAAGCTTAAATGATATTACTTATCAGACAGCATTTCTTATCGGACTTTTTCAGGTACTTGCAATTATTCCGGGAACCTCCCGTTCCGGTGCAACCATTATCGGAGCACTTTTAATCGGAGTATCCCGTGTGGCTGCGGCAGAGTTTACATTTTTCCTGGCTGTGCCGGTTATGTTTGGCTGGAGCCTGATCAAACTTATTAAGTTTGGCATTGCGTTTTCTGCTCAGGAACTTTGTGTCTTAGGCTTAGGCTGCGTGGTAGCATTTGCGGTATCTGTAGTAGTCATCCGTTTCCTGATGGGCTATATCAAAAAACACGATTTTAAAGTATTTGGCTGGTACCGGATTATTCTTGGAGCCATTGTTTTAGGCTATTTTGCACTATAGGAACCGGTTAAGAAAATGAGAGATTCTTCCGATATAAAGAATGGAACAGATTGTTTTAAGCAAAAGGATTTGCTTATAGATATTTTCAAGGAGGAATTTTTATGAACACAAATGCAGTAAATCAGGTGGCAGAAAACGTTTCTGGTTATACGGAATCGGAAAAGAGCAGCAAAGTCTCCGGAAAAACAATTGGAGAGCCAAAGCTTTCGGATAAGGCGAAAGAGTATTATGAGAAGCTGAAAAAGAAATTTAGCACGATGGATTTCATTCTGGTATCCAAGGATATGAAAGAGACAGCAAAAGCCAATGCAGGACAGTATGCCAATGCCAACAAAATGGTGGTTCTAATTGATGAAGAGAAGATTGAGCGGATGGCAGAAGATGAGTCTTACCGGAAACAGTACGAGGGAATCATAGCCAATGCATCCAGTCAGCTTGCAACCATGCAGAGTCAGTTTGCGAATGGACAGAGTGGTGTGAAGGCATATGGCATTCAGGTAAATGATGGCGGCAATGCATCATTTTTTGCAGTTGTAGATAAGTCTTTAGCTCTTCAGAAGAAACGTATCGAAAAGAAACAGGAAGAAAACCGTGCAGAACGTAAGAAAGCTCAGAAGGAAGCTTATGAGAAACGAATGAATAAGGAGGATGAAGATACATCTTCCGTTAAGAAATCGGACAAGACTGACAGCACGGATAAAACTGGTAAGAGTGAAGATCTGGTAACGGTTACTGCCAGTTCGCTGGAAGAACTGGAAAAGAAAATCCAGGATATGTTATATGACAGCATGAGCGATTATGTATTTACACCACAGGAAAAACAGGTTGGCTGGAATGTAGATTTTCGTGGATAATAAATAAAAGGCAGGATACAATATGGAAAAGAGCCCCTATCTATTGCACTCCGGGCAGCCCTGACTTTCTTAATCCACTGGAAAATCAAAGTGGAGAAAAAGGACTGTCTGGAGTAGAGGCCCGATTCGTATGCTGACGTTCCGGAAGGGAATGGATAAACTGGCGTGGTGTCGTTCCATAGCGTTTTTTAAATTCCCGGTAGAAGTAGGAAAGGCTGCTGAAACCGGCAGTCATGGCGGCATCTGTAATGGAAAGCTCCTGCTGTTCTAAGAGGTCGGCAGCCTTTTGCAGGCGCAGGCTCTTGATATAATCTAAACATGACATTCCGACATATTTCTTAAAAAAGCGCATGAAATGGTATTCGCTGAAATAGCAGGAGGATGCCAGGCTTTCAATAGAAATATTTTCGGTATAATGTAATCCGATATATTCTAAGACACCCTTAATCTTCTGAGTATGTTCGCTTTGAAGCTGTGGCTGCTCAGAACTTTTGCTACAGTACGGAAGTAGAAGGGTAAGAAGCTTTAACAGCAGGGATTTTAACATCAGTTCATATCCCGGCTGGGCAGCGGAATAACAGCTGCTGATTTCATAGAACAATGCGAGGGCATCCGGGTAGACCGGGTGCTCTTTTACTATATGAAAAGGGGGAATCAGCTGCTGCTTGGCAAGGGGCATCAGATATCGCATGGCACAGATATCTGCAGAGGATGCACCAAGGAAATCAAGGTGAAAGACATATGTTTCCGAATGCATATGCCCGGCAGGTAATATGGCAATGGAATGCAGAGCCAGTGGAGGAATGAAAACGAAATCTCCAGGCATAGCCTGAAAGCTTTCAAGGTCAACCTGATACGTACAGACACCGCTGGTAATCAGGGTAAATTCAGCCTCTTCATGCCAGTGTGGCGTAACAATGGGATACCGTTCCTGCAACGTAGTAAGATATTTCTTTAATGGAAAAATTCGTTCGCCATGAACGGCCTTTTCTTTTTGCTCCAGAGGGAGTTGTTTTTTATCTTTCATGGGAATCTCCTTTTAATGTTGCTTATTTAAACAGCATTTATCCTGATTTTTTATACAAACAAAATGAAAGAAATGCTGCTATTTTGTATCCTATAACCTACCTTCCACCGTCTGCATCTGAAATCCATAATCATATCGTTTATTTTGTTTTACATAAAAGAGCAGGATTGTGCAATAAAAACGCAAATATCACGGAAGAAACTTCCTGAAACTTCGTATATAATAACAGTATCATACAAAGAACGAAGTGTAAATACAGGAATAATGGAAATATGGAGGATGAGAACATGAAGAAAAAATGGTGGCATGACAAGGTGGCATATCAGATTTATCCAAAGAGCTTTCAGGACAGCAACGGAGATGGAATCGGTGATTTGAGAGGAATCATATCCAGACTGGATTATTTAAAGGAACTGGGTATCGATATCGTATGGCTTTCACCGATTTATAAATCCCCATTTGTAGACCAGGGATATGACATTTCAGATTATTATAATATTGCTGAAGAATTCGGAACCATGGAAGAGTTTGATGAGCTGCTTGTGGAAGCAAAGAAACGTGATATGTATATCGTAATGGATCTGGTGGTAAATCATTGCTCCGACCAGCATGAGTGGTTCCAGAAAGCACTGGCAGACCCAGATGGAGAGTATGCAGATTATTTCTATTTTGTGAAAGGAAAAGATGGCAAGGCTCCAAGTAATTACCGTTCCTATTTTGGCGGAAGCACCTGGGAGAAGGTGCCAAATAGTGATAAATACTATCTTCATATGTTTGCCAAAGAGCAGCCGGATTTAAACTGGGAGAATCCGGTAGTGCGTCAGAAAATTTATGAAATGGTGAACTGGTGGTTAGACAAAGGCGTGGCAGGATTCCGTATAGATGCAATTATCAATATCAAGAAAGATATTAACTTCCCGTCCTTTGAGCCGGATGGACCGGATGGACTTGCAACCTGTATCAAGATGGTGGAAGCAGTAAATGGAGTAGGAGATTTCTTAGAGGAATTAAAGCATGAGACCTTTGAGAAGCACGATGCCTTTACAGTAGGAGAAGTCTTTAATATGAAGGAAGATGAACTCTTGGAATTTATCGGAGAGGATGGACATTTCTCTACGATGTTTGATTTCAGCGCCCATGTGCTTACTTTTGGTGAGCATGGCTGGTACGACCAGAAACCATTACGTTTTGAGGAATGGCGGAAAGTAATTTTCGATTCCCAGCAGGAATTACAGGGAAAATGCTTTAAGGCAAACATTATTGAAAATCATGATGAACCAAGAGGAGCAACCCATTATCTGCCGGAGCATGCCAGAAATGATGCAGGAAAGAAGATGCTTGGAACCGTATCCGTTCTTTTGCGTGGAATTCCATTTATCTATCAGGGACAGGAAATCGGGATGACCAACTGCAAACGAAATGATATTTCAGAATATGATGACATCAGCACCATCGACCAGTATCAGGAGGCGTTGCGTGCAGGACTCAGTGAAGAAGAAGCCTTGAAATGCTGCTATGAGAACAGCCGTGATAATGCCAGAACACCAATGCAGTGGTCCGATGGAAAAAATGGCGGATTTACAGATGGAACTCCATGGCTTGCCATGAATCCGAATTACATGGAAATCAATGTAGCAGCCCAGGAACATAAGGCAGATTCTGTATTGGCTTATTATAGGAAATTAATTGCACTGCGTAAGGCAAAAGAATACAAAGATACTTTCACTTATGGTATTTTTAAGCCGGAATATGAAAATGAAGATGAAATATTTGCTTTTGAACGGGTAAATGAAGAAAGCGGTCAGAAGCTTTTGATTCTTGCAAACTTTGGAACAGAAGAACATACCATCATATTAGAACATAAAGTTGCAAAGGTCTTATTAACCAATAAAGGCCGCCAAGAAGCAATCAATGCTGAGGCAGCCTTAAATGGAACAATTACATTAGACAGCTGTGAAACTGTTGTCTTAGAATTAGAAAAGTAAACTTTAGAAAGAAATTTGATCTGGAAATTTAATCCATAATCTCGCCATCAATAGAGATGGTAACAACCTGCCATGGAATCATTTTCCCACTTTGCTTTAAGGCATTCTGGACAGCCATTACAATGCCGCCGCAGCACGGAACCTCCATGCGCACAATACTGATCTCTCTGATATTGTTATTGCGGATAATTTCAGTAAGCTTTTCACTGTAATCCACATCATCCAGTTTGGGACATCCAATCAGGGTGATGTGGTTTTTTATGAATTTTTCATGGAAATTGCCATAGGCAAAAGCTGTACAGTCTGCAGCAATCAGCAGTCTTGCATTGTCAAAATACGGAGCATTTGTAGGTGCTAATTTAATCTGAACCGGCCACTGGGTAAGCTGGCTTTCCGGTGCGTTTCCTGCTGTGACTGCGTTGGATGCAGTACCGGATGCGGTATTAGAGCCTGCAGAAGTATTTTCCGTGTTTTTACGCTGCATGGAGCGCATCCGGCTGCCCGGACATCCGCTGAAAACCGGAGCTGCGTGATTGGCTGAAACTGCAGGTTTTACCGAAGCCGCTTCACGGTTCTTTAAGTGTTCTTTTACAGCAGCTTCGTCATAAGCCGCGGCTTCTCTCTGTACAAAGGTAATAGCACCGGTAGGACATGCCGGAAGACAGTCACCTAACCCATCGCAGTAATCCTCCCTTAAAAGCTGGGCTTTTCCATCGACCATGCCGATGGCACCTTCGTGGCAGGCGGATGCACATAAACCGCATCCATTACATTTTTCTTTATCAATATGAATTATTTTACGAATCATTTTAGATTCCTCCTCGTTGATTTTGTATGGTCAGTATACTATAATAGCAATAAATAATCGGTTGGAAAAACAACGGAGGTTGTAAAATGAAAAAATTTCCTGTAGAAATGAAAAAGTCACCTTTTTTTGAAGGAATTGAGGATACAGAAGAGGAGAAAGTCTTAAAGGGATTAGATGCCCATGAGATGACTTATGATAAAGAAAATTATATTCTGCACTGCGGAGAGCAGGTAAAAGAAATGGGAATGCTGGTTTCTGGTGGACTTTTGATTGTACAGGAGGATTTCTGGGGAAACCGGAATCTGGTTGCAAAGATAGGTCCTGGGGATGTTTTTGCAGAGACCTTTGCCTGTATGCAGAGGCGGAATATTAATGTAAATGTGATTGCAGAAGAAGCAGCAAATGTGCTGTGGCTGAACGTTCAGAATATATTGGATGCAGATGGAGAAACGGAAGGCTGGAAACTGGTTCTGCTTCGGAATTTATTAGAGAATATGGCAGAAAAGAATCTTCGCTTTAATGAAAAATTAACCCATATGGGAAAACGCAATACCAGGGAAAAGTTATTGTCCTATCTGTCGGCAGAGGCACAGAAGCATGGAACATCAGAGTTTGATATTCCATTTTCCAGACAGCAGTTAGCAGATTATCTTTCTGTGGAACGAAGTGCGATGTCAACGGAACTTGGAAAATTAAGAGATGAGGGAATGCTTTCTTTCCGGAAGAATCATTTTTGCCTGAACAGAGATGTATATTTATAAGAGATGAATATTTATAATAGAAGACAATGCACTCTTGAGAAATTGTACTGAATTCAAAACTTGATTTTTATTTAAAAGAGGGTACAATAATATGCAGTTAAAATAATATAGAGAGAGTAGAGGAGAGAAAGATATGTTTGGTTTTGGTCAACTGATTGATATTTTGAAGAAAAGCCCAAAGAAAATTGTGTTTACAGAGGGAAATGACCCAAGAATTTTAGAGGCAGCATCCCGTCTGCTGGCAAGTAATTTTTTAAGCCCGATTCTGGTTGGAAATGAGGCTGAGATTCAGAAAGCAGCAGAGGAGAGCGGATTTAATATTCGCGGAGCCAAGATTATCGATCCATTACATTTTGAAAAATTTGATGAGATGGTTACCATGTTCTGTGAATTAAGAAAGAGCAAAGGCATAACACCAGAGCAGGCAAAAGGAATTCTTTCACAGGCTAATTATTTCGGAACCATGTTAGTAAAAATGGGATATGCTGATGCACTGTTAGGTGGAGCAACCTATTCTACAGCAGATACTGTTCGACCGGCGTTACAGTTAATTAAGACAAAACCGGGTAACAGCATTGTATCATCCTGCTTTATTCTGGTACGTCCTTCTGCAACCGGCGAGAATGAAGTACTGGCAATGGCTGACTGTGCAATCAACATTCATCCGACAGAAGATGAACTGGTTGAAATTGCCGGAGAAGCAGCAGAGTGTGCAAAGATATTCGGTGTAGATCCAAGGGTAGCATTCTTAAGCTATTCTACATTAGGCTCCGGAAAGGGCGAGGATGTAGATAAGATGCGTAATGCGGCAAACAAGACAAGAGAAAAATATCCGGAGCTTCCAATCGAAGGAGAGCTTCAGTTTGATGCAGCTGTATCTCCAAGAGTTGCACGTACCAAATGTCCGGAATCCAAAGTGGCAGGACATGCAAATACCTTTATTTTCCCGGATATCAATGCAGGAAATATTGGATATAAGATTGCACAGCGTCTTGGTAACTTTGATGCATATGGTCCGATTCTTCTTGGATTAAATGCACCAATCAATGACTTATCCCGCGGATGTAATGCATCAGAAGTATATTCCATGGCAATTATTACAGCTGCATTAGCTTAAACTGTTAGAATGAAAAGGTGACGGTATGCATAACGAATTAACACAAAGTGATATCAAGAAGATGGAAGAAGAAATTGAATATCGGAAATTAGTGGTACGAAAGAATGCAATCCGTGCTGTACAGGAAGCAAGAGAACAGGGTGACTTAAGTGAAAACTTCGAGTATTATGCTGCCAAGAAAGATAAGAATAAAAACGAAAGCAGAATTCGTTATTTAGAGCGCATGATTCGTACTGCAGTCGTGGTATCAGATGATTCTAAGGAAGACGAGGCAGGTATCAATAATACGGTGACGGTTTATATTGAAGAAGATGATATGGAAGAATCCTTCAAATTGGTGACTACCATGCGTGGAAATTCGTTGAAAGGATTAATCAGTATCGAATCTCCTATGGGGAAAGCAGTGCTTGGCCATAAGGTAGGAGACCGTGTCAGTGTGAAGGTAAATGACGATTACAGTTATGATGTTATAATCCGTAAAATTGAAAATACCGGAGAAGAGAACGAGAAAATCCGAAGCTTCTAAAAGATAATAAGAATAAGAATAAGAATAAGAACCGGAAAACGGTTTAAAAAGGCGAGAAGAGGTCTGTAAAAGGTGATACTTTTGCAGGCTTCTTTTTTGTATATTTTGCACAAATTGTGAAATGGATTTTTGTGAATGAAAATGACGGAATATGATTGACTATGACGGTTTTTGAACGTATAATAAAACCATTGAAAGCAGAAAATAGAAAATAGGAATGGGAGGGATGATATGCTGACAGAGGAAAGATATGGAAAAATCCTTTCCCTGCTGGAAGAACAGGGCAGTGTTAAAGTAACTGAGCTGATGCAGCTTTTCGATGCTTCCGAGTCAACGGTACGAAGAGATTTGAATACTTTAGACGAAAATGGAAAGCTTTTGAAGGTTCATGGCGGTGCAATTTTAAGAGGAACAGTTTTTCATACACAGGATGATGATGTGCCACTTCGAAGAAACATGCATCGTGATGAGAAGGCAGCTATAGCGAAGTATGCAGCATCCTTAATTACAGCAGATGATTTTATTTATCTGGATGCAGGAACTACAACAGACTGCATGATTGATTTTATGGATGTGAAGCCATCCTGTGTGGTAACCAACGCAGTAGCCCATGCAAAACGGCTCTCTGAACTGGGATGTGAGGTTTATATCATCGGCGGAGAGTTCAAGGCATCCACAGAAGCTGTGGTAGGTGCTGAGGCAGTGGAGTCCTTGGATAAATATAACTTTACAAAAGGCTTCTTCGGAACCAATGGAATTAATGTAGAAAAAGGATATACCACACCGGATGTGAAAGAGGCTATGGTAAAGAAGAAAGCAATGGCAAATTGCAGACAGTGTTATATCCTGGGAGACAAGAGTAAATTTGCACAGATATCCAGTGTGACATTTGCACCATTTGCTTCAGCAGATGTGATTACAACAGGTCTTACCTTAGAATCTTATCGGAAGTATAAAAATATAAAGGAGGTGGAAGAATGATTTATACCGTAACGTTTAATCCGTCACTGGATTATGTTGTGGATGTAAAAACCTTCAAAACCGGTCAGGTAAATCGGACGGAACAGGAGAAAATGTTTCCGGGAGGAAAGGGAATCAACGTATCCATTGTATTGAATCATCTGGGATTAAAGAGTACCGCATGGGGCTTCTTAGCAGGCTTTACCGGAGAAGAAATCAGCAAACGCCTGGATGAAGAGGGGGTAAATACCGATTTCATTCAGGTAGAGAAAGGAATATCCAGAATTAATGTGAAGCTTCGTTCCACAGAAGAGACAGAAATCAATGGCCAGGGGCCGATGATCCGCAGCACAGATATCGAGAAGCTTTATGCCAAATTAGATACCTTAAAAACCGGAGATGTGCTGGTACTGGCAGGAAGCATACCGGATGTTATGCCACAGTCCATATATATGGATATCATGAAATACCTGGAAGGAAAGGATGTCATGATTGCCGTAGATGCAACCAGAGAACTTCTGGCAAATGTACTTCCGCTTCATCCATTCCTGATTAAACCGAATAATCATGAATTAGGACAGTTATTTGGTGTGACAATCAGCAGCAAAGAGGATGTAAAGAAATACGCAGCAAAGCTGCAGGAGCAGGGTGCAAGAAATGTACTTGTTTCCATGGCAGGTGACGGGGCTGTGCTTTTGACAGAAGAGGGAAAAGCTTTTGAGAGCGAAGCACCGGAAGGTAAAGTAAAGAATTCCGTAGGAGCAGGAGACTCCATGGTGGCAGGTTTCCTTGCAGGATATTTAAAGAATAAGGATTATGCGCAGGCGTTTAAGATGGGAGTCTGTACCGGAAGTGCCAGTGCATTTTCAGAAGAACTTGCAACGAAAGAAGAAGTAGAACAATTATTAAAGAATCATGCATTTCCATTTTAAGAAAAAGGAGGAAGGTATATGAGAATCAGAGATTTGCTGGCACCGGAAAGCATTCAGTTGAATGGCTCAGCAACCGGAAAGGAAGATGTATTAAACCAGATGGTTTCCCTGATGGTAAAGAGTGGAAAAATAGCAGATGAAGAGACTTACCGGAAAGGAGTCTTTGCAAGAGAGGAAGAGAGTACCACAGGAATTGGAGAGGGCATTGCAATTCCTCATTGCAAATCAGCAGCCGTAAAGAAACCGGGATTAAGTGCAATGGTATTAAAGGATGGGGTAGATTTTGATGCATTAGATGGAGAGAAGGTTCATTTAATCTTCTTAATTGCAGCACCGGATACAGAAGATAATGTACATCTTGACGTATTAAGCCGTCTGTCTGTTCTTCTGATGGATGAGAATTTCACCAACGGATTAAAACAGGCTGCTTCGGTTGAAGAATTCTTAAAAGTCATTGATGAAGCAGAGTCTGAGAAGGAAGAAAAGGAAGAACAGAAGGAAACAGAAATAAAGGAACCGGAAGTAAATCAGAAAAAGATTCTTGCAGTAACCGGATGTCCGACTGGAATTGCCCATACATACATGGCAGCAGAAAGTCTGGAAAAGAAGGCAGCAGAATTAGGTTGCTTTATTAAGGTGGAAACAAGAGGCTCCGGCGGAGCAAAAAATGTGCTTACTGCAAAAGAAATTGAAGAAGCAGACTGCATTATTGTTGCAGCCGATACCAAAGTCCCGATGGATCGTTTTGCTGGAAAACCGGTTATCATCTGTCAGGTTTCCGATGGAATCAGTAAAGCAGATAAATTAATACAGCGCGCTATGGCAAAGGATGCACCAATTTATAAAGGCAGCGGTGAAGCATCAGAAAATGAAAGCATGGGTGGAGAAAGCTTTGGACACAAAGTTTACAAGCATCTGATGAACGGTGTTTCCCATATGCTTCCATTTGTTGTCGGTGGTGGTATTATGATTGCCATTGCATTCTTAATCGACAGCTTTGGTGTAGACCTTGCATCACTTCCTACGGATGAGCGTGCTAATTTTGGTACAATTCTTCCGGCAGCAGCATTCTTTAAGTCCATTGGAGGACTGGCATTTGGCTTTATGCTTCCTGTACTGGCTGGCTATATTGCCATGAGTATTGCAGACCGTCCTGGACTGGTAGTAGGTTTCGTTGGAGGAGCAATTGCAGCAAATGGAAAATCAGGTTTCCTTGGAGCCTTAGTAGCCGGATTTGCCGCAGGTCTTATCATCCAGTTATTAAAGAAAGTCTTTGACAAACTGCCAAAGGGCTTAGATGGATTGAAACCGGTTCTACTGTATCCGCTGCTTGGTGTACTGTTGATAGGAGCATTGATGACCTTTGTTATCGAACCGCCGGTTGGAGCATTAAATACTGCAATTAATACCGGACTGGCACATATGAATGGCGTAAGCTCTGTATTACTGGGAGCATTGGTAGCAGGAATGATGGCTGTGGATATGGGCGGCCCTGTAAATAAAGCAGCATATGTATTTGGAACTGCATCCATTGCCGCTGGAAACTATAATATTATGGCAGCCGTTATGATTGGAGGTATGGTACCACCAATTGCCATTGCACTTGGAACCTTATTTTTCAAAAATAAATTTACCGCAGAAGAAAGAAAAGCCGGACCGACAAACTTTATCATGGGCTTATCCTTTATCACAGAAGGCGCAATTCCATTTGCAGCAGCAGATCCGCTGCGTGTGATTCCGGCCTGTGTGGTAGGTTCTGCAATCGCAGGAGCAATGTCCATGGCATTTAACTGTACACTGATGGCACCACATGGCGGAATCTTCGTATTCTTAGTAATGGGTAATGCAATCTGGTATCTTTTATCATTGATTGTAGGTTCAGCAGTATCTTGTCTACTTTTGGGATTGTTAAAAAAGAAGATTGTATGATATAATAAGTGATGTACTCACGAATAGTGAGCATAAGCGAGTCAACATACTTGCAAATTAAAACTATGGTATAAAAAACGGGAAAAATATAACTTTTTAGGAGGAAGAACATGAAGGAATTTACTTACACAATCACAGATGAACAGGGAATCCATGCAAGACCGGCAGGATTACTGGTAAAGGAAGCAGCAGGATTTGCAAGTGCAATTACCATTGAAAAGGATGGTAAGAAAGTAGATGCGAAGAGAATCCTTGGCGTTATGGGTCTGGGTGCTAAGAAAGGTGCAGAAATCACACTTCGTGCTGAAGGGGAAGATGAAGATGCAGCAATTGAAAAATTAAGTGCATTCTTACAGGAGAATCTGTAAAGTCAGGAAGAATATTTAAGCTGAAGTGCATTTAGGAAAAGGTGTTCACAGCGATGAAAAGGGACCTGTCACTTATGATAAGTGGCAGGTCCTTTTATGATGATTTGTATTATTTTAAAATTCCTTAGTTATTTGAGATAAATGTTAATTCATCAGAGGAATAGAATGTCTCATAAGAATCATAATCACGTACTTCAAATTTAATAGAAGCATTGGTTACATCATCAATAGATGTAATATCATCATTTGCTTCAATTGACATAAAGGTACCGGTTCCAGGAAGAAGATATCCATATCCGTAATCATCCTGCATAAAGTCATTGATTGAGAAATCATCGGATTCAGCAACACAGGTTTTATCTGTAGTGTTTTCAATATAGAATACAAATACAAGTGTATCATCCCAACCGGTTGTTGTGCCGACATAATATGCATTGATGCCATTAGAGGAATCTAATGCAACTGCACCCGGAACAGAGGAAATAGAGAATGGAGTATAGGAATCGGAAAGATTGATATCCTGTACAACACCATCATCAATCAAAGTATCATAAGTATCAGAATCATAGAAGCTTACCTGAAGTTTAATATTATCAATGCTGTCAAAACCGGTTAAAGTGAAATCATCAGTAGAAATGCTAAGTTCTTCGTTGCTTTTTTTACCGGCAGCGATGTCACCTGAAATATAACCATACATGGTTACACCATTGATTGCACAATAATCAACACTGATTCCAAGGTCGTTAGAAGTATTGTTTTCAACAGTAACTTTAATTTCCGGAATTACAGAATCATCATAGTAGCTGTATACAATACTGGTAGCTGTAATGGTAACATCATTAGCTGAGTATAATACAACATTATCTAAAGGAACTTCTTTGTCATCGCCATAGCTGTAATCACTGTCATCATAGTCATCACTATCATCTGAATCGGAATCAAAATCAAAGTCATCAAGATCAGATGTGATACCACTGTTGTCAAAAAGTTCTTTTCCGGCATTGCTTAAGGTTTTAGAAACATTGATAACTGCATATACAATAACACCGATAGAAAAGATGGTTGCCAGAATGGAAATGATTAATCCGGCAATTGCTGCACCACGAAGGTCACGGTTCTTACCCATTCCAAGAATGGAAAGAATGATAGCAGCGATACCAAGAATGATTCCGATAATTGGAACAAACCATCCGAAAGGTAAAGCAGCGATACCAAGAATCAGACCAAGGACACCAAAAACACAGGATTTTTTCGGTGCATCACCATTGAGATTGTAGGAAGGTGCTGCATTGTAGCTGTTTCCATTATAGGTGTTTCCATTGTTAAATGCCTGCTGTCCGTAATCTGGCTGATTGTAAGCCGACTGATTATAAGCGTTCTGATTAAAGCTGTTTGGATTATAATCGGTCTGGTTGAATGCCTGCTGCTGATTTGCATTTGGTGCATCATAGGTCTGAGGACCATTTTCCGGCTGGTTGTAAGTCTGCTGCTCAGGAGCCGGCTGACCATAGTTCATCTGAGCATTGTTGTCTGGGTTTGGAGTTCCGGCAGGTTCATTCCCGGAAAAACCATTTGGATTGTCGTTTACATTTTCACCATTTAAATTATACATAACTTTCTCCTTTTCCTATATTATGTGAATGGTTGCACTCTATTAAGGTATCATATTAAAGTCAGCTTGACAATGTTTTTCTTTTTTTTGCATGATTTTGCAAAAAAAATAGAAAAAATTTTATAAAAATACATTGACATCATCGCTTTACAGTGATAAACTAAGCCCAATTAATGAACTGAATAAATAAAATCAGTGAGCAAAAGTAGTACGGTAAATGATTTCTTTACAGAGAGCCGGCGTTGGTGGAAGCCGGTAAGATAGTTTATTCGGAATGGATTTGTCAGATGCAAAGTGAACAATAGTAGCGGATGCCGTTTTCCCACGTTACAGGGACGAGGATATCGAAGGAGACTTCTGTATCCAAGAGGTTATGTTTGAATTAGTGGCGGATATTTTCTAATTGAAAATATCCGCTTTTTTAGTTACTTGCAGGTAAAAAGCAGACATAGCGAAGATGGGTGGCACCACGCGATAAGCGTCCCTGACTGGAAAAGAACATTTTCCGGTCAGGGACTTTTTCTTTGCATGAGCAGCATTTACAAAGCCGGTTTATAGGAGGATGATTATGGTAAGAAACAGAAAAGTATTCAAAAAAACAGTGAGCATTGTCAATGAAAAATCAACAGACATGTACGAAAGTCTGGTAGGAGATAAAAAAGGCTTCCTGTTAGAAAGTTACGATAAGAATTATGACCGCTATACTTTCTTTGGCATGGAGCCGGAAGAAATTGTAACATCAAGAGGAAATGCACTGGTGATTACAAAAGCAGATGGCACAAAGGAAGTAAGAGAAGGAAATCCACTGGAGCGTCTGAAAGAATACTACAGTGAATTTCATATCGAAAAAGAAGACGAAGAGCTGTCCTTCTCCGGTGGACTGGTTGGAAATCTTGGATATGATTTCGTAAGATATTCTGAAGTGCTTCCGGACAATAACCCGGATGAAATCGGAATCGAAACCATACAGATGATGTTAATGACTTCTTTCCTTATGGTAGACCATGTAGCAGAAACACTGACCGCTGTAGTATTAGAAGAGCCTTCGGAAGAAGGACGAGAGCAGGCAATGGAAAAGGCAGGGCAGATGATAAAGAAAGCCATGGAGAAGAAGGAATGCAAACGGAACTTCTACCATGATGGAAAAATCATTAAGAAGTCGGACAGCATCGAAGAATATGGCGAAAAGGTAGAGAAAATCAAACATTATATCAGAGAAGGCCATGTGTTCCAGACCGTATTGTCACAGCGCTGGACGATTGAAACCAGACAGACCGGTTTTGAATTATATAAGGAATTAAGAGAATTAAATCCTTCTCCGTATCTTTATTATTTTAATTACGGAACCTTTGAAGTAATCGGAAGTTCACCTGAGATGATTGTAAAGAAGCAGGGAAATAAAGTGTTCACCTGTCCGATTGCAGGAACCCGGAAGAGAGGAAAAGATGAAGCAGAAGACAAACGGCTGCGGGATGAACTGCTTTCCGATGAAAAAGAGCGGGCAGAACATGTTATGTTAGTAGACCTTGCAAGAAATGATATGGGAAGAATCAGTGAATTTGGAACCGTAAAGGTAACACAGTTTATGGAAGTACAGAATTATTCCCATGTAATGCATATTGTTTCCCAGGTAGAGGGACGCAAGAAAGGAGAATCCCATCCATTAGATTTGGTGGCATCCTTCCTTCCGGCAGGAACCTTAAGCGGAGCACCAAAGATTCGGGCCATGGAAATCATTGATGAATTAGAAAGTGTACGAAGAGGATTATATGGTGGAGCAACCGGATATATTGATTTCGGTGGAGACATGGATTTTTGTATTACAATCCGGACCATGGTAAAGAAAGGAAATGAGGTATACCTTCAGGCAGGAGCCGGAATCGTAGCAGATTCCGTACCGGAAAATGAATATTATGAATGTTGCAATAAAGTAATGGCATTGGCAAAGACTTTGGTTGAGGAGGAGAACTTATGATACTGCTGATTGATAACTACGATTCATTTACCTATAACCTGTATCAGTATATAGGAACTTTTACGAAGGACATTATCGTAAAACGAAATGACAAGATTACAATAGAAGAAATCCGCACCATGAACCCGGAACGCATCATTCTTTCTCCGGGACCAAAAGCACCGAAGGATGCCGGCATCTGTATGGATGTGGTGAAGGAATTTTATAAGACAATTCCAATCCTTGGCATCTGCTTAGGACATCAGTGTATCGGGGAAGCCTTTGGCGGTGTGGTGAGCTATGCAAAGGAATTATATCATGGAAAACAGTCCCTGATTGCCCATGACGGCACAGGAATCTTTCAGGGAATTGAAAGCCCGATTCAGGTGGCAAGATATCATTCCCTGGCTGTTCAGAAAGATAGTCTTCCGGAGTGCCTTGCGGTAACGGCGGAGACAGAGGATGGCGAAATCATGGCAATGCGCCATAAAGATTATCCGGTAGCTGGATTACAGTTCCATCCGGAATCCATTTATACACAGCATGGGAAGCGTATGATAGAGAATTTCTTAAACGGGAGGATATAGAACATGATATTAGATGAAATTGTTGCAGATAAAAGAGAGCAGCTTTTTCGGGATAAGCAGAAAACAGATCTGACCGTGATGCGGACATTAGCGGAAGAGAAGTTAAGAGAAGAGGCGGCAAAGAAAGAAAAGATAAGAAGCTTTTATCAGAATCTTGCCAAAGATGGACTTTCCATTATCGGAGAATTTAAAAATGCATCCCCAAGCCTTGGAAAGATAGAAAGCAGGATTACATTGGAAGAGCGGATGGAAGATTATACCGCTTCTGTGGATGCGGTATCCTGCCTGACAGAAGAGAAGCATTTCCTTGGAAATACTGATTATTTCCGGAAAGTAAGAAATCTGACTCCGCTTCCAATGTTACGGAAGGATTTCATGATTGAAGAATATCAGTTTTATGAAGCAAAAGCCATTGATGCAGATGCAGTATTACTGATAGCAGCAATCTTAGATGACAAGGAAATGTATGACTTTTATCAGCTGGCAAAGGAATTAAAGTTAGATGTACTGGTGGAAACCCATGATGAATGGGAAATGGAGCGGGCATTGAAGCTGGATGCAGACATCATTGGAATCAACAACCGAAATCTTAAGGATTTTACGATTTCACTGGAACGAACCAAAACACTTTCTAAGATGGTGCCAAAGGATAAAATTTTAATTGCAGAAAGCGGAATCGTAAGAGAAGATGATGTGGCATATCTTGCAGATTGCGGTGTCAGTGGATTTTTAATTGGAAGAGCATTTATGGAACATGAAAATCCAAAGGCACTGGCAGCCCACTGGAAACAGGTTTATAAGGAAGCCGCAAAGTAAGGAGAAATGGCATGGCAAAGATTAAGATTTGTGGCATCACAAGAGAATCTGAGACAGAAGTGCTGAACCGGATGCAGGTAGATTATGCAGGCTTTGTATTCTTTGAAAGAAGCAAACGAAACGTTTCGATAGAGCAGGCAAAAGAAATTAAGAAACATTTGAAGCCTTCTATTAAAACTGTAGCAGTTACCGTAAATCCGGCACTGGATTTGATAGATGAAATCATAGAAGCAGGTTTTGATATTCTGCAGATTCATAAGATGCAGGAATTCCCTGAAAATCTTAAAATTCCGGTCTGGGTAGCATATCAGGTGCGAAGCATGGAAGAAGCAGAAGAAATAAATGTTCCGGATGGTATTTCCGGCATTTTATTAGACGCACCGGAATATGGCAGTGGAAAGACTTTTTCCTGGCAGGATTTTCCAATGAAAAAAAGAAGGGAATGGCAGGAAAGAAGGATACCATTTATTTTAGCCGGCGGCTTAAGCAGTGAAAATGTAGAAGAAGGTATCCGGTTATTTGAACCTGATGTAGTAGATGTCAGTTCTTCGGTAGAAGGAGAACATGGAAAAGATCATAAAAAAGTAGAAGCATTTGTAAGAAAGGTGAGAGAACATGAATAAGAAGAGTTATTATGGAGCATTTGGTGGACAGTATGTAGCAGAATCATTGATGAATACTTTAAAAGAGTTGGATGATGCTTTTGAAAAGTATACAAAGGATGAAGAATTTTTAAAGGAAGTGGACTATTATCTTAAACAATATGTAGGAAGAGAGACACCACTTTATTTTGCCAGCCGTCTGAGTGAGGCTTATGGAACTAAGATTTATTTAAAAAGAGAGGATTTAAACCATACCGGAGCCCATAAGATTAACAACGTAATCGGTCAGATTCTTCTGGCAAAGAGAATGGGAAAAACCAAGGTAATCGCAGAAACCGGAGCCGGTCAGCATGGTGTGGCAACTGCAACCGGAGCAGCTCTTTTTAATATGGAATGTACCGTATATATGGGAGCGGAGGATATGAAACGTCAGTCGCTGAATGTAATGCGTATGGAAATGCTGGGAGCTAAAGTAGTGCCGGTTACATCCGGAAGTAATACCTTAAAGGATGCTACGAATGAGGCAATTCGTACCTGGGCAAAAACCGCAGAGGATACCTTTTATGTAATCGGTTCCGCTGTTGGACCGTATCCTTATCCGAAGATGGTAAAATATTTCCAGAGCGTCATCAGCAAAGAAGCAAAGAAACAGATTTTAGAGCAGGAAGGAAGACTGCCTGATGTGGTTATGGCATGTGTTGGCGGAGGTTCTAATTCTATCGGAATGTTTGCAGATTTTATTGAAGAAAAGGATGTAAAACTGATTGGTGTAGAAGCTGCCGGAAAGGGAATTGAGACAGGGGAGCATGCCAGTGCCATGGCATTGGGCGAGCCTGGCGTATTACATGGTATGCGTTCTTATTTATTACAGGATGAGGATGGAAATGTACAGCTTGCCCATTCCATTTCCGCAGGACTGGATTATCCGGGGGTTGGACCGGAGCATGCCTATCTTAAGGACAGCGGCAGAGCAGAATATGTTGCAATCAAGGATGATGAAGCCATGGATGCATTAATGGAGCTTTGTAAATTAGAGGGTATCATACCGGCAATCGAAAGTGCCCATGCAGTGGCATATGCAAAGAAGCAGGCGAAGAAAATGAAACCGGATGATATTATGGTGGTTTGTCTTTCCGGAAGAGGCGACAAGGATGTAAATACAATTGCAGATTATCTTGCAGGAAAGGGTTATTTAAACTAGGAGGTGCAGCATGAACAGAATCGAAGAAAAATTAGCACAGTTAAAAGAACAGAACAAAAAAGCATTTATTACATATATGACAGCAGGAATGCCGGACTTTGATAAAATGCAGGAGATTATCCGCACACAGGAGCAGGCGGGAACAGACATCATCGAGCTTGGAATTCCATTTTCAGACCCGGTAGCAGACGGCCCGGTTATCCAGGATGCTTCCTATCATGCCATCTTAAAAGGTGTGAATTTAAAGAAAGTATTAGAAGCCATGAAAAAGCTTCGCAGTGCAAAAATTGAGATTCCAATCGTATTTATGATGTATTACAATACTATACTTCACTATGGTGTGGAAGCCTTTGTGAATGCATGTATCGAAAGCGGAGTAGACGGACTGATTATTCCGGATCTGCCATTAGAGGAACAGGATGAGATAAAGGAATTTTTGCAGAAGGAAAATGCACCGATTCTTATCCAGCTGGTATCTCCGGTTTCGAAAGACAGAATCCCTGAGATTTTAAAGGATGCAAGAGGATTTATTTACTGCGTATCTTCCATGGGTGTAACCGGACAGGAAGCAACTTTCCATAAGAGTGTAATTGATTATCTTGGCAGTGTAAAAGAAGTATCAAAGATTCCTGTTATGATGGGCTTTGGTATCCGTACGGCAGAGGATGTTGCACCGATGAAAAATATTATCGACGGAGCAATTGTAGGCTCACATTTCATCAGACTGATGGAAGAAAATGATTATGATTTACAGGCAATTGGAACTTATTGTGGCACATTTAAAAAAGAACTGAATCAGTAAAGGAGGAATTTACGATGAAAGAATATATTGAACTGGTTGCAGAAGGAAAAGATTTAACAGAAGAACAGGCAAAAGCAGCAATGGAAATCTTATTAAGCGGGGAAGCATCCCAGGCACAGATTGGTGCTTTTTTAATGGGACTTCGTATGAAAGGTGAGACCTTAGATGAATTAACCGGGTTTGCAGGAGTACTCCGGGATAAGGCAGATACTATTTCACCGAAGGTTTCTAATTATGTGGATCTGGTTGGAACCGGTGGAGACTGTACTTATACTTTTAATGTGTCTACCACTTCTGCATTTGTCGTTGCAGCAGCCGGACTCCCGGTAGCAAAGCATGGCAATCGTTCCATTTCTTCAAAGAGCGGAGCCGGTGATGTATTAGAGGCACTGGGCGTAAATATTATGGCAGAGCCTGCAAAAGTAGAAGCCTGCGTGGAGAAAGCCGGAATCGGATTTATGTTTGCACAGCTCTTTAACAAATCCATGAAATATGTAGGTCAGGCAAGAAAGGAAATGGGTGTGCGTACTGTGTTCAATATTTTAGGACCTCTTGCCAATCCTTCCAGAGCAAAAAATATGGTGGTAGGTGTTTATGATGCAGCCCTGACAGAAAAAATTGCCCTTGCCATGAGCAGGCTTGGCGTTGAACGTGCCTTTGTAGTAAGTGGCAAAGACAATATGGATGAAATCACAACAACAACCGAGACCGTAATATCTGAAATCAAGGATGGAAAAGTAAATACATTTACCATAACACCGGAGCAGTTTGGTTTAAAACGTGCTTCTTTAGAAGAACTGCGTGGTGGTGATGGAACAGAAAACGCCGTTATCACAAAGAAAATTCTCTCCGGAGAAGAAAAAGGCGCAAAACGCGACATCGTATTACTGAATGCCGGTGCAACCCTGTATGTTGGTGGAGTAGCATCCACTATTGAAGATGGAATCACCCTTGCAAAAGAAGCAATCGACAGTGGAAAAGCAGCAGGGAAGTTAGCGGAGCTGGTGAAGGTATCAAACGAAGCGTAGAAGAAACAAAACACTGAAAAAACAGATGAGTAACAGAAGCGAAAAACTTCGGAAATCGAAGTGATGTAAAGCACATAGTATTGTTAATTGTCAACCATATGCAAAATACAAGTTGACAATTGGGCGGCGCATACCATATAATACCCTATGGATAAAAATCTATAGGGTATTTTTGATGGGTGATTGAAAAATAAATATAGTATTCTTTTTAAATTTTGCATATTCAAAGGATATTGGCTTTTGATTGATATGAAATGCCGGAAGTTCTTAGGTGCATGTTTTTCTTGCATAGAAACTGTCTTTCCGTTGCTTTAACCGGATATCGGAACTGTCCGTTGGGTACGGATGCTGTATGATACCTGCAAGGGGCACTAAGAATTTCGGATAAAATATCACAATATCCGGCAACCGGTGCAAATTCGCATCCGTGCTCATATGCACCTCGCTGGCACGTCCATGTGCCAGCGTTGCCTGAAACAGACGAAATTCTAAGTGCCCCTAACAGTTACATAAATGCATCCGCACTTCAACGAACAGTTCTGATATCCTGTTAAACATTGGAAAGACGGTTTTAATAAAAAAAGAAAAACATGCATCTTAGAACTTCGGTATTTCAGAGCTGAAAAGCCAATATCCTTTGAATAGTTAAATTTACTGAAAATATATTTATTTTTCAATCACCCAATAACAACAAACGTTAGGAGAAAATTATGCAGAACACAACAACAGAAAAAAGAAAAATCACAACCCAGCAGATGGCACTGGTAGCAATCATGACAGCACTGACCTGTATCATGGCACCATTTTCATTGCCAATTGGTCCGGTACCAATTTCCCTTACCAATCTGGTTATTTACTTCTCATTGTATTTACTGGGTTGGAAGCTTGGAACGTTAAGCTACGTCATTTACCTTCTGATTGGATTGGTTGGTGTACCGGTATTTTCAGGATTTACCGCAGGACCGGCGAAACTTTTTGGTCCAACCGGTGGATATTTAATCGGATTTATTCCAATGGCAATCATTGCCGGTATTGTAATTGATAAATATAGTGAGAAATGGCTCTTATGTCTGCTGGCAATGATTGTTGGAACGATTGTCTGCTATGCATTAGGAACAGCATGGCTTGCTTATGAAGCAAAGATGGACATGATGGCAGCATTATGGGCTGGTGTAATTCCTTTTATTCCTGGTGATCTGGTGAAAATGGCACTGGCAATTTTAATTGCACCAAAAATCAAAGCTCAGGTATGCAGGGCAAGATAATTTTTCATAGTCTTTAGAGCAGTTTTTTCCAGACGGCTGACCTGAGCCTGGGAAATATGAATCTCATCAGCAATCTCCATCTGGGTTTTGCCTTCAAAGAACCGTAGCTTAACGATATGATTTTCTCTGTCGTTAAGCCGGTTCATTGCATCGGAAAGGGCAAGCCCTTCCACCCAGTTATCTTCTTTATTCTTTTTATCACTAATCTGATCCATCACATAGAGTGTATCACCACCATCCGTATAGACCGGGTCATAAAGACTGACCGGACTTTGAATGGCATCTAGGGCATAGACGATTTCTTCTTTGGTAAGTCCGGCTTCTTTTGCAATTTCCTGTAAAGTAGGCTCCTGCATGGAATTTTTCATCAGGATTTCTTTGGCATGAATGGCTTTATAGGCAGTATCCCGCAGGGAACGGCTGACACGGATGCTGTTGTTATCACGCAGATAGCGGCGGATTTCGCCAATAATCATAGGGACGGCATAGGTGGAAAATTTTACCCCCAGTGTATCATCGAAATTGTCAATGGACTTAATCAGTCCGATACATCCAATCTGAAAGAGGTCATCAATATTTTCCTGATTTCCGGAAAAACGTTTAATCACACTTAAGACCAGACGAAGATTCCCTTTGATATATGTTTCCCTTGCAGTCATATCCCCCTGTTTGATTCTGGCAAATAGAGCAGCCTTTTCTTCTTCCTTTAGGATTGGAAGCTTTGCGGTATTTACGCCGCAGATTTCAACTTTGTAGACGGACATGATGCGTACCTCCGGGTTAAAATGTTTTTGCAGCCATTGGCTGATACAGAAAGGATGTCCTTATTTACATAAAAATATGCCGGAAACAATAAAAATTTAATAATTTTTCATCTTGAAAAACGAATGAGTGAAAGCTATGATATACATAAAGAGAAAAAATGGAAGTGGAATAATATGCAGGATGCAATAGATAAGAGAAATGAAAGAGATCGAATTGCTCATAGTATTGTGAAACGCTGGAATGTTCATTACATGTCGGAAGAAGAGATTTTAGCCGCACGCAGGAAACAGCAGGATGAACAGCAGGCACAGGAGATTCTTGATCGTCTTGCAAGAGTGGCTGCAGAGGAAGAAGAAAAAAAGCAGCGTGAGATTGATGCGGCAGTAAGGCAGAAGATTGAGGAAGAAAGAGCACGTTTACAGAAAGAAGAAGCAGATGAAACGATTTCAGATGATAAGTTATCTGCTATTTTAGGAGAAAAGAGTCCTGAACGAAAAGAAACACCGCAGGCAGCGGAAGTGTCACAGGAGGTGGAAACACCGCAGGTGGTGGAGAAACAGACAGACAGTGGAGAACAAGTGTCTGAGGTCATAGAAGCGACCGTTGAAACAGAACAGGAATAAGTCGGGTTCTAACGGACAATATCTTATTCATATATTGTAATAAGAAATGAAACTGGAGCATAAGTATGGATGATGCCTTGCTGTTACAGAAGTATCATGGATTAGGAAATGATTATCTTGTACTTGACCCGAATAAGAATAAGATACATTTATTGGAACGTCATATTGTAAAGCTGTGCAGAAGAAATATTGGTGCAGGAGCTGATGGCATTTTATATGGACCGATATGGCAGGATGAGAAGCTTTATGTAAAGATATTTAACCCGGATGGAAGTGAAGCAGAGCGCAGCGGAAATGGTGTTCGGATTTTTGCAAAATATTTATTAGATGCCGGATATATCAGACACAGACCGTTTAGCCTTTATACCAAGGCAGGCGAAGTAAGGATTGATTTTTTAAATGAAGACGGAAGTCTTATGAAAGTAAATATGGGAATACCACAATTTACCGGAGGGGTACTTGCTTATGTAGGTACGCCTCCGGAAATTATAAACAGGCCTCTGGTTTTTCATGGCCATCCTTACCGGGCAACCTGTGTTTCCATGGGAAATCCGAACTGCGTGATTCATTTAGATGAAATCAGTAAAGAAAAGGCAATGGAATTAGGACCTTATGTGGAAAATGCATCTTATTTTCCAAACCGGATTAATATGCAGCTTTGTAAAGTAATGGATAGAGGTCATATCCGGGTGGAAATCTATGAGCGGGGAGCCGGATATACCTTAGCTTCCGGAACCGGAGCCTGTGCAGCAGCGGCAGCATCCCATAAGCTGGGACTGGTGGATGACAGAATTGAAGTCACGATGCCGGGTGGGCAGTTACTGATAGAAATCGGAGAGGATGGCAGTGTGTTCCTTACCGGAGAGGTGCAGAAAATCGGAACAATTCTGATGGCAGAACACTTTCTGGCGTAGTTGACAACTGCTTGCCTTTGAGTATAAAATGGAAAAATAGAATGCTCAGAAAGGAACATGAGAAAGAATGAGAAAGATACTGGATTTAATAACAGATGAGATGGTGAAAGCATTTGAAGCAGCCGGACTTGATGCAAAATATGCAAAAGTAACTGTTTCAAACAGACCGGACTTATGTGAATATCAGTGCAACGGCGCTATGGCTGCTGCAAAAGAATATAAGAAAGCACCGATTATGATTGCGGAGGAAGTAGTAGCACAGCTTAAGGATAACGCAATGTTTGAATCCTTAGAAGCTGTAAAACCTGGCTTCCTTAACTTAAAGCTGAATAATGAATTTGTGGCTTCCTATATCAGTAAGATGCAGGAGGATACAGAGCGTTTAGGCTGTGATAAGGTGGAAAATCCAAAGACCATCATGATTGACTATGGCGGACCAAACGTTGCAAAACCACTTCATGTAGGACATTTACGTTCTGCTATTATCGGTGAAAGCATCAAACGTATTGGTAAATTCATGGGACACAATATGATTGGTGATGTGCATCTGGGTGACTGGGGTCTTCAGATGGGACTGATTATTACTGAGTTAAAGCTCCGTAAACCGGAACTTTGCTATTTTGATGAAAATTATGAGGGAGAATATCCGGTTGAGCCTCCATTTACCATTTCCGAGCTGGAAGAAATTTATCCGACAGCCAGCGGAAAATCCAAAGAGGATGCAGCTTATAAAGAAGCTGCCATGCAGGCAACTTATGAACTGCAGCATGGAAGAAGAGGCTATCAGGCATTACTTTCCCATATTTTAAATGTATCTGTAACGGATTTAAAGAAGAATTATGCTAATTTAAATGTATCTTTTGAATTATGGAAGGGTGAGTCTGACGCACAGCCATATATCCCGGACATGGTACAGAAGATGAAGGATGACGGTTATGCATATATCAGTGATGGTGCACTGGTAGTAGATGTCAAAGAAGAGACTGATACGAAAGAAATCCCGCCATGTATGATTTTAAAATCCGATGGGGCTTCTCTTTATAACACAACAGACCTTGCGACGATTGTATGGCGTATGAAAGACTATCATCCGGATAAAATTATCTATGTAGTGGATAAACGTCAGGAGCTGTATTTTACACAGGTGTTCCGTTGTGCCAGAAAGACACATCTTGTGGATGATGATACAGAGCTTCAGTTTTTAGGTTTTGGTACCATGAATGGAAAAGACGGAAAACCATTTAAGACCAGAGAGGGTGGTGTCATGCGGTTAGAGACATTGCTTTCCAGCATCAATGATGAGATGTACCGCAAGATTACAGAGAACCGTACGGTAGAAGAAGCGGAAGCAAAGGCAACCGCAAAAGTAGTTGCACTTTCCGCAGTAAAATACGGAGACCTTTCCAATCAGGCTTCCAAGGATTATATTTTTGATATCGACCGTTTTACTTCATTTGAAGGAAATACAGGTCCATATATTCTTTATACGATTGTCCGGATCAAATCCATTCTGAACAAATATAAAGAAGCAGGAAAAGAAGCAGGAACAGCAGCAATTCTTCCGGCACATTCCGAAAGCGAGAAGGCATTGATGTTAGAGCTGACCCGTTTCAATGCCATGATGGAAAATGCCTACGAAGAGACAGCACCACATAAGGTATGTTCTTATATCTATGACCTGGCAAATGCATTGAATCATTTTTATCATGAGACAAAGATTATGGCAGAAGAAGACGAGGCAGTGCAGGCTTCCTATGTTCGTTTATTAACACTGACCAGGCGGACATTAGAGGTTTGTATTGATGTGTTAGGTTTCTCTGCACCAGACAGAATGTAAAGGAAAATATATGATTGACAATAGAATGGGTGCCATCTTTGATTTAGATGGCACTCTTTTAGACTCCATGGGAGTATGGCGGAAAATTGATGAGGATTTTCTTGGAAAAAGAGGATTTATAGTGCCGGATGATTATCTGGTAGCAATTACTTCAAAGAACTTTGATGCGGCAGCAGAATATACCAAAGAGCGTTTTAATCTGCCGGAGTCCGAAGAAGAGATTATCAAAGAATGGTTTGATATGGCGATTGAAGCTTATACCAATGAAGTAAAGTTGAAAGCCGGTGTTATAGATTACCTGAAGCAATTAAAGGCAGAAGGAATTAAGATTGCAGCAGCAACTTCTTCCGATGAGAGGCTGTTTCGTCCCTGTCTTACCCATTGCGGCATCATGAAATATTTTGATGCATTTACAGTGACGCAGGAAGTGAAGCGGGGAAAAGGATTCCCGGATGTGTACCAGCTTGCAGCAGAAAAGCTTTCTTTGAAACCGGAGCAGTGTGTGGTATATGAAGATATTTTAAAGGGTGTGGAAGGTGCAAAGATGGATGATTTCTATGTGGTAGGTGTGGAAGATATCCATTCCTCCTATGAGAAAAATGAAATCATGCAGCTATCTGACCGCTATATCCTAAGCTTTGAAGAATTATTAGATTAATTCCGTCACACAAAAAGCACAGTTTGACCGCATTTTTATCACAAAATCATCGTCTTTTTAACACAACTTTCTCATAAACTTTCTGAGGTAAGATGTTATAAGGAGGAAGAGACGTGATAGAGATTAGTCATTTGACGAAAAAATACGGGACGCATGTAGCGGTAGATGATTTGAATCTTACCATTGAGCCGGGAAGAATATATGGCTTCTTAGGACCAAATGGTGCAGGCAAATCAACTACAATGAACATGATTACCGGATATCTGGGGGCAACAGAGGGAATCATTAAAATCAATGGATTTGATATTTTGGCACAGCCGGAGGATGCAAAGAAATGTATTGGCTATTTGCCGGAGCTGCCACCTTTATACATGGATATGACGGTGGAAGAATATCTTTTGTTTGCAGCAGAACTTAAGAAGATTCCAAAGGAGAAACGGAAACTCTATGTAGAAGATGCCATGGCAACCACAAAGATTACTGATATGAGAGGCAGACTGATTAAAAATCTGTCCAAAGGATACCGGCAGAGAGTCGGACTGGCGCAGGCAGTCTTAGGTTATCCGGAAGTTATTATATTAGATGAGCCTACAGTAGGCTTAGACCCGAAACAGATTATTGAAATCCGTGATCTGATTCAGAGTCTTGGAAAGAAGCATACTGTAATTTTAAGTTCCCATATTCTTTCGGAAGTCCGGGCAGTATGTGATTACATATTTATTATTTCCCATGGAAAATTAGTTGCATCGGAAGAAACAGAAGAACTGGTAGAGCGGATGTCCGGTGGACAGGTAATAGAGCTTAAGTTAAAAGCTGAAGAAGAAAAAATAAAAGAAGTTTTTGCAGATGCAGAACATATTACTGCAGTAGAAACGAAAGAACTGCCGGAGGATGGAGTTACTGAGGTGACTGTAACGGCAGAAAAAAATAAAGATGTCAGAGAAGAGATTTTTCATATTTGTGCAGAAAGTGATATGCCGATTTTGGAAATGATAAACGGTGGTAAATCGCTGGAAGATATCTTTCTTGAACTTACATCAAAGGAGGAAGAATAATGCGTGCAATATGGAAAAGAGAATTAAAATCTTATTTTCAGACGGTGACCGGATGGCTTTTTATTGCAGCAACACTGGCACTGTTTGGCCTTTATTTTTATGTATACAATATGTATTATGGTTCGACAGATATCAGCAGTACTTTATCAGCAGTAACGTTTCTGTTTCTGGTTACTGTGCCGATTCTTACGATGCGTACCCTGGCAGAGGAGCGGAAGAATAAGACAGACCAGCTGATTTTAACTTCGCCGGTATCAGTAGAAAAAGTGGTTCTGGCAAAATATCTCGCCACCGGAACCGTATTTACCATCAGTGTAGCGGTTATGTGTCTGGCACCGTTAATTATGTCAGCATATGGAAACGTTGCTTTTGCAAAGAGCTATGTGGGAGTACTGGGTTTCTGGTTATATGGTATGACCTGTATTGCCATTGGAACCTTTGTATCTTCACTGACAGAAAGTATTGTAATTTCTGCAGTATTAACCTTTGTATTTCTCTTTGTGGGATATCTGATGACCGGAATTACCAATCTGATTTCACAGAATGGAAATATTATTACAAAGATTTTAGGCTGTTATGATTTGACAAAACACATGGATATGCTGATGCAGGGAATTCTTGATGTATCCGGCATTGTATATTATATTTCCATGATTATCCTGTTTTTGTTCCTGACGGTACAGTCCATACAGAAGCGTCGCTGGAGTATGAGCAGTAAGAAATTAAAGCTTGGCGTATTCAGTTCTGCCATGGTTGTGATCGGAATCGTGGTTACAGTCGCAGTAAACCTTGTAGTAAATGCATTGCCATCTTCCATTACATCTATTGATTTGACAGCACAGAAGATGTATTCCATTTCTGATGATACAAAAGAGATTCTTCATAATCTGGATGAGGATGTCACAATTTATGTTCTGGAAGCGGAAGGAAATATGGATGATACTCTTGCAACGACATTAAAGCGTTATGAAGGCGAATCTTCCCATATTTCGGTAGAATATAAAGACCCCTCCGTTTATCCGAATTTTTACCGGGATTATACGGATGATACATCTATCACCAGAAAGAGTCTGATTGTAGAAAGCAGTAAACGTTCCAAAGTAATTAATTACAGCAATATTTATGAGACCAGTATAGATTACAGTACTTATAGCAGCCAGACTACAGGTTATGATGGAGAGGGACAGCTTACCAGTGCCATTTCCTATGTCACATCGGATGAAATGCCGGTTATGTACGAACTGCAGGGACATGGTGAGACAGCATTGAACGGTAATTTTAAAGATGCTATTGAGAAAGCAAATGTCACTTTAAACAGCCTCAACCTGATGCAGGCAGACAGCATTCCGGAAGATGCACAGGCACTTATTATCAATGGACCGACCTCTGATTTTTCATCCGATGATGCGTCAAAAGTAATTGATTATATCAATAAAGGTGGAAAACTTTTTGTAACGCTATCTTATACAGATGCTGATATGAGTAATTTTTATTCGGTTTTAAATGAGTTTGGCATTACTGCAGTAGACGGAATGGTGATGGAGAGCAATACCGGTTCTTATTATCAGGCACCATATTATCTTTTACCAAATGTAGAAAGCAGTGCGCTGACTTCCGGTGTGGATGGCTATGTATTTACACCGTATGCAGTAGGTCTTACCTATAATACCGATACCGAAAATGTAACCTATACACCTTTACTTACCACTTCGGATGCAGCGTACAGTAAGACAGATGCTACAAGCTCCTTAGAGCAGACGGAGGATGATATTGCAGGACCGTTTACGGTAGGATTAAAGGCGGAAAAAACCATGGATGATACAAGCGCAGATATTCTTGTATATTCTTCCATGAGTATGTTTACGGATGATGCAGACAGTATGGTATCCGGAAATAATTTATCCGTATTTTCAAAATCCATTGCAAGCTATATTCCGGAAGACAGCGGTTCAGCAGTTGTGATTCCGGTCAAAGAATATGACAGCAGTACCCTGACCGTACCGGCTTCGGTTGTCATTGCATCAGCTGTAATCGGCATTGCAGTAATTCCGTTATTGCTTCTTGCAATCGGTATCGTAATCTGGATGAGAAGGAGAAAGAAGTAATGAAGAAACAGAAAAAACAGTTGATTGCTTTATGCATCCTGCTTCTTATCTGTATTGTTGCATGGGTTGGCCTGACGAAGTGGAATAAGAGCCAGGAACAGAAAAAACAGGAAGAGGAAGAAGCATCCAAAGTTATGGTGACAGACATCGCAACAGAAGACGTAAAAGCATTTTCTTATCAGTATAATAATGAGACACTGTTTTTTGTAAAAGAAGATGACACCTGGTATTATGAGGCAGATAAAAGCATTGCCTTAGACCAGGATGCCGTGGAAACATTGGTTACCACCGCAGCACAGCTTACAGCAGACCAGGAAATCAAGGATTATGAGGACTTATCAGAGTATGGACTTGAAACGCCGTCAAATACCATTACACTGACGACAGGGGATGGAACAACAACACTTCTGATCGGAAATAAAAATAACATGCTGAGCCGGTATTATGTAAAGACGGATCAGTCTGACAGTATTTATCTGGCAGGAAGTGCGGTATATACCACTTATCAGAAAGGAATCGCAGATTTGACTGCAGCAGAAAGCACAACCGAAATTGCGGAATAAAAGGATTGACAAGTAAAATATCCATTGGTAAAATATATGAGAAAGTGTGGAAGAGAAATAGTAATCATTGGAAGCCTTCAGAGAGAAAACGGCAGGTGAGAGTTTTTGACGGAAGATGATGAACCAGTCTTGGAGCTGCATATCCAAGCAGAAGTGAAGGTATGTCGGGTTCTCCCGTTACAGAGAGAAGGCATAAGAAGATGTGCCGGAGTGCAGGAGCAGTCCTGAATTTAGGTGGTACCACGGATGAAACATTCGCCCTAAGCTAAATCATAGCTTAGGGCTTTTATATTGCTTTAAGCAGATGAGTTGCAAGAATAGAAAAAGGAGATAAGAAAATGAAACTGGAAAAATTAGTTGGTGACCGGTTTAAAGAGAGACCGGCAGATTGTGTGATTGACAGTCATGCACTTATGGTAAAAGGTGGATACATCAAATATGTGGCAAATGGTATCTATTCTTCATTCCTGCCATTAAAGAGAATTACACGTAAGATTGAGCAGATTCTTCGTGAAGAGATGGACAAGGTAGATGGACAGGAAGTACAGTTCCCGGTTGTTATGCCTGCATCTATCTGGGAAGAATCCGGAAGATATGAAAGCATCGGAGACGAGCTGCTTCGTTTTACAGACAGAAACGGTGCCAAGATGGTACTTGGTATGACCCACGAAGAAGCAGCCGTGCAGCTGGTTCGTGAGTATGCACAGAGCTATACCAAATATCCTTTTATGATTTATCAGATTCAGACCAAATTCCGTGATGAAGCAAGACCTCGTGCTGGATTAATCCGTGTGAGAGAATTTACCATGAAGGATGCATATTCCTTCCATACCAGCCAGGAAGATTTGGAGCAGTATTATCAGAGAGTACACAAGGCATATGAGCGTATTTTTGAAAGAGCCGGTATTCCGGAAGTGGTATCCGTTGCATCTGATTCCGGTATGATGGGCGGAAGCCTTTCCCATGAGTTCATGCTTCTTACTCCGATTGGAGAAGATTCCATTGTACTTTGTGATGATTGTGGATACAAAGCAAATATGGAAGCTGCAGAAAATATTTCTGACATTCCAAGAGCCGCAGAATCAGCAGAACTGGAAAAGGTTCATACACCAAATATCCATACCATTGAAGATATCTGTGAATTCTTTGGCGATAAGACAAACAACTCCTGTAAAGCAGTTGTTTATCAGAAAAATTCAGATGACAGCTATGTGGTTGTATTTATCCGTGGCGATCTGGAAATCAATGAGACCAAGCTTGTTAATTATCTTGGTGATCAGATTCATGCGGCTGTTATTACAGAAGAGTGCGGATTAAATGCAGGCTATATCGGACCAGTGGGCTTACATATCAATGCACCTCATGTGGTTTTATATGATAAGTCTCTGGAAGGAAGAAATAACTTATCCTGCGGAGCAAATGAAGAGGAATACCACTTCAAAGGACTTGATATGGAGCGTGATGTAAAAGACGCAGAATATCATGATTTTGCTAAGGTATACGAAGGCGGAATCTGCCCGAAATGTGGTAAGAAGACCGTCCGTATTTCTAAAGGTATTGAAGTGGGAAATATCTTCCAGCTCGGAACCAAATATACCAAGTCCATGAAGATGACTTATGTAGATAAAGATGGTGAGAGACAGACTCCAATCATGGGCTGCTATGGAATCGGTGTCGGAAGACTTGCTGCTGCTGTATGTGAAGCCCATCATGATGAGTATGGTCCAATCTGGCCAAAGGAAATTGCTCCATGGCAGGTCCACCTTTGCGCAGTAAGACCGGATAATGAAGAAGTAAAGGCTTTTGCTGATGATTTATATGAGAAAATGCAGAATGCCGGTATTGAAGTTATCTATGATGACCGTACCGTAAGTGCCGGCGTTATGTTTGCCGATGCAGACCTTCTTGGAATTCCACTTCGTGTTATCGTAAGTCCTAGAAATATGAAACAGGGAATCGTTGAAGTGACATCCCGTGATAAGACCTTAAAGGAACAGGTTCCGGTAGAAAACGTATTTGAAGAAATTCAGAAGTACTTATAAGAAGAGATTAAAAATAGCATATTGTGAATGATATGAGAAGAACTCCTGCCGGTTGGAAAACAATCAGCAGAAGTTCTTTTTATGCGAGTAGCGGGAAAAATCGCATGCCTGCATGCAGATTTGGCGAGCACTGTGATAACTCGAGAAACTCGCAAAGCGTGTTTCTCGTAGTTAGTGCGTCTGCTTATTAATATAGCTTGTCTTAAATTTTGAATACATAATCTTCTGGCTGCGGTACAGTCCGTAATAGCCGGAGAGCATATAGCTGAATGCAATCGCAAGAAGCAGGAATGGCATTGCAGCAAAGCCGAACATTTCAAAGCTGATCAGCAAAGAAGTAATCGGGCTGTTAGTGACACCACAGAAAATGGCGGCCATACCGATGGCGGCACATAAGGTTGGGGAGAAACCGGTCAACGTTCCAAAGAGACAGCCGAAGCTTGCACCGATAAAGAAAGTAGGAACAATTTCGCCACCTTTAAAACCGGCACCAAGGGTCAGGGCGGTAAAAGTGATTTTTAAAAGAAAAGCTTCCGGAGCCACTGTGCCGTCAAAACATTTGGAAATAATATTAACGCCGGTTCCATTGTAATCCTGATTACCTACCAGAAGGGTGAGGAGAATAATGATGCAGCCGCCTGCCGCAGCACGAAGGTAAGGATTTTTGATAAATTTACGGTAAATGGCTTCACTGTAATGTAAGGAAATACAGAACAGGATACTGACCAATGCACATAAAACGGCAAGAATCGTTACGGTAACTGCAGAAGAAATTCCAAATTCCGGAATGTCTAAAATGGCAAAGGACGGCGGCGCAATCTGAAAGTGTAATGCCAGACCATGTGCTACTAAAGCAGAGATAACACATGGCACTAATGCAGAATAGTGCATGATGCCGACACTGACTACTTCCAGCGGAAAAATAGCGGCAGCCATCGGTGTTCCGAATAAGGCGGAAAAAGCAGCACTCATGCCGCACATAATCATAATATGTTTATCTTTTTCATCAAAACGGAAAAGTCTTCCGAGAGAATTTCCGATGCTTCCGCCAAGCTGAAGTGCTGCACCTTCCCGGCCGGCAGAACCACCAAAGAGGTGTGTGATTAAGGTGGAGATAAAAATAAGCGGAGCCATACGCAGTGGAATTTCATCCCCGGAATGGATGGCGGAAAGCACCAGGTTGGTTCCAGTATCCTTTTCATCATGGAGAAGATGATAGAGCAGTACAATCACGATTCCACCCAGCGGAAGAAAGAAGATGAGCCATGGATAAGCAGTTCTTGTATCGGTGACCCATGTCATGCCAAAGTAAAAGGCAATTCCCACCATACCGATGAGAAGACCGGACAGAATAGAAAAAATAATCCATTTTATGGCGGTACGCAGACGGCGCAGATTGTGTTTGATTTTATGTATCACAAGTTCTTTGGTAACTGGTTCGTTCATGATGTAGTAACTCCTTTTTTATATAAAGTAAATATTATAAGCAGAAATTGTTTGTATTTTTTGAAAAATATATATTCTATAAGAAATAGTAGCATTCTGGAAATAAATTTACAAGATGAATGAAGAGATAAATGAAGAGAATTTTATTTGCAAAAAATAACCGGGGTGACTATAATAAGTGAAGGCTTTCTATAAAATCTGGAAATCACAGGCAATGGAGGAAGAAAGATGGAATCAGAAATCAGGATACGCCGGCAGATGATAGAGATTGGAAAAAGAATTTATCAGAGCGGAATGGTAGCTGCCAATGATGGTAATCTTTCTGTGCGTATATCAGAGAATGAAATTTTGTGTACGCCAACCGGAATATCCAAAGGATATATGACGGAAGAATGTTTATGTAAGATAAATCTGCAGGGAGAAGTTTTATCCTGTCAGGATGGGTTCTGCCCGTCTTCTGAAATGAAGATGCATTTGAAAGTATATGAAAAACGTCCGGATGTAAGAGCAGTTGTACATGCGCATCCGCCATATGCCACAACCTTTGCGATTGGCGGTCAGGCATTAAATCGTGCAATCATATCAGAATCCATTGTAAGTCTTGGCTGTGTGCCGGTGGCAGAATATGGTCTGCCGTCTACGCAGGAAATACCGGATGCCATTGCACCATATCTTGACTATTTTGATGCGTTGCTCTTAGCACATCATGGGGCACTGACTTATGGAAAGGACCTGACGGAAGCTTATTACCGGATGGAGTCGGTAGAATTATATGCAAGACTTCTTTACCAGAGTAAAATGATGGAAATGGACCGGGAGCTGGATGCAGATACGGTACACAAATTATGTCTGATGCGGGAAAAGGCAGGAATGAAGAATCCGGAAACAGTCTGTGGCAGTAAGGAATTATTATTTGAAAGCTGCCGTGAGTGTATCCGCAGGAAAAATCTTTTACCAGATGGATAGAAAAGAAAACGTTTGGCAGAAGGCAGCATTTTATAAGCCGGAAAAAGTTATTACAGAGAATAGCAGGAAACAGAAAAAGGAGATTAGAAGATGACAATAGAAGAAAGAGTAAAATTAGCAGAAGAAAAACACCACAGCGGATATAACTGTGCACAGGCAGTATTATGCAGTTACAGTGATAAGCTGGGTATTGATGAAGAAACTTTATTCCGTCTGTCGGAAGGATTTGGCGCAGGGATGGCAGATATGCAGGGAACCTGTGGTGCAGCAACCGGAATGTATATGATTGCAGGAGCGCTGGGAAGCTCGGGAGCAATTGAAAAGGGCATGACCAAAGGCAGAACATATCAGACGGTAAAGGGACTGACAGCAGCATTTGATGAAAAAAACGGCTCTCATATCTGTAAAGAATTGAAAGGAATTGAAACCGGAAAGGTTTTGCGGAGCTGCGATGGCTGTATTGAAGATGCAGTCCGTATTGCAGAGCGCTTGTTTTCATAGAAAAAACACAATTTCATGGTAAAAGTGCACAAAAATGGAATGCCAAAATTATATAAGTGTACAAAATGTTAAAAACCCCATTGCTATTTTTGAGTAATGGGGTTATATTATATATATCCACTGAAAACGTTACCGAGAACGTAACCAACTAGGTTTCAGACAAGTCGGTATACAGATTGGGAAAGAGGTTTTCAGGAAGGATAGCATATTATATTTTAGGAGGATGTACTATGAAAAGAAAATTAGTATCTCTTATGTTAGTTGTATCTATGACAGCAGCTATGGTTGCTGGATGTGGAAGCGACGACAAGAAAACAGCTGACAATAATGCAGCAGGAACAGAGAAGACAGATGACAGCAAAGAAGCAGCAAGTGGTTCTGTTTACTACTTGAACTTCAAACCAGAACAGGATCAGCAGTGGCAGGATCTTGCAAAAGCTTATACAGATGAGACTGGTGTTCCAGTTGAAGTTGTTACAGCAGCATCTGGTACATATGAAGAGACTTTAAAGTCTGAGATAGCTAAATCTGATGCACCTACACTTTTCCAGGTAAACGGACCAGTTGGTCTTGCAGCATGGAAAGATTACTGCGCAGACTTATCAGGAACAGATGTTTATTCACATGTTAAGAGTGATGACTTTGTACTGAAAGATGGAGACGAAGTAAAAGGTATCGCATATGTACTTGAGACTTATGGTCTTATTTACAACAAAACCGTATTAAACGCATATTGCGGAATGGACGGAGCTAAAGTTTCTTCTATCGATGAAATCAACAGCTTCGCAAAATTAAAAGAAGTAGCAGATGATATTCAGTCAAGACTTGCAGAAGTAAGTGAAGCAGCTGGTCCTGAATATGACCTTAAGGGTGCATTTACTTCAGCTGGTATGGATTCATCCTCTGACTGGAGATTCAAAACCCATTTAGCAAACCTTCCAATCTACTATGAATACAAAGCAGATGGAATCGAATCTACAGATGCTATCAAAGGAACTTACCTTGATAACTACAAACAGATCTGGGATTTATACACAACAGATTCTACTTGCGAAGGCTCTATGTTAGCAAGCAAGACTGGTGATGATGCAACAGCTGAATTTGGCTTAGGCGAAGCTGTATTCTATCAGAATGGTACATGGGCATACAATGATATTATCAATGCTGGTGTATTAACAGATGATGACCTTGGAATGATGCCTATCTACATCGGAGTTGATGGAGAAGAGAATCAGGGACTTTGTACAGGATCTGAGAACTACTGGTGTATTAATGCTAATGCTTCTGAAGAAAACATCAAAGCAACAGAAGATTTCTTGAACTGGGTTATTACAAGTGACACAGGACGTGACGTTGTTGCTAACCAGATGGGCTTCACAACACCATTTGATACATTTGATGATGGATATCAGGCAAGCAATGCATTCATGGATGCAGTTAACCAGTCCATTGCAGATGGTAAGAATTCTGTAGCTTGGTGCTTTACAACAATGCCTTCTGAGGCTTGGAAAGATGGCGTAGGTTCTGCATTAACAGCTTATGCTGCTGGAACAGGTTCCTGGGATGATGTTGTAACTGCATTCGTTGATGGCTGGGCTTCTGAGTACGCAGCAGCAAACGAGTAAGACTTATCACATATAATCAGAACAATATGTGAAAAAAAGGGCGGGCGGATATCGCCTGCCCTTTATAAAAGGGAAAGGAAAAATATTATGAACAAATCAATTAAAAAATATTTTCCTCTTTTTGCACTTCCAACGTTAGTTGCATTTACAATTGGTTTTATAATTCCTTTTGCTATGGGTATCTATCTTTCTTTTTGTAAATTCACAACTGTTACGGATGCAAAGTTTGTAGGACTATCTAATTATACCAAAATCTTTGGAGATGAGACATTTGTTCACTCGTTATGGTATACAGCACTCTTTACAATTGTTTCCGTGCTTGCCATTAACTTTTTTGCATTCGTAATTGCGATGCTTTTAACAAAGGGTATTAGAGGAACAAATGCGTTCCGTACCATTTTCTTCATGCCGAACCTGATTGGTGGTATTGTATTAGGATATATCTGGCAGTTGATTTTCAATGGTATTCTCGCAAATTACAGCAGAACATTGGCATATAATGAAAAATATGGTTTCTGGGGTATGATTATCCTGATGTGCTGGCAGCAGATAGGTTATATGATGATTATCTATATCGCGGGTATCCAGAATATTCCTGGAGATTTGATTGAAGCTGCAGAAATCGATGGGGCAACTTCCTGGCAGGTACTTAAAAATGTAACCTTACCGATGGTAATGCCATCCATTACCGTATGTACATTTTTAACACTGACCAACGGATTTAAATTATTCGACCAGAACTTAGCATTGACAGCAGGTGAACCTGCAAAGAAATCACAGCTTTTAGCATTGAACATCTATGATACTTTCTATGGTAGAAACGGATGGGAAGGCGTTGGTCAGGCAAAAGCAGTTGTATTCTTTATCCTGGTAGCAATAATTGCACTTGGACAGAACTATCTGACCAGACGTAAGGAGGTGCAGCAGTAATGAGTAATGTAAGAAAAGCAAAACATGGCTGGATTTTTACCATTATATTTACTATTTTAAGTGTACTGTGGGTACTTCCGATTGTAATCGTATTTATGAACTCCTTTAAATTAAAGGCATATATTAACCGCTTCCCGTTCCAGTTAGGACCGTTTAAAATGACTGACGGATGGGACAGATTTGTTGCCGGAGTGCAGAAGGCATTTGTTGGATTAACCAACTATGCAGAAGGTATCCGCAAGATTAACTTCTTTAATGCGTTTGGAACATCATTATTTATCACAATATGTTCTGTTGCGGTAATTATTCTCTGCACATCTATGTGTGCATGGTATATCATCCGCGTGAATGATAAGTTTTCAAAAGGTTTATATTGCCTTTGCCTGTTTTCCATGATTGTACCTTTCCAGATGGTAATGTTTACATTATCCAAGCTGTCAAATATGTTACATCTTGGAAATCCGGTTGGAATCATTTTAGTATATCTTGGATTTGGAGCAGGACTTGCGGTATTCATGTTTACCGGCTTCGTAAAGAGCATTCCGCTTGAAATCGAAGAAGCGGCAATGATTGATGGATGCAGCCCGATTCAGACATATTTCCAGGTTGTATTCCCGATTTTAAAGCCTACTGCAATTACAGTTGCAATTCTTCAGGTAATGTGGATCTGGAATGACTACCTTCTTCCATATCTGGTACTCGATATCAGAAAATGGAAAACGATTCCGATTGCAATTCAGTATTTGAAAGGTGGATATGGCTCTATTGACTGGGGCGCAATGATGGCTATGCTGGTACTGGCAATTCTTCCAATTATCATTTTCTATGGAATCTGTCAGAAATATATTATCGAAGGCGTTGTTGCAGGAGCTGTAAAAGGTTAAGCATTTATATAATAAGTATTTCGCTATAGATATAGTGTAAAGGCAGGACAAAACATGACAATAAAAGATATTGCAAAAGAATCCGGGTATTCAGTAAGTACTGTGTCAAGGGTTCTGAATAACAGGGATGATGTGAGTCCGGAAGCAGAAAAGAAGATTCGGCGGATTGTTGCAGAACACAATTTTGTTCCAAATGGAAATGCGAAGCATTTGAAACAGATTGCGTCTAAAACCATCTGCGTACTGATAAAAGGTACGTCGAATATGGTTTTTTCAGGGATAGCAGAAGAAATCCAGACGATTGTAAATAAGACCAGTTATACATTGAATATGATATATCTGGATGAAGAAGAAAATGAAGTAGAACAGGCAATTATTCAGTGTCGTGAAAGAAAACCTCTGGGGATTTTATTCCTCGGAGGTAATCCTGCATTTTTTAGGGAAAAGTTTCATGAAGTAAAAGTTCCATCGGTATTAGTGTCTACTGCAGGAAAAGATCTTGGCTTTCCGAACCTGTCCAGTGTAGCAACAGATGATGTGGAAGCGGCAAAATGTGCCATGAATTATCTGGTGAATCAGGGACATGTTCATATTGGAGTAATTGGAGGAAATTTAAGTTCTTCTTATGTCAGTGAACAGCGTTATATCGGGTGCGAGAAATGTTTTGGTGAAAAGGGAAGAATATTTGATTACGATAAATATTTTGTGAAAGCAAGATTTGACTTTGGAAGTGCGTATCGGGCTACGGAAAAACTTTTGGAGAAGGCAAAGGATATGACTGCTATATTTGCGATGAGTGATGTCATGGCAATTGGAGCGATTCGTGCGATACGTGACAGAGGTCTTCTGGTACCGGATGATATTTCCGTTGTGGGGTTTGACGGAATACCAATGGCGGATTACTATAATCCAAAGCTGACCACTGTAAGACAGCGGTACCAGACGATGGCACAACGCAGTCTTGAAATACTATTTCGTACAATTGACTTGAAAACCAAGGCAGTACATGAAATAATACCTTTTGAACTTGCACTGGGGGAAAGTGTTCGTGAGATAGGAAAATAATCTAGTTTGCAGGAGGAATTTAATTATGAGAACAAGTGGGATATTAATGCATATATCTTCACTTCCGTCACCATACGGAATTGGTACAATGGGAAAGGAAGCCAGAAAATTTGTAGACTTTTTGGATAAATCAGGACAGACTTACTGGCAGATATTACCGATATGCCCAACCAGTTATGGAGATTCTCCATATCAGTCATTTTCAAGCTTTGCGGGGAACCCATATTTTATTGACTTAGATTATCTTTGTAAGGATAAGTTACTGACAAAAAAGGAATGTTTAAGCTATGAATGGGGAGAAAATCCGGAATTTGTAGAGTATGGAACACTTTATGAAAACCGTTTTCCTTTATTGAAAAAAGCATATCAGCGCTTTAAAAAAGCATTACCGGATGATTTTGCGGACTTTTGTGAGAAAAACAGTGACTGGTTAGAGGACTATGCACTGTTTATGGCATTGAAGGATGCAAATGGCGGGGTTGCATGGTTTGAATGGAAGAAAGATTTAAAACTCCGTAAACCATCAGCAATTGAAAATGCGAAAGAAGAATTTGCAGATGCTGTTGAATTCTGGAAAATGTTGCAGTATCTGTTCTTCAAACAGTGGACAGAGCTGAAAGCATATGCCAATGAAAAAGGTATTCAGATTATCGGTGATGTACCTATTTATGTTGCTGGTGACAGTGCAGATGTATGGGCAAATCCGGGACAGTTCTATTTAGATGAGAACCTGGATCCGATTGATGTATCCGGATGTCCTCCAGATGCATTCTCTGCTGATGGACAGTTATGGGGAAACCCGTTATTCCGTTGGGATGCTATGAAGAAGGATGGTTATACCTGGTGGACAAAACGTATCAAAGCAATGTCTGAATTGTATGATGTTGTTCGTATTGACCACTTCAGAGGTTTTGATTCATATTACGCAATTCCTGCAAAGGATAAGACAGCAAGAAATGGAGAGTGGAGAGAAGGTCCTGGTATGGACCTGTTCAATGCTCTGGAAAAGAAACTTGGCAGATTAAATATTATTGTAGAAGATTTGGGTTATTTAACACCGTCCGTAAAACAGTTGTTAAAGGATACCGGTTTCCCTGGAATGAAGTTAATCCAGTTTGCTTTCGACAGCAGAGAAGAGAGTGATTACCTTCCACATACATATCAAAAGAATTGTGTTGTTTATACTGGAACTCATGATAATGATACCATTATGGGATGGTTCAAGACGGCTCCAAAGGAAAGCGTTAAATATGCCAAAGAATATTTAAGATTAAACAAAGAAGAAGGATATAACTGGGGCACCATGAAAGCTGTATGGGGCTGTGTTGGTGATATGGCTATTGTTCCGATGCAGGATATTCTTGGAATTGGCAGTGAAGGACGTATGAATACACCATCTACACTTGGCATGAACTGGAAATGGCGTGCAGTAGATGGACAGATTACTTCGGCACTTGCAAAGAAAGTCTGCAAAAATATGGAAATCTACTGTAGAAAGAGAAAAACAAAAGAAGAGCTGGAAGCTTTAGAAACAGCAGAATAAAATGTATCATTTTATAGTAAACAATACCTCGGGAGGCGGCAGGTCCAAACGGGTCTGGGAGGAACTGCAGAATTACCTTCTGGAGCATGAAATAAGGTATAAAGCACATTTTACAGAGTATGAGGGTCATGCGAAGAAGCTTGCAGACCGTGTATGTGATATTGATAGAGAAAAAGTGTATCTTATTGTGGTCGGTGGTGATGGTACGTTAAATGAAGTACTGAACGGGATGCATGATTTTGAAAAAATCCGGTTTGGATACATACCGACCGGCTCCGGGAATGATTTCGCAAGAGGTATGAAAATCAATGGAACACCTACAGAAAATTTAGAGCGGATACTTCAGGCGGAAGAGACAACGCCGATTGACTTAGGCTGTGTCAGCTGGGTGGAAGAAGGACAGAAGGAACAGAAGATTTTTGCAATTAGTTCCGGTCTTGGACTGGATGCGGATGTATGTAAACAGGCACTGCATTCCGGATTAAAGAAAGCATTAAATAGACTGGGACTTGGTTCATTAACCTACGTCTGTCTTACGATAAAATCCCTGTTTACCATGCCGACAGCAGAGGCGAAGATAGTATTTGATGATGAAGTGGAAGAGCCGATTTCCCGGATGATTTTTATTGCTGGAATGAATCAGTATTGTGAAGGCGGTGGAGTGCCGATGGCTCCGGAGGCCGTGGCTACGGACGGAGAATTTTCAGTCTGCTGTGGCTATGGAGTGGCAAGGTGGCGCACCTTTTTCCTACTGCCATTTCTGGTAAAGGGAAAACATACAGGATTTAAGTGCTTTGATATCCATAACTGCAGAAAATTCAGCGTGGATTTGGAAAAACCAATGGTATTGCATGCTGACGGAGAATATTGCGGGGATGTGACACACGCAGAGTTTAGATGTCTTTCAGGAAAACTGAATATTTTGTTATAATGGTGACTTCCTCCTGCATATACATATAACAGTATAGGCAGGAGGAATTTATATGGAAAATTTTAATACAGGCACTTATGATATGTATAAAGATATCAGTGCAAGGACAAATGGGGAAATTTACATAGGTGTGATTGGAGCTGTGCGGACCGGAAAGTCATCTTTTATCAAACGTTTCATGGAGCTGATGGTACTTCCGTTTATGGAGGATGAAAACAGCCGCCAGCGTGCGGTGGATGAAATGCCACAGGCGGCCCAGGGAAAAACCATTATGACAACAGAGCCGAAGTTTATTCCAAAAGATGCTGCAAAAATCCGGCTGGGCGAAGATACCGAAGTAAAAGTGAGGCTGATTGACTGTGTGGGTTATATGGTAGAGGGTGCCACCGGACATCTGGAAAATGGCGTGGAGCGAATGGTAAAGACGCCTTGGTTTGAAGAGGAAATTCCTTTTACAAAGGCGGCGGAGGTCGGGACCAGAAAGGTTATTAATGACCATGCAACCATTGGAATTGTAGTAACTGCAGATGGCAGTTTCACAGATATCCCGCGGGAGAATTATGTGAAAGGTGAGGAAGAAACCATAAAAGAGCTGCAGAGAATCGGAAAACCCTTTGTTATGGTACTGAATTCCGTAAAACCATACAGCGAGGAAACGGCACAACTGGCAAAAGAATTAGAAAAAAAATATGAAGTCAGTGTATTTCCACTGAATTGTGAGCAGCTTCGAAAAGAAGATGTCTATGCAGTGCTGAAGGGTATTCTCTATGAATTCCCGGTTGTGAAGATGAATTTCTTTCTTCCGAAATGGGTAGAAATGTTGGAAATGAGTCATCCAATCAAAGAAAATGTGGTTGCAAATGCTGGAAAAATGCTGTCGGAAGTAACACTGATAAAAGATTTGATGGATTACAAGATGGCTCCGGAGGGAGATTACATTTCCAATATGATGATGCAGGCGGTGAATCTGGAAAATGGCACAGCAGATATCCGGCTGGATATTGCAGATCAGTATTATTATGAAAATATCAGTGAACTGACCGGAACAGAAGTGACCGGGGAATACCAGCTTATTTCCATGATAAAGGAGCTTTCTGAGAAACGTAAGGAATATGAGAAAGTAGCGGATGCGGTACAATCGGTAGAAATGAAAGGATATGGAGTGGTGAGTCCGAAGCTTTCAGATATTAAAATGGATGATCCGGTGCTGATTAAACATGGTAATAAATTCGGCGTAAAAATTAAGGCAGTAGCACCGTCTGTTCATATGATCCGGGCAAATATTGAAACGGAGATTGCACCGATTGTAGGAAGTGAAGAGCAGGCAAACGACCTGATTCATTATATCAAAGAGGGACAGAGCACAGAAGATGGAGTCTGGGGAACCAGCATTTTTGGAAAATCCATTGGAGAACTGATGGAAGACGGTATCCGCAGCAAAATCAGCATGATGGATGATGAAAGCCAGATGAAGCTGCAGGATACCATGCAGAAAGTTGTAAATGATAATAATGGCGGATTAGTCTGTATTATTATTTAAGGATGCAAGCCGGTAATCCCGGGGCGATATTCCTTTCAGCTTGTGGAACGTCTTGGAAAAATGCAGCCCATTGTCAAAGCCTACGGAATTAGCTACAGCAGTAATGGATAGGCTGGAGTGTTCTAAGAGATAGCATGCCTGTTTTAAACGAAACTGGGTCAGATAATTTTTCGGCGACTGACCCAGTATGGTTTCAAAGGAGCGGTACAGATGGCTCCGGCTTACGCCTACATAATCAGCAATATCTTCTACGCGGATCGGGTAGGAATAGTTGGCGGAAATATAGGCAATTCCTTTCTGGACATAGTTGCTGGAACTGTTATACTGTTCATTATTGCTGGCATGTTTCATAAAAAGAGCCAGCGTCTGATAGAGTCGTCCGGTCATTTCTACAGAATCCATGAAATCATTTCCGCGGGCTTCATAGATACCGAGAAGGTGTTCCCGGATGGATTCGGAAAGCGGCGTCTGGTGAATCAGTGGAAAGTCTCTGGAAAAATCTGTGGCATTCAAAATAATGGCAGCGTCACTGCCATTAAAGCCTACCCAGGCATATTCCCACGGGTCTTTTTCGTCTGCATAATAGGTGATTTCGGTCTGAGGGTAGACAAGGAAGGTATCTCCGGTGGAAAGGGCATAAACTTTACCACCAACAGAATAATATCCTTTGCCGGATAGAATGTGATGAATCAGATAATGGTCCCGGATTCCCGGTCCCCACTGGTAAAGTGGTTCACATTTCTGGAAACCGACATTATAAACGGAAAGGGAAACCAGTTCTTTTTTATTTACTTTATAAGAATTCTTATATTTGGGGTCCATCGTATGCCTCCCTTCTGGAATTTGCAGATAGAATATAGATATATTATAGAGGCTGTCCTTTGCAGATGCAACAAAAATACATATTGTTTATACAATAGATACTGTTCAAATACAGGAATATAAGGTATACTCTTATTTGTAAGGAACACGAAAATACATATTTTAGTACAAAGGAGTGGAGAATATGTCTATTTTAGTTACAGGTGGAGCAGGTTATATCGGAAGTCATACCTGCGTGGAATTACAGCAGGCAGGCTATGACGTAGTAGTGCTGGATAATTTATCCAATGCCAGCGAAAAATCATTGGAGCGTGTAAAAGCGCTTACTGGAAAAGAAGTTACATTTTACCGTGGAGATATATTAGACCGTGATATCTTAAATGAAATCATGGAAAAAGAGAAGATTGACTGCTGCATTCATTTCGCAGGATTAAAAGCAGTTGGAGAATCTGTGGTAAAGCCATGGGAATATTATAATAACAACATTGCAGGAACATTGACATTAGTAGATGTGATGCGCCAGCACGGCTGCAAGAATATTATCTTTTCTTCCTCCGCGACCGTATATGGTGATCCGGCACAGATTCCAATCACAGAGGAATGCCCGAAAGGACAGTGTACCAATCCATATGGCTGGACGAAATCCATGTTAGAGCAGATTCTTATGGATATGCAGAAAGCTGATCCGGAATGGAATGTTATCTTATTAAGATATTTTAACCCAATCGGAGCACATCAGAGCGGAACTATGGGAGAAAATCCGAATGGAATTCCGAACAATCTGATGCCATATATTACCCAGGTGGCAGTTGGAAAGTTAAAAGAACTTGGCGTATTTGGAAATGATTATGACACACCGGACGGAACCGGAGTAAGAGACTACATTCATGTAGTAGACCTGGCAAAGGGACATGTAAAGGCATTAAAGAAGATTGAGGAAAATGCAGGCTTAAGTATTTACAATCTTGGTACCGGACATGGTTATAGTGTACTTGATATTGTAAAGAATTTTGAAGAAGCAACAGGCGTAAAGATTCCTTATTCCATTAAGCCACGTCGTGCTGGCGACATTGCGACCTGTTATTGCGACCCTTCAAAGGCAGAGCGGGAGCTTGGCTGGAAAGCAGAGTTTGGCATTCGTGAAATGTGTGCCGATTCCTGGAGATGGCAGAAGAATAATCCGAATGGATATGAGGACTAGAAAGAAGCTGAAGAAAAAAATTGCAAAAAAATTAAAAAAAGTGCTTGCAATTTAGAGGGCGTCGTGTTATAGTATCACTTGTCCGGTTCATTGGTCAAGCGGTTAAGACGCCGCCCTCTCACGGCGGAAACAGGGGTTCGATTCCCCTATGAACTGCTCACTATTAATAATTTAATAGCCCAACCCATAGAAGATGCTGAAAGCCAGATAATGGTTTTACAGCATTTTTTATTTTACAGGAAATTGTTTTCCTGTAAAGTAAAAAAGCTCCGCGAGGATGCACACTGCGGTGTATAAGGTAAATGCCGCAAGCGACCGCGACATTCTTTGTTCTTTTATGTAAGAAGCTTGCTAGGCGTGTTTGTATGATTTTTTTTGCGTAAAAATTCGATATATCTTAATTTACTAAAATTAGCGAAAATATTTCTTCCAAATCAGCATATATTATGTTATAATTTACTATGTTTCTGGTAATAAACAAGGAAAAAATAAGCAAATCTAACAAATGTATGATGGAGGGTGACATGAAGAGAAGAGGAAAAGCATTGGGGATGGCATTGCTGCTTATCATGATGACTGTTTTTTCAGTAGTCTCAGATGCGGCAATGGTAAAGGCTGACGAACTTTTGATTAAGCTGCATTACCACAGAGCAGACGACAATTACGATGGATGGGATGTCTGGATGTGGGGAGAAGGTGCGGATGGTGCAGCTTATGAACTGGCAGAGGAAGATGGTGACCACGTGGCAACCATGGAAGTAACACCGGGTACAACCTCTGTGGGATTTATTGTGCGTACAGCAGACTGGACCAAGGATGTTGATGAAGACCAGTTCATTGATATTTCCGAGATGGTATCCGGTACTGTGGATATTTATGTAGAGTCTGGTGTGGAAGGATATACCAAAGAATATGGTGATGATGCCGTAACCGGAACTAAATTATCCGGAGCCAAATATGATGGGGAAGGCGCAGTAACCGTTCAGATGACCGGAGCAATTGAAGGGAATCTGATGCAGGCATTTTCTATTAAGAGTGCCGATGGTGTGGCGGTTACTATCAAAGAAGTAACACAAGATGATGATTTCGTATATCAGGTAGTTGCGGAAGAACCATTAGATGCTTATAAGAGCTATCAGATTACATACGAAGGAACTGAATATAAAGTAGTGATGCCGAGCGTATATTCCACCAAAGAATTTGAAGAAGAATATACTTATGACGGAGATGACCTTGGTGCAACCTGGACAAAAGACAGCACAGCGTTCCGTCTCTGGGCACCAACCGCACAGGCTGTTTCTGTAAATCTCTATGAATCAGGAACAGAAGGAACCGATGATTTAATCGAATCCATTCCAATGACTGCAGATATAAACGGAACCTGGGTTGCATCAAAGGATGGAGATTTAAATGGTACCTATTATACTTATACCGTTACCATTAATGGTGAGGAAAAAGAAGCCAATGACCCATATGCAAGAACCACAGGTGTCAACGGAAAACGTGCCATGATAATTGATTTGGAATCCACCAATCCGGAAGGGTGGGACAGTGACAGTAACCCACATGCCGGAGAGGGTATTAATGATGCTGTTATTTATGAAATGCATATCCGTGACGTCTCTTCAGATTCCAGTTCCGGAATTGAAAACGTTGGAAAATATTTAGGACTGACAGAGACCGGAACCACAACTGAAAATGGTGTTCCGACCGGACTTGACCATATCAAGGATTTGGAAATCACACATTTACATTTACTTCCGTTTTATGATTATGGTTCCGTAGATGAAACAAAGCTGGATACACCGCAGTTTAACTGGGGATATGATCCGGTCAACTACAACGTACCGGAAGGCTCTTATTCCACGGATCCATATCATGGAGAAGTCCGGGTGAAAGAAGCTAAAGAAATGGTAAAGACATTACATGATAACGATATCAGTGTCGTTATGGACGTGGTTTACAATCATGTATACAATGCAGGAGAATTCTGTTTTAACGTAATTGTGCCGGAGTATTTCTCAAGAGTAAATGATAATGGGACTTATTCTAATGGTTCCGGCTGTGGAAATGACACAGCATCCGAGCGTTCCATGGTGAAGAAATATATTGTGGACTCTGTGAAATACTGGGCAGATGAATATCATATTGATGGCTTCCGTTTTGACCTGGTAGGACTTTTGGATACGGAAACCATGAACGAGGTAATCGGGGAAGTGCACAAAGACCACCCGGATGTTATCTTCTACGGAGAAGGGTGGTCGATGCAGACAAGCCTTACCAAAGAAGGATATTCCATGACAACACAGACCAATTCCACAGAAGTACCGGAAATGGCTTTTTTCAGTGATACTTTAAGAGATTTGTTAAAAGGAAATACATTTTCAACTACAGAAAAAGGTTTTGTATCCGGAGCAAATGGCAAAGAGAAGACCTTACAAAAATGCTTTATGGGATTATCACCGGAATGGTGTACTACACCTTCCCAGTCCATTAACTACGCATCCTGTCACGATAATCTTTCCCTGATGGATCGTATTATCCGTTCTACTCCGGAAGCTTCCGTGGAGGAGCGAATCCGCATGAACAATCTTGCAGCAGCCATTTATATGACGGCAGAGGGTGTTCCGTTTATGCAGGCAGGAGAAGAATTCTTAAGAAGCAAAGTGAAAGCAGATGGTGGTCTAGATGAAAACAGCTATGCCTCACCAGATTCAGTAAACAGCTTAAAATGGAGTAATCTGGAAGATGAACAGTATCAGAATGTTTACCAGTATTATAAAGGACTGATTGCATTCCGTAAGGCACATCCGGTGCTTCGCCTTGACAATGCAGAGGATGTAAAAGCACATGTGACTCCGGTAGAAGATTTAGATGATAATGTAGTAGCGTTTGCAATTACCGGTGATGTTGACGGAGAGACAGCAGATGGAATGTATGTGATCTTCAATGCCAATAATGAGAAAAAAGAAGTAACTCTTCCGGAAGGAAACTGGAATGTATGCATTAATGATACCTTAGCAGGAACAGATACGATTGAAACAATTTCTGGAACAGCAGATGTAGATCCGGTTTCTGCATTGATTTTAGTAAAAGGTGATGGAAACGGCAGCACAGCAATAGCATCTGAAGGAACATTACTAGCATGGATGGCATATGTATTTACAATTCTGGTTGCCGTAGTGATTGGAGCATGTTCTGTCTGGTCACAGAAAAAGGCAGGAAAAGCCGGCAGAAAGTAGATAATTTGGAAATAAAATCTTGCAATTTAAGAAAATAGTGCTATAATAATACAGTACATGATGATTTAGGCTTTGAGAGTGGGCGTTGCGTCCACTCTCAATTCATGTTTAGAACAAAATTTAAGCAGATGGAAAGGTGGTTACATGTCCAGAAAAGAAATTTATGAACAGAAGACAGAAAGCTTCATTCAGCCAATCGTTGATAAGTATCATTTTGAACTGGTAGATGTGGAATATGTCAAGGAAGGTTCCGACTGGTACTTACGGGCTTACATTGATAAGGAAGGCGGAATTACCGTCAATGACTGTGAAATGGTAGCACGGGAAATGAATGAGATTCTGGATCGGGAAGATTATGTGGAAGACTCTTATATTTTTGAAGTGAGTTCGCCGGGACTTGGCAGACCGTTGAAGAAAGAAAAGGACTATGTCCGTTCTATGGGAAAAGAAGTGGAGATACGTCTGTATCGTGCCATAGACCATGAAAAGGAATTTTGTGGAGTCTTAAGTGCATATGATGAGAATACCGTAACAATTGAAGACGAATCTTATGGACAGAAAGTATTTGATAAGAAGGATATTGCATTAATCCGTCTTGCCATCGATTTTTAATCATTAACATAGCATACAACTTAGAAAATAAGTATATAGGAGGATAAAGAAATGAATAACGAGTTGTTGGAAGCATTGACAATACTGGAGCAGGAAAAAAATATCAGCAAAGAGACTTTACTTGAGGCAATTGAGAATTCTCTGCTGACTGCATGCAAAAACCATTTTGGAAAGGCAGATAATATTAAAGTAAATATTGACCCGGAAACATGCGAGTTCCATGTGCTTGCTGAGAAGACCGTAGTGGAAAAAGTAGAAGATGATGTAACAGAAATCAGTCTTGCAAATGCACGCATGATTGATTCTGCGTACAATCTTGGTGATGTGGTAAATGTAGAAGTTAAATCCAAAGAATTTGGACGTATTGCAACACAGAATGCAAAGAACGTAATTTTACAGAAGATTCGTGAGGAAGAAAGAAAAGCAATTTACAGCGAATATTATAGCATGGAAAAAGACGTTGTAACCGGAATTGTACAGAGATATGTTGGAAAAAATATTTCCATTAATCTTGGTAAAGCAGATGCCATTCTTACTGAAAATGAGCAGGTAAAGGGAGAGGTATTCAAACCGACCGAACGTATCAAGGTATATATCCTGGAAGTAAAATCTACACCAAAGGGACCAAAGATTATGGTTTCAAGAACCCATCCGGAATTAGTAAAACGTCTGTTTGAATCAGAAGTTACTGAAGTAAAAGATGGTATTGTAGAAATTAAGAGTATTGCCCGTGAAGCAGGAAGCAGAACCAAGATTGCTGTTTACTCCAATGACCCTGATGTGGATCCGGTAGGAGCTTGTGTAGGTATGAACGGAGCCAGGGTAAATGCTATCGTAAGTGAATTACGCGGTGAGAAAATTGATATCATTAACTGGAATGAGAATCCTGCTATGTTAATCGAGAACGCATTAAGCCCAGCAAAAGTTATTTCCGTAATCGCAGATGGCGAAGAGAAGAGCGCAAAGGTTGTTGTTCCGGATTATCAGTTGTCACTTGCTATCGGTAAAGAAGGACAGAATGCAAGACTTGCTGCAAGACTGACCGGATTCAAGATTGATATCAAGAGTGAGACACAGGCAAGAGAGTCCGGTGAATTTATGGATTATGAAAATGATTACGAGGACTATGATGAGGAGTATGAAGAAGGTTATGAAGAAGGTTATGAAGAAGAAAACACAGGAGATGGTGAGTTCATAGATGGCAACGAATAAGAAGATTCCTATGCGGAAATGTGTAGGATGCCAGGAAATGAAAAGCAAGAAAGAATTGATTCGGATTATTCATACGCCGGAAGATGAACTTGTAGTGGACTCCACTGGAAGGAAGAATGGAAGAGGCGCATATATCTGTCCGAATATGGATTGCTTTTTGGCAGCAAAAAAGACAAAGGGCTTGGAAAGATCTTTGAAAATGGCGATTCCGGAAGAAATATATGAGGAGTTGCAAAAGGAGATGCAGAATATTGAAACAAGATAAGGTGTTATCCATGCTTGGACTTTCTGCCAAGGCAGGAAATGTTGCAAGCGGAGAATTTTCAACAGAGAAAGCGGTAAAAGAAGGAAAGGCTCATCTGGTCATTGTCGCAGGAGATGCTTCAGATAATACGAAGAAACATTTCCGTGATATGTGCAGCTTTTATGAAGTGCCATTTTATGCTTATGCTGATAAGGAGAGTCTCGGACATCATATTGGAAAAGAATTTCGGGCATCATTGGCAGTTACCAACGAAGGTCTTGCCAAAGCCGTCATAAAGCAATTGAAACTGTTAACAACTGAATAACGGAGGTAGTTATATATGTCAAAACTCAGAGTATATGAACTCGCAAAAGAATTAAATATAAAGCCGCAGGATGTTTTGGATTCCTTACAAGGAACCCAGTATGAAGTAAAGACATCCAGCAATAGTATAGATGAAGATGCACAGAAGCTGGTGCGTTCTAAAGTAAACGGAGCAGCAAAACCAGCAGCAGAGAAAAAGCCGGCAGCAGAGACAAAGCCGGCAGGTGAAGCAAAAGCTGCAACAGAAGCAAAGCCAGCAGGTGAAACAAAAGCTGCAGGCGAGGCAAAATCAACAGAGGCACCGGCTCGACCGAAGAAAAAAGCAAGTATTTCTGCTGTATTTAACCCACAGAACAGCAAGACCAATCCGGGAAGCAGACGTCAGGCTTATCACACCAATGCCAAGACAGGAGAAGCAAGAAGACCGGCACCGGCTGCAAGACCAGCTCAGCCTGCAAAACCGGCAGCACCAAAGCCTGCTGAGGTAAAAGCTGCAGAAGTTAAGCCGGCAGAGGTAAAAGCAACAGAAGTTAAGGCTGCAGAAGTAAAACCAGCAGAAACGAAAACTGCAGAAGTAAAGACTACGGAAACAAAAACTGTTCAGGAGAAACCGGTAGTGAAAACAGAAGAGAAGAAGACGGAGACAAGAAACTTTAACAATAACCGTCAACAGGGAGACAGACCGTATAATAACAACCGCCCGCAGGGAGACAGACCGTATAATAACAACCGCCCACAGGGAGACAGACCGTATAATAACCGTCAGCAGGGAGACAGACCGTACAATAACAACCGCCCGCAGGGGGACAGACCATATAATAACCGTCAGCAGGGAGACAGACCATATAATAACAACCGCCCGCAGGGAGACAGACCGTACAATAACAACCGCCCGCAGGGAGACAGACCGTACAACAATAACCGCCCACAGGGAGACAGACCATACAATAATAACCGTTCACAAGGCGACAGAAATGGAAGAGGCGGAAGAAATGGTGGAAGATTCGATCAGGAATTAAACCGTTTCAATAAAGAAGCTATCCAGGCAGGACCGGATGATTTAAGAAAAGAAAGCCGTGAAAACCGTGACCGTGACAATACCCGTAAGAAACAGGTGCAGGAGCACGATAAGTTAGGAAGCAAGAAACAGGAAAGATATGTAAATCTTGAGAAAAACGGCGGTAAGAAGAAACGTCCTGCACAGCCGAAACCAAAGGAAGAAGATACCATCCGCAGCGTATCCCTGCCGGAGCGTATGACGATTAAGGAACTGGCAGATAAGATGAAGGTTCAGGCTTCTGAAATCATCAAGAAGCTCTTTATGAAGGGACAAATGGTTACCGTAAACCAGGAAATCGACTATGACAGTGCAGAAGAAATTGCACTGGAATTTAACTGTATTGCAGAGCCGGAAGAAAAGGTAGACGTAATTGCAGAGCTCTTAAAAGAGGATGAAGAAAGAGAAGAAGATTTAGTTCCAAGACCACCTGTTGTCTGTGTAATGGGTCACGTTGACCATGGTAAAACATCCCTTCTGGATGCAATCCGTAATACACATGTAACAGACCGTGAGGCTGGTGGTATCACACAGCATATCGGAGCCTATGTGGTAAGTATCAATGGACAGAAGATTACCTTCTTAGATACACCGGGACATGAAGCATTTACCGCAATGCGTCTGCGTGGAGCAAAATCTACCGACATCGCAATTCTTGTAGTTGCAGCAGATGATGGTGTCATGCCGCAGACTGTAGAAGCAATTAACCATGCTAAAGCAGCCGGAATTGAAATCGTAGTAGCAATCAATAAGATTGATAAGCCAAATGCCAATATCGACCGAGTAAAACAGGAGTTATCCGAATACGAACTGATTCCGGAAGACTGGGGTGGAAGCACCATTTTTGTACCGGTATCTGCTCATACCCACGAAGGTATTGACCAGTTATTGGAAATGTTATTATTAACAGCAGAAGTCAGCGAGTTAAAGGCAAATCCAAAACGTAAAGCCCGTGGTGTTATCATTGAGGCACAGCTGGATAAAGGAAGAGGAGCTGTAGCAACTGTTTTAGTACAGAAGGGAACCCTTACAGTTGGTGAGCCGATTGCCTGTGGTAGTGCATATGGTAAAGTACGTGCCATGATTGACGATAAGGGAAGAAGAGTAAAAGAAGCCGGACCATCCATGCCGGTAGAGATTTTAGGACTTTCCAGTGTACCGGATGCAGGAGAAACATTCGTAGCATGTGACAGTGAAAAAGATGCAAGAAACTTTGCAGAGACATATATTTCCGAAGGAAAGGCAAAACTGTTAGAGGAGACCCGTTCCAGAATGTCTTTAGATGACCTGTTCTCACAGATTCAGTCCGGAGATGTAAAAGAGCTGGATATCATCGTTAAAGCAGACGTCCAGGGTTCTGTAGAAGCCGTAAAACAGAGTCTTGTAAAACTTTCCAACGACGAAGTTGTGGTTAAGATTATCCATGGTGGTGTTGGTGCAATCAACGAATCTGATGTTACTTTAGCATCTGCATCTAACGCAATCATCATTGGATTTAACGTAAGACCGGACCCTACAGCAAAGGTTACTGCTGAAAATGAAGGTGTAGATATCCGTCTTTATAAAGTTATCTATAACGCAATTGAAGACGTAGAAGCTGCTATGAAGGGAATGTTAGATCCTGTATACGAAGAAAAAGTAATCGGCCATGCAGAAGTCCGTCAGATTTTCAAAGCATCCGGTGTTGGTAACATTGCAGGTTCTTATGTATTGGATGGTAACTTCGAGCGTGGATGTAAAGTCCGTATTACCCGTGAGGGAACACAGATATTTGAAGGAAATCTTGCTTCCCTGAAACGTTTCAAGGACGATGTGAAGGAAGTAAAAGCCGGATATGAGTGTGGTCTTGTATTCGAAGGATTTAATGATATTGCAGAACTGGATCAGGTAGAGGCATATAAGATGGTAGAGGTTGCCAGATAATCTGATAGAAGGACAGGAAAATTATGCAAAAAAATAGTATGAAAAATATGCGGATAAATGGAGAAGTTCAAAGAGAACTCTCCAACATTATCCGGAGTGAAGTAAAAGACCCGCGTATTGCGCCGATGACCAGTGTGGTCGCCGTAGAAGTGGCACCGGATTTAAAAACCTGTAAGGCGTATATCAGTGTATTCGGAGACGAAGAAGCTCAGAATAATACAATCAAAGGTCTTAATAGTGCAGAAGGGTATATTCGTCATGCCCTCGCAAAAAGTATCAATTTAAGAAATACTCCGGAGATTCGGTTTATCCTGGATCAGTCCATTGAGTATGGTGTAAACATGTCAAAGAAAATTGATGAGGTGATTGGACAGGAAGAGTCCTAAGCCTCATCCGAAGAGAAAGAGAGCAGGTGTTGCCAATGAAATTAGAGGAACAGCTTTATGATGTGAAGCGTGTAGCAATAGCCGGTCATGTAAAACCTGACGGAGACTGTGTAGGTTCCACGTTAGCAGTATATAACTATATCAGAAAATATCATCCGGAAATGGAAGTGGAACTCCATCTGGAACCAATTCCAAACATTTTCAAATTCCTTGCAAATGCAGATAAAATCGACAGCTCTTATATAGAAAAAGAGCCATACGATTTATTTATTGCATTGGACTGCGGCGATGAGAAACGACTGGGAAATGCAGTGAAATATTTTCATGCAGCAAAACGCACCTTCTGTGTTGACCATCATATCAGCAATCAGAACTTTGCAGATGCAAACTACATTTTCCCGGAGGCAAGTTCAACCTGTGAGCTTGTATATGAACTCATAGATGAAGAGAAGATTACAAAGGAAATTGCAGAATGTATTTATGTGGGAATTGTGCATGATACGGGTGTGTTCCAGTATTCCTGTACTTCCGCAAAGACCATGAACATTGCCGGCAGGCTGATGGAAATGGGAATTGATTTCAGCCGTATCGTGGATAAGACTTATTATGAGAAAACTTACGAGCAGAACCGGATTTTGGGTCAGGCATTGGTGGACAGCCAGCTCTTTTTAGATGGAAAATGCATTGCATCTATCGTAACCAAAGAAGAAATGGAAAAATACCAGGTTCTTCCGAAACATTTAGAAGGAATCGTACAGCAGCTTCGTGCTACCAAAGATGTGGAAGCTGCAATCTTTCTTTACGAAAATGAGGATGGAAGCTTTAAAGCAAGCATGCGTTCCAGTGGTAAGGTAGATGTGGCAGTTATTATGATGTCCTATGGTGGAGGCGGCCATATACGGGCAGCCGGAGCAACCATAGAAGGCAATGCTAAAGAGATTCTTGAGGGAATCGTAAAGGACGTTGAAAAACAGCTTTTGAAATAGACAGGATAACGTATGGACGGAATTATTAATGTGAGAAAAGAAAAAGGATTTACGTCCTTTGACGTAGTTGCAAAGCTGCGTGGAATTTTAAAAATGAAAAAGATTGGACATACAGGTACGCTTGATCCGGATGCGGAGGGCGTACTTCCTGTATGTATAGGAAAAGCAACCAGAGTCTGTGACCTTTTAACTGATAAGGACAAGGTATACGAGGCAGTCATGCTTTTGGGAAAAGAAACGGATACCCAGGATATGACAGGAACCATATTAAAGGAATCCGAGGTAAATCTTTCCATAGAAGAAGTAAAGCAGTGTATTGAAAGCTTTGTGGGAGAATATGCACAGATTCCGCCGATGTATTCTGCACTGAAGGTCAATGGAAAGAAATTATGTGACTTAGCAAGAGAAGGTGTGGAAGTAGAACGCAAGGCAAGGAAGGTTCAGATATTAGATATTGCAATTTTATCAATCGACTTGCCGCGAGTGACCATGCGGGTGCACTGTTCCAAAGGAACTTATATCCGGACATTGTGCCATGACATCGGAGAAAAATTAGGTTGTGGAGCCTGTATGGAGTACCTGGTACGGACAAGAGTTTCAGATTTTCAAATAGAAGATGCAAAAACACTGCAGGAAATTGAGACAATAATGAAAAGTGGTAAGATAGAAGAGATTTTATATCCCATTGATACCGTATTTAAAAATCTGCCACAGATTCACAGCCGCAAAGATAGTACTGCACTTTTATATAATGGAAATAAGCTGCCGCTGCCCGTGATAGCAGAGGCAGAGACGATAGAGCATACGCTTGCTTCTTTTTATAAAGAAGATGACTGCAAAAAAGTCAGAGTGTATGACAATGCAAATCATTTTGTTGGAATATATGAATACCGTACAGCGGACAGGCTGTTTAAGCCGGTAAAACTTTTCTTTACACAGCAATGAGAAGGAAAAAGACATTTAAGCAGGTATAAAAAATGAAGTATATACATGGAACAACAGAATTTCATATTGAAGAAGAATGCGTGCTTTCCCTTGGCAAATTTGACGGTCTGCACAGAGGACATGAGACTTTATTAGAACATATGATGGAGCAGAAGAATAAAGGCTGTGCAACGGTACTGTTTACCTTTGCCATTCCGCCGAGACCGGGCAGGATAAATGAAGTCCAGAAGGTGCTTACGACGAATGAAGAGAAGGTTGCAATCTGTGAAGAGCAGGGCATTGATTATCTGATTGAATATCCTTTTACCAAAGAAGTCATGACCATGGAACCGGAAGCATTTATTGAAATGCTGGCTTCTTCCATGAAAATCCGTGGCATTGTGGTTGGAACAGATTTTCATTTCGGACATAACCGCCGCGGAGATTACCATCTGCTGGAAATATATGCGAAGAAGCTGCATTATGAACTTAAGGTAATAGATAAGGTTCAGTATGAGAATCGGGATATCAGCAGTACCTTTATCCGGGAAGAAGTAGAAAAGGGCAATATGGAAAAAGTAAAATACCTTCTTGGTTATGATTATTTTGTGGAAGGTGTTGTAATACATGGCAGAGAAATGGGCGCGAAGGTACTTGGAATCCCGACCATAAATATCATACCGCCGGAAAACAAACTGCTTCCGCCGTTTGGCGTCTATGTTTGTGATGTTGTAGTAGGGGATAAGACGTATCATGGAATCGCAGATGTTGGATGTAAGCCGACTATCGAAGGGGTTAATCCGGTGGCAGTGGAAACCAATATTTTTGATTTTAATGAGAATCTCTATGGAAAGAAAGTGCGTGTCTGCTTCCGGAGCAGAGAGCGCAGCGAGATGAAGTTTGAATCCTTAGAGGCTTTAAAGCAACAGCTCGAACAGGATATTGCCTATGGCAGATTTTATGTACAGCAGCATTAAATATATGAATTTCGTAAAATTTCGAACAATTGTTACATAATTGTTACATATTTATGTTGACATTATGAAATCACGTTGCTATAATCTTAAAATATGGAGAAGCATATTGATTCGAACAGATGCGGAAATGCAGGGTGCATTTTGCATCGTTGCAATGTCAGGAGGCATATTTTTATGAAGAACAATAGAAAGTGGAAGACAACAGCATTTATTCTTACCTGTGGACTTACAGTGGCGCTTGAGGGTGGCGCAGTTGCACAGACATCAGCAGGTTCCGGCTTAAATGCAGGAATATTTGCTACAATGGATTCCTATTATAATACAGATATTGTTGTTTCAGCAACCAATACTGTTACAACGATGGAAGGACAGTCTGAGGATGCGGCAGCAACCGATACAACGGTACCTGCAGATACAGCAGCAACCGATACAGCGGTACCTGCAGATACAACAATCTGTGGATATACCAATCTTGGTATTGCACAGGTTGACAGCAGTTTAAATGTAAGGGAACAGCCGGATACCAATTCTGATATCGTAGGAAAGATGCAGAACGATGCCGGATGTGAAATATTAGAGGACGATGGCGAGTGGCTTAAAATTGAATCTGGTCAGGTAACCGGATATGTAAAAGCAGAATATATCATTACCGGAGAGGCAGCTGTAGCAAAAGCCCAGGAAGTAATGAAGACCATTGCAACCGTTACAACACAGACTTTAAATGTACGTGCTGAGATGAATACCGATTGTACCAAACTGGCATTGATGCCGGAAGGAGAAGAATTAGAGGTTTTAAATCAGTATGATGGCTGGGTGGAAGTAGACTTAGATGGTGATGTAGGATATGCAAGCACCGACTATGTAGAGATTTCACAGCAGCTGCCAAAGGCACAGACCATGACAGAATTAAAATATGGTCAGGGTGTTTCAGATACAAGAGTATCACTGGTGGCTTATGCAACACAGTTTGTCGGTAATCCATATGTATGGGGCGGAACCAGCCTTACCAGAGGAGCGGACTGTTCCGGATTCGTATTATCCGTATATGCAAATTATGGCGTATATCTGCCACACTCATCCAGAGCACAGGCAGGATGCGGAACCAGAATCAGTGCATCCGAAGCACAGCCGGGAGATTTGTTCTTCTATGGTAGCGGTAAGGGTATCAACCATGTGGCAATCTATATTGGAAATGGTCAGATTGTTCATGCAAGTTCACCTTCTACCGGAATCAAGATTTCCAATGCATATTATCGTTCACCGGTATGTGTTGTCCGCGTATTAGGAAACTAGATAAGGAAACTAACAGAATTTTGTTTACAAATAATAAGTAGTATGTTATATTTGTTAAGTATGATTTAGCCGATATTCGGTAGATGGACACTCCGACCTTTTACTGATTATCAGGCGATAAGAAAATATAAGGAGGAAACGTAAATGTTATCAAAAGAAAGAAAAGAAGCAATCATCGCAGAATATGGTAAAACTGCTACAGACACAGGTTCACCAGAGGTACAGGTTGCACTTTTAACAGCCAGAATCAATGAGCTGAATGAGCACTTAAAAGTAAATCAGAAGGATCATCATTCCAGAAGAGGACTTTTAAAGATGGTTGGTCAGAGACGTCGTTTACTGGCTTACTTAAAGAAAGTTGATATTGAAAGATATCGTTCTTTAATCGAACGTTTAGGTTTAAGAAAGTAATTTCTTGTAAAAGGAAACCGTATAGAATAGAGCGGAGTTGTCCGCTCTATTTTTCGGTTGCTAGGCTTCCACAGGTTGCCGGATATCCGTAAGGAACTGCAAGTGCAGAGTCTTATGGATGACAATGTAAGAACGGCAGAAGGACGATTCCGAGACCACTGATTAGTGCAATTACAGATTGTGTTAATCAGTAGTTTCGGTCGATACACCTCCGGATGGCTGCAAACAGCACCATTTCGGAACTTCTGCCATAATAAGCAGGAATATCCTGTATACAAAAAAGGAGAAATGATATGTACCAGAGTTATTCAATGGAACTTGCCGGAAGAACTCTTACGGTTGATATTAACCGTGTGGGTAAACAGGCAAATGGATGTGCATTCATGCACTACGGTGATACCACTGTATTATCTACTGCAACAGCATCTGAAAAGCCAAGAGACGGAATAGACTTTTTCCCTCTTAGCGTAGAGTTCGAAGAGAAATCTTATGCAGTAGGAAAAATCCCTGGCGGATTTAATAAGAGAGAAGGAAAAGCATCTGAGAATGCAATCCTTACTTCCCGTGTAATTGACAGACCTATGCGTCCGTTATTCCCAAAGGATTATCGTAATGATGTAACATTAAACAACCTCGTTATGAGCGTTGACCCGGAATGCCGTCCGGAAATCGTAGCAATGCTTGGTTCTGCGATTGCAACCTGCATTTCGGACATCCCATTTGACGGACCATGTGCTATGACACAGGTCGGAATGAAAGATGGTGAATTTGTAATCAACCCATCCCAGGAAGTTTGGGACAATGGTGATTTACAGTTGACGGTTGCTTCTACCAGAGAGAAAGTAATCATGATTGAAGCCGGAGCAAATGAGATTCCGGAAGATAAAATGATTGAAGCAATTTACATGGCACACGACATCAACCAGACCATTAATGATTTCATTATGAAACTGGTAAACGAAGTTGGTAAACCAAAACATGAATATACAAGCTGTGCAGTTCCAGAGGAAATGTTTGCAGCTATGCGTGAGATTGTTACACCGGATGAGATGGAAGTAGCAGTATTCTCTGACGACAAACAGACCAGAGAAGAAAATATCCGTAAAGTAACAGAGAAAATGGAAGAGGCATTTGCAGATAACGAAGAGTGGCTTCCATTAGTTGGTGAGGCTGTATATCAGTATCAGAAGAAGACTGTTCGTAAGATGATTTTAAAAGACCACAAACGTCCGGATGGAAGAGCAATCAACCAGATTCGTCCGCTGGCATCTGAGGTTGATATTATTCCTAGAGTACATGGTTCTGCTATGTTTACCCGTGGACAGACTCAGATCTGTGATGTTGTAACATTAGCTCCATTATCTGAAGTTCAGAAAATCGATGGATTAGATGAGAATATTACAACCAAGAGATATATGCACCATTACAATTTCCCATCCTACTCTGTTGGAGAAACAAAACCTTCCAGAGGACCGGGACGTCGTGAAATCGGACATGGAGCACTGGCTGAGAAAGCATTGGTTCCGGTTCTTCCTTCTGAAGAAGAATTCCCATATGCAATCCGTGCCGTATCCGAGACCTTTGAATCTAATGGTTCTACCTCTATGGCATCTACCTGTGCATCCTGTATGGCACTTATGGCTGCAGGTGTTCCGATTAAGAAAATGGTTGCAGGTATTTCCTGTGGTCTGGTAACTGGTGAGACAGATGATGATTACATCGTATTAACCGATATTCAGGGACTTGAGGACTTCTTCGGAGATATGGACTTCAAGGTAACCGGTACACATGACGGTATTACTGCAATCCAGATGGATATTAAGATTCATGGATTAACAAGACCTATCGTAGAAGAAGCAATCAGAAGAACCAGGGAAGCAAGACTTTATATCATGGACGAAGTTATGTCCAAAGCAATTGCTGAGCCAAGAAAAGAAGTTGGACAGTATGCTCCAAAGATTCTTCAGGTTCAGATTGACCCGGCTAAGATTGGTGATGTAGTAGGTCAGAAGGGTAAGACAATCAACGAGATTATCGACCGCACTGGTGTTAAGATTGACATCAATGATGAAGGTGCAGTAAGCATCTGTGGTACCGATAAAGCAATGCTTGAGAAAGCTGCTGACATGATCCGTATTATTACAACTGATTTCGAAGAAGGTCAGATTTTCACTGGTAAAGTAGTAAGCATCAAAGAATTTGGTGCATTCATCGAATTTGCACCGGGCAAAGAGGGAATGGTTCACATTTCCAAGATTGCAAAAGAGAGAATCGAACATGTAGAAGATGTTCTGACTCTTGGTGATACAGTAACCTGTATCTGCATGGGCAAAGACAGAATGGGAAGAATCAGCTTCTCCATCAAGGATGTTCCTGCTCAGAACTAATTGCAGATTCGTGGCATGTGATTTTTCAATACTCACATAAATAAAATAAGGCGTATGCTTTTGCGGATGAAAATCCACAAAGGTATACGCCTTTTTACGTAAGTAGCGAAGAAAAAGTCTGGCAGAAAAAAAGAGCCGGGTTTGCTGAGTAAACTTCTTTTTCGGGTATCCGGAAAGCTCTGCCGGTGGTCAAAAATGCTGCACTGCATATATTATAAGAAAACATAAAATGGTGCAGTATGGAACGGGTCAGACAGATTACAAGGGTGAATGAAGCTCATAAACTAGGATATATTGGAAATAATGTCACTGTGGCCGTGATGGATACAGGAATTGGAACTCATATTGATTTTGGACAAAGAATCAGAGGATTTCGTGATTATGTAGGTGATAAGAAGATACTTTATGATGATAATGGTCATGGAACCCATGTTTCAGGAATTATTGCAGGTTCCGGTTTTGCTTCTCATGGACGTTACCGGGGGATGGCACCGGGAGCAGCGATATATGCGATAAAAGTATTAGACCGTATGGGAAAGGGAAATACCAGACTGGTGGTATCAGCATTAAAATGGCTGATTTCTAATTATGAGAAAATGAATATCAGAATCTTAAATATTTCCGTAGGAATGCTTGCTTCGGCCAGAAGGGAAGAACAAGAGGAATTGTTAGCAGCAATTGAAGCAGTCTGGGATGCAGGAATCGTAGTGGTTGCTGCTGCAGGAAATAACGGGCCAAGGGATAAGAGTATTACGATACCGGGGCTATGCCGGAAGATTATAACGGTAGGCAGCAGTGATGATGAGGAAGGAGAAGCAAAAAATCTGGGCCTGATGCGTGGGTATAGTGGGAGAGGTCCAACGGAAGCCTGCATTATGAAACCGGAAGTAGTGGCTCCTGGAACAGCGATTGTCAGCTGTAAGCGGATGGGAAATGGTTATGAGATGAAAAGTGGAACCTCTATGGCAACACCGGTGGTGGCGGGGGCGGTCGCGGTGCTTTTAAGCCGTTATCCAAATCTAAAACCGGCAGAAGTAAAACTGCGGCTTTATGAGACGAGTGTAGATACTGGCAAATCCAAGCATGCACAGGGCTGGGGGAGGCTGGATGTCATGCAGCTGATTCGATAAAATAAAAGAACATGGAAGAGATAAAAAGCAGAGAGAAAGAGACAGAGGGAAAGGAATACGCCGGACATTTGATTTCTGGGAGAAAATGCGGTAAAATGAAGAATACGCATAAAATAAGGGGTAGAAAAAGAAAGAGGAGGGAATAAGGTGAAGAAAATAGTTAAAGTTTTAATCAGCAGACTTTTTATCACAGTTTTACTTATTTTACTTCAGTTTGGATATTTATTTTATCTGCTGCTGGAAGTTGGTAAAATGTCTACTTACATCAACCTGATTCTCAATATACTTGCATTTATCGTAGCTTTATTCGTTGTAAATCGAAGAATGAATCCGGCATACCGGCTGGCATGGGTATTTATTATTCTGATGTTTCCGTTGCTCGGATTGTTGCTGTACGTGGTATTTGGAAGACCGGAACTCACCAGAAAGGCAAGAGAGAAAATGAACCGCGTAAATGAGGAAGTAGAACCGCTTCTTACAGAAGATAGAGCGTGCAGAGAACGGCTGGCAGAAGAAGATCCGGTTGCCGCTGGACAGTCTGCATATATCAGTGACTGGGCGCATTTTCCGGTTTATGAACATACGGTAACAAATTATTATCCGTCCGGAGAAGAAATGTTTCCGGTTATGTTAGAAGAAATCCGGAAAGCGAAAAAGTTTGTTTTTCTGGAATATTTTATTTTAGATGATGGAAAGATGTTCCGGGAGCTGATTCAGCTTTTGAAGGAAAAAGTGGAAGAGGGCGTAGAAGTACGTCTGATTTATGATGATGTTGGCTGCATTACGACACTGCCGAATAATTTCTATAAGGAATTGCAGAAAATCGGAATTAAATGTGCGGCGTTTAATCCGTTGCGGGCGAGACTGGCTGTCATTATGAATAACCGTGACCACAGAAAAATCCTCGTTATTGATGGAAATGTTGCATTTACTGGCGGAATTAATATTGCAGATGAATATATCAATGAAATTGAGCGGTTTGGTTACTGGAAGGATACCGGAATCCGTATGAAAGGTGCAGCGGTATGGAGCTTTACCTGTATGTTTCTTGAAATGTGGAATTATATAATAAATTCCACGGAGGATTATGAGAAGTTCCGGCCGGATGCAGACTATGTGGCAAAGATTCCATCCGTTGGATATGTGCAGCCGTATAGTGATACACCGTTAGATCACGAAAATACCGGCGAGAATGTATACATGAACATTATTAATTCAGCACAGAAGTATGTCTACATTTTCACCCCGTATCTGATTATTGACCATGAAATGCTGGTAAGCCTTCAGAATGCGGCAAAACGTGGTGTGGATGTGCGGATTGTAACACCTGGAATTCCGGATAAGAAATTTGTTTATCTTCTGACACAGGCAGATTATGGTGTTCTTATTGAAAGTGGTGTAAAGATTTATCAGTATACACCGGGATTTATTCATGCAAAGAGTTTTGTCTGTGATGATAAAATTGCTACTGTAGGCAGTATCAATCTGGATTACCGCAGTATGTATCTGCATTTTGAATGCGGAGTCTGGTGTTATAAGACCGAGGCAGTGCTGCAGTTAAAAGAAGATGCACTTGCGGTAATCGGACAGTCACAGCAGATTGATCTGGAATTCTGCAAACACAGATTTGTAGGAGTACGGATGATACAGACCTGTCTGCGTCTGCTGGCCCCGCTTTTGTAGAAAAGTTTTTACAGGGAGAAGAAATAAGTAAGCGTCTTACGAAAATAATCCTGATAGGTAGCTTTTGAAATCGTAGTATCATATAAGACCCGGATGGAGCCGATTTCTTTTTCATTTAATGTATAGTAAAGTGTGCCGGCTTCTTTTCCCTGTGTTACCGGAGCTTTTATTTCTTCTGGAAGAGAAAGCTTTTTTTCAATAAGATTTAAGTCATTTCCGGCAGTATCAAGATAAGAAAAGGTTCCTTCATAGGAAAGACTGACCTTTTTATCGGTGCCACCCCGTACTGATAATTCCGGCAGAGCGGGCGGTGTGGTATCCTGATAGAGCCGGCATACGGAAAAACCATAGTCTAAAAGGGCGGACGCATCAGAAAAACGCACTTTATAATCCGGTGCAGCCATAATGACTGCGATGAGTTTAATGTTATCTTTTTCAGCAGTGGCTGAGACACAGTACTTGGCAAGACCGGTGGAACCGGTTTTTAATCCAGTGGCATAGGCGTATTGTTTGATGAGCTTATTGGTGTTGGTTAGACCAAATTCGGAAGACCCTTTTTTCGTGACATGGGTAATATTTTCCATCCAGATGGTGGAATAATTATGTATCTGCGGATATTTTGTAATTAATTCCCGGGACATTAGAGCAACATCATAGGCACTGGTCATATGATTGTCAACGTCAAGACCGCAGCAGTTAACAAAGTTGGTATCCTTCATACCAAGTCCGGCAGCCCGCTCATTCATCTGGGCAACGAAGGCATCTTCCGAACCGGCAATGAATTCTGCCATGGCAACGCAGGCGTCATTGGCACTGGCAACACTGATACACTTTATCATGGTATCAACGGTCTGGGTTTCACCCGGCTCTAAGAAGACCTGGGAACCGCCCATGCTTGCAGCATGTTCCGAAACTGTGACAACATCATCCAGGGAAATTTTTTGTGTGTCCAGAGCATCGAAAATCAGAATCAGCGTCATGATTTTCGTAATGCTGGCAGGATGCAGGATGGAATGAGCATCCTTTTCATAGATGATGGTTCCGGTAGATGCTTCCATTAAAAGAGCGCTGGGAGCGGACAATGTGACCGGAGCAGATGCATCGGAAGCAGCATCCGGATTGGAAGCATCTGGCATGGAAGCATCAGGGGATGGATTGTCGGATTCCGCAGGAGTTTCGTTTTCTGCAAGAACAGAAAATTGTGATGCCATTGGTAAAAAGGCCGGGCTGAGAAGAGACAGGCTTATGAAAATGGAAAGAATGGTATGCATAAGAATACCTCCGGTATGTTCTATTACATTTTAATAGAGAAGAGAAAGAAATATGCAGATAAAGCATGGTTTATTTTGTTGACGCAAAGAGGTGAAAGATGTTATTAAAAATCATTATTGTAATAGCATGTGTAATTTTGGTTTACATAATCTGGCAGTGGCAGGAATTAAAAAAATTTGCAAGAACGGATTATGAGATAAAAAGTGGTAAAGTGCAAAGAGAATATAAGGCAGCAGTACTGGCAGATTTGCATGGTTTTCAGTATGGAAAAGACAACATCCGGCTTTTAGATGCAATTAGAAGTGGACAGCCGGATCTGATTCTGATTCCAGGAGATATGGTGGTCAGCAGGAAAAGTGACACCTATGAGACAGCGTTAAAGATATTGGAAGAGCTGTGCAGGATTGCACCGGTTTATTATTCTTACGGAAATCATGAATCCCGTGCCCATGTAAGAAAAAGTGAGTATCAGGAGAAATTTTTCGCTTTTGAAAAGAAATTAAAAGAACTAGGGATTCATGTACTGCATAATGAAACAGAAGCTTTTGGAGAACTGGCGGTTACCGGGCTTGAAATTCCATTGTCCTGTTATAAAAAAGGAGTGGATGTGCCACTTCCACAGGATTATCTTGAGAAAACGCTTCCGGAGCAGACGGAAGATACATTTCAGGTGCTGTTAGCACACAATCCAAGATATGCGAAGGAATATGCAGACTGGGGAGCGGATTTGACTTTTTGCGGACATAATCATGGAGGACTGATACGGATTCCGGGGGTTGGAAGCCTGATTTCTCCGCAGTTTCAGTGGTTCCCGAAATATGATGCAGGAGCCTTTGATTTTGAGGGAAAGAAAGTAATCGTAAGCCGGGGGCTTGGAACCCATACCTTTCATATCAGAATCTTTAACCGGGCGGAACTTGTGTTTATGGTTATAAAACCACAAGATATTGCTTGATTTGTGGTATAAAGTTGTGAAAAACACTAAATCTTGTGAAAACACTTGCGTTTTTTCTTAGATACCGTTAAAATAGATGTGCTAGGAAAGAATGGAGAGGTTTTGAAATGGAATTAACAGTAAAGCTGCAGGTGTTCGAAGGACCGTTAGATTTGCTCCTTCATCTGCTGGATAAAAATAAAGTAAATATCTATGATATCCCAATTGTGGAGATTACCAATCAGTATATGGAATATATCCGGGAAATGAAGCGGCAGGATTTAAATGTTATGAGTGAGTTCTTAGTCATGGCAGCCACACTGATTGATATTAAATCAAAGATGCTTCTTCCGGCAAAAGAGACAGAAGAAGAGGAAGCAGAAGACCCGAGAGCAGAACTGGTAGAACAGCTTTTGGAATATAAGATGTATAAATGCATTTCCTATGAATTAAAAGACCGTCAGATGGATGCGGAAAAGGTGATGTTTAAGGAGCCGACGATTCCGGACGAGGTAGCTGCCTATGAAGAGCCGGTGGATTTAGAGGAACTGATGGCAGATGTCACATTGAAGAAATTGAATGATATTTTCAAATCCATCATGCGTAAGCAGGAAGATAAGATTGACCCGGTTCGTTCCAAATTTGGCAAGATTGAGAAAGAAGAAGTATCACTGTCCGATAAAATGGTATATTTAGAGCAGTATGCAATGACACATCCGCATTTCAGCTTTCGCAGTCTTTTAGAAGCACAGTGTGGCAAGATGGAGATTATCGTGACCTTCCTTGCAGTGCTTGAGTTAATGAAGATGGGCAAGATAACCATTTATCAGGATAAAATATTTGATGATATCAGAATAGAGTCCAAGGTTGCAGCCTAGGCTCTTATTATATGAGGGTAGTAATGGAAGAAAAGAATTATGAAGCAATTATAGAAGCAATTTTATTTACCATGGGGGAATCGGTAGAATTGGATAAAATTGCTAATGCAATTGAATTAGACAAACAGGAAACCAAAAAGAAAATAGAAGCACTCCGGCAGAAATATGAGCAGGAAGAAAGAGGTATCCAGATTATCGAACTGGACGGCGCTTATCAGATGTGTACGAAGAATGAAATGTATGAATATCTGATTCGGATTGCAAAACAGCCGAAGAAGCGTGTCCTTACAGACGTACTGTTAGAGACCTTATCCATCATTGCTTATAAGCAGCCAATCACCAAGGCGGAGATTGAAAAAATCCGTGGCGTATCCTGCGACCATGCAGTAAGCAAACTGGTGGAATATAATCTGGTCAATGAAGTGGGAAGATTGGATGCTCCGGGCAGACCGATGCTATTTGGCACAACAGAGGAATTCTTACGGAGCTTTGGTGTGCATTCCATCGATGAACTCCCGGTGCTGAATGAAGACCAGGTGGAAGAATTCAAACATCAGGCTGAACAGGAAGCAGAAATGAAGCTTGAAGTATAGCAACAGGGAATGTAGTAAGCGGGAGTATAATCATAGAAAGAAATGAATAGAATGCAGAGAAAATGTATTTCGGAGCGGTCATGAAAAAGAGACGGTGGAAGAAAATGACAGCATTATCTCTGCTTTTTATATTTTTTAGTTCCAATCATATTCCGGCAGAACCGCTGCCACAGGATAATCCGGATGAAACGCAGGAAGAAAATGAAATAGAAATCGAAGAACCAAAGAATTTGTACGCGCTGTCTGCATGCTTAATGGATGCGGATTCAGGGCGTATTTTGTTTGGAAAAGAAGAGGATGTGCGCCGGGCAAATGCCAGTACGACAAAGATTATGACATTGATTGTAACCTTAGAGCATGCAGATTTAAATAACGTGGTTACATTTTCTGATTATGCAGCCTCCCAGCCGGATGTGCAGCTGAATGGAGCAAGTGGGGAACAGTTTTTATTAAAAGACCTTTGTTTCTCTCTGATGTTAGAATCCCACAATGATTCGGCAGTGGCAATTGCGGAACATGTGGCAGGAAGTGTGGAGGCATTTGCTGGCTTGATGAATGAGAAGGCGGCGGAGCTTGGCTGCATGGATACCTATTTCATTACGCCAAACGGACTGGATAAGGAAGATGAAAACGGATTCCATGGAACGACAGCAGCCGACCTTGCCCGGATTATGAGCTATTGCATCAAGGAGTCTCCCATGAAAGAGACTTTTCTTGAAATTACGCAGACACCGTCCTATTCCTTTTCTAATATAGAAGGAACACGAAACTACAGCTGCAATAATCACAACCGTTTCCTTACGATGATGGACGGAGCAATCAGTGGTAAAACCGGTTTTACGGGCAATGCCGGATACTGTTATGTGGGAGCATTGCGGCGGGATGACCGTACCTATGTGGTGGCACTTTTAGGCTGCGGCTGGCCAAACAATAAGAATTATAAATGGTCAGACACAAAACAGTTGATGCAGTATGGAATTGATTCATTTGAAAAGGTAAATCTTCTGGAGTTGGAAATTCCCAAGGAAGCAGAATGTCCCCTTGAGATAAGTGGGGCAAAGACAGAAGGCTATAGCAGAATTAAGATGACAGAGGTTCAGAACAGGACAGAGGAAAAACAGATAGAAAATATACTGCTTCGTAAGGATGAATCCATTGAATTTAAATTGGAGAGAAAGCAGAGACTTGAGGCTCCGGTGGAAGCAGGAACTACTGTTGGAACCCTTAAGTATATACTGAACGGGCAGGTGGTGAGAGAGGAAGAACTTGTCTTAAAAGACAGTGTTCCGGCATGGGATTACCGCTACAGCTGCCTCAGAATGGTTGCCCTTTTTTCTTTATAAAGTCAGAAAATCAGCCATAAAATGCGATATGTAAAATCTGTGAAAAAATTAACAATTTGCTATTGAAAAGTTTTGGTCAATGTACTACAATTACCCTAGCGAAAAATTTTATTTTTCTAAAATAGATGGAGGACTAAGAGATGAGCAACAGAAGTAATAACTTAGCAGAACAGAGAATTTGCCGTTTGCTGGATGAAAACAGCTTTATGGAAATCGGTTCTCTGGTAACCGCAAGAAATACGGATTTTAATCTGGCAGATGAAGCTACGCCATCAGATGGTGTCATTACCGGACATGGTCTGATTGATGGTAATCTGGTATTTGTCTACAGTCAGGATTCTTCCGTATTAAATGGAACAATTGGCGAGATGCATGCAAAGAAAATTGCAGCTGTTTATGACAGAGCAATGAAGATGGGTGCACCGGTAATCGGACTTTTGGATTGTGCCGGAGTTCGTCTTCAGGAATCAGTAGATGCTTTGAATGCATTAGGAATGATTTATGAAAAACAGGTTATGGCATCCGGAGTAATTCCACAGATTTGTGCTGTATTTGGCAACTGTGGCGGCGGACTTACCGTAGTACCTGGATTATGTGATTTTGCATATATGGAAGCTGATAAAGCAAAAATGTTTGTAAATGCACCAAACGCAATCGAAGGAAATTACGTTGGAAAATGTGATACTTCTTCTGCAGATTTCCAGAGCACAGAGACCGGCGTCATTGATATGGCAGGTTCCGAAGAAGAAATCTTTGCACAGATTCGTGAACTGGTCTGCATGCTTCCGGCAGATAACACAGAGAATGGTTATATGGAAGACTGTGAAGATGATTTGAACCGTGCATGCGAAAATGTAGATACCATGAAAGGCGATCCTCGTTTCGTATTAAGCGAGATTTCTGATAATCATAATTTCTTAGAGACAAAGAAGGATTATGCAAAGAGCATGGTAACCGGATTCATCCAGTTAAACGGACTGACGGTCGGTGCTGTTGCTAACTGCACAGAAGAATATGATGAAGAAGGAAAGAAAGTCGCAGAGCATGATGCAGCACTTTGTGCAAAAGGCTGTGAAAAAGCTTCTGAATTCATCCAGTTCTGTGATGCATTTGATATTCCTGTATTATCTCTTACCAATGTGGCTGGATTTACAGCAACAAAATGCAGCGAAAGAAGACTTGCAAAAGCTCTGGCTAAACTTACATATGCATTTGCAAATGCTACCGTTCCTAAGGTTAGCCTGCTTACCGGTAATGCTTACGGAAGTGCAGCAGTAATGATGAACTCCAAAGCAATCGGTGCTGACCTTGTATACGCATGGCCGGATGTTAAGACCGGTATGATGGATGCACGTCTTGCAGCAGAGATTATGTATACAGACGCTGATGCGGACAAGCTTGCTGAGAAAGCAAAAGAATATGAGGCATTACAGTCTAACGTTGTAACTGCAGCTAAGAGAGGATATGTAGACTTGATTATTGAGCCTGCTGATACCAGAAAATATCTTGTAGCAGCTTTTGAAATGCTGTTTACAAAACGTATGGATACTCCATATAAGAAACATGGAACAAAATAGAAAGGTGAATCTTATGAAGAAAAAATTGTGGATGCTTGTATGTGTTTGTCTGCTTGCATTTTCTGTTACGGCCTGTGGTAAGACAGATCAGACTTCAATAACATTCAATGGAGGCACCTATGACCAGTGGAAGGATACAGTACAACAGACAGTACAGCAGATAACTACTGTGTCAGAAGCTGATATTGATAATGCTCTTTCTTCCATTTCAGAGAAGAGCGATGCAGTAAACTACAACTTCTATAGCAGTTGGAAAGAAGCTGTTGCTGACGAAGGAGACTTCCAGGGATTTGGTGACTTTACCATGACAGAGTCAAATAAGACAATGGTAATGGAACAGATATTGAATTATACCAACCGTGATTTGAGTTTTACTGTTGTATTTGATACAACTACAGACACACCGGAACTTACCAGTATGACATTTGACAAGGTATATTCACTTGGCGAGAAAATGGGCAAAGCCGGAATGAATACACTTATGGGCATGGGTACCGTATTTGTAATCTTAATTTTAATCAGTATTATTATTTATGCATTCCGAATTATTCCTTATTTACAGAATAAGAAAAAGAATGCGGCTGATGCAACTGCTGCAAAAGAAGATAAAGTAGTAGAACAGATTGCTCAGAAAGAAGAGCTGGTTCAGGATGATTTGGAACTTGTTGCAGTTATCTCTGCTGCAATTGCGGCAGCAACAGGAAGTTCTACAGATGGATTTGTAGTACGTTCCATTAAGAGAAGATAGTTTGAAGAATAATTAGGAGGATATAAAGATGAAAAACTATACAATTACAGTAAATGGAAATGTTTATGATGTTACCGTAGAAGAGAACGGAGCATCTGCACCTGTAGCTGCACCAAGAAAGGCAGCAGCAGCTCCTGCAGCAAAAGCAGCAGCACCTAAGGCAGCAGCCGGAGCAGGAAGCATTAAGATTGAAGCCGGAGCAGCCGGAAAAGTATTCAAGATTGAGGCTCAGCCTGGAACAGCAGTAAAGAAAGGTGATGCAGTTCTGATTCTTGAAATTATGAAAATGGAGACTCCTGTTGTTGCACCGGAAGACGGAACAGTTGCAAGCATCGAAGTTGCAGTTGGTGACAGCGTAGAAGCAGGAGCATTACTTGCTACAATGAACAACTAGGAGGAAAATTATGTTAAGTTATGTTGGAGACACAATGAGTAACCTCCTGCATCAGACTGCATTCTTTAACCTGACCTGGGGTAACTACCTTATGATTGTAATTGCCTGCGTATTCTTATATCTGGCAATCAAGAAAGGTTATGAACCTCTTCTTCTGGTTCCGATTGCATTTGGTATGCTTCTGGTTAACATTTATCCGGACATTATTGCAAGTCCGGAAGAGACCAGCAATGGTGTCGGTGGTTTACTTTATTATTTCTATACTCTGGATGAGTGGTCAATCTTACCTTCTCTGATTTTCCTTGGAGTTGGTGCGATGACAGACTTTGGCCCTTTGATTGCAAACCCAATCAGCTTCCTTTTAGGAGCAGCAGCACAGTTCGGTATTTTCGGAGCTTACCTGCTTGCAATTCTGATGGGATTCAATGACAAGGGAGCAGCAGCCGTATCTATTATCGGTGGAGCAGATGGTCCGACCTCTATCTTCCTTGCCGGTAAATTAGGACAGGCTGCATTGATGGGACCGATTGCGGTGGCAGCATATTCTTATATGTCTCTGGTTCCGATTATTCAGCCGCCAATTATGAAACTGTTTACAACAAAGAAAGAACGTGCAATCAAGATGGAGAACCTTCGTCCGGTATCCAAACTGGAGAAGATTTTGTTCCCAATCGTAGTTACTACAATTGTATGTCTGATTCTTCCGACAACCGCTCCGTTGGTTGGTATGCTTATGCTTGGTAACCTCTTCCGTGAGTCTGGTGTAGTCAGACAGCTTACAGATACAGCATCCAATGCTTTGATGTATATCGTAGTTATTCTTCTGGGTACTTCCGTTGGTGCATCTACCAGTGCAGAAGCATTCTTAAATGTCAGCACACTTAAGATTGTTGCTCTTGGACTGATTGCATTTATGTTTGGTACTGCAGCCGGAGTCCTCTTCGGAAAACTGCTTTGCTGGATTACCAAAGGAAAGATTAATCCGTTGATTGGTTCTGCCGGAGTTTCCGCCGTGCCTATGGCTGCGCGTGTATCGCAGAAGGTTGGTGCAGAAGAAGACCCGACAAACTTTTTACTTATGCATGCAATGGGACCAAACGTTGCCGGTGTTATCGGTACAGCAGTAGCTGCCGGTGTATTTATGGCAATCTTTGGTATATAGGAGGATAGAAATGTCAGAAGAAATGAAAAAACCTTTAAAAATTACAGAAACTGTTCTTCGTGATGCACATCAGTCTCTGATTGCAACCAGAATGACAACAGAACAGATGCTTCCAATTATCCCGAAAATGGATGAAGTTGGATATTATGCAGTAGAGTGCTGGGGTGGAGCAACATTTGATGCCTGCCTTCGTTTCTTAAAAGAAGATCCATGGGAGAGACTTCGTAAATTAAGAGATGGATTTAAGAAAACTAAACTTCAGATGCTGTTCCGTGGACAGAATATCTTAGGATATCGTCCATATGCAGATGATGTGGTTGAGTATTTCGTACAGAAATCTATTGCAAACGGAATTGATATTATCCGTATTTTTGACTGCTTAAATGATGTTCGTAACCTTCAGACAGCAGTAACAGCATGTAACAAAGAAAAAGGACATGCTCAGGTTGCATTATCCTATACATTAGGAGATGCTTATACCTTGGATTACTGGATGGAAATGGCAAAGAGAGTAGAAGACATGGGTGCTGATTCCTTATGTATTAAGGATATGGCAGGACTTTTAGTTCCTCAGAAAGCAACCGAACTGATTCAGGCTCTGAAATCTTCGACCAGCCTTCCAATCGAACTGCATACACATTATACTTCCGGTGTTGCTTCCATGACATACATGAAAGCAGTAGAAGCTGGATGTGACATTATCGATACCGCAATGTCACCATTTGCACTTGGTACCAGCCAGCCTGCAACCGAAGTTATGGTAGAAGCATTCAAGGGAACACAGTATGATACCGGTCTTGACCAGAACAAACTGGCTGAAATTGCTGATTACTTCCGCCCAATGCGTGAGGAAGCATTAGACAGCGGTCTGATGAATCCAAAGGTACTTGGTGTTAATATCAAGACTTTATTATATCAGGTACCGGGTGGAATGTTATCCAACCTGATTTCCCAGTTGAAAGAGCAGGGACAGGAAGATAAATACGAAGAAGTACTGGCTGAAGTACCTCGTGTTCGTAAAGACCTTGGTGAGCCACCACTTGTTACACCTTCTTCCCAGATTGTTGGTACACAGGCTGTATTTAACGTATTAATGGGAGAACGTTACAAAGTTGCTACCAAAGAGACTAAGGATATTCTTCTTGGAAAATATGGTCAGACTGTTAAACCTTTCAATCCGGAAGTTGTGGATAAGGTTCTCGGTGCTGACAAAGATAAGGCAATTACCTGCCGTCCGGCAGACTTACTTGAGCCTGAATTAGATAAGATTGAAGCTGAAATGAAACAGTACAAACAGCAGGATGAAGATGTATTATCCTATGCATTATTCCCGCAGGTTGCTACTGAGTTCTTCAAATATCGTCAGGCACAGCAGACAAAAGTTGATACAACAATTGCAGATACAAAGAACGGAGCATATCCGGTATAGGATACCTTGCTATCTATAGCAGTAAAGAGGCGGCTACAGACAAATATGTCTGTAGCTGTTTTCCTTTTGATGGGTATAATGGAATATCAGAATTACATAAAAATTCTATGGACAAGAGGACAAAAGATTGCTATGATGAAGTCATGATTTGTCATGGGGTAGACAAATTTAATTGCAAAGCATTTGAAAATATTGTGGCAGTTCTTTCACGGTATTTGGAGAGGGAAAAGGTGAAGGACAATGAAACTGTATGAATTGGGGACAGGGGAGCCGGTGCAGGTGCTGGTGAATGTGGAGAATGCTTCAGCAGAATATGATAGTACAGTTGCTTTTGGAAAAGAAGGCATTTTATTAATTGAGCCAATACGTTATGATGGGAAAATTATTAATTTTTCCGGAGATAAGGTGCATATCAGTGTAATTTATATGGAAGATGGAATCAAACCGCTGATATGGGAGGGGTGCAGAATGCAGACCATCCAGGCAGGAAAAGAAAAATATCATGCAATTGTATGCAAGCGTGATGGAATAAAATGGAACCGCAGACAGGCGTACCGCCAGTATCTGGGACTGGATGGAATGTTGTCCATTGACAGTACAAGAGCAAATCGTTCTGTGGTTGTGAAGGATATCAGTGCTACCGGAGTGTCATTTGTGGGGATGCCGGATATGAATTATCTTTCCATGGGACCGTTTCATTTGACGTTTGAAGATAAAACAAGCAGGCTTAAAGTGCAGTTATCCGGTATAGCTGTTCGTCAGGAGCCGGTAGATGAAACGAAAGTGATTGTAGGATGTACGGTAAAGCAGGCAAATCTCGACTTGGGGACTTATGTCGCCTCCAAGCAGAAGCAGGAAATTGCCAGACGACATGGAAACTGACGAAAATCCTGCAAAAAAATGTTAAAACGACATAAAAAATGCAAAATATTTGTAGAATCGAGAAGAAGGAACTATGAATGGGAATACCAATGATTTGACCAGTCGAATCAACGAATGTTATGGAAGTTTAAGCAAAGGACAGAAAATATTAGCAACCTATATTACGGATAATTATGATAAGGCTGTATTTCTTACGGCAGCAAAAATGGGACAGGTAGTAGGTGTGAGCGAATCGACTGTAGTACGATTCGCTACACATTTAGGCTATAAGGGTTATCCGGAATTTCAAAAGGCTTTAGAGGAGATGGTTCGGAATAAGCTCAACTCCATTCAGCGTATGGAAGTGACTTATGGAAGAATCAGCCAGTCGCATATATTAGAAACGGTATTGCAGTCGGATCAGGAGAAAATTAAGGATACCTTGGAACATATTGATGAGCATGCTTTTGAACTGGCAGTAGATACCATTATCAAAGCAAAACATATTTATATTGTTGGAATACGAAGCTGCGCTCCACTGGCAGCTTTTATGGCGTTTTACTTTAATCTGATGTTTGAAAATGTGACATTGCTTCAGACCAATAATTCCAGTGAATTATTTGAACAGATGGTGCGAATCAGTAAGGATGATGTCATTATCGGAATCAGTTTTCCAAGATATTCCATGCGTACCTTAAAGGCAATGGAATTTGCCAATAACCGGAATGCAAAAGTAATTACATTAACAGATAGTGTGCATTCCCCAATGAATTTATATTCTTCCTGTAATCTGATTGCAAGAAGTGATATGGCATCTATTGTGGATTCTCTGGTGGCACCGCTTAGTGTTATCAACGCACTGATTGTTGCTCTGTGTATGAAGAAGCAGGGTGAGGTTGCCAAGACATTGGAGACCCTGGAGGATATCTGGAATGAATACCAGGTATATGAAAATGATGAAATTAATTATATTGATGATAAAATCAAAATGAGATATGCCAAATTAGGAGATGCAGATGAGTAAGGTACTTGTAATCGGTGGTGGACCGGCGGGCTGTTTTGCAGCAATTGCTGCGGCAGAGCAGGGACATCAGGTCGTATTGTTAGAACGCAATGAGAAAATCGGGAAAAAATTATTCATTACCGGAAAAGGAAGATGCAACCTTACCAATGCATGTGATACGGAAGAACTATTTTCAAACATTCCAAGGAATTCCAAGTTCTTATACAGCGCAATCTATTCTTATGACAATTTCCGGGTCATGGATTTCTTTGAACAGAATGGTACACCGGTAAAGGTGGAGCGGGGAAACCGCGTATTTCCTGTATCAGACCATTCATCGGATGTCATTGCAGCCTTAAAACGCTCCCTGGATGCACATAAAGTAAAGATTATGTATCATACAGCGGTAGAAAAGCTTATTGTATCGGAGAATTGTGTACATGGAGTAATTACTGCAGAGGGAAAGAAAATGCCGGCAGATGCAGTAGTTATTGCAACAGGCGGCTGTTCTTATGCATCTACCGGTTCTACCGGGGATGGTTATCGTTTCGCAGAAGCCTGCGGACATACCATAAAAACCTGCAGTCCATCCCTTGTGCCTTTTAACGCAGAAGAGGAATATGTCAAAGAATTGCAGGGGCTATCGTTGAAAAATGTAAAGGCAAGCATTTATCAGGGCAAAAAGCTTTTGTATGAAGCTTTTGGAGAAATGTTATTTACCCATTTTGGCGTAAGTGGACCGCTGATGTTAAGTGCCAGCAGCGTGGTAAATGATGCAGTAAGAAAACAGCCGCTGCAATTATATATTGACTGGAAACCGGCACTCTCGGAAGAACAGTTAGATCACAGAATTTTAAGGGACTTTGAAGAGGCAAAGAACCGGCAGGTGATTCATGGAATTGAAAAATTATATCCATCCAAATTCCTGCCGATTATTTTAAGACTTGCTAAGATTCCAGCAGAAAAGCGTGTCAATGAAGTAACCAAAGAGGAACGGCAGCGCTTGGTGGAACTGACAAAGAAGTTCCCGGTTACACTGACTGGTTTACGGGGCTTTTCGGAAGCCATTATTACAAAGGGTGGTGTTTCTGTAAAAGAAGTAAATCCATCGACCATGGAATCAAAATTAACAAAGCATCTTTATTTTGCCGGAGAGGTATTGGATTTGGATGCATTTACCGGCGGCTTTAATCTGCAGATTGCCTGGTCTACCGGATATCTGGCAGGAAGCAGCATTGGAAATGAATAAAGAGAATAAAAAAGCAGAAAAATCGGAGGATGAGAAATGAGCTTTAATATAGCAATCGACGGACCGGCAGGAGCCGGAAAAAGCACTATAGCAAAACAGCTTGCAAAGGAACTTTCTTTTATATATGTAGATACAGGAGCCATGTATCGGAGTATGGCATTGTATTTTATGAGAAATGGCATTGCAAAGGAAGATGAGGCAGCAATTTCAGATGCCTGTAAAACCGTGGAAGTATCTATTGCCTATGAGAACGGAGAACAGCAGGTGCTTTTAAACGGTGAGAATGTCAGCAAAGAAATCCGGAAAGAAGAAGTTGGAAAAATGGCATCTGCCACCAGTGTTTATAAGGAAGTCCGCACAAAACTGGTTGAATTACAGCAGAAGCTTGCAGCAGATAAAGATGTTATCATGGATGGAAGAGATATCGGAACCTGTGTGCTGCCGAATGCCCAGGTAAAGATTTATCTTACTGCAAGTGTTGAAACAAGAGCCGAGAGAAGATATCAGGAATTGCAGGAAAAAGGTGCTGCCTGTGACTTGGAAGTGATTAAAAAAGATATTGCGGACCGTGATTATCAGGATATGCATCGGGAAATTTCACCATTAAAGCAGGCAGAAGATGCCATTCTTGTAGATTCTTCGGATATGGGAATTGAAGAAGTGGTAGAAACCATCAAAAATATTTATAGGGAAAAATGTTAATATGAAAAATGTCAGAGTTGCAAAAAGTGCAGGTTTCTGCTTTGGCGTAAAGCGTGCAGTAGATATGGTTTATGCACAGCTTGAAACAAACGATGAAACAAAGGATGGAATAAAAGACCCGATTTATACTTACGGACCGATTATTCATAATGAAGAAGTGGTAAAGGATTTAGAGGCAAAGGGCGTAACCGTAATCCATGATATTTCAGAAATAGAAGAATCAGAAAAAGGAACCATCGTCATCCGTTCCCATGGTGTAGGCGAAAAAATATATCAGACATTAGAAAATGCCGGTTACCATATCGTGGATGCCACCTGTCCTTTTGTAAAGAAGATACATCGTCATGTACGGGAATATGGAGATGCCGGTTATCATGTTGTAATTATCGGAAATGCCAGCCATCCGGAGGTAGAAGGAATCCGTGGATGGGGAAATGAAGAGGAAATTACGGTAATTGGAACGAGGGAAGCAGCAGAAAATTTCCGGGTTTCAGCAGGAAAAAAGGTTTGTATCGTATCACAAACGACATTTAACTACAATAAATTTCAAGAATTAGTTGAAATTATAAATAAAAAAGGTTATGATATAATTGTTTTAAATACAATCTGTAATGCAACGGAAGAGCGGCAGACCCAGTCGAGGGCTTTGGCAAAAGAAGTTGAAGCGATGATTGTGGTTGGCGGGAAGAGCAGTTCCAACACACAGAAGTTATTTGAAATATGTAAAAACGAATGTGCAAATACTTACTATATACAAACCATAGATGATTTGGATCCGGCAGTACTTCGGACCATTGATAACGTAGGTATTACCGCAGGGGCATCTACCCCAAATAAAATTATTGAGGAGGTTCAAAATAATGTCAGAAATGAGTTTTGAACAAATGTTGGAAGAATCTTTTAAAACAATAAGAAATGGAGAGGTAGTCGAAGGCGTCGTTATCGGTGTTAAGCCAGATGAGATCATCCTTAATATTGGATATAAGTCAGACGGAATTATTACACGTAATGAATATACGAACGAAGCAAATGTAGACCTGACCACCGTTGTATCCGTAGGTGACACTATGGAAGCCAAAGTTTTAAAGGTAAATGATGGAGAGGGACAGGTACTTCTTACTTACAAACGTCTTGCTGCTGAAAAAGGAAGCAAGCGTTTAGAGGAAGCATTCAACAATCAGGAAGTGCTTACCGCAAAGGTTACACAGGTATTATCCGGTGGATTAAGTGTTGTAGTTGACGAAGCAAGAGTATTTATTCCTGCAAGCCTTGTATCAGATACTTACGAGAAAGATTTATCTAAGTATGAAGGACAGGAAATTTCATTTGTAATCACTGAGTTCAACCCAAGAAAGAGAAGAATTATCGGTGACAGAAAACAGCTTTTAGTAGCAGAGAAAGCTGAAAAACAGAAAGAACTCATGGAGAGAATCCATGTTGGTGATGTTGTAGACGGTACAGTAAAGAACGTAACAGACTTTGGCGCATTCATCGACCTTGGTGGAGCAGACGGACTGTTACATATTTCTGAAATGTCCTGGGGACGTGTTGAAAGTCCTAAGAAAGTATTCAAAGTTGGCGATACTGTAAAAGTATTCATCAAAGATATCAATGAGAGTAAGATTGCACTGAGTATGAAATTTGAGGATGAGAATCCTTGGAATAATGCTGCAGAGAAATATGCAGTAGGTAATGTGGTAACAGGTGTTGTTGCAAGAATGACAGACTTTGGTGCATTCGTAGAATTAGCTCCTGGAGTAGATGCATTACTTCATGTATCCCAGATTTCTAGAGAGCATGTTGAGAAACCTTCTGATGTATTAAAAGTAGGCCAGGAAGTAGAAGCTAAAGTAGTTGACTTTAATGAAGAAGACAAGAAAATCAGCTTAAGCATGAAAGCACTTCTGCCAGAAGAGGAAGCTGATACAGAAGAAGTTCCTACAGAAGAATAATAAGGTAGGAGGTAGCATATATGTTTGAAGGCTATGAAAAGTTTAAAAAAGATATATATGCAATGACCACGATTGACTTAAATGCTTACAAAGAGAAACAGATGCGTCGTAGGATTGACAGCCTTTTGGTAAAGAATAAGGCTCAGTCCTATGATGAGTATGTACATCTGCTTCATACAGATAAAGAGAAGTTTGACCAGTTTATTAATTTCCTGACTATTAATGTTTCGGAATTTTACCGGAACCCGGAACAGTGGAAGTTTTTGGACGAAGAGGTTTTCCCGGCACTTATAAAACAGTTTGGCAGCAATTTGAAAATCTGGAGTGCAGCGTGTTCTACCGGAGATGAGCCATACTCTCTTGTAATGGCTTTATCAAAGCATGTTCCGCTGAACCAGATACATATAATTGCTACTGATATTGATAAACAGGTACTTGAGAAAGCAAGAGTTGGACTTTATAACGAAAAGAGCATTGAATCTGTACCGGATGATTTGAAGCGTAAGTATTTTACACAGGTAGGAAAATCCTATAAGATTTCCGATGAAATCAAAAAGCATGTAGAATTTCGGGAACATAATCTTTTGCGGGATCCATATCCATCAGGTTGTCATTTGATTGTCTGCAGAAATGTAGTAATTTATTTTACAGAAGAAGCAAAAGACGAGATTTATCGCAAGTTCTATGATTCTTTGGCAAAAGATGGAATGTTATTTATCGGAAGTACAGAGCAGATTATGAATTATCGTGAGTTGAATTTAAAAAGACATCAGTCATTTTTCTTTCAGAAATAATGATGACATAGTAAAGACCTCATTCTCTAAATTGGGAAAGAGGTCTTTTTTTACAGGAAATTGCTTTCCTGTAAAGTAAAAAACGCTCCGCGAGGATGTATACTGCGGCGTATAAGGTAGGTATCACTTGATTTTCTTGTTTTTTATAGCTTCTAACAAGTGGTTTACATAACTTTTGATAAGCTCCGGCGATGAAAGAAATTTTTCCGTAAGTTCAAAGTAAGATATTTTTTCCTTATAGTCGTGTTTAAAAGAAGGAGAAATAAGCTCTTCGTACTGTGGAAGAAAGCTTCCTTTATGCCGGGTATAGCAGGTGGCAGCGGTAGCCTGTCTGCGGTGTTCTTTATCGACATATGATGCTACACTTTTGTGCATTGCAGTATCTTCAGCCGGAAGATAATAATAATCCTTATAATTTGGAAAGAAATATTTCAGGGCATCCTCTTCTAAACGGACAGAGAGGGTGCATTTTTTGCCCTTTGCATAGAAATAAACAGAACCCATGCGGCAGGAAATATGCTTTGGAAATGGAAATTCCGGCTCAATAGAAAGAATCAGTTCTTTCTTTTCCTGCTGCTTATAATCTGTATATTCAGAAACAGAAGCACTGCAGGATAAATACTGTACGTAAAACAGATGGACATAGGATAAGACGGGAAGTAATGCAGGCATATCCAGAACATCTTCGTAGTTGTGGAGCAGAAGAATCTCCAATTTATCCGGACGTGGTTCCTTGGTATACGAATGATAGATCTCAATCAATTCACCGCCGGAATATAAGTCATTCCTGCCAATGCCAAGAAAAGCTTCGATGGTCTTCTGCTTGTAATTTGGCAGCTGGAGAATATGCTTTATCTGGGAAATGGATTTGAAAATATCCACATAAGTAAAATCAGCAAAGTGCTCGTTACATTCATAAGTATTGCATTTTGCTTTCAGATAAGGAATATCAAAGCCGATTCCATTGAAAGTGATAATTGTATCAAAACCGTCTAATAGCAAAAGAAACTGCTCAAGTACTTCTTTTTCTTCTTCCGGTGTTTCGGCAAAAAACTGTTTGATATAAAGCATCTGTTCTATGTGATAGGCACATCCAATCAGATAAAGACTGGTATGAGCCGGGGAAAATCCGGTAGTTTCGATATCGAAAAAGACAGAGGAAGCAGTGAATATTTCCTCATCTAAATTCGAAGCCGGACTATATGGAATTTCATGTACAATTGTTTTCATATCTGTCCTCCTGTCATTTTTTTATTATACACGATGTATGGGCAAAAAGTAATCATTCCTTGTTAAAAATCGACAAAAATATTGAGAAAAAATCTTTTTAGTGTGTCAAAAAATTCTAATTTGTGTTATAATACATTTTATGTTAAACGCATTGCATATGCAGTGCAATACTATCATAGAAAGAGGGGCACATAAGATGGGTTTAATGACATTTAAAGGTGGCGTCCATCCTTTCGAAGGAAAGGATTTATCAAAAGATAAGCCAATACGTGAATTATTACCCAAAGGTGAACTGGTATATCCGTTATCGCAGCATATTGGAGCACCGGCAACACCAATCGTAGCGGTAGGAGATTCCGTTTTGAAAGGGCAGAAGATAGCAGAAGCAGGCGGCTTCGTATCTGCACCAATCCATGCGTCCGTATCCGGAACTGTTAAGAAAATTGAGCCAAGAAGAGTTCCAACAGGTGATATGGTGAACTCCATTGTAATTGAAAGCGATGGTGAATTTAAGGAGGTAGAGTATCAGGCAGTAGAAGACGTCAGTGCTCTTTCCAAAGAAGAAATTATTAACCGTATAAAAGAAGCGGGAGTTGTTGGTATGGGTGGAGCAGGATTCCCAACCCACGTAAAATTATCTCCGAAGGAACCGGAAAAAATCGACTATATTATTGCCAACTGTGCAGAGTGTGAACCATATCTGACATCTGATTACCGCATCATGTTAGACCACACAGAAGAACTGGTAGAAGGCATGCGTATCATTCTTAGTATGTTTGAACATGCCAAGGGTGTATTTGCAGTCGAGAATAATAAACCGGATTGTATCGCAAAATTATTAGAATTAACGAAAGATGAGCCTCGTATGGAGGTCGCACCTCTTATGACAAAATACCCGCAGGGTGGTGAACGTCAGCTTATTTATGCAGTAACCAAACGTGCAATTAATTCCAAGATGCTTCCGGCAGATGCAGGATGTATCGTAGATAATGTTGCAACCATGGTTGCCGTATACCATGCAGTAAAGGAAGGAAAACCTGTTACAAGCAGAATCTTTACAGTTACCGGTGATGCAGTAGAAGATCCGGGTAACTTTGAGTTCTTAATCGGAACCAGTTTCCAGGAACTTTTAGATGCTGCCGGTGGATTTAAAGAGCAGCCGGAGAAAATTATTTCCGGTGGACCAATGATGGGCTTTTCCATGTTCGGATTAGATGTGCCGACAACCAAGACTACCTCGGCACTCCTTTGTATGACCAAAGATGAAGTGGCAGAAGCAGATGCAGATGCAACAGCATGCATCAATTGTGGCCGTTGCGTAGAAGCATGTCCGGAACAGATTGTTCCATCCAGATTATCTAAATTCTCAGAGCATGGAGATATGGCAGGATTTGAAAAATGGCATGGTCTTGAGTGCGTGGAATGTGGAAGCTGCAGTTTTATCTGCCCGGCAAAACGTCCGTTAGCACAGCTTATTAAGACAATGAAAAAACAGGTTCTTGCTGAAAAGAAAAAAAATAAATAACAAAGAAAGAGGTGGACTATTGTGAGTGAGTTATATCATGTATCATCATCACCACATGTACGAGCCAAAGATACAACAAGCAGAATCATGCTTTATGTAATTATAGCTCTGCTTCCAACAAGTATATTTGGTATTGTTAATTTTGGATATAAAGCAGCAGTATTGATTTTGGTATCTGTTGCAAGCTGTATTGCATCAGAGTGGATTTTCAATCTGATTGTACATAAGAAGAATACCGTCAGTGATTTAAGTGCGGTAGTTACCGGACTGTTACTTGCATTAAACCTGCCGGCATCCCTTCCATGGTGGGAAGCTGTAATCGGCAGTGTATTTGCAATCGTTATTGTTAAAATGATGTTTGGCGGACTGGGACAGAACTTTATGAACCCGGCACTGGGTGCAAGATGCTTTTTACTGATAGCATTTGCCGCAGACATGACAAACTTTACCGTAGATGGATATTCAGGAGCAACTCCACTGGCTCTGATCAGAGAACAGGGCGTTGGAGCTGTTAATACCATGAATATGTTAATTGGTAAGACCGCCGGAACCATCGGAGAGACATCCGCTATTGCTATCTTAATTGGAGCAATGTTCTTAATCCTGATGGGTGTCATTACACTTCGGATTCCGGGAACCTATATCATTACATTTGTAATATTTATCAGCTTGTTCGGCGGACATGGCTTTGACATCGACTATATCGTTGCTGAGCTTTGTGGTGGTGGATTAATGCTTGGTGCATTCTTTATGGCAACCGACTATGTAACATCACCGATCACACCGAAGGGACAGATTTTATATGGAATTCTTTTAGGTATTCTTACCGGATTATTCCGTATCTTTGGAGCAAACGCAGAAGGTGTATCCTTTGCAATTATTTTAAGCAACCTTCTGGTTCCTATGATTGAAAGGATTACAATTCCAAAGGCCTTTGGACAGGTAAAGGAGGCAAAGCAGCATGAATAAGAAGATTGTACATGACGCGTTGATTTTAACCGTATTTACCGTAGTAATCGGATTTATTCTCGGACTGGTATATGAGATTACCAAGGATCCGATTGCAAAGGCAGAAGAGGCAACTGCACAGGCTGCATACAAAGCAGTGTTTGAAGATGCAGATTCTTTTTCCACCTATGATTTTGATGCAGAAGCCGCAGCCAGCCTGTTAGAGCAGAATGGTTACAGTGATGAAATCAATGGTGTGCAGGAAGCATTAGATAAAGATGGCAATGTATTAGGCTATGTGATTACTGTAACAGCTAAAGACGGAAGCCAGGGTAATATCACATTTTCTGTTGGCATAAAGAATGATGGAACCGTAAACGGCTATTCCGTTACCAGTATGTCAGAGACACCTGGACTTGGAGACAAGGCAAAGACAGAAGACTTCTCCAAACAGTATAAGAATAAGAATGTAGACAGCTTTACCGTTGTGAAACAGGCACCATCTGCTGATAACGAGATTGAAGCAATTTCCGGTGCAACCATTACATCAAAAGCAATGACCAATGGTGTAAATGCCTGCATTACATACTTCCAGAATGAATTGGAAGGAGGCGCTGAATAATGAATAAGTATTTAGAACGCGTATATAACGGATTGATTAAAGAAAATCCTACCTTTGTACTGATGCTTGGTATGTGTCCGACACTGGCAGTAACCACATCAGCAATGAATGCACTGGGAATGGGATTATCTACAACAGTGGTATTGATTTTCTCTAACCTGTTGATTTCCTTATTCCGTAAAGCAATTCCAAATGGTGTCAGAATGCCGGCATACATTGTTATCGTAGCATCTTTGGTAACCATTGTAGAATTTATTATGAAGGCTTATACACCGGCACTGGCTAAACAGCTTGGTGTATATATCCCTCTTATTGTTGTTAACTGTATTATCCTTGGACGAGCAGAAAGCTATGCATCTAAAAATCCACCTGTATTGTCTATCTTAGACGGTGTTGGTATGGGACTTGGATTTACCTTCGGATTAACCTGTATCGGTATTGTCCGTGAGATTTTAGGCGCAGGACAGTTGTTTGGATTCCAGATTCTTTCACTGAAATGGTATACACCAATCAATATCTTTGTTATGGCACCGGGTGCATTCTTGGTACTGGCATTCTTAGTTGCTTTAATGAGTATTGTTCGTCAGAAGATGGAAGCAAAAGGCAAACCACTGGCAGAGCCTGCCGGCTGTATCAGTGGAGACTGTGCCGGATGCAGCATGTCTGCAACCTGCAGCGAAAAAGAGAAGAAAGCTGCAGATGCAGAGGAAAAAAGTGAATAGGAGGAATATGACAGATGCAGACATTATTATTGATTGCAATTGGTTCAGCCATTGTAAATAACGTAGTATTAAGCCAGTTCCTTGGTATCTGTCCTTTCTTGGGTGTATCAAAGAAAACAGAGACCGCTGCTGGAATGGGTGGAGCCGTTATTTTTGTCATAACGATATCCTCCTTTGTTACCTCATTGATTTATAAGTTTATACTGATTCCGACGGGAACACAGTATTTACAGACTATTGTATTTATTCTTGTAATCGCAGCGCTGGTACAGTTTGTAGAAATGTTCTTAAAGAAATCCATGCCTGCTCTTTATAAGAGCCTTGGAGTGTATCTTCCTTTGATTACAACCAACTGTGCAGTATTAGGTGTAGCACTTACCAACGTAACCAAAGAGTATGGTATCTTAGAGGGCGTTGTAAACGGTTTTGCAACCGCATTTGGATTCTTTATTGCTATTACAATTATGGCAGGAATTCGTGAGAAAATTGAATATAATGATATCCCTAAGCCATTTAAAGGAACAGCAATTGTATTAATTACAGCATGTCTGATGTCCATTGCATTTATGGGCTTCTCAGGAATGATTTAGGAGGAAAGAAAAGATGAGTGTACAGGCAATTATTATTGCAGCCGTTATTGTAGGCGGCGTAGGACTTTTTATTGGATTTTTCCTCGGCGTTTCCGGAGAAAAGTTCAAAGTAGAAGTAGATGAAAGGGAAGAAGCAATTGTTGGTGTTCTTCCTGGAAATAACTGTGGTGGTTGTGGTTATGCCGGATGTTCCGGTCTTGCAGCTGCTATTGTAAAAGGTGATGCCCCGGTCAATGGATGTCCTGTTGGTGGTGCGCCGGTTGCAGCAAAAGTCGGTGAAATCATGGGTGTTGCTGCAGAAGAAGGCACAAAGCAGGTTGCCTTTGTAAAATGTGCAGGAACCTGTGAAAAAGCCGGTCATGATTATGAATATACCGGAGTAGAAGATTGTGCTGCTATGGCATTTATTCCGGGCGGCGGAGCAAAGAGCTGTAGCTATGGCTGCCTTGGCTTTGGAAACTGTGTAAAGGCATGTCCGTTTGATGCAATCCATGTTGTAGATGGTATTGCAAAGGTGGATAAGGAAGTATGTAAGGCATGTGGAAAATGTGTTGCAGCTTGTCCGAAGCACTTGATTGAGCTGGTACCATATGAAGCAAAGCATCTGGTACAGTGCAGTTCCAAGGATAAAGGCAAAGACGTTATGAAAGCCTGCTCCGTAGGTTGTATTGGCTGTCATCTCTGTGAGAAGAACTGTCCAAATGATGCAGTTCATGTCGTAGATAATGTGGCTTATATCGACCAGGAGAAATGTACCGGATGTGGCATTTGTGCCGAAAAATGTCCGAAGAAGATTATTTTATAATCGTTTCTGTGATAGAAAGAACGGGATTGTCATTGATTTGGCAGTCCCGTTTTGCGTAGTTGATGTTATATGAGGATTGGATATGAGAAAATTTAGAGAAAAGTATATTGGAAATAAAGATTTTTATAAAACGGTTCTGCTGGTAGCTATTCCAATTATGATACAGAATGCCATCACTAACTTTGTGAGTCTTTTGGACAATATCATGGTAGGACTGGTTGGAACGGAGCAGATGTCCGGTGTCGCAATCATCAATCAGTTGATGCTGGTTTACAATATCTGTATTTTTGGAGCAGTATCCGGTGCAGGCATTTTTGGGGCACAGTTTTATGGAAAAGGGGACCATAAAGGAGTGCGGGATGCCTTCCGTTTTAAAATTGTAGCCTGTGGTTTCTTAGCAGTCATATGGATGCTGATATTGGGCTTTGCAAATGAACCGTTAATTCGGCTGTTTTTGCATGAAGGAGGAAGCACGGGAGATATTGAAGCTACATTATTGTATGCAAAACAGTATTTACAGACGGTAATGCCATCCATGGTTCCTTTTGCATTGATTCAGGCATATGCCCAGACATTACGTGAAACAGGAGAAACGGTTCTTCCGATGAAAGCCGGAATTGCTTCTGTAGCAGTAAATCTGATGTTTGACTATGTATTAATATTTGGTGCATTTGGACTGCCTGCATTAGGAGTAAGAGGTGCAGCGGCAGCAACCGTATTGGCAAGAGTTGTGGAATGCATTATTGTTGTCTTGTGGACCCATGCGAGAGCAGATAAGAATCATTTTATTGTAGGAGCTTACCGTGATTTTAAAATACCGGGAACACTGGTACGACAGATTATTATAAAAGGAACGCCATTGCTTTTAAATGAGACTTTATGGGCTGGAGGAATGGCAGTCCTGATGCAGTGTTATTCCACAAGAGGTCTTGCTGTTGTAGCTGGATTTAATATATCAAATACAGTAGCCAATCTTTTTAATGTTGTATTTATTGCGTTGGGAAGTGCGATATCCATCATTGTAGGACAGCAGCTTGGTGCTGGTAAATTGGAAGAGGCGGTGGATACGGACCGCAAGATGATTGTATTTTCTGTATTTTGTTGTTTTGTTATAGGAGCCTGCATGTTTGCGATTGCTCCGTTCTTTCCAAGAATATACAATACGACAGAAGAAGTGCGTGGACTAGCAAAACAATTTATCCGGATTGCATCAGCCTGCATGCCGCTATATGGATTTATGCATGCAACCTATTTCACACTGCGTTCCGGTGGCAGGACAGTCATTACCTTTCTTTTTGACAGTGTCTATATCTGGGTGGTAGATATTCCACTGGCATTTGTGTTAACCAGATTTACAGGAGTTCCGATTGTATCTATTTATTTATCCTGCCAGTTGATAGAGATTATAAAATGCATCATCGGATATGTTATGGTAAAGAAGAAAATCTGGGTCAACAATATGGTTATGGAGCAGCAATAGGATTATGTTTACATTTCATGAAATGGAATATTGCTGCCGATGCCGGAAGTGGTATGAAGTTCGTAATCGTCGGTGATAAAAATGGCTTCCGTGTCATCCAAGGATTCTATCAGCTTCATGCCGTCCTCTAATCCTAAAGCAAAACAGGTGGTGGAAAGTCCGTCACCATCTACGGATTTCGGACAGATAATGGTAACACCCAGAAGGTTATTGTCATAAGGATAACCGGTTTTCGGATTTAAAATGTGGTGATAGAAGTTATCACCCACATAGAAATAACGTTCATAAACACCGGAACTTACTACCGTTTCATCAGAGACTTCAACACTGGCAATGGCAGTGCCGTCATCGGAAAATGGTTTCTGGATACCGATATTATAGTTGCTTCCATCTGGTTTATCACCCAGCGTAAGGACATTGCCTCCAAGGTTAATCATGCCGGAGGTAATGTCTTTTTCATTTAAATAATCTTTCATTTTATCAGCAATATAACCTTTGGCGATGCCTCCCAAGTCAATCATGGCATCCGGATTGGAAAGACTAACTTCGTTTCCATCAATAACAATCGCATGATAGTCGATGGTGGAAAGTGTGGCTTCAATATCAGATTCAGATGGAACAGTACCGCTGTTATTTGGAAAGTCCCAGAGGGAAGACAATTTACCAATGGTGATATCAAACTGTCCCAGGCTTAAATCACCATAATAAATACCTTTTTGTAATAATTCAATCGTATCATCATCCACAGTAACCGGTGTGCCACCAGCATTGTTTATTTTACTGATATCGCTGTCTGCGATGGTATTGCTGAAAAGGTTCTCATAATGGGAAGCAAGCTTGAAGCAGTCATCAATATAAGAAGCATTTTCTTCTCCATATAGTGTAATAGTAATGACTGTATTAAAATAAAAATCAGATTTGGAAACGGGTTCTTTGCTGCGTCCGCATCCCACGAAGGAGAAGGAGCAGAAGAAGAGAAAGAAAGCAAGTAAACTGCAGGTTAATTTATAAGAAAATATCGTCTTTTTTGTTTTCATCATGTATACTCCGGTTCTTTTAAAATCATATAGCACAAGCATAGCACAAGGAAGATAAAATTTACAGATGATTTTTTTTGAAAGGTATGATAAAGTATAAAATGTATGCATATGAATAAAAAATTATAACCGGCATTCAGATAGTGAATATGCCGTAGATGATTAAGAGGCGGAAAAATGGATACACAGTTGCGTGAAACATTAAAGAATAAGAAGCGTGTAATTGTAAAAATCGGTTCTTCATCTCTTTTACATGAAGAGACCGGAAAATTAAATCTTTTAAAACTGGAACGTTTGGTAAGAGAATTATGTGATATTAAGAATCAGGGCATGGATGTATGTCTGGTCAGTTCCGGGGCTATTGCAGTAGGAAGACAGTCCATGGGATTAAAAGAAAGACCGGAGAAAATAGCTGTAAAACAGGCATGTGCGGCAGTGGGACAGGCGAGACTTATGATGACTTATCAAAGGCTTTTTTCAGAGTACCACCAGAATGTGGGACAGGTTCTTATGACAAAAAAAACTATGGTTGATAACGTGTCGAGAAAAAATGCCCAGAATACTTTTGAAGAATTGTTTGAAATGGGAATTATACCAATTGTAAATGAAAATGATACCGTATCTACTTATGAGATGCAGTTTGGTGATAACGATTCCCTGTCGGCTATTGTAGCCTCATTGGTAGGAGCAGATTTGTTGATTCTTTTATCTGATATTGACGGGTTGTATACGGATGATCCGAGAAAGAATCCAAAAGCAGAATTGATACCGGTAGTAGAAAAAATTGATAATCGGATTGAAAACATGGCAGGAGATACAGTAGGTAGTGATGTTGGTACCGGTGGAATGACCACCAAATTAACGGCAGCAAGGATTGCAACTTTATCCGGAGCAGATATGATTATTGCCAATGCAAAGGATGTGGGAGTTCTGCATCAGATTTTCGAAGGAAAACCGGTGGGAACCTTTTTCAAAGCCAATAAAAATGATGATTTCTATATTGCAGATTATGTAGAAGAAAGCATGGAGTAAAAAGATGATTGAAAATATAATAGCAAGAATCAATGAATTATATCATAAATCCCAGAAAGAAGGACTGACACCGGAAGAAAAGGAAGAACAGGCAGCACTTCGCAAGGAATACATAGCAAGTGTAAAGCGGAATCTGAAGGGACAGTTAGATAATATTGATATGGTAAATGCAGATGGAACGGTAACCAATCTGGGAGAAAAATATGGAAACAAAGGCAAGCATCAGAACTAAGTATAAGACACTGCGAAATGCAATGCCGGAGAATATTGTAAGAGAAGAATCCCAAAGGATATGTCAGAATATCAGTACCTGGGAAATCTTTCAGAAAGCACAAAATTGTTTCTTTTATTATCCCCTTGGGAAAGAAGCTTCTTTATTGCCTTTTTTTAAAGAAAGTATTCAAAAAAGAGCAGCTTTTCCCCGGGTGCGTGGAGAAGAAATGGTCTTTTGTGAAGTCAATAGTACAGATGATTTTCAGGAAGGGTATTTTCATGTGATGGAGCCAAAGGATGAGATACCGGCGATGGATTTAGCAGAACTTGAGCAGGAGAAAACAATTGTATTCACACCGGGACTGGTCTTTGATATTAACGGTGGAAGAAGCGGATATGGTAAGGGCTTTTATGATCGTTTTTTTCAGAAATATAAGAAAGTAATCCGGGTTGGGATTGCACTTTCCTGTCAGTTGGCTGGGCAGGTGCCCATGGAGACCCATGATATTCCGATGGATTATCTTGTAACACCGGAGAAGATTTATAAAGTAACGGATAACAGAGACGAAAATAAGTAGCTGGAGGAAAATATGGAATTACAGGAATTAGGTAAGAGAGCAAAAGCAGCAGAAGTCATCATGCGGAATATGGGCATGAAAGAAAAAGAAAAGATTTTGCTTGAAGTTGCAGAACATTTAGTAGAAGATACCGATGCTATTTTAGCAGCAAACCAGAAGGATATGGATGCAGGAAGAGAAGCCGGAATGCATCAGGGACTTTTAGACCGTCTGATGTTAAATAAAGAGCGTATTGCACAGATGGCAGAAGGAATCCGCCAGGTAGCAGAATTAGAAGATCCGGTAGGAGAAGTCCTTTCCATGAAACAGCGCCCGAATGGACTTATGATTGGAAAGAAACGTGTACCATTAGGTGTCATTGGAATTATTTATGAATCACGTCCAAATGTAACAGCAGATGCCTTTGCTTTGTGCTTTAAAACTGGAAATACCGTGATTTTAAAAGGTGGAAGTGATGCCATTCATTCCAATATGGCAATCGTAAAGAGCATCAATGAAACTTTAAGTAATAACCAGCTGCCGGAAGGAGTGCTTTCTTTAATCGAAGATACCAGCCGGGAAACTGCTACTGCATTTATGAAAATGAATGAGTATGTGGATGTACTGATTCCAAGAGGTGGCTCAGGACTGATTCGTGCTGTGGTAGCCAATGCTACAATTCCGGTGATTGAGACCGGTACCGGTAACTGCCACATTTATGTGGATGAAACCGCAGACCTTGATATGGCGGTGAATATCATTAATAATGCCAAAACGCAGCGCATCGGTGTATGCAATGCCTGTGAATCTTTAGTGCTGCATGAGAGCATCGTAGATGAACTGATGCCACGCCTTTCTGCAAAATTATCCGAAAGCCATGTAGAAATCCGTGGGGATGAGCGGGTTCAGAAAGCTGCAAAAGATGCAGTGGCTGCAACAGAAAAAGACTGGGGCACCGAATACTTGGATTATATTATTTCTGCAAAGACAGTTTCAGATATTGATGAAGCCATTACACATATCAATAAGTATAATACCGGACATTCGGAAGCAATCATTACCAATAATTATGAGCATGCGCAGAAGTTCTTAAATGAGATTGATGCTGCAGCTGTTTATGTAAATGCATCCACCCGTTTTACCGACGGATTTGAGTTTGGCTTTGGAGCAGAAATCGGAATCAGTACCCAGAAGCTGCATGCCAGAGGACCGATGGGCTTAGAAGCACTGACGACCACCAAATTTATCATTTATGGGGATGGCCAGATCAGAGAATAATAAGAAAAATATTAAGAAAACAGGAAAAGAAATGAGAGAAATAGAAAAGATAAATCACACCGGTGAAGTTCCGGTAATGGAACCGCAGAGACAATTTTATTTTATGGACCTTGCAAAGCAGTATGTGACGCAGATTTCTAAGAAGAAAGGCAGACCGCTTACCTTTCATGTGACAACTTTTGGCTGCCAGATGAATGCCAGAGATTCCGAAAAGCTATGCGGAATTTTAGAAACCGTAGGTTTTGAAGAGACCGATTCCGAGGAAGCGGATTTTGTCATTTATAATACCTGTACCGTACGTGAAAATGCCAACAATAAGGTATACGGACGTCTGGGATATTTAAGCGGTTTTAAGAAAAAGAATAAAGATATGATGATTGCATTATGCGGCTGTATGATGCAGGAACCGGAGGTTGTGGAAAAATTAAAACAGAGCTATCGTTTTGTAGACCTGGTTTTTGGAACCCATAATATCTTTAAATTTGCAGAACTTCTGGTACGCTGCTTTGAAGAGCAGAAAATGGTGATTGACATCTGGGATGATACGAAAGAAATTGTAGAAGAACTTCCGGTAGAACGGAAATATAGCTTTAAGTCCGGTGTTAATATTATGTTTGGCTGCAATAATTTCTGCAGTTACTGTATTGTGCCATATGTAAGAGGAAGAGAACGCAGCAGAAAACCGCAGGATATCATAAGAGAAATTGAAAAATTGGTAGCAGATGGTGTAGTAGAAGTTATGCTCTTAGGACAGAATGTCAATTCCTATGGAAAGAACTTAGATACACCAGTGACCTTTGCACAGCTCTTACAGGAAGTAGAAAAGATTGACGGTCTGGAAAGAATCCGGTTCATGACATCCCATCCAAAGGATTTATCCGATGAACTGATTGAAGTAATGAAGAATTCTAAAAAAATCTGCAGACATCTTCATCTGCCGCTTCAGTCCGGCAGCAGCAGAGTGTTAAAAGAAATGAACCGTCACTATGACAAGGAGCATTATCTTGCACTGGTTGAAAAAATCAAAAAAGCAATGCCGGATCTGGCAATTACAACAGATATTATTGTAGGATTTCCGGGAGAAACTGAAGAAGATTTCTTAGAGACCATGGATGTGGTAAGACAGGTAGAGTATGACAGCGCGTTTACTTTTATTTATTCAAAACGTACCGGAACGCCTGCTGCCAAAATGGAAAATCAGATTCCGGAAGATGTGATAAAAGACCGTTTTGACCGGCTGTTAAAACTGGTACAGGATATTTCCGCAAAGAAAGCCGGAGCATTAACCGGAAGCGTGCAGGATGTATTAGTCGAAGAATTAGATGAACAGCAGGAAGGCCTTGTAACCGGAAGATTATCCAATAACTCAGTGGTACATCTGCCGGGTGATGTATCCATGATTGGAACTATCGTACCGGTACATTTAAAAGAATGCAAAGGCTTTTATTATATGGGAGAGGTTGCAGAGTAAATGAACCGTCGTTTTGGAAAAAATGATATCCTGTTGCTGGGAATGCTTGCAGTAGTTATTTTAGTTTTCTATGTTGGAATGACCTCTGCATTACAAAGCGGTGACAGTATTATCATTACGGTAAATGGCAGCGAATATGGCAGATATTCCCTGACAGAAAATAAAGAGATTCCAATTAAAATAGATGGAAAAGTTACTAATATCGTAACGATTGAAAATGGGACTGCCTATATGCTTGAGGCGGACTGCCCGGATCAGTTGTGTATGCATCAGAACGCAATTTCCAAAGATAAAGAATCCATTATCTGTCTGCCAAACCGGGTTGTAGTAACCGTAGAAAGTGAGCAGAAAAATACATTGGATGATGTGGCAGGGTAGGTGAAAGCATGAAGAAAAGTGTAGCATATCTTGGCGTGTTTTTGGCACTGGCCATGATATTAAGTTATGTGGAAGCAATATTGCCCTTTGCCATTGGAATACCGGGAGTAAAGCTTGGACTTTCCAACCTTGTTACGGTGCTGATGCTGTATCTGATTGGCTGGAGAGAGGCTCTTTGTGTATCGGTGCTTCGTATTGTGCTTACCGGAATTTTATTTGGAAATTTGGTCAGCATCTGTTATGGACTTGCCGGCGGATTATTAAGCTTTGTACTTATGTTTATTCTGATTCGGATGAACTGTTTTCATGTAGTTACGGTCAGTATCTGTGGCGGAATCATACATAATATGGGACAGCTTATCGTAGCAGGATTTCTGGTAAGCTCATACTATGTCATTTACTATATGCCGGTTTTATTGATTGCAGGCTTTGTGACGGGTGCCCTGATTGGAATTGTGGCAAAGGAAGTAGGAGGAAGATTATGTATTCATATATCAAAGGCGAATTATCCGAAATAGTGGCAGAGAATCATATTGTCGTTGAAAATGGCGGAATCGGCTATAATATTTATATTCCGGGACAGGTATTATCTCTGCTGCCGGGAGTTGGCGAAGAAGTAAAAATCTATACTTATCTTTGTGTCAGAGAGGATGCATTTATTTTATATGGCTTTCTTACCAGAGATGATTTGAATGTATTTAAATTGCTGATTGGTGTATCTGGAATCGGACCAAAGGGTGCACTGGCAATTCTTTCTGTCATGTCAACGGATGATTTGCGTTTTGCAGTATTGTCTGATGATGCAAAAGCAATTGCAAAAGCTCCGGGTGTTGGAAATAAGACGGCACAGCGGTTGATTATAGAATTAAAAGACAAGCTTAGTTTAGAGGATGCCTTTGAACAGAAATTAAGCCATACACAGGAAGCTGTTTCTGGTAACGGCTTAAAAGGAATCCGCAATGAAGCAGTAGAGGCACTGGTTTCACTGGGTTATTCTTCTACAGAGGCTTTGAAGGTTCTTCGTGATATTGAAATTACGGAAGACAGTTCGGTAGAAGATATTTTAAAACTGGCTTTGAAGCAGATGGCATTCTTATAAGAGGAGCAGAAAATGGAAAAACGTGTAATTTCAACGCAGATGCAGGATGAAGATATCAAAATCGAAAAAACACTGCGTCCGATGACCTTGGATGAATATATTGGTCAGGAGAAAGCAAAAGCAAATCTTAAAGTGTATATAGAGGCTGCAAAACAGCGTGGAGAGTCCTTAGACCATGTATTGTTTTATGGTCCTCCGGGACTTGGTAAGACTACTCTTGCCGGCATTATTGCCAATGAAATGGGCGTACATATGAAAGTCACTTCCGGTCCGGCAATTGGAAAGCCGGGAGAAATGGCAGCTATTTTGAGTAATCTTGCAGAAGGTGACATTTTATTTGTAGATGAGATTCATCGTCTGAACCGGCAGGTAGAGGAAGTATTATATCCTGCCATGGAGGATTATGTCATTGACATTATGGTGGGAAAAGGCGCAACTGCCCGTTCAATCCGCCTTGATTTACCGCATTTTACGCTGGTTGGTGCCACTACCAGAGCCGGACTTTTATCGGCACCCTTAAGAGACCGTTTTGGAGTGGTACATCATCTGGAATTTTATAATGTGGAGGAACTTAAGACAATTATTGTCCATTCCGCAAAAAAGTTAGAGGTAAAGATTGATGAGGAAGGTGCAATCGAATTGGCACGCCGTTCCAGAGGAACGCCGCGTCTTGCCAACCGCCTTTTAAAGAGGGTGCGTGATTTTGCACAGGTGCAGTACAATGGCGAAATTACTAAAGAAGTAGCATCCTTTGCACTGGATTTACTGGAAGTAGACAAGATGGGTTTAGACCAGAATGACAGGAACATTTTGCTTACGATTATTGAAAAATTCCAGGGTGGCCCGGTAGGGCTGGATACCCTTGCGGCAGCGATTGGGGAAGATGCCGGAACCATAGAGGATGTTTATGAACCATATCTTGTAAAGAATGGATTTATCAACCGGACACCAAAGGGAAGGGTCGCAACAGAATTTGCATATCATCACTTTGGAATAGAGGGCTAAGAAAATAGTTGTTTTTCGACAGATTTATAGCTATAATATGCTATATGTAGTAGTCAGAGAATATTTTTAGGCAGATACGCAGAGAGGAAATGAAAATGGCAGCAAAAAATAATACAGAAGTGATTATTGATGGAAAAGTATATACTTTAAGCGGATATGAGAGTCAGGAGTATTTACAGAAGGTAGCAACTTATATCAATGATAAGATTGCAGAATTTAAAATGCTGGATGAATATAAGAGAATTCCAAGTGATATGCGTTCCACATTGCTGGCATTGAACATTGCAGATGATTACTTCAAAGCAAAAAATCAGGTTGAAAAATTAGAGCAGGATTTAGAGGTAAAAGACCGTGAAATCTATGATTTAAAGCATGAACTGATTTCCAACCAGATCCGCATGGAAAGTGATGCCAAATCTTTAAAGGATCTGGAAAAAGAAAATAAAGAGCTGCTTTTAAATAAGACCAGATTAGAAGCAACCTTAGAAGATGCTTTACTTGGTAAAGTAGATAAACTTGAAAAACCGGAAAAAACTGAAAAACCAGAGGAAAAGAAAGCAGTCCATACGGAAGAAAAGAAAGAGGAAAAGCCTTCCGGAAAGAAAGCGTAATAGAGAATAAAAACTATGAAAGGGGGCAGACATTTATCTGTCCCTTTTGTTGCCATAGGAGATGAGGAAAGATGAAAGAGTTAGAACTTTTAGCACCGGCAGGTTCCTTGAAAACATTAAAGGCAGTCATTCATGCCGGAGCAGATGCCGTATATCTTGGCGGAAGTATGTTCGGTGCAAGAGCATATGCCAATAATTTTAACGAAGAAGAATTATTAGAAGCTATCCGTTTCGGACATATTCATGGACGCAAAATTATTCTTGCGGTGAATACCCTGTTAAAAGAATATGAATTAGGACAGCTCTATGATTATCTGCGCCCTTATTATGAAGCGGGAGTAGATGCTGTCATCGTGCAGGATATGGGCGTTATGGAGTTTATCAAAACTCATTTTCCAAATCTTCCGATACATACCAGTACCCAGATGACCATTACCAATGTAGAGGGAGCCAGGCTTTTAAAGGAACAGGGCGTTGAGCGTGTGGTGACAGCGAGAGAAATGTCCTTAGAAGAAATTCAAAGAATCCATGATGAAGTAGGCGTGGAACTGGAAAGCTTTATTCATGGCGCATTGTGTTACTGTTATTCCGGACAGTGCCTTTTCAGTAGTATCATCGGCGGAAGAAGCGGAAACCGTGGCAGATGTGCACAGCCATGCCGCCTTTCCTATGAAGTATTGCAGGGAGAAAAAAGTCTTACCGGACATCATGCAACACCGATTCTGAGCCTTAAGGATATGTGTACACTGCCATTTTTGTATGAACTGGCTGACCATGGGGTATATTCCTTTAAGATAGAAGGACGAATGAAGACACCGGAGTATGCTGCCGGTGTAGTAAGTATTTACCGGAAATATATGGATTCCTATCTGGATGGAAGCCGTATCCCAGTGGAAAAAAAGGATATCAGGGCACTTTTAGAGCTTGGAAACCGTGGTGGTTTTACCAACGGATATTACTATCATCATAATGACAGTGATATGCTAAGCGGAGAGAGTGCTTCCCATAATAAGAGCGAAGGTGTTCTTCAGGATAACATCCGTAGAGAATATGTAGACACCGAATTAAAAGAAAAGATTAAAGGAAAGTTAATATTAAATAAAGAATGCCCTGCTAAGATAGAAGTGCAATATGGAAAAATAAAAGTTTCTTATCAGGGAGATATGGTTCTTGTAGCGCAGAATCGTCCGTTGACGAAAGAAGTTGTAACAGAAAAGATTACAAAGACCGGAAATACACCATTTGTTTTTGAAAATCTTGAAGTTACAATGGATGATGATATTTTTATGCCGGTAAACCAGTTGAACCAGCTGCGAAGAGGTGCGTTGGAAGCATTAGAAGAAGCGTTGTTGAAACCTTATGAAAGAACGCTTCCAGAATTGGTGGAAACTTCTTCCGCTGAAACAGATAGGCAGACAACAGGAAATGCCATAAAAGAAAAGCAGATTTCCAGACAGTCATTATCACAGACTTCTGGACAACAATCCGCCGACTCATCCACAGAAGTCCGGGTACTGATTGAAGACGCAGAACAGCTTCCGGCAGTATTAAAAGCCGATTTCGTGGATACGGTTTATCTTGATTGTATGTTGTATACAAGAGAAAATCTGATCTGCAAGTTAAGTGAGGATATAGACAGGGTACATGCATCCGGTAAGAAAGCATTTTATGTATTCCCGTTTATTTTCCGGCAGCAGACCAGTCTTTTTTATGAAAAAATCATGCCGGAGCTAAAAAAGCTTCCATTAGATGGTATTATGGTGCGGAGTCTTGATGAAATTGCGTTTATGAAGGAATGGGGCAATGGAAACTGGCAGATGGTATCCGACAGTAATTTATATACCTATTCCAATGAAGCGGCAGAATATTTTTATCGTCTTGGAATGATACAGGATACAATTCCGGTGGAATTGAACCGGAAGGAGATTTTAAGAAGAGAAAACAGCCGGTCTGAAATGATTATCTATGGCAGACTTCCGCTTATGATAACGGCACAGTGTATTCATAAGAACACGTTAGGCTGTATGCATCAGCCCAAGGTGCTGAACTTAAAAGACCGTTATTCTGTACATTTTCCGGTGAAAAATTTCTGCTCGGAATGTTATAACGTAATTTATAATTCGCTTCCGGTCTGTCTCTTTAAGGAAGACGTAACCGTGAAAAAGATTGCACCGGCTGTCGTAAGGCTTTCCTTTACGACAGAAACTGAAGAAGAGACAGAACAGATTTTAACAATTTATGGCGATATTTATAAAAATGGTGGCATTTTGGGGCAGATGCCAATGGAATGCACCAATGGACATTTTAAACGAGGCGTAGAATAAAGCAGAGGTATTTATGGTTCATTTGATTGTGGAATTATCAAAATATGCACTGATTATTCTGTTTTCCGTGTATACATATGAATGTTTTTCGGTATTCCGGAATATATCAGAACGAAAACAGGAAAAGAAATTTAAACGGCAGGCAAGGATTTTGTATGTGATTCATTTTACGGCATATGTAGTCATATTTGCGGTGACAGAGGATGCATATACTTTTATTTTTTATCTGGCGCAGATAATTCTTCTTGTTGTGGTACGGAATGTGTACAAATTATGTTATCCGAAGGCTTCAAGACTTTTGGTTAATAATATGTGTATGCTTATGATTATCGGGTTTATTATTCTGACCCGCCTGAATTTTGGACATGCTATCAAGCAGTTTGCGATTGCAGCGGTATCCTGTGTGATTTCCCTTGTGATTCCGGTGATGATACGGAGGATGGGATTTTTCCGGAATCTTACCTGGATTTATGCGGCAATCGGTATTGTGGGACTTGGTATTGTATGTATCGCAGGAAGCACCAGCTATGGAGCAAAGATTTCCTTTACCATAGCAGGAATTACGGTACAGCCGTCTGAATTTATTAAGATTCTTTTTGTGTTTTTTGTGGCTGCCATGTATCATAAATCAACGGAATTCCGTCAGGTGGTAATTACCACTTTGATTGCAGCACTGCATGTATTGATTCTGGTATTATCCCGGGATTTAGGTGGCGCATTGATTTTCTTTGTGGCTTATATGGCAATGCTTTATGTGGCAACGAGAAAACCACTCTATTTTGCCGGTGGACTGCTGGCGGGAAGTGTAGCGGCAGTAATTGCCTATAAATTATTTAATCATGTCAGAGTCCGTGTGGTGGCATGGAAAACACCACTAAAAGTAATTGACAAAGAGGGCTATCAGATCTGCCAGTCGCTTTTTGCAATCGGGACCGGAGGCTTTTTCGGTCTGGGGTTATATCAGGGCATGCCAAATAAAATTCCGGTAGTAGAGCAGGATTTTATTTTTGCAGCAATTTCAGAAGAACTGGGTGGAATGTTTGCTTTGTGTCTGATTCTGGTCTGTGTAAGCTGTTTCCTGATGTTTTTAAATATTGCCATGCAGTTAAAGGATTCCTTTTATAAGCTGGTGGCACTTGGACTTGGAACGATTTACGGATTTCAGGTATTCTTAACCATTGGTGGAGTAACAAAATTTATTCCATCCACCGGAGTAACCCTTCCGTTAGTCAGCTATGGAGGAAGCTCCATGTTAAGTACATTGATTATATTTGGCATTATTCAGGGATTATATATTTTGCGGGAAGACGAAGGAGTGTCACATAATGAAAAAGGAGAATATAAATCAGCAAAAAAGAAAGCAAAATCGGGATTCGAAACAGAAGTCAGGGACCTCAGTTAGTAAGAATAAAGAATTTGCAGTGATTACTTATCTTTTCCTTGCTATCTTTATCTGCCTGATGGGATATATGGTATATTTTCAGATGGTAAAAAGCGAAGATTTTATCAATAGTCCATATAATAGCAGACAGGATACTTTTGCAGACCGTGTGGTCAGAGGAAAGATTATGTCAGCAGATGGCAAAGTTTTGGCCGAGACCGTAGTGGATGCTGCCGGTAATGAAACCCGGAAATATCCTTATGGTAATATGTATGCGCATGTGGTCGGTTTTTCCACCAATGGAAAGTCAGGTATTGAATCCAATATGAACTTTAATCTTTTACGTTCCCATTCTTTTGTATTAGAGCGTATGTTTAACGAGATTAAAGATGAAAAAAGCATGGGAGACAATGTGGTTACCACGTTGGATTCCACTTTGCAGGAAACTGCATATCAGGCATTGGGCAATTATGATGGTGCAGTCGTTGTGATGGAGCCTTCCACCGGAAAAGTGCTTGCCATGGTGTCCAAACCGGATTTTGACCCGAATACTATTGCGGCAGACTGGGATTCCATTATTTCAGAAGATAATAATAACTCGGTTCTTTTAAACCGGGCGACCCAGGGATTATATCCGCCTGGTTCTACTTTTAAAATAATTACAACTTTAGAATATATCCGTGAAAATCCGGATTATGAGAATTACAGCTATAGCTGTAACGGAAGTATTACAGAGAATGATTTTACAATACACTGTTATAATAATGCCGTGCATGGAACGCAGGATTTGAAGCAGTCCTTTGCAAATTCCTGTAATTCATCTTATGCCAATATCGGATTATCTTTGGACACAGATTCTCTTTCGGACCTTTGTTCAGATCTGATGTTTGATAAGACACTGCCGGGAAACTTTGAAACAAGTAAAAGTCAGTTTAAATTAACAGATGAATCCCCGGAAAGTATGAAAATGCAGACGGCAATCGGACAGGGAGAGACGCTGGTAACACCACTCCATATGTTATTGATTACCAGTGCAATTGCCAACGATGGTATTCTGATGAAACCTTATGTGGTAGACCATACGGAAAATGAAAATGGTATAGAAGTAAAGAAATATGAGCCGGCTGCAAGCAAGCAGCTTCTTTCGGAAAAAGAAGCAAAGACCATGCAGGAATTTATGGCAGGTGTAGTTGCAGATGGTACTGCATCCAAGTTAAATGGGCAGAGTTATACTGCATACGGCAAGACTGGCTCCGCAGAGTTTAATAACAATAAGGGAGAAAGCCATTCCTGGTTTGTTGGATATGCACACCGGGAGGATAAGGAAGATATTGCAGTTGTTGTAATTGCAGAAGGTGCAGGTGCAGGCAGTACCGTTGCAGTTCCAGCAGCAAAACAGGTTTTTGATGTATATTACAGATAAATGAAAGCAGATAGGATGACATGCTGCGTCAGGAATCATCCGGGACTTCTGAAATGGATTGTTGCATCCTTATGAAAAAAGGGGTATACTGTTTGTTAAACAAAAGGTAGTGACCACATCAGGAGGTATTGCAATGATTGAAGCAACAAGTTGTGGTGGTGTGGTAATATTTCGGGGTAAGGTGCTTGTCCTTTATAAGAATTATAAGAATAAGTACGAAGGCTGGGTGCTTCCAAAGGGAACAGTAGAACCCGGGGAAGAATTCAAAGATACCGCAGCAAGAGAGGTATTGGAGGAAACGGGCGTAGATGCATCCATAATCAAATATGTCGGGAAGAGCCAGTATAGCTTTACTGTGCCAGAAGATACGGTGGAGAAACAGGTACATTGGTATCTGATGATGGCAGACAGTTATTACAGTAAGCCACAACGTGAAGAGTTCTTTGTAGATTCCGGATATTATAAATATCATGAAGCTTATCATCTTTTAAAATTTGCCAATGAGAAGCAGATTTTGGAAAAAGCTTATAATGAATATCTGGATTTGAAAAAGTGTAATCTGTGGGGAACCCACAAATATTATTAGAGCAGCCATCTGACTGCTTTTTTAAATCAGATATGAGGTGTAGCATGCATTGGTATTCTAATTTATATCTGGGAGAAAGGCTGAAAAATCAGGAAGCAAAGGTAAAAAGCAGAGTGGAGCGGAATGTGCCACAGCCGTCGCTTTATCTTCTGACCCTTCCGTCAAATGAAGAGAATCTTCTGGATATTATACCGGCAACAGATTTATTACAAAAGGCATATCCGAAGAAAGAACTTTTTATTATCGGTCTGGAAAAAGGATATGACGCAGCATTAGAGATGTCAGCAGCAATTGTGAATGATATTTATCATAAAACAGGAACATTTGAAGTGCGTAAATTTGTACTGAAACAGCAGACTCGTAAAAATACTGAAATGGAGACATGAGGATGACAGTGCTGTTATCTATTTTGAAAATCCTGGGCATAATATTATTATGCATATTAGGTTTACTGGTTTTACTTATCATGCTTTTGCTGTTTGCTCCGGTATCTTACCGGATTCGTGGAGAGACAAGGCAGGGACAGACTACGTTAAAAGTGCATGGAGCATGGTGTCTTATGGCTTTGCGTTTTTCCTTTCTGATGGAGCAGGGAAAGCAGCTTGCAGTTTTAAAGATTTTTGGCATAAAAGCATGGAAGTATCCATCGGATGAAAAATCCAAAAAGAAATTAGAAAAAAAGAAAGTAAAGAAAAAGCCGAAAAAGAAATCCGGGGAAAAATCCCATAAGGAACCGGAAAAAGACTTAGTGCAGAAACATCAGAAGCCGGAAGAACAAACAGCTTCGGCGATTGAAAAAAAGATAGATGTAACGGGGCTGGAAGAACAGAATCCACCGGCTGCAGTGCAAGAAGAACAGACGGAAAAACAGTATGAACAGAAACGCCATAAGAAGACATATAAGAAAAAGTTTGTTTCCGTATTTGGTAAAAGCAGGAAAACAATACGCTCGATAGTAGAAAAGATAAAAGCAATTCCGCAGAAATTTAAAAATATCGGCAGTAAAATAAAAAAAGTGAATCAGTGGATACAGGATGAGCAGAATAGAAGTGCCGTCCGTTTTGTCCTGGGTGCTGTAATAGGGCTGTTAAAAAAATACGGACCAAAGCATATGAAGGCAGATGTTGCTTATGGTATGGAAGATCCGGCAGCCACAGGGCAGGTTTTAGCAGTGCTCAGCGTATTACCATTTTTATATTATGATAAGGTATCTATTATGCCGGATTTTGAGGCAGAACGTTTTTATATCGAAGGCAGCTGGGATATAAGGGGACGGATACAGGTGATTCATTTATTAAAGGCTGCAATTCAAATCTGGAGAAATCCGGATGTGAAACACTTTATAAAGCAATTTTAACAGAATCAATATGAAGTAGAATCAGGAGGAATTATTATGTCAGACAGTAATAACACATTTCGCAATACGGTAGAATCTTTATTCAAAGGAATGGACAGTTTCATTACAACCAAGACGGTTGTAGGAGATGCCATTCATATCGGAGATACCATCATTCTTCCATTAGTGGATGTATCCTTTGGTGTAGGCGCAGGTGCATTTTCACAGGAGAAGAAGAACAACGGAGCAGGAGGAATGGGTGGAAAGATTACACCGAGTGCGGTTCTTGTCATTCAGAATGGCACCACCAAGCTTGTAAATATTAAGAATCAGGATGGTGTGACCAAAATTCTTGATATGGTACCAGATTTCGTAAATAAGTTTGCATCCAGGGGAAAGAAGGATGAGGCAGCAACTGCAAAGTTAGATGAAGAATCCAAGAAAGCAGCAGAGTCTGAGATGAATGAAATTTTATCTGATGCAGTAAATAAGGATGAAGAATAAGAACAGTATAGAATAGTAACAGAAGAACGTACAGCGTGCTAAGTGAAAAAGAAGGGCATATACTATAATGGTATATGTCTTTTTGATTGGAGAAAAAACATGAAACGCTTGACGGGGTATTCCTTTTTCATGGTGGGATTTGGTATGTTTTTTATGTTTATTATTCCAAGTGACGTGATTGGGATTATTATTATATTGATATTGCTGTTGATAGGGTATAATCTTTTCTGCTGTAAGTAATAGGAAAGCAATTTCCTGTAAAAGAACAAAGAATGTGCCTTGGCACATTCTCGCGCCTGCGGCGGTCGCTTGCGACAACTACCTTATACGCCGCAGTGTGCATCCTCGCGGAGCGTTTTTACTTTACAGGAAAGCAATTTCCTGTAAAGTAAAAAAAGGACTGTCCAGAAGGACAGTCCAGATAGAAAATGCTAATTAAGCTCTTTCAACGGATCCGGATCTTAAACAGGAAGTACATACGTACATTCTTTTTGGAGTTCCGTTTACTTTACATTTTACAGATTTGATGTTTGATTTCCACATTCTATTAGATCTTCTATGAGAATGGCTCACATTGTTACCGAAATGAGCGCCTTTTCCACAAACTGCACATTTTGCCATGATAGCACCTCCTTTAAATTCTTCACTAAGCCTGTTATGACACAAGCTCACAACAAAGCTATCTTAACAGAAATACAGACAGAATGCAAGAAAAAAATTGCATTTTTTGAAAATAAAGAAAAATACTGTTTCTTTTTTCAGAAAAAGAGGTTATAATATAGTTCATGTTATGTATATACTGGCGGAAATGCGAGAAGATTAATTTTAATTGGAGGTTATAGAATGACAGGTAAAATGGAAAACGAATTAGGTAAAGTCGTAATTGATAATGAAGTAATTGCAACCTATGCCGGTTCTGTTGCAGTTGAGTGCTTTGGCATTGTGGGAATGGCTGCAGTTAATATGAAAGATGGCCTGGTTAAATTATTAAAGAGAGATTATCTGACACATGGTATAAATGTGGATGTGGATGAAAATAATAAAATTACAATTGATTTCCATGTAATTGTTGCCTATGGCGTAAGTATTGAGACAGTAGCAGACAATCTGATTCATACGGTAAAATATAAAGTGGAAGAGTTTACCGGAATGCAGATTAAGAAAGTCAACATTTTAGTTGAAGGCGTCAGAGTGATTGATTAAGGAGGAACTGTTGAAGTGGAAGTAAGTACAATAAACGCTGCGGTATTTGCTAAAATGTTTTTGGCCGGAGCAAAGAATCTCGAAGCAAAGAAAGAGTGGATTAACGAACTGAATGTTTTCCCTGTACCGGATGGAGATACAGGAACCAATATGTCTATGACAATTATGTCAGCAGCAAAGGCAGTAAGCGAGCTTGAAAATCCGACCATGAAGGAACTTGCAAAGGCAATTTCCTCGGGTTCATTAAGAGGAGCAAGAGGAAACTCAGGAGTTATCCTTTCCCAGTTATTCCGTGGATTTACCAAGGTGATTGCAGAATATGATGAGCTTGATGTAGTGATTCTGACAGAAGCTATGCAGAAGGCTGTTGAGACTGCATATAAGGCAGTTATGAAACCAAAGGAAGGAACGATTCTTACTGTTGCTAAGGGGGCAGCCAACAAAGCATTAGAACTTTGTGATGATACCGATGATATTGTATTCTTTGTAGATGAAGTTATTAAAGAAGCAGACCATGTGTTAAGCAAGACACCGGATATGCTTCCTGTATTAAAACAGGCTGGCGTAGTAGATTCCGGCGGACAGGGACTGGTTCAGGTATTAAAGGGCGGTTATGATTCCCTGATTGGCAAAGAAATTGATTACAGCATTGAAGGTTCTGCAGCATCTGCAGGTGTTATGAAGATTACTGCTGAGACAGAAGCTGATATTAAGTTTGGTTATTGTACCGAATTTATCATTGTATTAAATCAGCCATTAACAGAGAAGCAGGAGCATGAATATAAAAACTTCTTAGAGTCCATTGGTGATTCTATCGTTGTTGTGGCAGATGATGAGATTGTGAAAACCCATGTACATACCAATGACCCTGGTCTTGCCATCCAGGAAGCATTGAAACATGGTTCATTAAGCAAAATCAAGATTGATAATATGCGTGAAGAGCATCAGGAAAAACTAATCAAGGATGCTGAGAAACTCGCAAAAGAGCAGAAAGAGGAAGAAACCAAAAAAGAAGAAAAGGCAGAGGAACCAAGAAAAGAAATGGGCTTCATTTCCGTATCCATTGGTGCCGGTGTCAATGAAATCTTCAACGGACTTGGCGTGGATTATATCATCGAAGGTGGTCAGACCATGAACCCAAGTACCGAGGATATGTTAAATGCCATCGACCATGTGAATGCAGATAACATCTTTATTCTTCCGAATAATAAGAATATTGTACTGGCTGCAAATCAGGCAGCATCTTTAGTAGAAGATAAGAAGATTATTGTTATTCCAACCAAGACAATTCCACAGGGAATTACAGCACTGATTAACTTTATTCCGGATCAGTCGGCAGAGGAAAATGCAGAGCGTATGACCGAGGAATTAGAAAATGTAAAGACCGGTCAGGTAACTTATGCAGTCCGTGATACCGTAATCGATGACAAAGAGATTAAACAGGGCGATTATATGGGAATTGGCGACAAGAGCATCCTTGCTGTTGGTAAGGATATCAAGAGCACTACAGAAGATATGGTTGCTGAGATGGTAGATGAAGAATCTGCGATTATCTGTATCTATTATGGTGAAGAAGTAACAGAAGAAGATGCCAATGCATTAGGTGCTGCTTTAGAAGAGAAGTATCCGGAGGTAGAAGTGGAGATTCACTTTGGCGGACAGCCGATTTACTATTATGTAATATCAGTAGAGTAACAGGAGTGTTTATGGACAGAAATGCACCCATTCAGGAATTGAATGGAGTTGGACCAAAAACTGAAAAAATATTGCAAAAACTTGGAGTATATACCGTTGGGGATATACTCCTTGCTTTTCCAAGGGATTATAAGCGGATGCCGGAGCCAGAGCATATCAGTGTGGCCGAGCTGGAGAAAGTCTATGCTTTTCATGTACGGCTTTGTTCTTTGCCGGTAACGAGAAATACCAGAGCCATGCAGATATCTACTGCACAGTTTAGCGATGGAACAGGGAAAGTAGAGGCGGTCTGGTTTCGGATGCCCTATATCTGTAATCAGCTGAACCGGGAACCGGAAGTAATATTATATGGAAAGCTGACCTTAAAAAATAAGAAATATGTCATGGAACAGCCGGCAGTGTGGAAGCCGGATGAATACAGGAAAATGCAGATATCCCTGCAACCGGTATATCCTCTGACTAAGGGAATATCCAGCAAGCAGTTTGGTAAACTTGTACGTACAGCCCTTGACAGTGTAAAAGAAGATGGTGAATATATTCCGGAAGAAATCTTAGCCCGCCATCAGTTTATGGGATTGAGAGAGGCATTGGAAAAAGTACATTTTCCAACAGATTTAGAAGAACTGACTGGAGCAAGAAAACGTCTTGCTTTTGACGAATTTTTCTTATTTCTGCTACAGATACAGCGGTTTAAGGAACATCATGAGCAGACGCCAAATGGATTTCCGGTAGTAAGGGATGAGTTTATTGAAGTGGTGGCAGAACAGCTTCCGTTTCCACTGACAAATGCCCAGAAGAAAACACTGGAAGATATGGAAAAAGATATATACAGTCCTTATGCCATGCAGCGGTTGATACAGGGGGATGTAGGCTCCGGTAAGACCATTCTTGCATTCCTTATTATGGCAAAATTTGCTCATGAAGGTTATCAGACTGCTATTATGGCACCAACTGAGGTTCTGGCAAGACAACATTATGACACTTTTCAGAAATGGATTGCCATGTTTGAACTGGACTTTCCTGTTATTCTTCTTACCGGTTCGTTGACCACAAAGGAAAAACATGAAGCATATGCGAGAATGGAAACAGAACAGAATGCCATGATAATTGGAACCCATGCATTGATACAGGAAAAGGCACTTTATCAGAAGCTGGCGCTGGTAGTAACGGATGAACAGCATCGTTTCGGGGTAAGACAGAGGGAGACACTGGCAGATAAGAGCAGCCGGCTGCCACATGTACTGGTTATGAGTGCGACTCCGATTCCGAGAACCCTTGCAATAATTCTTTACGGAGATCTGGACATCTCGGTAGTAGATGAGCTTCCGGCAGAACGTCTTCCGGTCAAAAATTGTGTCGTTGGACCGAAAATGCGGGAGAAATCCTGGAATTTTATTTTAGATGAAGTTCAAAAAGGACATCAGGCATATATTATCTGTCCTCTGGTAGAAGCCAATGAGGAATTGGAATTGCAGGATGTTACTTCATATGTAAAGAAATTAGAACAATATTATGGAGACAGAATCAGCGTAGGATTACTTCATGGAAAAATGCGCCCGGAAGAGAAGAATAAAGTAATGGAAGCCTTTGTCACTGGTGAAATCCAGGTTCTGGTTTCTACAACGGTAGTGGAAGTAGGTGTGAATGTGCCGAATGCCACTGTTATGATGATTGAAGATGCGCAGCGTTTCGGGCTGGCACAGCTCCATCAGCTGCGGGGACGTGTCGGAAGAGGAAATGCACAATCCTATTGTATTCTTATGAATTCTTCCAATGGAAAGAATGCCAAAGAGAGATTGAATATTCTGGCGGGCTCTAATGATGGATTCTATATTGCCAGTGAAGATTTGAAAATGCGTGGACCAGGAGATTTCTTCGGGGTACGTCAGAGTGGTTTGATGGAATTTAAAATTGCAGATGTCTTTTCGGATGCCGATATGCTTTCTATTGCATCCGAAGAAGCAAAAGAATATGTCGAAAAGTGTAACTTGAACGATTGCGAAAAAGACATGAGACTCGAAACAACACTGAAAAATGCGTACAAAATGGCAGAATACAACATAAATATTTAGATAGTTTCGAAAAATCAAGGAACGATTTGTGAAAAGTTCACGAAAATGTTAAGTGAAATGCTTCCATTGAGGCCGCCCGGGCAGGAGAACAGGGAAAGGGGCTGTTCACCGATTCCGGTGGACAGCCTCTTTTGACATCTAAGCGGGCAATGAAAAAGATGTGTTAACGTTCAGCCATCTGCTTTTCCTGCGCCTCAATCATTTTCTTTACCATATAACCGCCTACGGAACCATTCTGACGGGAAGTTAAATCCCCATTATATCCCTCAGACAGTGGTACACCTAACTCACTTGCAACTTCGAATTTGAAACGGTTTAATGCACTTTGTGCTTCTGGAACAGAAGATTTTTTCGAACGATTAGACATAGTAAATTTCCTCCTTAGCATTTGTATATAACCGAATGGTTACAATACTATTATCTACCGATAAAAAAGGATAATACTAATAAATATTCACTTTTTTGGAATAATTTTGAAAAAACTCTTGACACATACAAGTATAATTGTATACAATTATTCAAGAATATTTGTGAATCAAAAGGAGTGTGTTCCATGAGAGAAGTCGTTATGAATGAAAAAACTAATCTATTACAGTTGGAAGAGCATTTTTATCAGCTTGTAGATGTTGAGGAACCAAATGTATTCCGCAATCTTTTTCCATATGAGGAAATTCCGAAAATTGCATTTAATGACAGAATCGTTCCGCATAATATGCCGGAGGATATCTGGATTACTGATACAACATTCCGTGATGGTCAGCAGTCAAGAGCACCATATACCACAGAACAGATTGTAACCATCTATGATTACTTACATAAATTAGGCGGACCAAAGGGTAAAATTCGTCAGAGCGAGTTCTTCTTATATAGCAAGAAGGATCGTGATGCCGTATATAAATGCTTAGAGCGTGGTTATAAATTCCCGGAAGTCACCAGCTGGATCCGTGCCAGCAAACAGGATTTCCAGCTTGTAAAAGATTTGGGACTGCGTGAAACCGGTATTTTGGTAAGCTGCTCCGATTATCATATTTTCTATAAAATGAAAATGACCAGAAGCGAAGTTATGAATCTTTACTTAAGTGTGATTCGTGAATGCTTAGAGACTGGAATCAGTCCAAGATGTCATTTGGAGGATATTACACGTTCTGATATTTACGGATTTGTAATTCCGTTCTGCTTAGAGCTGATGAAGTTAATGAAAGAATACAATATTCCGATTAAGATTCGTGCCTGCGATACCATGGGATATGGTGTAAACTTCCCGGGAGCAGTAATTCCGCGAAGTGTACCGGGTATTATTTACGGACTTACCACACATGCAGGAGTTCCTTCTGAATTGATTGAATGGCATGGACACAATGATTTCTATAAAGCAGTCAATAACTCGACCACAGCATGGCTTTACGGTGCATCCGGCGTAAACTGTTCCTTATTTGGTATTGGTGAGAGAACCGGTAACACACCTCTGGAAGCAATGGTATTTGAATATGCGCAGTTAAAGGGTACCCTGGATGGAATGGATACCAGAGTTATCACAGAACTGGCAGAATATTATGAGAAGGAATTGAATTATAAGATTCCAAGCCGTACACCGTTTGTCGGAAGTAATTTTAACGTTACAAGAGCAGGTATCCATGCAGACGGACTTTTGAAAAATGAAGAAATTTATAACATTTTTGATACCGAAAAATTCTTAAATCGTCCGGCACTGGTATCTGTTTCCAATACATCAGGACTTGCTGGAATTGCACACTGGATTAATACCTATTACCGTCTCAGTGATGACCGTAAAGTAGATAAGAATTCGGAACTGGTAAAGACCATCAAACAGTGGGTAGACGAGCAGTATGATGAGGGACGTGTAACTGTAATTACAGATAACGAACTTGTAGTACAGATAACTGACTGTTGTAAAAAACTCGGAATTGTATTATAAATTAAGGAGGCTTTATCGTGGGCGAAGAAGGATATTCTTTAAGCGGAAGAGTATTTCATACGATTCGTGAAAATATCTTATCCGGAAAATACAAGTGCGATGAAGAATTAAAAGAAAAAACCCTGGGTGATGAACTTGGGGTCAGCCGTACTCCGGTAAGAGAAGCCTTGAGGCAGCTTGAACTGGAAGGTCTTGTCAGAATCATTCCAAACCGCGGAGCATTCGTAGAGGGAATTACGAAAGAAGACGTAAAAGATATCTATGAAATCCGCGCGCGGCTGGAGGGACTTTGCGCAAAGTGGGCGGCAGACAGAATTACCAAGGATCAGATAGCAGAACTGGAAGAAAACATTTTTCTGGTGGAATTTCATGCTAAGAAGGAAAATTATGCACAGATATTAGAGCTGGATAATAAGTTTCATGAGGTACTTTATGAAGCTTCCGGAAGCAAAATGTTAAAGCATGAATTGTCTGCATTTCATCATTATGTGGAAAGAGTTCGAAAAATTACTTTGTCAATGCCGGATCGTGTGGTAAAATCAAATGATGAACATAAAAAGATTGTAGAAGCGTTGAAACAGCACAATGCAAAAGAAGCAGAACTGCTTGCGACAAGTCATATGTTAAATACTATTGAAAATATGGATAATTATGGCTGGGACAATCTGCTGAAATAGTAAATGGAGGATAGAAAGATGGACAAAATTAAAATGACTACCCCTTTGGTTGAGATGGACGGAGACGAAATGACAAGAATCCTTTGGAAAATAATTAAGGATGAACTGTTATTACCATTTATTGATTTGAACACAGAATATTATGACCTGGGTCTTGAACATCGTAATGAAACGGATGATCAGGTAACTGTAGATTCTGCAAATGCAACAAAGAAATACGGTGTTGCAGTAAAATGTGCTACCATTACACCAAATGCAGCACGTATGACGGAGTACAACTTAAAGGAAATGTGGAAGAGTCCGAATGGAACTATCCGTGCAATGTTAGATGGAACGGTATTCCGTGCACCAATCGTTGTAAAGGGAATTGAGCCATGTGTTAAGAACTGGAAGAAACCGATTACCATTGCAAGACATGCTTACGGTGATGTATACAAGGCTTCTGAAATGAAGATTCCGGGACCGGGAAAATGTGAACTGGTTTATACAGCAGAGGACGGAACAGAAACAAGAGAGCTGATTCATAACTTTACCGGAGCAGGTGTTGTTCAGGGACAGCATAACTTAAATGATTCTATCGAAAGCTTTGCAAGAAGCTGCTTTAGCTATGCACTTTCTACCAGACAGGATTTATGGTTTGCAACCAAGGATACCATTTCCAAAAAATATGACCATACTTTCAAAGATATTTTCCAGGAAATCTTTGATGCAGAATATAAAGAAAAATTCGAAGAAGCAGGAATTACCTACTTCTATACCTTAATCGATGATGCGGTAGCCCGTGTGATGAAAGCAGAGGGCGGCTTTATCTGGGCATGTAAGAACTATGATGGAGATGTTATGAGTGATATGGTATCATCTGCATTTGGTTCCCTTGCCATGATGACTTCCGTACTGGTATCACCGGCAGGATATTATGAATATGAAGCTGCACACGGAACAGTTCAGCGTCACTATTATAAACACCTCAAGGGAGAAGAAACATCCACCAACTCCGTAGCAACTATTTTTGCATGGACCGGAGCACTCCGTAAGAGAGGTGAATTAGATGGCAACCAGGAGTTAAGCACATTTGCCGATAAACTGGAAAAAGCCTGTGTAGATACGATTGAATCCGGAAAGATGACCAAAGACCTTGCACTGATTACTACAATTGAAAATCCGACTGTATTAAACAGTGAAGACTTTATCAAGGCAATCCGTGCTACATTAGAGAAAATGTTATAAATTTTATACTCCGGGAGGGCAGAATAGTGTGCCGTCCCGGAATTTTCAGCTATAAAAAGCCCTTGTAAAGAATGCTTTACTTATGGGGTGAAGAGAAAAAGTGAGGAGACTTCCATGATTTTAGCCTGTCAGAATGTCAGTAAATCCTTTGGGACAGACACCATAATACAGAATGTTTCTTTTCATGTAGAAGATAATGAGAAAACAGCAATTGTCGGCATCAATGGTGCCGGCAAATCTACGTTATTGAAAATTATAGTGGGAGAGCTGGCACCGGACAGTGGCGAGGTAACCGTTGCAAAAGGAAAAACCATCGGTTATCTTGCCCAGTATCAGGATAAAGACAGCAACGAGACCATTTATAATGAAGTGCTTCATGCCTGCGATGCATTAATCGAAAAAGAAGAAAAGCTTCGTAAAATGGAAGAAGACATGCAGCATGTAAGCGCAGATGAATTAGAAAAATATATGGAGCAGTATAACCGTTTCAGCCATGCCTTTGAATTAGAGGGCGGACTGACTTTTCGCAGTGAGATAAACGGTGTATTAAAGGGACTTGGTTTTTCGGAAAATGATTTCGGAAAGAAAATGTCAGAGTTATCCGGAGGACAGAAGACCAGAGTGGCATTAGGCAGACTTCTGGTAACCAAGCCTGACATTATCATGCTCGACGAGCCGACCAACCACCTTGATATGGCATCGATTGCATGGCTTGAAAACTATCTTTTGAATTATAAAGGAGCCGTAATTATCGTAGCCCATGATCGTTATTTCTTAGACCGGATTGTTACGAAGGTAGTGGAAATATCCCGCCATACGGCAACGGTATTTCCGGGAAATTATACCGCATATGCGAGGCAGAAGGAAATACAGCGTGAAAGTCTTTTGCGACAGTATTATAACCAGCAGCGGGAAATCAAGCACCAGGAAGAAGTAATATCCAAGTTAAAATCCTTTAACCGGGAAAAGTCCATTAAACGTGCGGAAAGCCGTGAGAAGGCATTGGATAAAATAGAACGTATTGAGAAGCCAATCGATGAAAAAACAGATATGCATATTACATTGGAGCCGGAAATTACCAGTGGAAATGATGTACTTTCGGTGAAAGGACTTTCAAAATCTTATGAGCATAAACTGTTTTCAAACATTGATTTTCAGATTAAGCGAGGGGAAAAAGTTGCCTTAATCGGAAATAACGGTACCGGGAAAACCACCATTTTAAAGATTATCAATGGAATTGTAGACGCAGATGCCGGGGAGATAAAGCTTGGAAGCAATGTGGAAATCGGATATTACGATCAGGAGCATCAGAACTTAGACCCGGATAAGACGTTATTTGATGAAATTGCAGATGCTTATCCGAATCTGAAGGCAACGAAGATTCGAAATGTGTTAGCGGCATTTTTATTTACGGATGATGATGTGTTTAAGCGGATTCGTGATATCAGTGGTGGAGAAAGAGGTCGTGTTTCACTGGCAAAACTGATGTTATCCAATGCGAACTTCTTAATTTTAGACGAGCCGACCAACCACCTTGATATTATGTCAAAGGAAATTTTAGAGTCAGCCATCAATTCCTATACCGGAACGGTGCTTTATGTATCCCATGACCGTTATTTTATTAATAAAACTGCCAGCAGAATTCTTGATTTAAAGAATGAAACAATTCTAAATTATATTGGAAATTATGATTATTATCTGGAGAAAAAGGAAGTTCAGGAGTTAGCGGCGTTTGGCACAGCTACACAGGATCGTGCAGACAATTCAGCAGAAAAAGGAAATGTCATTGTTTCCGATGGAACTGGAGAAAATAAGGGAACAGAGCAGATATCCGGCGGAGGAAAACAGAAGTTAAGCTGGGAAGAAATGAAGAAACAGCAGGCAGCAAAACGTAAGCTGGAAAACGAATTAAAGCGTACAGAAGATGAAATTGCTAAGAGAGAGGCAAAGATAGAAGCATTAAATGATGAACTGTCAAAGCCGGAGGTAGCATCAAATTCCTATGAATTAAACAAAATCCATGAGGAGCAGATGCAGGAAGAGGCAGCGCTGGAAGAACTCTATGCAAAATGGGAAGAATTAAGTTTACAGAAAGATTGTTAAAGTTGTAACACATTGACATCCTTTCGGCAAGAAACTATAATTATTGTAGGGTATTGAGAGCAGGAGGAACTGGCAGAATGAGCAAAGAAATATCACAGGCAGTAATTCGTAGAATGCCAAGATATTACCGATATCTGGGGGAACTTTTAGATGAAGGGGTAGAACGTATTTCATCGAATGAACTGAGTGCAAGAATGAAAGTGACCGCATCGCAGATCAGACAGGATTTAAATAATTTTGGTGGTTTTGGACAGCAGGGATATGGTTACAATGTACAATTTCTGTATGAAGAAATCGGAAAGATTATGGGATTAAATGAACAGCATAATATTATTATTATTGGAGCTGGTAACTTAGGACAGGCACTTGCCAATTATGTGAAGTTTGAAAAACTCGGCTTCGTCATAGTAGGATTGTTTGACGTGAATCCGGAGTTATGCGGAAAATCCATTCGTGGCAATAAAATCGAAATGATTGATAAACTGGAAGAATTTGTAAAGACACATAAGGTAGATATTGCTACACTGACTATGCCGAAAGAAAAGGCAGATGCTGTGGCAAACCAGCTGGTAAGCCTTGGTGTACATGCAATCTGGAATTTTGCCCATGTGGATCTGGAAGTGTTGGATGAAAATGTTGTAGTGGAAAATGTACATTTATCAGACAGCCTGATGCAGTTATCCTATAATATGACAAAGAACAAAAGGAAAAAGGAAACGCTGGAATAGAGGTGTTTTGCATGAAAGATGACAAGGAATTTCTGGAAGCATTAGAAAGCAGAAAAGTACCAATACTTGTATTGGATCAGAAATGGCACAGGCTTTTTGCTTTAAGCGGAAAAACCAGTGAAATCAAGCAGCTGGAAGAAAAGTTAAATCAGTTGTTAGAACAGCAGGGAAAGCTTAATAATGATTTGAAAGAACTGAAAAAGACAAAGAATCGGTTGATGAAAAGCATTGTTGTCAACATGGAAGGAACTCATGAGGAAAATGAGGGGGATATTTCTTCCAGAAAATTAGATGAAGACAAGAGACTGATTGATGAAGTCAATGTCAAAATGGAAGAAATTGAGGATGAATTAATTGAACTTCCACGAAATATAAACAGTGCAAATCAGGAACTTATGTTAGAAAGCATGCGTTACTGCTATGAGAGACTAAGACAGAACAGCAAAGAAGCAGATGAAATTACGGCCTGGATTGATAAGGTAAGGGTAGAACTTAAGAAAAATATCATCAAAAAACAGAACCGTGAAATCAACAACCGGCAGATTTATTCTTATATGCATGATATTTTTGGTGTGGATATTTTAAATATATTTGATCTGCGGCAGGAAGATGAAGACCGTCTGCAGGGAAAAAAAGCGGTGGAAAATGCGGACGAAAGGAATTAATTTATGGAATATCTTGTAAATTCCCGGGAAATGAAAACATGTGATACCAATACAATTGAACATTTTAAAGTGCCATCCATGGTTCTGATGGAGCGGGCAGCACTTTCTGCGATAGAAGTAATACAGGAAAAAGAAATTTCATGTAACCGCGTGCTGGTAGTGTGTGGAACTGGAAATAACGGCGGCGATGGTATGGCAATTGCAAGATTGTTATACTTATCCCACATTCCGGTTGAAGTATATCTCTATGGAAATAAAACACATTTTTCAAAGCAGGCAAAAGAACAGTATGAAATCTTGGCATCATATGGTGTACCATTTATTGATGAAATAGAGGATGCAAATTCCTACAGCCTGATTATTGATGCGTTATTTGGCATAGGATTATCACGAAAATTAGATGAAGAACTGGTGCACTTGATGGAACGGCTAAACCAGAGCAGTGCCCACCGGCTGGCAGTGGATATACCATCCGGTATCTCGGCAGATAATGGAGCTGTATTAGGTGGAGCATTCAAAGCAGATGATACCGTAACCTTTGCTTACTGCAAGACCGGAATGGTGTTATTTCCTGGTGCAGAATACTGCGGAAATATTACGGTTAAGGATATCGGAATTGGAGAAGAAAGCTGGTTAGATAAAAGACCTGCAGCTTATGCAATCACAAAGGAAGATTTAAATTTTTTAAATAATCGTGCTGCTGATTCGAACAAGGGAACCTTTGGAAAAGTCCTTCTGGTTGCCGGAAGCGTGAATATGGCAGGTGCGGCGGTTCTTGCAGCAAAGGCAGCTTATCGAAGTGGCTGTGGTCTGGTGAGAATATATACACCGGAAGAAAACCGTATTATCTTACAGACAGCAGTGCCGGAGGCAATTCTTACTACCTATTCTGCAAAAAAGGCTGATACACAGCAACTGATAGAATGTCTGTCCTGGGCAGATGTTATTATTTTAGGACCTGGAATTGGCAAAAGTGATGTGGCACACAGTATTGTAAAGACGGTACTTAAGAATGCGGCAGTACCAATGGTAGTAGATGCTGATGCATTAAATATCATAGCAGAGCAGACCGAACAGCTTCTTCGCCCGCATACAGAACTGGTATTAACGCCACATCTGGGGGAAATGTCCCGGTTAAAACAGCTTGCCGTTTCCTATATCAAAGAAAATATTGAGCAGGTTGCGGAAGATTTTGCAAGGGAATATAATGTAATCTGTGTTTTGAAAGACAGCAGAACGGTAACGGCAATTCCTTATGGGAAAACATTTATTAACCGGAACGGTAACAGCGGAATGGCTACTGCGGGAAGTGGTGATGTACTGAGCGGAATTATTGGAAGTCTGATGGCGCAGGGCTTATCTGCAGAGCAGGCGGCACCGCTTGGGGTATATGTACATGCGGCGGCAGCAGATGAACGGAGCAAAACAGTTTCAAAGCATGGACTGACTGCAGGCGAAATTATAAACGGATTATCCGATGTGTTGTCATAATAATAATTTGAGGTGAATGAAATGAAAAGATATAGCAGGGTATATGCCAGCGTGAATCTGGATGCGGCCATTGAGAATATGGAGGCAATGCACCGGCTTTTAAAGAAAGATACCAGCATGTTTGCGGTAATTAAAACAGATGGATACGGACATGGTGCAATGGAACTTGCCCGTGTATTAGAGCCGCTTCCGTATCTCCATGGCTTCTGTGTGGCCACAGTGGAAGAAGGCGTAATTTTAAGAAATCATGGAATTAAGAAGCCGATTCTGATTCTTGGTTTTGCATTCCCGGATGAATATGAGATTATTGTAGAACAGAAATTAGAGCCTGCCGTATTTACGTATGATATGGCAGTTGCACTTTCTGAAGCTGCAACAAGGAAAAATCAGGATGTGGCAATTCACATTGCAGTGGATACTGGAATGAGCCGGATTGGTTATCAGGTGGAAAAAGAAAATGCAGGAGAGATAGCGCAAATCAGTAAGCTGCCACATATAATAATGGAGGGGATTTTTACCCACTTTGCAAGGGCAGATGAAAAAGACAAAACGGGTGCCCATAAGCAGCTTGAACTGTTTCAGAAAATGATTGCAATGTGCAAAGAAGAAGGCGTTATTTTCCATCATGCACACTGTTCAAACAGTGCAGGAATTATTGATTTGCCGGAAGCAAATATGGACATTGTAAGAGCGGGAATTACATTATACGGACTCTGGCCATCGGATGAAGTGCAAAAAGACAGACTGCCAATGCACCCGTTAATGGAATTAAAGAGTCATGTTTCTTACGTAAAGACACTGCCGGCTGGAAGGGAAATCAGCTATGGTGGAACCTATACCACAACCAGAGAGACGAAGGTGGCAACGATTCCGGTCGGTTATGGAGACGGTTATCCGAGAACTTTATCTAACAAAGGTTCTGTACTGATTCAGGGAAAAAGAGTACCGATTCTTGGCAGAGTCTGCATGGATCAGTTTATGGTGGATGTTACTGATGTGCCGGATGTTGTCGTTGGAACAGAGGTAACACTTCTTGGCAGAGACGGCGATGAAATCATTACAGCAGAAGAAATCGGGGATTTATCCGGCAGATTCAATTATGAATTTGTCTGCTGTCTTGGCAAACGTATTCCAAGAATCTATTTCGAAAACAACAAAGAAGTAGAACATAAAGATTATTTTCAGGATTAGAACAGTATACACTCGATAAAATTGGTAATACTTTCAGTAAAACCTATTCTATGGAGTGTATATTATGATTATCAGACGAGGAGATATCTATTATGCGGATTTAAGACCGGTAGTAGGCTCGGAACAGGGCGGAATCAGACCGGTTCTGATTATACAGAATGATGTAGGAAACCGGCACAGTCCTACGGTTATCTGTGCCGCAATCACATCACAGATGAATAAAGCGAAGCTGCCGACCCATGTGGAGCTGTCCTGTCATGAATATGACATTGTAAAAGATTCGGTTATTTTATTGGAACAGCTTCGTACCATTGACAAGACACGATTAAAAGATAAGGTGTGTCATCTGGATGGAAAAATTCTGTCGAAAATCGACAAAGCACTGAAGATTAGTCTGGAATTATATACATAACTTGACTATTTTTGCCTAAAATGTTATATTTTTCAGAAATATGTATAAAAAGGAGAGTATTCAAAAATGGATGACGGAGGGAGTCCGAATACAGGATTTTTTAAAAAAATTTTTCATAAACTTCCATTCAAAGATTCCGAGGATGTAACAGAGGAAGAAATTATTTCCATGGTAAATGAAGGCCATGAGCAGGGAGTCCTTCGGGAAAATGAAGCGGAGATGATACATAATATCTTTGAATTTGGTGATAAAGAAGCCGGTGATATTATGACACACCGTAAAAATATTTCTGCACTGGATGGAAATGACATTTTTGAAGATGTAATCACTCTGGTGATAGACAGCCATTATTCGAGAATGCCGGTATACTCTGATACCATAGACAATATTATCGGAGTATTACATATCAAAGAGACCTTATCCTACAGCAGACAACCGGAGCTTTTAAAGAAGCCGATTAAGGAAATTGACGGGTTAATCCGTCCGGTGGATTTCATACCGGAGACACGCAACATCAATGCATTGTTTCAGGAGATGCAGTCGGCAAAAGAGCATATGGTAATTGTTGTGGATGAATATGGTCAGACAGCCGGACTGGTCACCATGGAGGATATCTTAGAGGAAATCGTCGGAAATATTTTAGATGAACATGATGAGGAAGATACCTATATAGAGAAGAAACCGGACGGAACATTTGTAATGAATGGAATGACACCGTTAGAGGAAGTAGGGGAAGCGCTGAATCTTGATTTTGAAGATGAGGATTATGACACCTTAAATGGCCTTCTGATTTCGCTTATTGATAAAATTCCATCGGAGCACGAAGTCTTTGAAGTAAAATACAAAGGCTATATTTTCGAAGTACTTTCCGTGGAAGATAAGATGATAAAATATGTACATGTTGTTCCAGAAAGGTCAGAATCTGCCGAGTCTGACACTGCGACTTGTCAGCAGGATGAAAAAATGGTAGAATAATACACGAAATATGGATAGAAAAGAGGATTTATTATGTCAGGACATTCCAAGTTTGCCAATATCAAACATAAGAAAGAGAAAAATGATGCGGCAAAAGGAAAAATATTTACAATTATAGGACGTGAAATTGCAATTGCGGTAAAAGAGGGTGGAGCAGACCCTGCTAATAACAGTAAATTAAGAGACGTAATTGCAAAAGCAAAGGCGAATAATATGCCAAACGATACCATCGAGCGTGGTATTAAAAAAGCAGCCGGAGACGGTGATTCCGTAAATTATGTACAGGTTACTTATGAAGGATACGGTCCAAGCGGAACTGCAATTATTGTAGACGCATTAACCGATAACAAGAACCGTACCGCTGCAAATGTAAGGAATGCATTTACAAAGGGACAGGGAAATATCGGAACACAGGGCTGTGTATCTTACCTTTTTGACCAGAAGGGTCAGATTATCATTGCCAAGGAAGACTGCAATATGGATGCAGACGATTTGATGATGATGGCATTGGATGCCGGAGCAGAGGATTTCTCAGAAGAGGAAGACAGCTTTGAAGTAATTACAGCACCGGATGATTTCAGTGCAGTACGTGAAGCTTTGGAAGCAGAAAATATTCCAATGGCAAGTGCTGAGGTTACCATGATTCCTCAGACTTATGTTTCTTTAACAGACGAGAAAGATATTACCAATATCCAGAGAATCCTAGATCTTCTGGATGAAGATGATGATGTACAGGAAGTATATCACAACTGGGAGGAATAAAACTGATACCTGCATTTATCAGAGACAATGATAGATAGATGCAGGTATTTTCTAATAATATATTACATATGGTATAAAGGAGAAGAAAAGATGGAAGAGAATTATCAGATTGAGACAAAATGTATTCAGTCTGGCTGGAAACCAACCAAGGGGGAACCGAGAGTATTGCCGATTTACCAGAGCACTACATTTAAGTATGATACCAGTGACCAGATGGGACGGTTATTTGATTTAGAGGAAGCCGGATATTTTTATACGAGACTTCAGAATCCGACCAATGATGCAGTAGCTGCAAAGATTGCAGATTTAGAGGGCGGTATAGCAGCAATGCTGACCTCATCCGGACAGGCAGCCAACTATTTTGCAGTATTTAATATCTGTGAAGCAGGAGACCATATTGTGGCATCCAGCTCCTTATATGGTGGAACCTTTAATCTGCTGGGAACCACACTTAAGAAACAGGGAATTTCCTGTACCTTTGTGGATCCGGATGCATCGGAAGAAGAGCTTTCAGCGGCATTTTTACCAAATACCAAGGCGGTGATTGCGGAGACCTTATCTAATCCATCCCTTGTAGTACTTGATATTGAAAAGTTTGCACATGTTGCCCATGCACATGGGGTACCACTTATCGTAGATAATACATTTGCAACACCGATTAACTGCAGACCTTTTGAATGGGGAGCAGATATCGTAACTCATTCTACTACCAAGTATATGGACGGACATGCCATGGCAGTGGGTGGATGTATCGTTGACAGTGGTAATTTTGATTGGGAGAAATATAAGGATAAATATCCGGGACTGACACAGCCGGATGAATCTTATCATGGAATTGTATACACTCAGAAATTTGGTAAGCTGGCTTATATTGAAAAAGCAACAGCACAGCTTATGCGTGACCTTGGTTCCATTCCATCCCCAATGAATTCCTTCTTACTGAATGTCGGGCTGGAAACTTTACATTTAAGAGTGCCAAGACATTGTGAAAATGCCCAGAAGGTAGCAGAATATTTAAATGCAAATGATAAAGTGGCATGGGTAGACTATCCGGGCTTAAGGGATAACAAATATCATGCACTGGCAGAAAAATATATGCCAAATGGCACCTGTGGTGTTATTGCATTTGGCTTAAAGGGTGGTAGGGAAGTATCCGTATCCTTTATGGATCATCTGAAATTAGCTGCAATTGTAACACATGTAGCAGATTCCAGAACCTGTGTCCTGCATCCTGCCAGCCATACACATCGTCAGATGACAGATGAGCAGTTAATTGAAGCAGGTGTAGCACCGGATTTAATCCGGCTTTCCGTTGGAACAGAAAATGTAAAAGACATCATTGCAGACCTGGAACAGGCATTGGAGAATGTTTAAGCAGAAAGGGGTAGCAAAATGAAGAAAATTCTATTTGCAGCATCAGAATGTGTACCATTTATTAAAACCGGAGGGCTTGCGGACGTGTGTGGTGCACTGCCAAAGGAATTTGACCCTCAGTATTGGGATATTCGTGTGGTAATTCCAAACTATAGTTGTATACCGGAACATTTCCGGAGCCAGTTTGAATATGTAACACATTTTTACATGGGAACAGGTTCTTATATCCCAAGCAAATATGTGGGCGTATTAAAATATGAATTAGATGGAATTACATATTACTTTATCGATAATAAAGAGTATTTTGATTGTTTTTCACCTTATGGAAATATCAGACAGGATATCGAAAAATTCTGTTTCTTTGATAAGGCAGTATTATCTATGCTTCCTGTTATCGGCTTCCAGCCGGATATTATCCATTGTCATGACTGGGAAACAGGTCTCATTCCGGTATATCTGAAAAACGAGTTTCAGGGAGATATGTTCTTCTGGGGTATGAAATCTGTTATGACTATTCATAACTTGAAATTCCAGGGTGTATGGGATATTAAGACCATGCAGGGGTTAACCGGACTTCCGGCATCACTTTTTACACCGGATAAGCTGGAATATAAGAAAGATGCTAATATGTTAAAGGGTGGTCTGGTTTATGCAGACTACATTACCACAGTCAGTGATTCTTATGCCAATGAGATTCAGACAGAAAATTATGGGGAAGGTTTAAATGGTCTGCTTTCCGCCCGTCATTATGATATGCAGGGAATTGTAAACGGTATTGATTATCAGGTTTACAACCCGGCAACAGATAATAAGATTTACTGTAACTATGATGCTGAGTCATTCCGCAAGAAGAAAGTCAATAACAAGCTGAAATTGCAGGAAGACTTAGGACTGACCGTAGATAAGAAGAAATATATGATTGGTCTTATTTCGCGTCTGACAGACCAGAAGGGTTTAGATTTGATTAACTTCGTTATCGACCGTATCGTAGATGACTTTACACAGCTTGTAGTAATTGGAACCGGTGAAGGCCAGTATGAGAACATGTTCCGTTATTATGCATGGAAATATCCGGATCGTGTGTCTGCAAATATCTGTTACTCCGATGACCTGGCACATAAGTTATATGCATCTGCCGATGCCTTCTTAATGCCATCCCGGTTTGAACCATGTGGACTGACACAGCTTATTTCATTCCGCTACGGAACAGTGCCAATCGTCCGCGAGACTGGTGGATTAAAAGATACTGTTGTTCCATATAATGAATATGAGAATACCGGAGACGGATTCTCATTCAGTAATTACAATGGAGAAGAAATGCTTTCTGTCATTAATTATTCCAAACACATTTTCTTTGACAAGAAGAAACAGTGGAACCAGATTATTGACCGTGGCATGGCAAAAGACTTCTCCTGGAAGAGCTCCAAGTGCCGTTATGAGAACCTTTACAATTATTTAAAGGGCTGGCCGGTATAAAAAAGAATATCATGTAGATAATAAGACAGACAGTGTAAAACTGCCTGTCTTATTTTTTTCGCGAGTAGCGAGAAATAATCCAGACAGAAAGAAGGGAGCATCTGATATGGAGCAGAAAGAAAACAAAGTGCTGCTAAAGAAAAAAGTCCCAAATGTGGAATTGAAAAATGAAGAAATCAAAAATGCAGAATTACAAAATACAGAATCAAAAATAGAAAAAGCAGAAAACAAAGAACAGAAAAAAGATGAATCGAAAAAGGAACAGTTAGACGAACAAGAACTGATCAGGGAATCCGGGCAGATTTCCTTATCTGACAGCCGATGGCATCAGAAGATTCATTTATTATCGGTGATTGGTGAGATTGAAGGTCATGAATGTCTTTCTTCCAATACCAAGACAACGAAATATGAGCATGTACTGCCGAAGCTTGCAGAAATAGAAGATTCTGACCAGGTGGATGGTGTTCTTGTGCTTTTGAATACAGTAGGCGGTGATGTGGAATCCGGACTTGCTATTGCAGAAATGCTATCTTCCTTAAGTAAACCGACAGTGTCCCTTGTCTTAGGCGGAAGTCATTCCATTGGTGTGCCGCTGGCGGTTTCAACGGACTATTCTTTTATTGTGCCATCGGGAACCATGGTCATCCATCCGGTGCGTATGAGCGGGACAGTAATCGGAGCACCGCCAACGTATGATTATTTCCAGCAGATGCAGAATCGGATTATTCATTTTATAGCATCTCACAGCAGAGCGGATGAAAAAAGATTAGAGCAGCTCATGATGAATACCACCATGCTGACGAAGGATCTGGGAACCATTCTTGTAGGAGCGGATGCAGTAAAAGAAGGACTGATTGACGAAGTGGGGGGAATCGACCAGGCACTTCATAAATTGCATGAGATTATACGAGAACAGAAAAACGAATGCCTGTAATGACAAACGCATCAAAATATGGTATACTAATGCACAGTGTTGATAATTTTATACAAGTAACTGTAGTGAGAGATACCAAGGAGGCAGCTATGTCATTATTACAGTCTGTTTTATTAGGTCTGATACAGGGATTAACCGAATTTCTGCCGGTAAGCAGTTCCGGTCATCTTGCAATATTTAAACAGTTTTTTCAAATAGAAACCGGCGGAATGTTTTTTGATATTCTGCTTCACATCGGAACACTGATTGCCGTATTTATTGTATATTATAAGGATATATTCCGCATGATTAAAGAAGGCTTTGCCATTATTGGTGATTCTTTTGTAAATGTGGCAACCTTTTTTAAACGTGTGATAACAAAAGAAGATTTACCATACCGTAAAATCGTGCATAATAGTTACCGGAAATTTGCGATGCTTGTCATTGTTTCCACGATTCCAACCGGAATTATTGGAATTGCAGCGAAAGATCTGGTGTCTGCGGCAGAGCAGATTTTACTGGTTCCTGGAATCTGCCTTATTATTACGGCAGTGCTTTTATTTATTGCAGACCGGATTCCGGATGGCGGCAAGACACCAAAGCAGGTAACTTATACCAATGCATTTTTAATCGGTATCAGTCAGGGAATCGCAACCATGCCGGGCTTATCGCGGTCAGGAACCACAATCACAGCATGTCTTTCTACCGGAATGACCCGCAAATTTGCGGTAAAATATTCTTTTATCATGTCTATTCCGGCAATACTTGGAGCACTGGTAGTAGAGATTAAGGATGTTGAATTTGCAGCATTACAGTCTGCAGATATTTTAAATTACATAGTTGGAACGCTGGTGGCAGCGGTAGTCGGTTATATCTGCATTAAGACCATGCTGGTAGTAGTGCGCAAAAAGAAATTCACGATATTTTCCATCTACTGTCTCATAATGGGACTGGTATCAATTGGAGGATATTTCTATATGTAAACGGGAGATTGAAATGGCAACTGGAACTAGAAAAAAGACAACTCAGAAGAAGAAAACAACGGGAACAACAGCATCAAAGGCAAGAAAACAGCGGGAACAGCAGGAATCCTTCCGGAATGAAGTGATTCTTTGGATTACACTGGCAGTCTGTATTGTTTTGCTGCTTGCCAATTTTGGAATCGGCGGAAAAATCGGAAGCGGAGTCAGTTCCTTTTTCTTTGGAATATTTGGATTAATGGCATATGTATTCCCAATCTGTCTCTTTTTAGCAGTGGTGTTCGCAGTGTCTAACCGGGAAAATAAAGTAGCAGCAGTCAAAATTGTAGCGGCGGTATTATTTGTATCCTTTTTATGCCTGTTTGTGCAGATGGTAACAGACAGCAGCAAGGAAGCCGGAGCAATATCTGCGTTCCAATATGGCTTTGACAATAAAGCCGGTGGCGGTATTATCGGCGGATTATTAGAACAGCTTCTGTGTCCGAATTTTGGTGTGCCGGGTACTTATGTCATTGATATTATTGTTTTGATAATATCGCTGGTGCTGATTACAGAACGCTCTATTATGAAGGGGATGCAAAAAGGCGGAAAAGTCATTTACGATTCAGCGAAGGATGATGCAATCCGTCGTATGGATGCTGCCAAGGAACGCCGGGAAGAACGGGAGAAAGAAAGAGAAAAAGAGCAGGCAAGACGACGGATGGAAAAGAAGGTAAGCGGTGTAGCATTGGATACCAAATTACCATCCCCGGATAAAAAGAAAGTCAAATCAGATGATATTAATGAAATTACTTTGAGTGATATCGAAGATATGCCGGTGGTACAGGAAGAAAATAAAGTTGTGCTTACGGCAACCAACGGCAGCCAGGAAATGGAACAGCCGGTAATTCATACGATGAATGAGCCGGTGGCAACGATACACAGAGCAGAGGTAAAACCGGTAGAACCGATCATTCAACCTGCATCTGAACCTGCGTTTGAGCCGGAACCAATTGCAGAGAAAAAGGCAGAAAGCAATCTGCCAAAAGAACCAGCGCATCCTGTAATGGAAGAAGAAAAGCCAAGGAAGAATAAGAAGCAGGACAAGATGGAAATCGAAGATGAAGTGGCGGCTGTAGAAGAATCTATCGTAAAACAGGAAAATTCCGGTGGCAGATATGTATTCCCACCGGTGAATCTACTGAAAAAGGGAAGTGCAGGTGCTTCCGGTGATACCAGAGATTATCTCAATCAGACAGCAGCAAAATTAAAAGAGACCTTAAAGAATTTTGGAATTAATATTACAATTACGGCTATCAACTGTGGACCAGCAGTAACGAGATATGAATTCCAGCCGGAAATGGGTGTAAAGGTCAGCAAAATCGTAAATTTGTCCGATGATATCAAGATGAATCTTGCGGCGGCGGATATCCGGATTGAAGCACCGATTCCGGGTAAAGCAGCCATTGGTATTGAGGTGCCGAATAAAGAAAGTATTCCGGTTATGTTCCGTGATCTGGTAGAGTCAGAGGAATTTCATGCCAATAAATCACCGATTGCTTTTGCAGCCGGAAAAGATATTGCCGGAAAAGTCATGATTGCGGACATTGCAAAGATGCCGCATCTATTGATTGCAGGAGCTACCGGTTCCGGTAAATCTGTCTGTATCAATACAATTATTATGAGTATTTTGTACCGGGCAGATCCGGAGGATGTAAAGCTTATCATGATTGACCCGAAGGTGGTTGAGTTAAGTGTATACAATGGAATCCCACATCTGTTTATTCCGGTTGTTACAGATCCGAAGAAGGCGGCAGGTGCATTGCACTGGGCGGTAGCTGAAATGACAGACCGTTATCAGAAATTTGCAGAATACGGTGTTCGTGATCTGAAGGGCTATAACCAGAAAATAGAAGGAATCAAAGATATTGATGACCCGGATAAGCCAAAGAAGATGCCGCAGATTGTAATTATTGTGGACGAGTTGGCGGATTTGATGATGGTTGCACCGGGGGATGTGGAAGATGCTATCTGCCGGTTGGCGCAGCTTGCAAGAGCCGCAGGAATCCATCTTGTCATTGCAACACAGCGTCCTTCCGTAAATGTCATTACCGGACTGATTAAAGCAAATATGCCATCCCGAATCGCATTTTCTGTAACGTCCGGTGTGGATTCAAGAACCATTCTTGATATGAACGGTGCGGAAAAGCTTTTAGGAAAAGGCGATATGCTTTATTATCCGCAGGGCTTACAGAAACCGCTTCGTGTACAGGGTGCGTTTGTATCCGATAAAGAGGTATCAGATGTGGTTGAATTCTTAAAGGAACACAATGAGGGGGAAGGCTACAGTAGAGATATTGAAGAGCGGATGAACAATATTTCTGTATCCGCAAGCACTGGTGCTGATGCGGCATCTGGTGATGGAAATGACAGAGATGCTTATTTCTTGGATGCTGCAAAGCTTTTGATTGATAAAGATAAAGGTTCCATCGGAATGATTCAGCGTTATTTTAAAGTCGGTTTTAACCGGGCGGCAAGAATTATGGATCAGCTGGAAGAAGCTGGTGTAGTAGGACCGGATGAAGGAACCAAGCCGCGACAGGTGTTAATGTCTCCGGAACAGCTGGAAGCATTTATTGAAGAGGGTAATTAAGAAAGATTTATAGAATACAATCCATGAGGAGGAAATGAAGATGAAGTCAGATATTGAAATTGCACAGGAAGCAGAACTGGTACATATTAAGGAAGTGGCTGAGAAGCTCGGAATAAACGAGGATGAGCTGGAATTTTACGGAAAATACAAAGCAAAGATTTCCGATGAATTATGGGAGTCTGTAAAAGACAGGGAAGATGGCAAACTGGTTCTTGTAACAGCTATTAACCCGACACCTGCCGGCGAAGGAAAGACCACAACAAGTATCGGACTTGGTGAGGCGATGGCTTTACTTGGTAAAAAAGCGGTACTTGCACTTCGTGAGCCGTCTTTAGGACCGTGCTTTGGAATCAAAGGTGGAGCTGCAGGTGGTGGATATGCGCAGGTAGTTCCGATGGAAGATTTAAATCTTCATTTTACCGGAGATTTCCATGCAATTACATCCGCAAATAACCTGTTGGCAGCATTATTAGATAATCATATCCAGCAGGGCAACCAGCTTGGAATTGACCCACGTCAGGTAGTATGGAAACGTTGTATGGATATGAATGACCGTGCACTTAGAAATATTGTAATCGGTCTTGGAAGCAAGATGGATGGTATGGTACGTGAAGACCATTTCATCATTACAGTGGCATCTGAAATTATGGCTGTTTTATGTCTGGCGGACAATATGGAAGATTTGAAACGCCGTCTGGGCAGAATCATTGTTGCCTATTCCTTTGACGGAACTCCGATTACGGCAGATGATTTACATGCAACCGGTTCCATGGCAGCACTCTTAAAAGATGCCATCAAACCAAATCTGATTCAGACATTAGAGCACAATCCAGCCATCGTTCATGGTGGACCATTTGCAAATATTGCTCATGGATGCAACAGTGTCCGTGCTACTAAGACAGCTTTAAAATTAGGTGATATTGCAATTACAGAGGCCGGTTTTGGTGCTGACCTTGGTGCTGAGAAATTCTTTGATATCAAGTGCCGTAAGGCGGGACTTAAACCGGACGCAGTGGTACTGGTAGCAACCATCCGCGCAATAAAATATAACGGTGGGGTTCCAAAGGCAGACCTTGCAAAAGAAGATTTGGAAAGCTTAAAGAAGGGAATTGTAAACTTAGAGAAACATATCGAGAACCTTCAAAAATTTGGTGTACCGGTAGTAGTTACCTTAAACTCCTTTGTAACCGATACCAAAGAAGAAATTGCATTTGTAGAGAACTTCTGCAAGGAAAGAAACTGTGAATTCGCATTATCTGAAGTATGGGAAAAAGGTGGCGAAGGCGGAATCGAACTTGCAAAGAAAGTACTGGATACTTTAGAGCATAAAGAAGCACATTTCAAACCTCTGTATGACGATGAGATGTCTCTTATGGATAAGATTAAGACGATTGCAACTGAGATTTATGGAGCAGATGATGTAACTTACAGTAAGGCTGCATTAAAAGAATTAAAACATATTGAAGAAATGGGAATGGGCAATTTCCCTGTATGTATGGCAAAGACCCAGTATTCTCTTTCTGATGATGCATCAAAGCTTGGCAGACCGACTGGCTTTACCGTAAATGTCCGTGAAGTATATGTATCTGCCGGAGCAGGCTTTGTAGTAGCTATTACCGGCTCTATTATGACCATGCCTGGACTTCCGAAAGTACCGGCTGCAAATAATATTGATGTAACTAATGACGGCGTAATTACAGGATTATTTTAGGAGGTATCATGGCATTATTAATTGATGGAAAAAGAATTTCTGCTGAAATAAAAGATGAATTAAAAGAAGAAGTAGTACAGTTAAAGGAACAGGGAATCACAGGCGCACTTGCTGTAATCCAGGTGGGAAATGACCCAGCATCCAGTGTATATGTCAGAAACAAAAAACGTGCCTGTGAATATATTGGGATAGATTCTCTTTCTTATGAGCTTCCGGAAGAGACTTCCCAGGATGAATTACTGGCTTTAATCGATAAATTGAATAAAGAAGAACATGTAAAAGGCATTTTGGTACAGCTTCCATTGCCAGAGGGCATTGATGAGGATGCGGTAATCCGTGCCATTTCTCCGAAGAAGGATGTAGATGGTTTCCATCCGGAAAATGTCGGCGCATTGATGATTGGACAGAAAGGATATATTTCCTGCACACCTGCCGGAATCATCCAGCTTCTGAAGCGTTCTGACATTGATATTGAGGGAAAACACTGTGTTATCGTTGGAAGAAGCAATATTGTTGGAAAACCGATGGCAATCTTAATGCTGCGTGAGAATGCAACTGTTACAGTAACGCATTCAAAAACCCGTAATTTAAAGGAAATCTGTAAAGAGGCAGATATTCTGATTGTTGCAATTGGGAAAAAAGAATTTATTGATGCATCCTATGTAAAAGATGGTGCAGTTGTCATTGATGTAGGAATTCATCGCGATGAGAACAATAAACTTTCCGGTGATGTAAAATTTGATGAAGTAGAGCAGCTTTGTAGTGCGATTACACCGGTTCCGGGTGGAGTCGGACCAATGACCATTGCAATGTTAATGAACAATTGTGTGGAAGCTATGAGACATGAATAGGAGAAGGCTATGAAGTGTGCAAATTGTGGAGCAGAAATAAAATTAGGCTGTGTGTACTGTTCTGTATGTGGAAAAGAAGCACAGATTGTTCCGGATTATAATGTGGAAGAGGATATTTTAAAAGAATTATTAGAAGAAGACGATAAACCGAATAAGAATGCCTCTTCCAACGGAAAGAAGAAAAAATCATTGAAAAACAGCCAAAAGAAAAAGAAACAGAAAAGACTTCTGATTACAGTATCAGTTCTGATTGCTATTGCAATCATTGGTGTTATCATTGTTCTTCTGGTGCAGAACAGCCATAAGAAATCTTTTGATTATCAGTATCAGAAGGGAATCAGTTACACGGAAGAGAAGAATTATACCAAGGCATTGACCTATTTTGAACAGGCTGAGAAATTGCAGCCGGATAATGTGGATGTATTACTCCGGATGGCTGATTTGTACCGTCTCCGAAAAGATGAAGCATCAGAAGAAGCGTATTTGTTACAGATACTTACCCTTGATAAGAACAATGAAAAAGCATATCAGATGCTGATTGCCTTATATGATAAGCAAAAGGAATATGATAAACTACAGGATTTATATGAACAATCAGACTCTGATAAAATAAAAGCGCTGTTTGATAATTATGAAGTAAAGGCTCCGGAGTTTTCGGAAGAAGCCGGGGAATACAATGATACGATTGAAATTGAACTGATGGCAGACTCAGACTGTACCATTTATTATACGTTAAATGGTGATTCTCCGATTGAAAAGGGAATGGAATATACAGAACCGATTTCTTTAGAGGATGAGAAAGAATATACCATCAAAGCAGTAGCAAAGGACGCAAGAGGCTTTTATAGTGAGATTGCAGAAGCAGATTATGAAATTACTTTTGAAGCTCCGGATTCCGCTAATGTGACACCTGCTGCCGGAACATATTATGATGCGCAGAGCATCAGTATACAGGTTCCTGCTGGTTCCACTGCTTACTATACCTGGGATGGCTCAACACCAACACAGGATTCTGATGTATACAGGGAACCACTTGAAATGCCACAGGGCAATAATGTGTTGTCTATTCTTGTGGTAGATGACCATGGACTGGCAAGCCCGGTGATAAGATATAATTACATTTATCTGCCGGAATAAGCTATGGCGGATGAACAAAGGCAGATAAGAATGTTTCTTATCTGCCTTCGTTCCGGGGATTTTAAAAATTAGTCTTCTTTTACAAATTCAATGACACCCTTGTCAAGTCTGGATACTCTTGCTAAAGAATAAACATCGATGCCCTGTTCCTCTAATTTTTCACGACCAGGCTGGAATGCTTTTTCGATTAAGACGCTGACACCTGCGATGGTGGCATGTGCTTTACGGATTAGGCGGATAGCACCGGTAGCAGCTTCGCCGTTGGCAAGGAAATCATCCACGATAAGAATGTGGTCATTTTCGCTGATGTATTTTGCGGAAATGGTTAATTCATAGCTGGTTCCTTTGGTATAAGAAGTTACAACAGTCTGATATAAATCATGATTTAAAATTTTAGAAGGCTGTTTCTTTAAAATAACAAGTGGAACGCCTAATGCTTCTGCAGCCATAAGAGCCGGAGCAATACCGGAGCTTTCGATGGTAGCAATACGTGTGATACCTTTTCCTTTATAATGTTCTGCAATATCTTTGCCCATTTTCTTCATTAATTCAGGATCCACCTGATGATTAATAAAGCTGTCAACCTTTAAAATGTTTTCGCTTTCTGCAATTCCTTCTGCAAGAATTTTGTCTTCTAATAATTTCATTTTGTTACTCCTTTGATTGTATTATATTTAAGCAGAAATCTGCTGTTTATTCATTGTTGTCTGAATAGTAAGCGGCATAAATCTTTTCTAAGATATGTTCTTCATAATCCTCCGGCAGACCGGCAAATTTAGCATGAAGAAGTGCGGCAATTTTGTCGGAACGGATAAAGTAACGCTGCTCCATGGAAGGCTCGCTGTCAGCACCACTGACATGATCGATTTCTTCTGCAGTATAGTTTGAAGAGAACCATTCCATAATTTCGCTGGTGCGTCTGCTTTCCATATCTGCATCCGCAGACATCTGGTTGATTTTACGGAAATGTGTAATTCCGATTCCAAGAAAAATAACAAACAGAACAGACATTACAACAATCATAATAACACGCATATAATCAGCCATTGGTAATTTGATGATGTCCAGAGCAAAAAGAATGACAAAAATCAGACCGGCAATTCCAACTCCAAGGAATGTATAAGCGGTAGAACGATTATCTTCCAGCTGGGCATCTTTCTCCTTGTATACCATGTTATGTACCTGACCTTTCGTTATAATAATACTATTATAAGTGATTTTATCCGACGATACAATAACCTTGTCTGTATTTCTGAAATAAGGTATACTGCAAGTATGAAGATAACAATATTATGCGTAGGAAAAATCAAAGAAAAATATTTCAGGGATGCCATTGCCGAGTACGAAAAAAGACTGGGCAGATACTGTAAGCTTGAAATTGTGGAAGTGGCAGATGAGAAAACACCGGATGGAGCATCCGAGGCAGAGGAACAGCAGATTCGTCGTAAAGAGGGGGAACGTCTTTTAAAATATTTAGAGGGAAAGAACTGCTACGTCATTGCCCTTGCAATCAACGGAAAAATGCTGGATTCTGTTGCTTTATCGGAAAAAGTCAGTGACTTGATGGTAAAGGGCAACAGCCATATCGTTCTTGTGATCGGAGGCTCCCTTGGAATTGCGGATGAAGTATTAAAACGTGCAGATGAAAAAATAAGCTTTTCGAAGATGACATTTCCGCACCAGCTGATGCGTGTTATTTTATTGGAACAGTTATACCGGAGCTATCGGATTATCAATCATGAACCGTATCACAAATAAGCAACCGTATCATAAATAGAAGAAACGGATAAAAGGAGGAGATTTTATGAGGATGTACGACCTCATTTTAAAGAAAAAGGAAGGAGCTGCTTTAAGCAAAGAAGAAATCCAGTGGATGATAAATGCATTTACAACCGGTGAAATTCCGGATTATCAGATGTCAGCCATGCTGATGGCAATCTGTTTTCAGGGAATGAATCACGATGAGACACTGGAATTAACACTTGCTATGCGGGATAGCGGAGATGTGCTTGATTTATCCGGTATTAAAGGCGTAAAGGTGGATAAACACAGCACCGGTGGTGTAGGAGATAAGACCTCCCTGATTCTGACACCAATCATTGCTGCACTGGGTGTTCCGGTAGCAAAAATGTCCGGAAGAGGATTGGGTCATACCGGCGGAACCATTGATAAGTTAGAATGCTTTGAAGGATTCAGCACTTCCATATCAGAAGAAGCCTTTTTAAAGCAGGTATCAGAGGTTGGCGTTGCAATTGCGGGACAGACTGCTAATCTTGCACCAGCAGATAAGAAGCTGTATGCACTCCGGGATGTCACGGCTACGGTAGCGGAGAAATCCTTAATTGCCAGCAGCATTATGAGTAAGAAATTAGCCAGCGGGTCGGATGCCATTGTCCTTGACGTAAAGACTGGAAACGGTGCATTCATGCAGACTGTGGAAAAGGCAGAGGAACTTGCCCGGATTATGGTGGCCATCGGAAATGGTGCTGGAAAGAAAACTTATGCGGTTATTACAGATATGTCACAGCCTCTTGGCAATACAGTAGGCAATATTGTGGAAGTGCAGGAAGCCATTGAAGCATTGAATGGAAAAGGGCCAAAGGATCTGATGGATGTTGTCTATGCATTAGGGTATCTTATGTTAAAGGCTGCCGGTGTAGCAGAAGATGAAAACGAAGCAAGAACAATGATGGAGAAAGTCATTGCAAGCGGAAAAGCACTGGATAAATTTGCAGACTTTGTAGAAGCACAGGGTGGCAGAAAGGAACAGGTTTATCATCCGCAGTTATTGGCAAAAGCAGCAATTACAGAGACCATCACCGCACCGGAAGATGGATATGTAGAAGCTTTAAATGCTATGGCAATTGGAACTGCCTGCATGAGCCTTGGCGGCGGTAGAGAGACAAAGGAGAGTCAGATTGATTTAACTGCCGGTATCCGCCTCAAGAAAAAAATAGGAGACAGCGTAAAAAAAGGAGAATGTCTGGCCGAATTATATGGTAATGATGCAGCAAAATGCAACGATGCAAAGGAACTGGTTCAAAATGCATTTCTTTTCAGTAAAGAGCCACTGGATGCACCGGAAACAGTTTTAAAATATATTACCGCATAGAAAAGAAAAAAACTCATATAGTTATATATGAGGAAAAACAATAAGAAAGAGTTAAAAAAAGATATTAAAAATCATATGGTGGAATCCTTAGAACTGCCGAAAGACTTAGTCTACCGGGCAGCAATTGTAACCGTTATGGGTAACAGGGAACTGCTGTTGGAAAATTATAAGGGAATCTTAGAATACGAGAAAGAATATATCAGGATTCAGGCGAAAAGCTGCCGGATTCTTGTTCGTGGGAAAAATCTCAACATTTCCTATTATACGAATGAAGAGATGAAAATAACAGGAATCATCCAAAGTATTGAGTATGAATAGAGGTTTTCTATGACAACACTTTCCCTGCTTAAATATATAGGCGGTTACCTTGAGGTAGTCTTAAGTGGTTATGCTCCGGAACGATTTTTAAATCTGTGTGGCAATCACAATATTTTAATCTGGAATCTTCGAAAAGAGGAAGATGTTTATCGCTTTTTTATCAGCATTCGTGCATTTTGGAGTATCCGTCCGTTTGTAAGCAAGACCGGATGCAGGATTCGGATTCTGCGCAAAATAGGATTTCCGTTCTGGATGAACCGTTACCGGAAACGAAAATGCTTCCTGATGGGAGTAATTCTCGCAGCTGGTCTGGTGTGGTTTTTATCACGATTTATCTGGAATGTGGAGGTAGATGGTAATTCATCTGTTACGACAGAAACCGTTTTAACATTTCTTGATGAGGAGGATTGTGGTTACGGAGACCGGATTCGTACAATTGACTGCGAACAGTTAGAACGGGATCTGCGGGCACAGTTTCCGGAAATCATCTGGGCATCGGTACAGATTTACGGAACGAAAATGACGGTATTAATCAAGGAAAATCTGGTACAGCAGGAAGCAATGGAAGAATTGCCGTATGAAGCTTCAGACCTGATAGCAGAAGAGGATGCGACAGTGGAATCCATTATTACAAGAAATGGAACCCCACTAGTAAAGAACGGCGATGCAGTAAAGGCAGGAGATATATTAGTAAGTGGCAGGATTGATTTGACCAATGACAGTGGGGAACGGTATGCCTATGAATATTGCAATGCAGATGCGGATATATATCTACTGACGGAATATCCCTACCATGATAAATTTTCCCTTGCCCACGAAGAAAAAAGAATGACCGGTGCAGAAAAGAAACGGTATTCCATTGATTTCTTTGGAAAAATAATAACACTTCCGGCATTAAGCGGTGAATTTGAATGTGCAGACAAAACCACGGATTATAAGCAGCTTTGCCTCCATGGGGACTTTTATCTGCCACTTGGAATCTATTCTAGTACTTTAAAAGAGTATCGGACAGAACAGGAAATTTATACGAAAGAGCAGGCAGAAGCGGTTGCTACAGAAAATTTTAATATTTATTTGTCACATTTAGCAGAAAAAAATATTCAAATTTTAGAAAAAAATGTTATTATAGATATGGACGATAAAAACTGTATCATGGAAGGAATCATCAAAGTGCGCACAAAAGCTGCTTTAAGGCACGAAACGGAACAGCTTACAGCACCTGATACAGAAGACACAGAGGAAGGGCTAGTATTAAATGAGCTTGAATGAAACAAGAATTGATATACCGGCAGAGCATGTTTCCAATATTTTCGGACAATTTGACCATAATATAAAATTGATTGAACGGACCTTAAATGTTACGGTAGTGCCCCGCAATGAAGGAATCAAAGTCATTGGAGATACCGCAAATGTAGAGGGTGCATGCAAGGTGTTTGCAGAACTTTTACAACTGGCAGAGAGAGGAAACATGATTGATGAGCAGAAGGTTGCATATACACTTTCTCTTTTGGGAGAACATAAAGAAGGCTCGTTGGTAGAAATCGATAAGGACTGCATCTGCCATACGATAAACGGCAAACCGGTGAAACCAAAGACTTTAGGCCAGAAGGCTTATGTGGATGCCATCCGTAAGCAGATGATTGTATTTGGAATCGGGCCTGCCGGAACCGGAAAGACTTATCTTGCCATGGCAATGGCAATTACTGCATTTAAGAATGAAGAAGTAAATCGTATTATTTTAACCCGTCCTGCAATTGAAGCCGGTGAGAAATTAGGATTTCTTCCGGGAGATTTACAGAGCAAGGTAGATCCGTATCTTCGCCCACTGTATGATGCACTGTATCAGATTATGGGAGCAGAAAGCTTTCAGCGGAATATGGAAAAGGGGCTTATTGAGGTCGCACCATTGGCTTATATGAGAGGCCGTACCTTAGATAATGCATTTATTATCTTGGATGAGGCACAGAATACTACACCGGCACAGATGAAGATGTTTTTAACACGTATTGGATTTGGCTCCAAGGTTGTGGTGACCGGAGATGCTACCCAGAAGGATCTGGCTCCGGGAACGAAGTCGGGACTGGATGTGGCATTACGTGTACTTCGCAATGTAGATGAGATATCCGTCTGCAAATTGACCAGCGCTGACGTAGTAAGACATCCTTTGGTACAGAAGATTGTAAAAGCCTATGACGATTATGAATCAAAAGCAAATAAAAGAACGAAAAGAGTAACGAAAAATGAAGGAAGATAGATTTTCACCCAAAAGAATGATTCGTATGCTGGGAATCCTTATTTCCGTTGCGATTTATTCTGTTTTTCTGGCAATAATCTGCAAGTTTACCATAGACCGTGTACTGGTACTTGTTTTTATAAATGCTTTATATCTGCCATTGCTGATTGCAGTGATTGAAATGGAACGTATCAGAGGGCATCTGAACCGGAATGAAAAAAGTGATTTTCATCAGCTGTTTCTTTGCTTTCTTGCAGCAGCAGCCTGTTATGTGGGTTTCTTTTTTATGCCGGCATATATGGCACCGGTCATGATTCCGGTCATGATTCTTTCCTGTGGCGGAAATGAGCTGATTGGTATTTTAGGCGGAATTTATTTTAATACACTGCTTTGCATGTGTTCCAGCGGCAGTTTTTATGAATATGCGGCATATACTATGCTGACGGTACTTTCCGGAATTCTGCTTATGGTAATCAGCCAGAAAAAATATAAAATTTATGGATGCATCATGACCGTTGCATTGTCGTTTGCTGTTCCGAGTATCTTCTATTATATCAGCAGCTTTGAAATCAATTATCATCAGTACTTATCCGCAGGATGCAGCATGATACTGACTGCAGTTTTTTCGTACTTTTTTGCAGACAGGCTGTATTATTATACGAAGCATGAAAAAGAACGTACTTTAGCTGAAATTATTGCAGAAAATTTTCCGCTGGTACAGGAGATTAAAAACTATTCGGAAATTGATTATGCACATGCCCGTAAAGTTTCGAGTGTGGCAGAAGAATGTGCAAAGGAGCTTGGGGCAGATGATAAAACGGTAGCTGCGGCAGGATTTTACTACCGGATTGGCAAGCTGGAGGGAGAACCGTTTGTAGAAAATGGAGTTCGTCTTGCTGAGATTAACTGTTTCCCGAAAAACGTGGTTAAGATTCTAAGTGAATACAATGGTGAATTAAATGCTATTAGTTCCATAGAGTCCGCAATCGTACATATTGTGGACAGTATTGTTACCAAATTTGAACTTTTGGACAAGGAAACCGTGAAGAACAGCTGGAATCATGATATTATTATTTATCAGACATTAAACGAAAAATCGGCTGCCGGATTATATGATGAAGCGAATCTTGGCATGAACCAGTTTATTAAAATCAGAGAGTTTTTAACGAAAGGAGCGGATTTATTTTGAGCCTTGCGATAGAGAAAGAAGCGGAGGTTACCTTCGATTTTGATTATGAAACACTTGCAAAAGATGTAATATCGTTTACAATGGAACATGAGCATTTTCCTTTTGAAGCAGAAATCAGCCTTACGCTGACAGATAACGAAGGTATCTGGAAGGTTAATAAAGAGTTCCGGGAGATAGACCGCCCGACGGACGTTTTATCCTTTCCAATGTTAGAATATGATGTACCGGGAGATTTTTCCCAGATAGAGAATCAGACGGAGGATTGCTTTAATCCGGATACAGGGGAAATTCTGCTGGGGGATATTATTATTTCTGTGGACAAGGTCAGGGAACAGGCAGAGGAATATGGTCACAGAATGCAAAGAGAATTTGCATTTCTGATTGTACATAGTATGTTGCATCTGTTTGGTTACGACCACATGGAAGAGCAGGAAGCTGCAGTGATGGAAGGAAAGCAGCGCGAGATTTTAGAATGCTTAAATATTTTAAGATAAAAATGGAGGAACATCATGAAAAAGAGATTAAGTATTGTTTTATGCATGACACTGATGGCAACCAGTCTTTTAGCTGGATGTAAGAAAAAAGAGGAAGCTCCGGAACCGAAAGAAACCGTTTCTGAAGCAGAGGAAACCGAAACCGAAACCGGCAAAGACGGTATGGCAAGAAGTTACCTGACCGGTGAATGGATTGATGCAGATTTAGCAAAGAAGAAACCGGTTGCAATCATGATTGGAAATACCAATGATGCATTGCCACAGTATGGACTGTCGCAGGCAGACGTACTTTACGAAGCTCCTGCTGAAGGAGGAATTACCCGTCTGATGCCAATTTTCCAGGATTACTCCGGATTAGACAAGATTGGTTCTGTAAGAAGCTGTCGTCACTACTATGCATATTATGCAATGGAATTTGATGCAATTTATATTCATTACGGACAGGCAATTTACGCAACTGAGCTGTTAGAGAGTGGCAAAGTTGAGGACTTAAACGGTTTAGAGGGTGCCATTGATTCTGCTACTTTCTATCGTGACAAGTCAAGAAAGGCTCCACACAATGCATTTGTAAGCACAGATGGTATTGATGCCGGAATTGAATTAAAAGGTTATGATACCGAGCTGCCTTCCGATTATAAAGGACATTATCAGTTTAATGAAGATGATGAAAAAGAAATTGAACTTACAGACGGAGCAGATGCAGCAGTGGTTCAGCCGGGATATTATGTAAACAATCCTTGGTTTGTATATAACAGTGAAGATGGTTTATACTATCGTTTCCAGTATAAAAAAGAGCATATGGATGAAAATACAGGCACACAGCTTGCTTTTAAGAACATTCTGCTTCAGTACTGCGATTATACCAAGTTAGATGATGCACACGGTTATCTGGATGTTGAGAGCACCGGTGAAGGAACCGGAAAATATATTACTAACGGTAAAGTAATTGATGTGACATGGAAGAAAGCAAGCGAAAACGAGCCAACCAGATACTATGACGCTTCCGGAAATGAAATCACATTAAACCAGGGTAAAACCATGGTATGTGTATTGTTAAATGATATGGAGAAGAAATTAAATATCTATGCAACAGAAGATGAGTTTACACCACCTTCCGCAAAATAATTATTTCAAAAATTACTTGAGGTAAATTTATGAGTTCAGGAAAAAAGAGTGACTCCAACTTTTTAGTACAGGGTTCCATTCTTGCAATTGCCTCTATAGTCAGCAGGATAATCGGTCTGCTCTATCGTATCCCGATGACCAATATCATTGGAGATACCGGTAACAGTTATTACAGTGCAGCCTTTGAAATTTATAATATCCTGCTGATTATTTCTGCATACAGCCTGCCATTGGCGGTATCCAAGCTGGTATCTGCCCGTGTCTCGAAGGGGCAAAGAAAAAATGCATATCGAATTGTAAAAGGGGCCCTGCTTTTAGCAACCGGTACCGGACTTACTGCAAGTTTGATTCTTTTCTTTGGTGCGTCATTCTTCACAAACATGCTGAATACGCCCCTTAGTATTTTTGCATTGAAGGTTCTGGCACCGACGATACTGGTAGTTGCTGTATTAGGAGTCTTACGTGGATTTTTCCAGGGACTTGGTACCATGATGCCGAGTGCCATTTCACAGATTATCGAACAGATTGTCAATGCGATTGTCAGTATTGCAGCTGCCTATATCCTCTATGGATATGGGGCAAGAATCGGAGCAGTGCTTGGAAATAAAGAAAAGTATGGCTCTGCTTACGGTGCTGCAGGCGGAACACTGGGTACCAATATGGGAGCAGTATTTGCGCTTTTATTCCTTGGAATGTTGTTTCTGGCATACAAACGTATTTTTAAACGACAGATGCGCCGGGATACCAGCAGCAAAACAGAATCCTATCAGAATGTCTTTCGTGTACTGATTATGACCATTGTTCCGGTACTTTTAAGTACCACAATTTATAATATCAGTGCAATTTTAGATCAGGGTATCTATAAGAACGTAGCGGAATTACAAGGCTATAAGCCGGATGATATTGATGTCTGGTGGGGAATCTTCTCCGGAAAATATAAGACTATTATCAATATTCCGATTTCCATTGCTTCTGCGATGGCGGCTTCCTGCGTACCAAATCTTACCGGTGCGTATGCAAGAAAGGACAGAGAGTCCGTACGAAGCCAGATTAACATTGCAATCCGCTTTATTATGGTAATTGCATTCCCTTGTACCATTGGAATTGCAGTGCTGTCAGGACCGATATTAAAGCTGCTTCATCTTTATGGCAGTACAGGAACTACCGCAGCAACCATGTTGACAACGGGAGCAGTGGCAATTTTATTCTATTCCCTTTCTACATTATCCAATGGACTGTTACAGGGAATTAACCGGATGAGAGAGCCTGTTAAAAATGCGGCTATCGCATTGGGACTGCATCTGATTGCACTATTAGTGATGATGTTTGGTTTACATCTTGGTATTTATGCAGTGGTATATTCGAATGCTTTATTTGCATTCTTTATGTGCCTCTTTAACGCAATGTCTTTACGGAAATACAGTGGTTATCGTCAGGAAGTTGTGAAAACTTTCTTAATCCCGGTGGCAGCTTCTGCCATTATGGGTGTTGTAGTCTTTGGCGTTTACAAAGGTATTTTTGCTGTTATTAAGGTAAATGCCATTGCAGCTATACTTGCGATTGTAATCGGAGCTGTTGTATACGGTGCAATGCTTTTATTATTAAAAGGCTTAAGTGAGGAAGAATTAAAGAAATTCCCGAAGGGACACCTTTTTGTCCGTATTGCCAAGAAATTACATTTATTATAAAAATGCAATAAAAGGGCAAAACATAGAATTCTTGAAAAAATTGTATAAAAAGAAAAAATCTGCGCATACTGTTTGTGGTGATGAATATGAAAAACACAAAACGTATGCGCACTTTTTTCCTTGGAGCACTGGTATTATCTATCTCTGCATGGATTGGTGGAAGACAGTATTATCTGAAACTGAATGAAAAAGAACAGGAAAAAATAATAGAGATTCAGGAAGCTGAGACGGAGCAATTCGAGGATAGCGTGGAAAGTGCAAACATTCAGAATAAAAAAGCATTTGTTATCCGGGAAGAGGACGGATACCTGAATGTCTATTTCGGCGAAGAGGATGCCTTATACATGTATACTGGAATTGCGTATCAGGGACTGCCGGAAGAATTGAAAAAAGAAATCAGCAATGGAAAAGCCTTTGATACACTGGAAGATTTATACCGTTTCTTAGAAAGCTATTCCAGTTAAAAAGTTGATTGTTTCAGACTGTTATGATACAATCTAAAAGGCTGAATAGGTCTGATTGCATAGCAGTCCAAAAGAAATAGAGAGAAGAGTAAATAACTGGCATGAGTAAGCATACAGAACGCATAGGTGTCGTTGTAGTCGGTGGAGGTGCTGCCGGATTGGTGGCAGCCATTATGGCGGCACGAAACGGTGCAAAAGTTCTTATTTTAGAGCACAACGAAGTACCTGGTAAGAAGATTTTAGCAACCGGAAACGGTAAATGTAATTATACAAATAAAGTGCAGGGTGTGGACAAATATTACGGACAGAACCCTGCTTTTGTTGCACCTGTATTTGAGCAGTTTGGACTGGAAGAGACACTGCAGTTCTTTAAAGAACTTGGCATATATCCAAAGGAGCGTAACGGCGGATATTATCCTCAGAGCGAGCAGGCAACTGCAATCAGGGATGTGTTGCTGATGGAATTAAAGAAACAGAACGTTGGAGTGGTCTGTGGCTGTGGCATAAGAGGCATAGAAAAGACCGCAAAGGGCTTCACTTTTCGTACCAAGGGCGGTGATTTTTATGCAACAAAATGCATAATGGCAACCGGTGGTAAGACCTTAAAGAAAAGTGGCAGTGACGGAAGCGGTTTCCTATATCTTGAAAGTCTGGGACATCATATCATAGATTTAGTACCGGGGCTTATCGGATTGAAGGGAAAACAGTCATTTTTTGCTGATATTGCAGGAATTCGTGCAGATGCGAAGGTCGATTTATACATAGAAAGCACGCATGTATGCAGCGAACAGGGAGAATTGCAGCTTACGAATTATGGAATATCCGGCATTCCGGTATTTCAGCTTTCAAGAGTTGCCGCAAGAGCGTTATCAGAACAGAAAAAAGTCTATGCGACACTTAATTTTGTGCCATTCTGGGAGAAAGAACAGTGCTTAACCTATTTTAAGGAAAGATTTAAGGAAGCAGATGAAAAACGCATCGGGGAAGCCTTAATCGGCTTTTTCCCGGAAAAATTAATTCCGGTATTATTAGAAGAGTCACATATAAAAGCTGCAAAATATGCGAACCGGCTGCAGACAGAAGAATTAGAGAGCTTTATAGATACGGTGCAGGGACTCCGGGTGGATATTACTGACTGGAATACCTTTGATACGGCACAGGTGACTGCCGGCGGCGTAGACACTGATGAAATAAATGCAGAAACCATGGAGTCAAAGCTTTGTCCGGGACTTTATTTTGCCGGAGAAATGGTGGATATTGACGGAATCTGCGGTGGTTATAATTTGCAATGGGCATGGAGTAGCGGCGCAGTAGCCGGGATACATGTGGCAAGGGAGTTATCATGATACGAGTAAATCAGTTAAAGCTTCCGATTGAACATTCGGAAGAGATGTTAAGAAGACAGATTATCAAAACACTTCATCTAAAAAATGAAAAGGATCTGATCCGTTATCAGATTCGAAAGCAATCCATTGATGCAAGAAGAAAAAATGAACTTTCCTTTGTATACACAGTGGATGTGGAATTGAAGCAGGAAGGTATGATTTTACATAAGAATAAAAATTCCAATATCAGTAAAGCAAAGGATATACATTATCATTTCCCGGATGCCGGAGAGAAACAGCTGTCCCACAGACCGGTTATTGTAGGAAGCGGTCCGGCAGGAATGTTCTGTGCCTATGAACTGGCAAAGCATGGCTATTGTCCAATTATTTTGGAGCGTGGAAGCAGTGTGGAAGAGCGAACAGCTGAAGTAGAACGTTTCTGGAAGGACGGCATCTTAAATCCAAAGACGAATGTACAGTTTGGAGAAGGCGGAGCAGGTACTTTTTCCGATGGGAAATTAAATACGCTGGTAAAAGATGTGGCAGGAAGAAACCGGGAAGTGTTAGATATCTTTGTGAAAATGGGCGCTCCGGAAGAAATTTTATATATAAATAAGCCTCATATCGGAACTGATATTTTAAAAACAGTCGTAAAAAACATCCGGCTGGAAATTGAAAGAATGGGTGGAACTTACTGCTTTTTCAGCCAGCTTACAGACATTACGCTGAATGGGAAGAAAGATAAAGTAGAAGCCATCCGGATTAACAGAGAAAAGGAAGTAGCAACAGACGTTCTGGTGCTGGCAATCGGACATTCCGCCAGAGATACTTTCCCAATGTTACAGGAAGCGGGACTTATGATGGAAGCCAAAGCATTTGCGGTGGGATTTCGTGTAGAGCATCCGCAGGCGATGATTGATGCATGCCAGTATAACGGACATAAAAATGCCCTGCTGCCTGCTGCATCCTATAAGCTGACCGCAAATCTTGAGAATCACCGCGGGGTATATTCTTTCTGTATGTGTCCGGGTGGTTATGTAGTAAATGCTTCTTCGGAGGAAGGTATGCTGGCAGTCAATGGCATGAGCTATCATGCAAGAGCCGGGCAGAATGCCAACAGTGCCATTATCATATCGGTTCGACCGGATGATTTTGAAGGGGATGGACCGTTAGCTGGAATTGAGTTTCAGCGGAAATTGGAAAAAAATGCCTATCGCATTGGAAACGGAGCAATTCCGCAGCAGCTTTACGGAGATTTTAAAGAGAATCGCATATCTACAGGATATGGGGCTTTTGAAAGTACCACAAAGGGTGCACATACATTTGCAAATCTCAGGGAAATTTTTCCAAAAGAATTAGCAGCATCTTTTCAGGCAGGAATGGAGCTCTTTCCGAAATACATTCCGGACTATAACAGGGAGGATGCCATTTTATCCGGCGTGGAGAGCCGAACTTCCTCTCCGGTGCGGATTACAAGGGATGAATCCTTTGAAAGTAATATTGCAGGCATTTACCCTTGCGGAGAAGGTGCCGGTTATGCCGGCGGTATTATGTCAGCAGCCATGGACGGATTGAAAGTAGCGGAAGCAATTGCAGGAAAATATGCAAGACTTAAAATAGATTAAAACAACAGGTGTTTTGAAATAGAAAAGGAGATACAGAACATTGACGGAATATACACCAATGATGCAGCATTATTTAAAAACACATGAAGAATACAAGGACTGTATTTTATTTTATCGTCTGGGTGACTTTTATGAAATGTTTTTTGATGATGCAAAGGTTGTATCAAAAGAATTAGAGCTTACCTTAACCGGAAAGAGCTGTGGTGCAGAGGAACGGGCACCCATGTGCGGAATCCCATATCATGCAGCAGAAACTTATCTGACCAGACTGGTGAAAAAAGGTTATAAGGTTGCTATCTGTGAGCAGGTGGAAGACCCGAAGCTTGCCAAGGGAATGGTAAAGCGTGAAGTAACAAGAGTTGTAACGCCGGGAACTACCTTAAATGCACAGGCACTGGATGAAACGAAAAATAATTATATCATGTGCATCGCATATATCGGTGACCATTATGGTATTTCTTCTGCAGATATTACCACCGGAGATTACTATGTGACAGAAGTGGATTCGGAACGGAAATTATTGGACGAAGTCAATAAATACCAGCCGACAGAAATCATCTGTAATGAAGCATTTTATATCAGCGGAATTGATATCGATGATATGAAAAACCGTATGGGAATCGTAATTTATTCTCTGGATGCATGGTATTTTTCTGATGAGACAGCACAGATGACTTTAAAGGATCATTTTAAAGTCAGGGATTTAGAAGGACTTGGTCTTGCAGATTATGACAGCGGCGTCGTTGCAGCCGGTGCATTATTAAAATACCTTTACGAGACACAGAAAACAACCCTTTCCAATCTGGTGGCAATTCATCCGTATACCACCGGAAAATTCATGATTATTGACAGTTCTACCAGACGAAACTTAGAGCTGGTTGAAACCCTCCGGGAAAAGCAAAAGCGTGGTTCTCTCCTTTGGGTATTGGATAAGACCAGGACAGCCATGGGAGCAAGAACCTTAAGAAGCTTTGTGGAACAGCCATTAATTGAGCGTACGGAAATAGAAGAACGTTATGATGCCATTGACGAATTTAATACCAATGCCATCACAAGAGAAGAAATCCGGGAATATTTAAATCCGGTCTATGATCTGGAACGGTTGATTACCCGTGTTACTTATCAGACCGCAAATCCAAGGGATTTGATTGCATTTCGCAATTCCATACATATGCTGCCACCGATTAAGACACTGATGAGTGATTTTCAGTCACCACTTTTAAAACGTTTATATGAGCAGCTGGATACGTTGGATGAATTATATGAATTAATCGAACGCTCCATTACGGAAGAACCGCCACTTACCCTTCATGACGGCGGCATCTTAAAAGAGGGCTATAACGAAGAGGTGGACCGCCTGCGGAAAGCAAAGACAGATGGAAAGAGCTGGCTTGCTGATTTGGAGGCAAAAGAGCGTGAGAAAACCGGAATCAAGAATCTGAAAATCAAATATAACAAAGTATTTGGCTATTATCTTGAAGTAACTAATTCCTTTAAAGACCTGGTGCCGGACTATTTCACCAGAAAGCAGACTCTGGCAAATGCTGAGCGTTTTATTACACCGGAATTAAAAGAATTAGAGGATGTTATCCTAGGTGCGGAAGACAAGCTGATTGTCTTAGAATATGAACTGTTCCGGGAAGTCCGCCAGAAGGTGGCGGATGAAGTGGTCCGTATCCAGAAGACCGCCAAAGCAGTGGCGCAGATTGATGTATTTGCATCTCTTGCAACGGTAGCTGAACAGAATAATTACTGCCGTCCGAAATTAAACGAAAAAGGTCTTATCGACATCAAAGACGGCAGACATCCGGTAGTAGAACGGATGATTCAGAATGAAATGTTTGTGGCAAATGATACTTATCTTGATAATGGCAGCAACCGTGTGTCCATTATTACCGGTCCGAATATGGCAGGAAAGTCCACCTATATGCGACAGAGTGCGTTGATTGTACTGATGGCTCAAATCGGAAGCTTTGTTCCGGCAAAATCAGCCAAAATTGGAATTGTAGACCGTATTTTTACCAGAGTAGGGGCTTCTGATGACCTCGCCAGCGGACAGAGTACCTTTATGGTTGAAATGTCAGAAGTGGCAAACATATTACGGAATGCCACTTCCAACAGTCTTTTGATTTTAGATGAAATCGGACGTGGAACCAGTACCTTTGATGGATTGAGTATTGCCTGGGCAGTGGTAGAGCATATCAGTAATCCAAGGCTTCTTGGCGCAAAGACATTATTTGCAACCCATTATCATGAACTGACGGAGCTGGAAGGCAAATTAAACAGCGTAAATAACTACTGCATTGCAGTAAAAGAAAAGGGTGATGATATCGTTTTCCTGCGCAAGATTGTAAAAGGCGGAGCTGATAAGAGTTACGGTATCCAGGTAGCAAAGCTTGCGGGAGTGCCGGATAATGTCATTGAACGTGCCAAAGAAATTGTAGAAGAATTAAGTAATAATGATATTACGGAAATCGTTCAGAATATCAGTGCGGAGGGAAGCAGTAAACGCAGCAAACCGAAGTTAGACGAGGTGGATTTAGAACAGATTTCACTGCTTGATACCATGGACAACGATACGATATTAAACGAATTAAAAGAACTGGATTTGGGTCAGATGACACCAATCGAAGCAATGAATAAGTTATACGAATTACAGAATAAAGTGAAAAACAGATGGTAAAGGAGGTGGATGGCGTTATGCCACAGATTGCACTGTTAAGTCAGGAAACAATTGATAAAATTGCGGCAGGAGAAGTCATCGAACGACCAAGCTCGGTGGTAAAGGAGTTAGTGGAAAATGCGATAGATGCAGGTTCCAGTGCAGTAACAGTTGAAATCAAAGAAGGTGGAATATCCTTTATCCGTATTTCGGACAATGGTTGCGGAATCGAAAGGGAACAGATTCCTTTGGCATTTTTGCGTCATTCTACCAGTAAGATTAAATCCGTAGAAGATTTGTTTACCGTTACATCCTTAGGGTTCCGAGGTGAAGCATTATCAAGTATCGCAGCAGTAAGTCAGGTGGAACTCATTACAAAGACAAACGGTGATTTTACCGGATCCCGTTATCTCATTGAAGGCTCAAAGGAAGTTTCTTTGGAAGAAATCGGTGCGCCGGATGGAACCACTTTTATTATACGGAATCTTTTTTATAATACACCGGCAAGAAAGAAATTCTTAAAATCCGCCCAGACAGAAGGTAGCTATATTCATGAACTGATGCAGCGGATGATTTTATCCCATCCAGACGTAGCTTTCAAATTTATTATGAATAATCAGGTAAAACTGCAGTCATCCGGAAATGGAAATATCAAGGATATTATCTACCATTTATACGGAAGGGATATTACAAAAGCACTGCTTCCGATTGCACATGAAAGCGAGCTTTTTAAAGTCAGTGGATTTATTGGAAAGCCGATGATTTCCAGAGGAAACCGGGGCTACGAATTATATTTTGTCAATGGCAGATTTATCCGGAGCCAGATTTTATCCAAATCTATAGAGGATGCCTTTAAACCGTTTCTGATGCAGCATCAGTATCCCTTTACGGTACTTTATTTTGAGATTGACAGCAGTCTTTTGGATGTAAATGTGCATCCCACCAAGATGGAACTTCGCTTTTCCAACCAGCAGGAGCTGTACCGGGAAGTGCAGAGTATTTTATCGGCAGCGCTAGTGCACCGTGATATTATACCGGAAGTTCCGGTGGATACACCAAAGAAAAACGAGATGGAAGTTCCTAAGATAGAGAAGGTAATGCCGGAGCCATTTGAGCAGAAACGTTTGGAAGAAATCCGGAAGGCAGTACGAAAAGACAGTCCTTACGAAATAAAATATCCTGTCAGCAGACCAATGGGAACCGGGTCAGTCAGCTCTGCGGCACAGGAAAAGCTTCTTGATACGATAAAATCAATGCCACCGGAAGATATGATGGAAGAACGGATTCAGAAAGAGCCGCTTCCGGAACAATCGAAAAAAGAAATGGAAAAAGAACTGGCAAAAGAAGCCTATGTCCTCCGGGAGGAAGAAACCTACGGAGCAAAGTCGGAAGGAAGCTATGAACAGGGTTCTTTCTTAAAAGAAGAGGAGATGGCAAAGCAGAAGATTATCGGACAGCTTTTTGATACCTACTGGCTGGTAGAATATAATGACAGACTGTTTATTGTAGACCAGCATGCTGCCCATGAGAAAGTCATGTATGAAAAATTAAAAAAGCAGTTTGAGAAGAAAGAGTTTACTTCTCAGGCTATCAGCCCGCCGATTGTCATAACATTATCCATGCGTGAGGCAGAAGTACTGGAGCGATTCAAAGAACAGTTTACAAAGCTAGGTTTCGAAATTGAGCATTTTGGTGGTGCAGAATACAGTATCTGCGGAGTTCCGGGTAATCTTTACCGGCTGAATACCAGAGATGTATTGATTGACATGTTAGACGAGCTTACCGATGGCATATCCGAGCGGGCAACGGCAGATGTTATTTTAGATAAAATCGCATCCATGTCCTGCAAAGCTGCAGTAAAGGGAAGCCAGCGACTGAGTCTGACGGAAATGGAACAGCTTATGAAGGATTTGATGAAGCTTGATAATCCATATAATTGTCCACATGGAAGACCAACGATTATTGCCATGTCAAAATATGAAATTGAGAAAAAATTCAAGCGGATTGTGTAGGAAAAGATGATGAAGAAACCAATTGTAGTACTGACAGGTCCTACTGCGGTAGGAAAAACAGAATTATCCATTCAGCTTGCAAAGGTCATTGGCGGAGAGATTATCTCCGCCGATTCCATGCAGGTGTATAAACATATGGATGTAGGTTCCGCAAAAATCACACCGGAAGAAATGGATGGTGTACGTCATTATCTGGTGGATGAATTAGAGCCTTTCGATGAATTTCATGTGGTAAAATTTCAGGAATATGCCAAAAAATATTTAAATGAAATATATGCCCACGGAAAGATTCCGATTATTGCCGGCGGCACCGGATTTTATATCCAGGCGCTGTTAAATGATATTGATTTTACGGAACAGGAAAGTGACAGTGCATACCGGAAAGAGTTGGAAGCGCTGGCAGAAGAACATGGCAATCAGTATCTTCATGACCGGTTAAAGGAAGTGGACCCGGAATCTGCCGAAGCCATCCATCCGAATAACAGAAAACGCGTCATCCGTGCGTTGGAATTCTATCAGGAGACCGGTAGAAAAATTTCTGAGCATAATGCAAAAGAGCAGATGCGTACTTCACCTTATAATTTTGCCTATTTTGTATTAAATGATGAGCGCAGCCACTTATACAAAAGAATCGATGCCAGAGTAGATAAAATGATAGAAGATGGACTGGAAGCAGAAGTCCGCCGCTTAAAGGAAATGGGCTGCACCAAAGATATGGTGGCAATGCAGGGAATTGGCTATAAAGAAATGTTATCCTATCTTGATGGCGGTTATTCTTTGGAAGAAGCAGTTTATATTATCAAGCGGGAAACAAGACATTTCGCGAAACGGCAGATTACATGGTTTAAACGGGAACGGGATGTCATCTGGCTTAACAAAAATGAGTTTGATTATAAAAATGAGGCAATTCTTGCATACATGATAAAGATACTTAAGGAAAAAGCTATTATTTCTTAAGGTTTTATTCATACAAAAAGAAAGAGAACATTATATGATAGACTTGCTGTAATTTAGGAAGAAATTGCAGCCGGAAAGACGAGGAAAATGATGAGAGAAGAAATGATTGAAAAGAAATATGAAGAAATGGGTATCAGCAAAGAAGTATACCGTTTTGGAAAAAAGATAGAGGATGAATTAAAAGAACGTTTTGCAGCAATTGATGCAACAGCAGAATATAATCAGATGAAAGTAATTGATGCCATGCAGAAAAACAGAGTTTCCGCAGAATGCTTTGCCATGTCCAATGGATATGGATATAACGATCTGGGAAGAGATACACTGGAAAAAGTATATGCAAGCTGTTTCCATGGAGAAGATGCTCTGGTCCGTCCGCAGATTACCTGCGGAACCCATGCACTGGCACTGGCATTGATGTCAAATTTAAGACCGGGGGACGAATTATTATCACCGGTAGGAAAACCGTACGATACCTTAGAGGAAGTTATCGGTATCCGACCATCCAAAGGCTCACTGGCAGAATATGGCATTACTTATCGCCAGGTAGATTTACTTTCCGATGGCAGCTTTGATTATGAGAATATCAAAAAAGCAATCAATGAGAAAACACATCTTGTGACCATTCAGCGTTCCAAGGGATACCAGACAAGACCTACCTTATCCGTAGAGCGGATTGGAGAACTGATTTCCTTTATCAAATCCATAAAACCGGACGTTATCTGTATGGTAGATAACTGCTACGGTGAATTTGTAGAAGAAAGAGAGCCACTGGATGTAGGAGCAGACATGATTGTAGGTTCCTTGATTAAGAATCCGGGGGGCGGACTGGCACCAATCGGCGGTTATATTGTCGGCAAAAAAGAATGTGTGGAAAATGCAGCATACCGCCTGACTTCTCCGGGACTCGGCAAAGAAGTGGGTGCTTCCTTAAATGTAATTTCTTCTTTCTATCAGGGACTGTTTCAGGCACCGGTAGTTACAGCAGGTGCATTAAAGGGTGCAATTTTTGCAGCAAATATCTACGAAAGACTGGGCTTTGCCGTTGTACCGAATGGCACAGAGAGCCGTCACGATATTATTCAGGCAGTTACCTTAAACAGCCCGGAAGGTCTGATTGCATTCTGCAAAGGAATTCAGGCTGCAGCGCCGGTGGACAGCTATGTAACACCGGAGCCATGGGCAATGCCGGGCTATGACAGTGATGTCATTATGGCTGCCGGGGCATTTGTACAGGGTTCCTCCATTGAATTAAGTGCCGATGGTCCATTAAGAGAGCCGTATGCCGTATATTTTCAGGGTGGACTGACCTGGTATCATGCAAAACTTGGAATCCTGATGTCTTTACAAAAACTTTATGAACAGAAACTTGTTAATGAAGATATGATGTGTTAATATAAAGTATATGCCTTTTTGGAAGAAATGGGTTACCGGTGAGAGTAGAAAGAGGTTATAATATGACAGCAAAAAATCTGCCAGTCTCCGAACAGCCCTATGAAAAGTGCTTGAAATCCGGGGCGGCATCCCTATCGGATGCAGAGCTTTTAGCGGTAATTATCCGCTGTGGCACAAATGGAAGTTCTTCAACAGAAGTAGCAAAGCATGTATTGAGCAAACGCACCGGAAATCTTTTAGGGCTTTATCAGATGAGTCTTAAGGAATTACAGGAGGTTCCGGGTATCGGGAAAGTAAAAGCAATCCAGTTAAAGTGTATCGCAGAGCTTTCAAAGCGGATTGCACAGACCGGACGCCAGCAGGCAGTTGTAATGCAGAATGCTTTTTCCGTAGCAGACTATTATATGGAGCAGCTTCGGCATGAAGAAAAAGAACATCTGATGCTTTGCATGTTTGATACGAAGTGTCATCTGATTGCAGATTCCATTCTTTCAATTGGCACAGTAAATGCCTCACTGATTTCCCCGAGGGAGATTTTCTTGAAAGCATTTGAATATCATGCAGTACATGTGATTTTAGTGCATAATCATCCCAGCGGAAATCCGCTACCAAGCAGGCAGGACATTGAAGTTACCAGAAAGATAGTGGAAGGCGGCAGGCTTCTTGGAATTGAGCTTGCTGATCATATTATTATTGGTGATAAAAAATATTTTAGTTTTAAAGAACAGGAAATGCTATGATTTCCGGAGGGAGAAAGAAATGTCGAATAACATTTATGGAATTGATCTTGGAACCTCTAATATGAAGGTATATTGCAAGGCAACTGGGAAAATACTAAATGAAAAAAATACGATTGCCATCATAAATAAGAATCAGATGTATGCTTATGGTGATGCAGCGTATGCAATGTATGAGAAGGCACCGGAGCAGATTCAGGTTTCTTTTCCGATTATCTGTGGTGTTATTGCAGATTTTAATAATATGCAGACCATGATACAGGAATTTTTAGAAAAACACGCAAAGGGCAAGACCCGTGGTGCAGAATTTATCGTTGCGGTACCAACAGATATTACGGAAGTTGAGAAAAAAGCTTTCTTTGATATCTTTTATAAGAGCAAAATGAAACCGAAGTCTGTCCTTTTATGTGAGAAGCCATTGGCTGATGCTGTTGGTTTGGGACTTGATGTCAATGAGCCGACCGGAGCCATGATTGTAGATATCGGAGCAGATACCACAGAAATTTCAGTAATTTCCCTGGGTGGACTTGTATTAAGTGACTTACTGCATTTTGGTGGAAACCGCATTGATGACTCCATCAGCAGTTACATCAAAAAGAACTTTAATCTTGTGATTGGACGCAAAACTGCTAAGACTTTAAAAGAAGAACTTGGTTCCGGTACACCTGGCATGGAAAAGAGTATGGTTATAGTTGGCCGTGACGTAGTCAGTGGTCTGCCGATTGAGATGGAGATTACTGCAGAAGTCATTTATGCTGCAATTAAGGATAATCTTAATTCTATCTGTAACTCTATTAAAATGATTTTGGAGAAGACTCCGCCTGAACTTGCAAAAGATATTATTCATTCCGGTATTTATATTACCGGTGGCGGTTCTAAAATACATAATCTGGATAAATTATTTACTGAGATTACCAATATAAAGGTAAATTCCTGCGAGAATCCGGAAGAATGTGCAGTTCGTGGATTGAATAAGATTGTTTCAGATGAAAAATATAAACATTTAGGATTCAGTATGAAGTCCAAAATATATAAATAGAGGCATAAAATGAGACGTAGACCAAAACATCAAATTCCAACAAAGTATATATTATTGTCCATGACCGCATTATGTATTCTGGCAATGTATGTCAGTTTTTCATTGAATCTTGGTGGCGGACCGTTGAATTCGATTGCCGGTGCAATTTTTGAACCGATGCAGAAAGGAATCAATTATGCTGGTACATGGCTTTCTGACAAAGCAGATAATTTAAAAAATCTGAATGACGTCATGGAAGAAAACGAGCAGTTGAAGGGACAGGTAGAAGAACTGACCAACGAATTAAACACCATTAAATTAGAACAGTATGAACTGGATAATTTAAGGGAACTGTTAGCTTTAGACCAGCAGTATTCGGATTACAAGAAAACCGGAGCAAATGTTATCGGAAAGGATCCAGGCAACTGGTTTTCTGTCTTCACCATTGACAAAGGCTCCAAAGATGGAATTGAAGTAGATATGAATGTTATTGCCGGAAACGGACTGGTAGGAATTGTTATTGATGTGGGACCACATTATGCAAAGGTGCGTTCTGTGATTGATGATTCTGCCAAGGTATACGGCATGATATTAAATACGTCAGATAACTGTATCATAAATGGTAATCTTCAGAGTATGAATGAAGACCAGGTAATCGAGTTCTCCGGATTAAACGACAGTGAGAACAAGGTTCAGATAGGAGATCAGATTGTAACTTCCAATGTCAGTGACAAATATCTGCAGGGCATTCTGGTTGGATATGTCAGCAGTATTTCGGAAGATTCCAACCACCTGACCAAATCAGGAACCATTACTCCGGCAGTTGACTTTGAACATCTTCAGCAGGTTTTGGTTATACTTGACAAAAAGGAAACGGGGTCTGATTGATGAGAAGAAAAATCACCGTTACATTAATTATTATTGTATGCTTTTTATTGCAAAGCACATTATTTAAGGCGTTATCCTTTGCGTCTATTTCCCCGAATCTTTTGATTGTGGTCTGTGCATCTTTTGGATTTATGCGCGGAAGAAAAGAAGGGATATTTATCGGTTTCTTCAGTGGACTGCTGATAGATATCTTTTTTGGGGAGATGATTGGATTTTATGCCCTTTTATATATGTATGCAGGCTTCTTAAACGGATGCTTTAAGAAGATGTTTTACCCGGACGATATTAAGCTTCCAATGCTTTTGATTGCCGGAAGTGATTTATCTTATAATCTGTTTATCTACTTTTTCCGGTTTTTATTCCGCAAGCAGTTTGCAATTGGATATTATATGTTACACATTATCATACCGGAACTTGTATACACGCTTTTGATTTCTGTAGTTTTATATTTCATTATTTTGAAAATTAACCAGCGGTTAGAGCGTATTGAAAAAAGGAGTGCAGCGAAATTTGTTTGATACACTGAAAGAAATACTTCATAAAGTTGCAAAATCAAGAATATTTGTACTCTGCGTTGTCATGATTCTTTTGTCATCGACTCTGATAGGCAGACTATTTTACCTTCAGATTATCAAAGGTGAAGAGTATCAGGATAATTACAGTTTAAAAATCCAGAAACCACGTATCTTAAATGGTTCCCGTGGCAATATTTATGACCGTAATGGTAATCTTTTAGCCTACAACGAACTGGCAAACAGCGTAACCATTGAGGATAATGGTTCTTATGACAAGACTTCAGAAAAGAATGAGGCTCTTAATACAGAACTTTACAATATTATCAAAGAGCTGGATAAAAACGGCGATGTCATTGAAAATGATTTTGAAATCGGACTGGATGATGACGGGAACTATTATTATACGGTAGAGGGAACCACATTAAAGCGTTTCCTTGCTGACACTTATGGACATTCTTCTGCGGATGATTTAGCCTATAATAAGAAGCTGAAATATAACGAAGCAGAAGCAACCCCAAAGCAGGTAATGGATTACCTTTGCAGATCCAGTAAACAGAATGGCTATGATTTATCAGAAGATGATTATGCCAGAGAAGACTTATACCGGATTGTGGTATTGCGTTGTGCCATTGCAGAAAACAGCTATCAGAAATACATTTCCACAACCATTGCCCAAAATGTTAGTGATGAAACCGTAGCATATATTACAGAAAATATGAATGCATTGCAGGGTGTGGATATCTCGGAAGATACCATCCGAAAATATGTAGACAGCGAGTATTTTTCCCATATTATCGGATATACCGGAAAGATTTCCCAGGAAGAATATGATGAATTATCTGCTGATAATGATGAGTATTCTTTAAATGATGTCATTGGAAAATCCGGAATTGAGCAGGTTATGGACGAAACACTGCAGGGTAAAAAGGGCAGTGAAACCGTTTATGTAGACAGCCTTGGAAAAGTAATGGAGACAAGCGAGCGGATTGAGCCACAGGCTGGAAATGATGTTTACCTTTCTATTGATAAAGATTTGCAGGAAGCGGTTTATAATCTTTTGGAACAGGAAATTGCCGGAATCTTATATTCTAAAATTGTGAATATCAAAGAATATAATACCGCAGCCGGAACAGCGTCCGATATTCTGATTCCAATTGATGATGTGTATTTTGCATTGATTAATAATAATGTATTGGATTTAAACCACTTTAGTACTGAAGATGCTTCCGATGTGGAAAAACAGATTTTCAGTGCCTTTGGAAGTAAACAGCAAACAGTATTAGCCCAGGTGGAAAGCAGCCTTAGCAGTTCAGCAGCAACTCCAGTGGATGAGTTGCCTGAGGAAATGCAGAATTATATGACCTATATTCCGAAAATGCTGGTCAATAATAAAATTTTGCTTACAGATTCCATTGACAAATCGGATGAAACTTATAAAAATTATGCAGATAATAAAATCAGTGTAAATGAATATTTAAATTATGCTATCAGCCAGAAATGGATTGATATCACGAAGTTTTCCGTAGACGAGAAGTATTCTGATTCTTCCGAAATCTATGATGCACTGGTCAGCTATATTGTAGAAGAACTGGCATCAGATAAGGGATTTTCAAAGATTATGTATAAGTACATGATTCACAATGACCTGATTAATGGAACTCAGCTTTGTCTTGCACTTTTTGACCAAAAAGTGTTAAACTATGATGACACGGCAGTAAGTGGGTTACAGTCCGGCAGCATCAGTGCCTTTAATTTTATAAAAGAAAAGGTAAAGAATCTTGAAATCACACCGGCACAGCTTGCACTGGATCCTTGTTCCGGCTCCTGTGTCATTACAGATGTAAAGACCGGCGAACTGTTAGCCTGTGTTACTTATCCGGGCTATGATACCAACCGTCTGGCAAATACAGTAGACAGTAATTATTATAATTTGCTGTATCAGGATTTATCAAATCCGTTCTATAATAATGCAACACAGCAGACGACGGCACCTGGTTCTACCTTTAAGATGGTTACTGCAACAGCAGGACTTACTGAGGGTATTATTTCACCTGGTACAACTATTTTGGATAAAGGACAGTTTGAAGAAGTGGCAAATGGACCAAAATGTTGGATTTATCCAAGCAGTCACGGTTCCATCAATGTTACAGAGGCATTAAGAGATTCCTGTAACTATTTCTTTTATAAAGTTGGTTACGATTTAAGTATGGTAAATGGAACTTATAATGAAGACCATGGTGTGGAAATGATTAATAAATACTCATCCATGTATGGTCTTGATTCTAAAACCGGAATTGAAATTGCAGAAAGTAAACCGAAGCAGACCACAGAGTTCCCGATTACTTCTGCAATCGGACAGAGTAACAACAGTTTTACTACGGTACAGTTATCCCGTTATGTAACTGCAGTTGCAAACAGTGGAACCGTATATAATTATACCCTGTTAAAACAGGTTACAGATTCCGATGGTAACGTATTAGAAACCTATGAACCGACCGTAAAGAACACGATGGACAACATTTCAGAGAGTACCTGGGATGCCATTCATTCCGGTATGAAGATGGTGGTAGAAACCCATGAGCAGTTTGATGGACTTACTGTGGATTCTGCCGGTAAAACGGGTACCGCACAGCAGGTACCAACCAGACCAAACCATGCGTTATATGTAGGATATGCACCATATAATGATCCCGAGATTTCCATTGCAACCCGTATTGCATATGGATATACATCAGCCAATACTGCAGAACTTGCTGCATCAGTATATAAATATTATTTCCATTTGGAGGATACATCTACCTTGTTAGATGGTCAGGCAGAAGATGTTGGAGCTGCTGCCAATGCCTTTAATGATTAAATGTCAGGAGGGAAGTATATGTCGCAACCAGTTGTTTTAAAGAGTAATCCCCATGGAATCAATCTGATTTTAGATGATAGAATTCCATTTCAGGAGCTATTAGACGAGATACTTCATAAATTTAAAGAATCCGACAAATTCTTTAAAAATGCCAGAATTGCCTTGTCTTTTGAGGGCAGGGAATTAAGTCAGGAAGAAGAACTTGCAATCGTTGATTTGATCAGTCGAAATACCAGCATTGATGTGGTATGTATTTTAGATAATAATTCCCTGCGGGATGAAATCTGTGCCCGAAAGATTCAGGAATTTGATGAAAGCCAGTCTGGAAGAACCGGTGAATTCTATAAGGGAACACTGCGAAGTGGACAGGTCATCGAATGTAAGACAAGCATTGTTGTACTTGGTGATGTGAACCCAGGTGCAAAAATTATTGCAAAAGGAAATATTGTGGTATTAGGCTCGCTTCGTGGCAATGCCTATGCTGGAGCGGCAGGAGATGAGCATACCTTTGTAGCTGCCCTTGATATGGACCCGGTACAGATTAAAATAGGTAATGTAATTGGAAGAAGCTCTGACCGCGGACCACTGAGTGCCATTAAGAACCGGCGGAAGACTTTAGAACCGCAGGTAGCTGTTGTTATGGATGATTCCATACTAATCGAACCGATTACAAGTGGATTATTAATGAATATATAAGATTTAGGAGGAAGAATAAATCATGAGCGAAGTAATTGTTATTACATCAGGAAAAGGCGGTGTTGGTAAGACAACAACTACTGCAAATGTAGGAACCGGTCTTGCACAGTTAAATAAAAAAGTAGTATTGATTGATACCGATATAGGATTACGTAACCTTGATGTAGTTATGGGTCTTGAGAACCGTATTGTATACAATCTGGTAGATGTTGTAGAAGGCAACTGCAGAATCAAACAGGCATTAATCAAAGATAAGAAATATCCGAACCTTTTCTTATTACCGTCTGCCCAGACCAGAGATAAAACCTCTGTTACACCGGAGCAGATGCAGAAATTAGTAGAAGAATTAAGAGAAGAATTTGATTACATATTATTAGACTGCCCGGCTGGAATCGAACAGGGATTTAAAAATGCAATTGCAGGAGCAGACCGTGCACTGGTTGTTACCACACCGGAGGTATCTGCAATCCGTGATGCAGACCGTATCATTGGTCTTTTAGAGGCAAATGAGATTAAGAAAATCGAGTTAATCGTAAATCGACTGCGTATGGATATGGTAAAACGTGGCGATATGATGTCCATTGAAGATGTTCATGAGATTCTTGCTATCGATTTAATCGGTGCAGTTCCGGATGACGAACAGATTGTAATCTCAACCAACCAGGGTGAGCCGTTAGTAGGCTCTGACAGCCTTGCAGGACAGGCATATTTAAATATCTGTAAACGTATCATGGGAGAAGAAGTACCGCTTCTTGACTTAGAGTCTAAAAATGGCGTATGGTCTAAATTCGTAAGTTTATTTAAGAAAAACTAGGGGGATAATAATTATGGGATTCATGGATTTTTTTAAGAAAAAGAATTCCGGTAATGTAGCGAAAGACCGTCTGAAATTATTGCTGATTTCAGACCGTGCTGACTGCTCACCGGATGTAATGGAAAATATCAAAAACGATATTATCCAGGTAATATCAAAGTATATGGAAATTGATGCGGAAGGGCTTGATATTCAGATTACCCAGACCGAATCAGATGGTAACAACGGAGCTGTTCCGGCATTGTTTGCAAATATTCCGATTAAGGATTTGAAGCATTCCGGAAAATAACTGACTTCAGATTGGATGTAGTGATTTATGTTAAAACAATACCGCTTAAGAGACTACCGTTTCCGACTGGTATTTTATGTGGTGGCACTGACCATCATTGGAATTATGGTAGTTGGCAGTGCAAAGCCTTCCGTACAGAATAAGCAGATTGCAGGATTAATCTTAGGTCTGATTGTAATGGTTGGTATATCGCTGATTGATTACAATTTTATATTGAAATTCAGTTGGATATTCTATTTTGTTAACGTGGCTTTATTGGCAGCTATCTTTGTCATTGGAGAAAAGACAAAAGGAGCGCGCCGCTGGCTGAAGCTTGGAATCCGCTTTCAGCCTTCCGAATTAGGCAAAATCCTGTTAGTTTTGTTTTTTGCCTATTATCTAAGCAAAAATAAAGATAAACTGAATAATATCCGGACGCTGTTTTGCACGCTGGTATTGGCAGCAGTACCGCTTCTTCTGATTTTTAAGGAGCCGGATCTTTCTACCACAATTGTTACAGCATTAATTTTTGCATCCCTCTTGTTTATTGCCGGATTAAGTTATAAAATAGTAATGGGTGTGCTGGCAGTGGCGGTTCCGTCACTGGTTGTGGTCTTAACGCTGGTATTACAGCCGGGGCAGAAACTTTTGACAGGAAATCAGGCACTTCGTATTTTAGGCTGGCTGGAACCCGATAAATATCCTAACATTGCATATCAGCAGCAGAACTCGATTATGGCAGTGGGCTCCGGACAACTCTGGGGCAAGGGACTTAATAATACGAATATTGTTTCTGTTAAAAACGGTAACTTTATATCAGAACCACAGACAGACTTTATTTTTTCTATAGTAGGTGAAGAGATGGGCTTTATCGGCAGTGTTATTATTATCGTATTACTGTTTCTTATTACCATAGAATGTCTGTTGGTTGCAAGACGTGCAAAAGACATGGCAGGCCGGTTGATTGCCAGCGGAATTGCTGCATTGATTGGTTTCCAGAGTTTTGTAAATATATGCGTTGTCACAGGCTTGATGCCAAACACCGGACTTCCACTTCCTTTTGTAAGCTATGGATTAACATCGTTAGTCACGTTGTTTGCGGGAATTGGTCTGGTACTGAATGTAGGGCTTCAGCCTAGAAAATATGGACAGGGGGACTAAACGAATGAATATCGGTTTGATTGCACACGACGCGAAGAAAAAGCTTATGCAGAATTTTTGTATTGCATACCGGGGAATTCTTTGTAAAAATGAACTTTTTGCAACGGGAACTACCGGAAGACTAATTGAGGAAGTAGCAAATCTGAATGTCCACAAATATCTCGCAGGTCATTTAGGCGGTGCACAGCAGCTTGGTGCACAGATTGAGCATAACGAGATTGACCTTGTGATTTTCCTGCGTGATCCATTATCACAGAAGTCACATGAACCGGATGTAAACAGTGTAGTTCGTTTATGCGATATACACAATATTCCGCTGGCAACAAATCTTGCTACTGCAGAGCTTTTGATTAAATCATTAGACAGAGGAGACCTTGAGTGGCGTGAAATGTATAAATAAACGTGTACTGGCAGGTCTGCTTGTTGTATGTGTGTTCGTATCTGTAACGGGTTGTGGGAAAGCCAAAAGCGTTGTAGAGAATGGCTATCCGGTATATGGAGAAAGCAGCAGCGTAAATGTGCTATCCGGTGCAGAGGATACGGTCAGCTCTTATTTTGGTGCCAATTTATGTGTTGGCGGAACTGAAAATATCGGGCAGGAATCCGTAGAACATAACAGTGTGGCAGAGGCCGCCGGAGTATTTAACACGGCAACTAATACAATTACATATGCCCAGAATATATATGAGCGGATGTATCCGGCCAGTACAACAAAGATACTGACCGCTTATCTTGCTATCAAATATGGAAATCTCAGTGATGTGGTAACAATCAGTGACAATGCCGTAAATCTGGCATCTGATTCTTCTAAATGCGGATTGCAGGCGGGAGACCAGATGACTTTACAGGATTTACTTTATGGTCTGATGCTGCGAAGCGGAAATGATGCAGCCATTGCAATTGCAGAACATATTTCCGGTTCCGTAGAAGCTTTTGTGGATTTGATGAATCAGGAAGCACAGCAACTTGGTGCAACCGGTTCTCATTTTATGAATCCAAATGGACTGCCGGATGAGAATCATTATACAACCGTTTATGATTTGTATCTGATTTTCCAAAAGGCATTACAGGACGAGACCTTTTACCAGCTGATTTCTACCAGCTCCTATACCACCAATTATACAGCGGCAGATGGCAGTGCTAAGACCCAGGACTGGAGCAGTACCAATCAGTATAAAACCGGTGAATCCAAATTACCGGATGGATTTACACTGGTGGGCGGGAAGACAGGAACCACTGGGGACGCAGGATTCTGTCTTGTGTTACTTACGGATAATGCCGGTGGACAACCGGTGATATCCATTGTATTAAAGGCAGACTGTAAATCCAATCTGTATCTTATGATGAATGAAATACTTGCCGGATGTGGTAACTAGGCATTGTATAAAGCAGCAACATATTATATAATGAATTTATATAGTTCTTCATTGAAGAAAATAATGTCTGGGAGGAAATGCGATGATTGAAATAATTGCAGGAGAAAAGGGTAAAGGAAAGACAAAAGTATTACTGGATAAGGTAAACGAAGCTGTAAAAACAGTCTGTGGCAACATTGTATATCTGGATAAGAGCCAGAAACATATGTATGAGCTGGACAATAAAGTCAGACTTGTCAATGTTGCAGATTTTCCAATATCCAATTGTGATGAGTTTTTAGGTTTTATATGTGGTATCGTTTCATCTGATCATGATTTACATGAGATGTATCTGGATAGTTTTCTTACGATTTCCGGTATGAAGGACGAAGAATTTACCCATGCTATTGAAAAACTTGATGTCATCAGTGAGAAGTATAAAGTTAAATTTATTTTAAGTATTTCTATGGATGCTTCAAAACTTCCAGAATGTGCAAAAGCAAAAGTAGTTGCAGCACTTTAAAAATGCCTGAATTGGCAGTAAAAGCGGTGTCTTAAGTCCTTAAAATGCTTAAGACACCTTTTTTACTAAGCCTGTTCGATAGAGCGGATTCGTCCGTAGGCAGAAAGCAGATAAAGACCGCTGATTCCGACAAGTGCATAGATAATGCGGGAAAGCCAGCTCATATTACCAAACAGAAATGCCACCAGGTCAAATCGGAAGAATCCGATGAGTCCCCAGTTGATGGCTCCAATGATTACAAGTGTTAGTAATGTATAATCTAATCCTTTTGAACTCATAGCCAAAGTCCTCCTTTACTATGTAGTATGGTGCAAAGTGGATGACATTATACATCAATTTCTATTTATTCTTTATAAAGGCGGAACGATTGTGGCTGAAACAAAAAAGATTGTAAAGTATCGAAAACCATTTCATTTAAATATAGAGATTGTCATTTTTGTCATTATTCTTGTATATATTCTTTTTTATGTATTTTCTTATTTCACTGAAAAACACATTGGAATATATGAAGTGACCCAGGGTACAATTGCCGAGAATAATACTTATACCGGATTGATTGTAAGGTCAGAAAGTGTTTATACTTCCGACTATAGTGGTACCTTTAATTATTACATTGCAGACAATGCCCAGGCTGGCTGGAACAATATTATCTGTTCTGTGGATGAGACAGGCTCTGTCAGTGATCAGTTGGCGGCCGCAGCTGCTTCAGATACCACGGGGCTTGACAGTGATTATTTTAAAAATCTGAAGTCCAATGTATCACAGTTTACCCAGTCCTATGATTCATTGTCTTTTTATCATGTATATGATTTTAAAGAAAATGTAAGCTCTCAGGTCATGGAATCGGTAAATATGAGTGCATTATCCGATTTGACAGCATCCGGGGCAACGGCAAGTGATACCTTCCATATCAGTTATGCCCAGACTCCGGGGCTGATTGCTTATTATACCGATGGCTATGAAAATATCACGACAGATAATTTTACGGCAGATGATATTCAGCCGCTGGATTATAAGAAGACAACCATTAAAAATAACAGTACGATTGCTGCAGGTGACCCGATTTATAAGCAGATTACCAGTGAAAACTGGAATATCATTCTTCCGGTCCAGAAAGCAACCTATGACCGGTTAACAGACAGCAATGTTATTGAAATCAAATTTAAAAAAGACAATACGAGCTGCTGGGTGAATTATGAATTAACAGCCCAGGGGAATGATTATTATGTGATATTATCTCTGCATAATAACATGGTTCGCTTTGCAGGAGACCGTTTTACCGATGTGGAATTACTGCTGACAGAGCGAAGCGGACTTAAGATTCCAAATTCTTCCATCACGGAAAAGGCGTTCTATACTGTTCCGAAGGAATATTTTACCCGTGGAGGCGATTCTAACTCCTTAGGCTTATATGTAAGGGACAGTAAGACCAATGCTGTTAATTTTGTTGCAACAGCTATTTTCCAGGAATCCGAAACGGATTATTATATTGACGAAGAAGAAATTACTGCCGGCAGTATCATTCAAAAGCCGGATTCCAACGATACTTTTGAGGTGCAGGCGCAGTCCACACTTCAGGGTGTATACAATGTCAACAAGGGATATGCGGTATTCAAGCAGATTGATATTTTGTATCAGAATGAAGAATATACCATTGTAAAGGCTGGAACAGATTTTGGAATCTCCATTTATGATCACATTGCATTAGAGGGCGATGCTGTTTCCGAGGATGATTTGATTAATTAATATTGTTAAAAAAGTAACATTATCATAAAATGATATCATGAGATTAAGAGGTGTATAAAATGCTGAAAGAAAACTTAAAAGAAGTGCAGGAAAATATTTTAAAGGCATGTGAAAAGTCCGGAAGGAATCCGGAAGATGTAACATTGATTGCTGTCAGCAAGACCAAGCCGGTACCAATGCTGCAGGAAATTTACGATGAAAACATCCGTGACTTTGGGGAAAATAAAGTGCAGGAGCTGGTAGAAAAATATGATGAGCTTCCACAGGATATCAAATGGCATATGATTGGTCATTTACAGAGAAATAAAGTGAAATATATCGTTGATAAGGTCTGCCTGATTCATTCTGTAGATTCTTACCGGCTCGCTGAAGAAATTAATATTCAGGCAAAGAAGAAAAATATCACAGTTCCGATTCTTGTGGAAGTCAATATTGCTGAAGAAAGCAGCAAATTTGGTATTCATGCAGAGGATGCCATTGCACTGGTAGAACAGATTGCACAGCTTGAAAATGTACGGATAAAAGGACTTATGACCATTGCTCCGTTGGTAGAAAATCCAGAAGATAACCGTCAATATTTTCGGAATATCCGCCAATTATCTGTTGACATAGCCGCAAAAAACATTGATAATGTATCTATGAATGTCCTGTCCATGGGTATGACAGGAGATTATATGGTTGCCATTGAGGAAGGTGCTACAATGGTTCGTGTCGGTACCGGAATTTTTGGCGAAAGAAATTATAATAAATAAGTAGTTAGGAGAATGAACAATGGGTCTTTTTGATAAATTTATGGATGTTATGCGTTTGAACTCAGATGATGACGATGATGATTTCTATGATGACGATTATTATGATGATGAGGAAGAAGAAAAGCCAAAGAAAAAGCTTTTCCATAAGCATGAGGAAGAGGATGACGATTTCGATGAGCCTGTTGTAAAAGAGAAACCAAAGGCAGTCAGTAAGATTACTCCAATGCGCAGCAGCCGGAAGCAGAATGGTAATATGGCAGTCTGTGTGATTAAGCCAACCTCTTTTGAGGATGCAAGAGAGATTACTGAGACTCTTCTTATGAACCGTACCGTTGTATTGAATGTAGAGGGTCTGGATGTTGAGATTGCCCAGAGAATTATTGACTTTACCTCTGGTTCCTGTTATGCAATCAATGGAAATTTGCAGAAGATATCCAATTATATCTTTATTATTACACCGGAATCTGTTGATATTTCAGGTGACTTCCAGGAGATTTTAGACAGTTTCTCCGGCTCGTCCATTCAGACAGATTTTCGTTAATAGTATTACAATCAAAATATATGATGTGATATAGTTATGATGCAGGATGAACAATTAATAAAAAAACGCTTCCTGGACTTGTTCCAGCAGGCACAACGCAAGGGGATTGTCTGTTTCAGCGATTTTCTTACCCTGAATGAACAGAATATCTTAAATAGCTGCGCCGGATCATTGGGAATTACCTATGAATTATCGGGCGGCTGTTTTTATGCAGAGCGTCAGATAGCAGCTTTTCTTCCTGATGCTCTTTATTATGAATGGAGTTATCCGATTAAATGTATTGAAATTGCACCGGCTTATCCGAAATTTGCAGATACAATTTCCCACCGGGATGTATTGGGAGCATTGATGAATCTTGGCATTGCAAGAGAGAAGCTTGGAGACATTCTGATAAAGGATAATAAGGCTTACCTTTTTGTAAAAAGGGAAATTGCCGATTACATAGCCGAGGAACTTCAACAGGTATGTCATACTATAGTACATTGTGTTTTAGAAGAACCATCAGCTATGGCAGTGGAGCCAGAATTAAAAGAATTCGAAAAAATTGTGGCATCGAATCGCTTAGATAGTGTGATAGCTGCCATGAGCGGAAAATCAAGAAGCCAGTCGGTTGTGCTGATACAATCCGGTAAAATTTTTATCAATGGTGCAGAGTGTTTACATAACACATACTTATGTAAACAAAATGATGTGATTTCCATCCGCGGCACCGGAAAATTTATTTTTGATGGGGAAATTGGCACCACAAAGAAAAGTAAGATGAAAATCCGTTTCCGGCAGTATGTTTGATTAATGATGAAAATCCACTTCCGGCAGTATGTTTCATAAAAAAGACGAAAGGCGATAGATTTATGAATAAGAAAATTATGTATATAATTACTATATTGAGTACAGCAGTATTGCTTTTTCTCGACCAGATAGCAAAATATTTAGCCGTGCTTCATCTCAAAGGACAGGCTGCAATTCCAATTATTAAGAACGTTTTTGAATTGCAGTATCTTGAAAATCAGGGGGCAGCCTTTGGTATTATGCAGGGAAAGAAAACTTTTTTTGTGATTGGGACATTGATTTTCCTTGTAATAGTGGGAATTCTTTATCATAATATTCCACTGACGAAAAGATTTACACCAATCCGCATTGTTGCTGTACTGATTATTGCCGGTGCTATTGGAAATATGATTGACCGTGTTGTACACCAGTATGTCATTGATTTCTTTTATTTTAAGCTAATTAATTTTCCAATTTTTAATGTGGCAGATATTTATGTGGTAGTAGCATGTATTCTCTTTATTCTGCTGATGCTGTTTTATTATAAGGAAGAGGAATTAGGTCAGATTTTCCCATTTATGAAGAGCAAAAAAGCGGAAGAGTAGGGGGAAATTTCTATTATGCATAATGAAACTTTTGAAGTTACGGATGAATATGAAGAGGAACGTCTGGATAAGTTTCTGGCTGCTATCTACCCGGAACAGTCCAGAAGTTTCTTTCAGAAACTGATAAAAGACGGGCTGGTATTGGTCAATGATGTGCCGCAATCAAAAGCAAATTATCGGATGCATATAGAAGATATGGTTTCTGTGACCATACCAGATGCGGTAAAGACAACCATTTTACCAGAAGCTATTCCATTAGACATCTTGTATGAAGATGATGATGTAATTATCGTTAATAAACCCAAAGATATGGTTGTACATCCATGTCCCGGACATTACAGCGGAACGCTTGTAAATGCAATCATGTACCATTGCAGGGAAAATCTTTCCGGAATCAATGGTGAAATCCGGCCTGGCATCGTTCATCGAATTGATAAGGATACCACCGGTTCACTGATTATCTGCAAAAATGACCAGAGCCATCGTCTGATTGCAGAACAGATTAAAGTGCATTCCGTTAACCGGCTGTATCGTGGCATTGTAAAAGGGATTGTAAAAGAAGATTCCGGCACCATTGAAGGCGCAATCGGACGCCATCCAAAAGACCGTAAGAAAATGGCAATTAATGAACGAAATGGGAAAACCGCAATTACCCATTACCGTGTTATAGAGCGTCTAAAAGATGCAACTTATATGGAATTCAAACTGGAAACGGGACGTACTCATCAGATTCGTGTTCACATGGCAAGTATTGGTCATCCCTTACTGGGCGATACCGTATATGGCAGTCTGAAGAATCCATATCATCTGCAAGGACAGACCCTTCATGCTTATATCATTGGATTTGTGCATCCGACAACCGGAGAATATGTTGAGTTTAAAGCACCGATTCCGGAATATTTTGAAGATCTTTTAAATAAATTGAGGAAGAATTAATTCAGGATTCTTCTTCAATTTTTTATGCTTTCTCCGGTATTATTTTCGGTAATATTTAGTGATTGGCTGTTTTCAATTTTAAAAAATTTTATTTATTTTCAGAAAATACTAGGAATAGTGCACTAAATATGTTATAATTCATTTATCAAGTTATATATTTTGCATAAAGAGGTGATTGCTATGGGAAATAATGTTGTTATAACCATCGGACGTGAATTTGGAAGTGGCGGAAGAGAAATTGGCAAGAAAGTTGCAGATCGTCTCGGCATAAAGTTTTATGATAAAGAGCTTTTACAGGAAGCTGCAAAAGAAAGCGGTTTCTGCCGTGAAATTTTTGAAAATCAGGACGAAAAGCCAACGAACAGTTTCTTATATTCTTTAGTTATGGATACATATTCCATAAATGGCTATTCATCCGCACCGTTTTTAGATATGCCCTTAAATCATAAAGTATTTTTAGCACAGTTTGAAACCATTAAGAAAATTGCTGAAAAAGAATCCTGTGTCATTGTTGGTCGCTGCGCCGACTATGCACTGGCAGAAAATCCAAACTGCATCAATGTATTTATTCATGCTGACAAGGAATTCCGGACAAAACGTGTAGCTGCGGAATTGCAGGTAAATGAATCCAAAGCAAAGGATGCAATCCAGAAAAAGGACAAACAGCGTGCCAGCTACTACAATTACTATACCAGCAAGAAATGGGGCGACTCAAGAAGCTATCATCTGACCTTAGACAGCAGCGCTCTTGGCATTGATAAATGTGTAGAAATGATTTTACAGTATCGTGCATTATATCTTATGAAATAAGAACCAAAAAGCGCATGAACTTTTAAAGTATTTCAAAAGAAACTTTAGAGTTCATGCACTTTTTATTTCTCATTCATATTTTTCCCTCATTTGCTATAAAGCCGGACTGCCAAATGGGCTATAAAAAGATCTGAAACAGCCATAAGGGAATGCCTGTGTAAGTCAAAGGCATTTATGCGTGCGTCGGTGCTAAACGGCTTAAAATGGCAGTATTTATTCGTAAAAGCTGTGTTTTGCGAATAGATAGCTTACACCCTATATATATACCATATTAACGCACAAAGCAGACTTTACATCAAGTCTTTTGAATCTAATATAATTGTAAATGGACCGTCATTCAGCAAAGTTATCTTCATATCGGCTCCAAAGGACCCAGTTTGTACATCTGGAACTTCGTCACGACATTTTCCAATGATATATTCATATAATTCATTGGCTTTTTCTGGATTACCTGCATTTACAAAGGACGGTCGATTTCCCTTACGGCAATCTGCATATAATGTAAATTGTGAAACTAACAAAAGGGATCCATTTACATCCTTTAGACTTAAATTTGTCTTGCCATTCTCATCTGCAAAAATCCTTAATCCCAATAGCTTTTTAACTAATTTATCTGCAATTTTTTCATTATCATCCTCCGCAATTCCGATTAATACCAGGTATCCATTCTGAATGGAACCAATAATTTTCTGTTCAACTTCAACTTTGGCATGTGTAACGCGCTGTATTACGAATTTCATTCTTCTAAAATTCCTTTCATTACATATTCTTATCCTATTATATATGTAAAGACATGGATTTTCCAGTAGTTTTCATGTATAATGTATTCGTAAAACACAATGAACACAAAACCTGGAGGCTATTCATGAAACTTCAAAAATTATATAGTTATACTAGAAAGGCAATTGATGATTTTCAGATGATTAAAGAAAATGATTCTATTGCGGTTGGTATTTCTGGAGGAAAAGACAGTCTTACGCTGCTATATGCCCTGGCTGGTCTACGCAGATTTTATCCGGTGCACTACTCTCTTACTGCCATAACAGTTGATTTGGGATATCCGGATTTTGATTTAACAGAAATCAAAGCATTGTGTCAGAAGCTGGATGTGCCATATCATATTATTCCAACACAGATTGGGGCAATTATAAAAGAGCAGAACAAAAAGAATAGCCCCTGCTCTCTTTGTGCAAAGCTTCGTAAAGGAGCATTGAATCAGGCGGTCATTGAGCTTGGCTGCAACAAAGTTGCTTATGCGCATCATAAGGATGATATCATAGAAACGATGCTGCTTTCTCTTATGTTTGAAGGAAGATTTTATGCATTTCCACCGGTTACACATCTCGACCGTAGTAATCTTGATGTTATCCGGCCGTTGATGTATGTTCCGGAAGTCGATGTAATTGGTTTTAAAAATCATTACAATCTTCCTATAGTCAAAAATCCATGTGCATTTGACGGAAAAACGCAGCGCCAATATGCCAAGGATTTATTACAACAGCTTAATAAAGATCATCCTGGTGTAAAGAACCGTTTATTTACAGCAATTATAAATGGGAATATTCCAGACTGGAGGCAATTATCCAATGAATGAAAAGGCATATTATGAATCAGTAAATACAAAAAATGAATTAAAGTTACGTGAACTTCAGAAGGAGCTGCCCCCCTTCTGCCGAGAGTTTTTTATCGGAATGAAGGCGTCTGTTTCGTCCCGGACCTTATTGGCTTATGCATATGATTTAGGTATATTTTTTGATTTTATACATCAAAATAATCCCATTTGTGCGAAAAAGCCGGTAAATGAATTCACTATCGATTTGTTAGACCAGATTTCGCCTATGGATATTGAGGAATATCTTGATTATTTAAGGGTTTATGAAAAAGATGGTGTTGCGCATACCAATGATGAAAGAGGCATTTCACGTAAACTGGCAAGCTTACGAAGCTTTTATAATTACTATTTCTGTAAAGAAATGATAACAAAAAATCCTGCCCAGCTTGTCCGGATGCCAAAAAAACACGAAAAAACCATAACGAGACTTGATGTAGATGAAGTTGCTATGCTGTTAGATGAAGTTGAATCTGGTGAAAAATTAACCGAACGCCAGCAAAAGTTTCATGAACAGACCAAATGTCGTGACCTTGCAATTATGACATTGCTTTTAGGAACAGGAATCCGTGTTTCTGAATGTGTGGGACTTGATATCACAGATGTAGACTTTCGTAACAACGGAATCAAAGTACATCGAAAAGGTGGTGCAGAAGTCGTTGTATACTTCGGTGATGAGGTTCGCACTGCTCTTTTGAATTATCTGGAAGAAAGAAATACCATTGAAGCTGTGGAGGGAAGCACCAATGCCCTCTTCCTTTCCCTGCAGAAGAAACGAATCGGTGTCCGGGCAGTAGAAAATCTGGTAAAAAAATACTCGAAATTAATTACCACGATGAAGAATATTACACCGCATAAACTGAGAAGTACCTATGGAACGTCACTATATCGCGAAACAGGCGATATTTACCTAGTGGCTGATGTCTTAGGCCATAAAGATGTAAATACCACGAAAAAGCATTATGCGGCCTTAGAGGATGAACGTCGAAGAACTGCTCCAAAATATATTCATTTGCGGGATGAATAAAAATAAGCATTCTTATCATTATATTATAATTAATATTTTATAAGAAAAACAGTTTCCCTTCCGGTATTATAAAAGTAGAAATATATTTATAATCACCAGAAGGGAAACTGTTTTAATATAAGATAATAAAAGGAATCTTATAAAATACTTGATATCTTATCCTGAATCCGCTGTTTTACTAATTCGGCAATTTCTTTGGATTTCATATCTTTATACTCTTCGTAATAAATCGGCTCCAAATAATGAACCTGTGTAGTAATCGGCCACAGATAAAAACTGTTAAAGACTTTGTAGGAATCAATCAGCGCAATTGGTACAATTGGTACATGTGCTTTGATTGCAGATTTAAAACTACCCGCTTTGAAATCACAGACACGATTACGGTTATTGAATTCGTAACCACCTTCTGGAAAAAGAATGTATTTCTTTCCGTTCTTTACATCTTCTGAAACTTCGGTAATAATTTTCAAAGCCTGACGGACATTATCTTTTATTAAACGCTTACCCTGAAGTAAGTCAACAAATTCACTTACCAGAATGGTATGGGATTTTGCTTCGTCCATAACAAGGGAACATGGTTCCTTATGAGTGCTTATGATACCAAGAGCATCATATTTACCCTGATGATTCGGATACATAACATATCCACCTTCTTTTGGAAGATTTTCTTCGCCATAGGCTACAGTCTTGATTTTACCGGAACGCTTCATTAAATAAATGACATGACGAACCAGTTTATATCGTTCTTCTTCCGAATATTTTTCCGGATGATCTGCCCACTTTCTCATTTTCAGTATAATATATGGGGCTCGAAAAAGATTCATTAGAATAACATATATAAAACGTAACATTTTCTAACTCCTTGATATTTTAATCTTGTACTATGCGTAAAATAATACATAACTATTATACCACATTCCGAAAATTCGACAACTATTCTTTCTTTTCTGATAAATTTTTATTTTAAATTTCTTAGCATATTATGCTGCAATCACTTTAAGGACTGCTTCTGCCAGCTTCTGATGTCCCTCTTCATTTAAATGTTCTCTATCAGCACTGCTCGGTGCTGCAATATCAGATGCAGCGAGAAAATCGCAGTTATATTTTAGGGCAATTCTTTGATAAACGGATTTTAATTTTTTAGATACTTCAACAGATTTTTGATTAAATTCAGGATCAAACTCCGGCTCCCAAACTCCTTCTCCCAATTGGATTGGAGAAATTAACAAAATACGGGTATCTGAATCAATTTTCCGGATCTGTTTTAATAATTGTTCTATTCCAAGTCCGATTACTTCTGCTGATGCATTATATAAGCTTTTGCAGTCATTCGTTCCTAACATAAGAACAACCCGGTCAATTGGAGCGTGGCTTTCTAACAGTGTCGGAAGTAAGGCAGCCCCCTTCCGTCCCTCTCTTAGCTCATCTTCAAAGACGGTGGTTCTACCGCATAAACCTTCTTCTATAATACGATAACCTTTTTCATATAAATGTTGTTCTAAAAGACCTGTCCATCTGGTATCACGTCCATATCTCTCTTTTGTGCCTGGAATTAAACCGTAAGTATTTGAATCGCCAAAGCATAATATTTCTTTCATAGTAAACCTCCATTTGTCTAAAACAATGTAATTTGATATATGTAGTTGAAAATAATACTTTTTCTATTTTCCTACTATATTAATATGGTTACTATGAAAAGTCAATATAAAATTAAAAATAATATTTAAAATAGCATTAAAACAAAATCTCTTCTTGCATATCTTATTTATCCAGAAAGGTATCTAATTTATCTAAAAGCGGTCTGTGTTCTGTCATATCTGAAATCCTATTTAAATTCACTGGAAGAATAAGAAACAGTAAGGTACTCTCCCGCATGGATGGTATCACTGGTCAACTGGTTCATATCTTTTACTTCTTCGATATAGGATGCATAATCGGCGTCATCACCGGCATATTGCTGGGCAATAGTCCAGAGAGTATCCCCTTTCTGTACTTCAATGCTGGTATAATATTTATAGGTATTTACCTCATTGGAAGCTTTGCTCTGTGAAGAAGCAAGCAGGTTGCTTCCTAAAATAACACCAAGGATGGTTAAAAGCACTGCCAGAAAAGAAATAATAAGATATCTTTGAATCTGGCACACATATGCTCTGTTTCTTCTTCCGTTTGCACGAATTGCCATCGTACGATTCGATGTATACTGAGTTTCATCCATATCTCTGCGTCTGTTGTCTATTTTATTTCCCCTTCCGTAGTATTCTTTATATTCGTTGTATCCATATACTCTATTATCACGATTCATTGTTCTATCTCCTTTCGAACGTATGTTGCGAACATTTGTTTATATATGCATTATATATAGGGAACATTCGTTTGTCAAGAAGAAAAGCGAACAAATTTTCGGAATATGTGTTTGCTTTTTCTGTGAACATATGTTAGACTTAGAATATAAAAAGGAGGTAATGAGATGGCATACGGAAAAATCAGTTCAAAACAAAAGGAAATTCTTGAATATATTAAACAGGAAATTTTAAATAAAGGATACCCACCTGCTGTTCGTGAAATTTGTGAAGCAGTTAATCTGAAATCAACTTCTTCGGTTCATTCTCATCTGGAAACTCTTGAGAAGAATGGATATATCAGACGTGACCCTACGAAGCCAAGAGCAATTGAGATCATTGATGACAGCTTTAATTTAACCAGACGTGAGGTTGTTAATGTTCCTATGGTAGGAAGTGTTGCTGCAGGACAGCCGATTCTTGCAGTAGAAAATATTACCAGCTATTTTCCTATTCCGGCAGAGTTTATGCCAAATGCAGAAAGCTTTATGCTTCGAGTTAAGGGAGAAAGTATGATTAATGCAGGTATTTTCGATGGGGATAATGTTCTTGTAAAGCGTCAGTCTACTGCATCTAATGGTGATATTGTGGTTGCTCTTGTAGATGATTCTGCAACGGTTAAGACCTTTTATAAGGAGGATGGTTATTATCGCCTGCAGCCAGAAAATGATTCCATGGATCCAATTATTGTGAAAGAATGTTCTATTCTCGGAAAGGTATTCGGCGTATTCCGTTTCCTGGCTTAGTAATAATTTCAGGCTTATTAAGTAAGTATATTTTAGAAAGAAGGCGCTACCATACAGACTGTGTTTGTACGATAGTGCCTTCTTGATATGCACATCTTATTATATAACTTTTTATATATACCTTTTCATAATATACTTCTTAACTATATATTTCTTAAAGTTCTTCCGGGTCAATATCTTTTCCATCTCTCCAGATGCGCTCTAAATCGTAGAAGAGACGATCTTCTTTTGAGAAGATATGAACGATAATATCACTGTAGTCCATCAGAATCCAGCTGGAACGCTGATTTCCTTCAATCTGTTTTGCATGATAACCGGCTTTATATAACTGTTCATCTACGCTGTCCTGCATAGCCTGTAACTGGTTGGCATTGCTTCCACTGGCGATAATAAAATAATCTGCGATAACAGATATTTCACTGATATCAATAATGCGGATATCTTCTGCCTTCTTTTCCGATAAAGCCTGATATGCAAGTTTCGCCATTTCTTTCGACTGTTTATTCATGAGAACCTCCTGTATAGTAATGATATGTTTCAAGTGTCATTGGATCGATATTTTTATCATTTTTACTGCCATTGAGATAATGAATGGTATCACATAAAATCATTTTCAGTGCTTCATCTAAATCTTCAAAGGCTGTTTTTCTGATTTCTTTTAGGTTTGCTGCTTTATCCCGTTTTGGTTCGATATAATCAGCAATAAATACGATTTTATCCAGTGTATTCATTGCCGGTGCCCCGGTGGTATGAACAGAAATTGCATGAAGAATCTCTTCGTCCTCTACTTCATATAATACTCTGGCAAGAAATGCACCGACTTTAGCATGAAGTAAAAAAGGATTATCCTTTTCCACCTGCGTGACAGGAATGTTATTCTTCACACAGATTTTTAATTTCTTTTCGTTTGGAATACATTTGGCACAATCGTGAAGCAGACCTGCAAGCTGAGCCTTTTCCATATCATAACCATTTGCCATGGCAAGACAGGCTGAAGTATACATGACCCCTAAAGTATGCTCGTAACGGTCTTTATCCAATTCCTTTTTTAATATTTTTTTTATCTTATTTAATCTTTCGTTCATTGGTGTCTGACCTTCATCCTCCTGATATAAACACTGATGGGCAATATATTCTTCCACTTCCGGTGTGACAAGATAACGTATCGGTTCCCCTTTTGCTACCCGCTCCCGGATATTATGAGAAGAAACGGAAACATTTGGTGTGATAATCGGCCTTATATCTGCCTCATAGAGCCGCTTTAACTCTGCAGCCTTATTCTTTATCCGGTTCATATCCAAATCGTCTCTGATGGCAACTAAAAGCGTTGCAAGACGGCAAATTTCTGCCGGTTCCATCCATTTATCCAGATAATCAAGGGAATCTGCTCCCATAATGAAATAGAGTTCCCAGTCCGGATAGGTCCGATGAAGCTCCTGCAGCGTCAGATACGTATAACTGGTGCGGGCTGCATTAATCTCCATGGCCGAAAAATAAAAATCCGGATTATTTTTAATCGACAGGCGAATCATTTCCAGCCGGTGGGCAGACTGTTCAATCTCTTTATCATCCTTATGAGGCGAATGTCCTGTTGGAATAAAAAGAATCTGGTCTAAATGATATTGTGTTACCGCATTCTGTGCAATAATCAGATGCCCGATATGAATCGGATCAAAGGTTCCGCCAATAATTCCAATACGCACTTTCTTCAATCTTCTACCACCCTTCCAAGGTATAAAAGCTTTCGTTTATAACAATTCAATCTTTGGATGTTTCTTTGATTTACGGTAAAGAACGATTTTTTTACCAGTTACCGCAACCACCTGTGCATGCGTACGCTCTGCAATCATTTCGCCTAATTCGCGAGGATCATCTGCACAGTTTTTTAATACAGAAATCTTGATTAATTCACGTTTTTCAATGGCATCATCTACTGCTGAAATAATTTCCGGTGTAAGAGATGCCTTTCCAATCTGGAAAATTGGATTTATCGTACTTGCCATTCCTCTTAAATGGGAACGCTGCTTACTCGTTAATTCCATAATGATTTACTCCTTATAATAATCGAATTCAAGTCCATACATACGGACTGTATCACCTTCCTGAATACCCTTTGCCTCTAATTCCTTTAAGATACCCTGTTCTTTTAAGAATTTCTGGAAGAAAAGGAAACCTTTCTCAGAATCAATATTGGTGTAACCCAGCATTTTATCAATCTTAGGACCTTCTACAACATAAGCACCATCTTCCGGATCAACCTCAATGGTATAAGGTTCACCCTCTAATGCTCTCGAATCCGGGAAGAATTCCTGCTCATAGATAACCGGTGTATCGTCCATTTCATCTAAAAGACTCTTCACATAAAACATTAACTCACGTACACCCTGACGGCTGACCGCAGAAATTGGAAATACTTTAATGCCGGATGGTTCAAAGGTTTCTTTTAATTTCTCAATTATTTCATTATTGCCTTCATAAATAGCATCAATTTTATTGGCTGCAATAACCTGAGGTTTCTTTAACAATTCAGGGTTAAAGGATTCCAGCTCCTGATTGATGGCATGAATATCTGCAATCGGATCTCTGCCTTCTGTTCCGGCAGCATCCACAACATGAATGATAACCTTGGTTCGCTCTATATGCTTTAAGAATTCATGTCCAAGACCGATTCCTTCGGATGCCCCTTCAATCAGCCCCGGAATATCAGCCATGACAAATCCGGCACCTTCGCCTAAATCAACGACACCAAGAATCGGATTTAAAGTTGTAAAATGATAATTTGCAATCTTTGGTGTTGCATTGGTGGAACAGGATAATAAAGTTGATTTTCCCACATTTGGGAAGCCGACTAAACCAACATCAGCAATTACTTTAAGTTCCAGTCGAACTTCAAGTTCCAATGCTTCCTGCCCCGGCTGTGCATATTTCGGTGCCTGCATGGAAGAGGTTGCAAAATGCTGATTGCCAAGTCCACCCTTTCCACCGGTTAAAATAATCTGTCTTTTATTCTCACCGGACATATCTGCAATTACCTTATCGGTAGCTGCATCACGGATAATGGTTCCGGCAGGAACATGGATGACAAGGTCTTCACCCTTTTTTCCGTGGCAGTTTCGTTTTTTTCCTTCTTCTCCGTTTTCTGCAGCCCATTTGTGTTTATGACGGAAATCATTTAATGTATTCATGCTGTCATCTACTTCAAAGATGATATCGCCACCTTTTCCACCATCGCCACCGTCCGGGCCGCCATCCGGAACATATTTTTCACGGCGGAAGCTCACATGACCGTTGCCGCCTTTTCCTGATTTTATAATAATTTTTGCACTATCGGCAAACATAATTTTCTACCTCATTATTGATTGTGATTAAATATCAGTTACTGTAATCAAATGATAACTTTAATTGTTTCTAAATTACTTCAAGTTAAAATATAGTTTCCCATAAGTGAAAATAGACCCGGCGCTTTCGTGTCGGGTCTATCATGCATCTTATTCGTTTGTTGCTACTGGATAAACAGAAGCCTGTTTCTTATCTCTGCCTTTTCTTTCAAATCTAAGAACACCGTCTGTTAATGCGAATAAAGTATCATCTCCGCCGATACCAACGTTAACGCCTGGATGAATCTTTGTTCCACGCTGTCTGTATAAAATGTTACCAGCCTTAACGAACTGTCCGTCTGCTCTTTTTGCACCTAATCTCTTGGATTCAGAATCTCTACCGTTCTTAGTAGAACCAACTCCCTTTTTATGAGCAAAAAACTGAAGGTTCATATTCAACATGTTCTACACCTCCTTGAAGTTTAAAATGATGTAATCATTTCCATAATTGTTTTGTATTCCCTGTAAGCCTAAAACCATTGTGTCCAAAAGTAACTTTGCATCATGTCCTGCCGGCTGCTCAAAAGATACGGAAATCAATCCGGTCTCTTCGTCCTGATTGGTCTTGAACTGTTCTTTCGTGAACATTCCAAGGGCATTGATTGTATTAATCACAAGAACCGAAATTCCTGCACATACAATATCCTCTCCGGCATCTGCATATTCAGCATGTCCGACACAGGAAAAAGCAAGATACTCTTGTTTCTGGTTTCGAAAAATCGTTATCTTTGTCATAACAATTTCCTATCGATTACGCATTAATTTTTTCGATTTTCACCTGTGTGAACGCCTGTCTATGACCGTTCTTCTTGTGATAGCCGGTTTTTCTCTTATACTTGTAAACGATAACTTTCTTAGCTCTGCCTTCTTTTACTACAGAAGCTTCTACAGTTGCGTTAGCTGCGTCTGCACCAACTTTTAATCCGTTGTCAGATACTGCTAAAACCTGATCGAAAGTTACTTTCTCACCAGCCTCAACACCAAGCTTTTCAATGGTAATGATATCGCCTTCAGATACTTTGTACTGTTTACCACCTGTTGCTATAATTGCGTACATATGGCACCTCCTATTATCATTACTCGCCAGTTGTGGTGCTATCCTTACGATAGACTTATACCTCACTGTGCGGCATACTGTTGTATCATAGCACACGAATTACGATTCGTCAACTATTTCACGCTATAATTTTAATTATTTTTCAGGTGCTTTCCGGGTATTGTATTCAGATATTTCTTTGCATATCTTGATAGATACCTTGATGTGGCTTTTACAGCTGCTATCATCTTAGCTGAGCCACCTGCTCCAAAAGGGTCTTACGCTCCTTCTTCCGGGTCAGCTCCACTAAGCCAAGCTTTGTAATATCCACAAGCCGTACCGGAACCGGGTCTTCTTTTAAGGATAACCGGAACTGGTGCATCAGCTCTTTTCTTTGCTCTTCTTTTGCCATATTGATGAAATCCACAATGACAATTCCTGAAATATTACGAAGCCGGAGCTGTCTTGAAATCTCTGCAGCAGCTTCTAAATTAATCTTATAATAATATTCTTCTGCATTTTTTCCGGAAGTATTCTTTCCACTGTTTACATCGATAACTGTCAGAGCTTCCGTTGGCTGAATGATAAGATAAGCACCAGACTTCATCCAGACCCGTTCCGATATTGCACGCTGTATCTGCGTCTCAAAGGAATAAAGGGTTCCTAATGAAATGGCATCATTTTCATAGAACCGTATCTTAGATAAAATATCAGGATTTCCGGCATAAAGCTGTTGAAGCTCTTCATAGATAATCTTATCATCCGTAATAATTTCACCAAGCTCTTCCTGGTAAAGGTGATTAATGGCATTTTCATAAAATTTCTTTGGCGGCATCAGAATGCTGTAACAGGTACGGAAATGAAAAGTTGCAGCTAACTTCTGATAGTCAGATAAAAGTTTCCGGTATTCTGTTTCTAATTCTTCCGGAGAAGCTCCTGCCGCATTGGTTCTTACGATAAGACTATGCGGCTTTCTTTTTTCTTCCTGTCCGGCATTCTGCTTTGTATCGGTAAATGCTTCTTTTTCAAAAAGCTGCATCTGTTCGAAAAGCTGTACCTGACTGTTTAACCTTTCTTTTTCATCCGCACTTAATTTAGAAGAAATGGCAAGGGGACGTTTTTCATTTGTCAGGACAAAATATTTTCCGGCAAGGGAAAGCTTGGTATCTGCAATAGGATACTTGGTCTTGAGTGCCTCTTTGGTAATCTGCACCACAAGTTCATCCCCTTCGGTCAGCTTTCCGCTTCTGCACTGCTTCGAAAACCAGGCATCTTTTATATGTGCTGTTTCCAGATAACAGGTTACTCCCTTTGCAATGTCCACAAAAGCGGCATCTAAGTTCGCGGCAATCTTTTTTACCCTGGCAATATAAATTATTCCCGGTACAACCTGATTTTCTTCGGATAACGGATGAAATGCAATTTCCCTAAACTTGTCCTTTTCATCTAACAGTGCCGTAAAATAGGAGTCGCCTACATAATGCTGCCTTGTAATGATAAATTTATTCAAGAATGTCATCTCCCATTTCATCCAATGCAATCAGTGTGCCGTCTTCTTTTCGGGCATATACGTCCACACGATGAATCTGAAACTGCATTTCGTTATAAGGAAGTTCCAGATACCGGTAAAAGGCTTCTAACAAAAGCTCTGGTTTTACATTATCTACGCTTCCTGTAGATACTTTAAGATAAAAGAATGGACAGCCATCTGCTTCCTCAACCTGAAAATCATATACCAGCTGCTTTAAGTCCATGACTTTTTCGCTTTTTTTCGTCTTTTTCGTAACCAGAATCTCCGGAGCATCTTCATAAAATGCTTTTACTTTACCTTTCAGTTCATCCAAAGTGAATGGACAATTTCCTTTATCCTTATAAAATACGTTATAGTCCGCTGCTGCAACAATGGACATCGCTGTTTTTGCATGCTCTGGCAGCATCCGGTAAGATACGATTTCAACACCTTCCACCATGGTATCATTTAAAGCCTTAATGGATTCAATTGAACTTCTGGTAGAATGTACTTCAATATCAAGATATTCTCCATCACTGGTGATTCCAACTCCCAGCGGTGCCGCAAAAGACATAATCTGATGCGGGGAAAATCCCTCAGAATATGCAATATCAATCTCAGCACGACGCATTGCTTTCTGGAAATAACGCATCATATCAAGGTGTCCAATAAATTTCATTACACCATATTTTCGAAATTTAATTCTTATTTTCAAAACAGACACCTCCCTTAAACTGAGCAGCTCCACAGCCCTGACACTGCATCCGGCAGTTTGGAGTTACTTCTTCTTTTCTGGCACGTTCCCATTCGCGGATTAAGAACTTTTTCGAAACGCCATCATCAATAAAATCCCATGGGAAAATTTCATCCAGAGGACGTTCCCGCATGGTATAGAAATCGGTATCGATGCCACATTCCGCAAAAGCCTCTACCCAGCGGTTATTATCAAAAAATTCCGTCCAGGCATCAAAGATACCACCTTTTTCATAAACCTTAAGCAAGGCAGGGGCAATCCGGCGGTCTCCTCTTGCAAGAATACCCTCTAATACCGTAACATCTGCTTCATGCCAGTTATACTTGATGCTCTTGCGGTTTAACTGTTCTTTTACAGCATCATTTACCACCTTGGCTCTGCCAAGATAGCTGTCCTTATCATACATTCTCGCCCACTGGAATGGAGTAAATGGCTTTGGTACAAAGAAAGAGGTACTGATAGTAATCTGACATTTTCCATTCCGCTCTTCCTTTGGAATCTCATAATAACGGACTGCAATTTTATTGGCAAGTTCTGCTATGGCACGCATATCATCTTCCGTCTCGGTCGGAAGTCCTAGCATGAAATAAAGCTTTACTTTATTCCAGCCGCCTTCAAACGCCATTCCGGCACCATTTAAAATCACCTCTTCCGTCAGTCCTTTATTAATAACATTACGAAGACGCTGGGAACCGGCTTCCGGAGCAAAGGTAAGGCTGCTCTTTCTGATATCCTGCACTTTTCCCATAACGTCTAAGGAAAATGCATCGATACGAAGAGATGGCAGAGAAATATTTACGCCTTTATCCTTAAAGTTATCAATCAGGAAATTAACCAGTTCTTCCAGTTGCGAATAATCACTGGAACTTAAAGAACTTAAAGAAATCTCTTCATGTCCGGTATTCTTTAACATTTCGTAAGCATAATGTTTTAAGACTTCTACATCTTTTTCACGGACCGGACGGTAAATCATTCCTGCCTGACAGAAACGGCAGCCGCGGATACAGCCACGCTGAATCTCTAATACCACACGATCCTGGGTTGCTTTAATAAAAGGAACAACCGGTTTCTCCGGGTAAACAGAATGGGACATATCCATCTGAATCTGTTTCTTTACTGTTGCCGGCACATCCTCATATTTTGGTGTAAAGGATGCAATCGTTCCATCTTCTTTATAAGCCACCTCATACATGGAAGGCACATAGATTCCAGGAATAGACGCTGCACGGCGTAAGAATTCCTTTCTGCTGACCTTTTCTTTCCTGCACTGCTTATACAGCGCAAATAATTCCGTATAAGAAATTTCGCCTTCTCCGATATAGAACAAATCAAAGAAATCTGCAATCGGCTCCGGATTATAGCTGCAAGGACCGCCACCGATTACAATCGGGTCATCTTCTTTTCGCTCAGAAGACAGCATGGCAATCTGGGATAAATCAAGAATCTGTAAAATATTGGTATAGCACATCTCATACTGGATGGTAATACCAAGGAAATCAAAATCCTTAATCGGCTCCTGACTTTCCAGTGCAAATAAAGGAATATTTTTTTCTTTCATAATCTTGTGTAAATCCGGCCACGGAGAATAAACCCGTTCGCAGTATACATCATCCCGTTTATTAAACATATCATATAAAATCTGAATGCCCAGGTGAGACATTCCGATTTCATAGACATCCGGAAAGCACATTGCAAAACGGATGTCAACATCCTTCGGATTCTTCTTTACCATGTTCAGCTCGTTTCCGATATAACGGGCCGGTTTATCAATTGTTAAAAGTATTTCATCACTTAATGCTAAAGTGTTCATCTGGTACCTCAATCATTCTTAAATATCATAATCCGATTTGTGAAAAAAATAACGCTTATTTATTTTTTGCAAAATCCGAAATCATCATAACATACTTTTGCAGTTTTGTATAATCATAGTTTTCTTCTAATTGCCGGTACATCCATTTGGTATCTTTTTCACCGGCCGTTCCCGGAAAAGGAAGCTTTCCTTTATCACATAAAACAAACACCACAAAAAGGCAAATACAAAGCAGCCATTTTACTTTCCAAATGGCTGCTTTTCCTGTGTTTATTAACTCCTCGTCCGTGTCTTTCCGTGATTCCGAAAAAGAATTTCTGGCACGAAGAATATATTCCCGTCTGTTTGCAATATAATCCTGTTCCAAATAAATCGCACCTTTCTGCATATCATCGCCTGATTGTTGTTCTGCTGTAATCTATGCAGAAAGTGCAGGAACTATGTATGTTATCTCTGGGCAAGTTCCTGGGTAACATCCTCCCATGTTACGCCTTTTTCTACCATCAATACCATTGCATGATAAAGGAAATCTGAAATTTCATAAATAATCTCTTCCGGTTCCGGATTCTTTGCGGCAATGACAATCTCGGTTGCTTCTTCGCCGACCTTCTTTAAAATCTTATCAATTCCCTTATCGAAAAGGTAGTTGGTATAAGAGCCTTCCTTTGGATGAATCTTACGATCCGCAATAATGGAGTAGACATCCTCAAATACCTGAAGCGGATTTTTCTCAGCATATTCTTTCTTGACAATTTCATTAAAGAAGCAGCTTGGTGCTCCGGTATGACATGCCACGCCAATCTGGGATACCTTTGCAAGAATGGTATCAAAGTCACAGTCTGCCGTTAAAGATTTCACATACTGGATATGACCACTGGTCTCACCCTTCATCCACAACGCCTTACGGCTGCGGCTGTAATAAGTCATCTTTCCGCTGGAAATGGTGGTATTGAACGCTTCTTCATTCATATAAGCTACCATAAGTACTTCATCGGTACGGTAATCCTGTACTACAACAGGTACCATTCCATCCGAATTCAATTTGAAATCACTCCATTTTAATGCCGGAGCAAAATTGTCCATACGGATTCCGCTGGCTGCAAATTCTGTCTTTAATTTCATGATATCTGTCCTGGTATCATTAATAAATGCACCACAGATTCCTCTGACATTTTCACGTTTTAATACATCCACCAGTGCATCCTTGTCATAATTATCATACTGAACGACATATGGCAGATTTGTAATATTTTCTACTCCGTCCATCATGGATGGATCAAGAACAATCATTTCATGGAAATATTCATCCAGTTCATCTTTGTGTTTGAATAGGAAATCAATATTCTTTACAGAAACAATCATACGGTCTTTTCCGAATCGTTTTGCACCTTCCTCCGCCAAAGACATGCTGACAGATTTGGCACCGTTTAAAACAACCTGTTTACATCCGGCATAGATAAATTTCTTAATGTCTTCCAGACGGTTGATATTTCCACCTGCATAAATCGGAATCTCTACAGTACGGAAAATATCTTTTACCGTATGAATATTTTTCTCATGCTCTTCATCACCGGTTGATAAGTCATAGATTAAAATCTTATCAATTCCGCTGTCATTATAAAGCTTGGTAAGTTCCTTTAAATCCCCTGCAGAACTAAGGTCACTCGGGCTCTTTACTGCCTCTCCGTTTTTCAGATAAATGGTTGCTACTATATTCTTGTGTTTCATATGCTCACCTATAAACTGCCTTTCGTTGATAATATGTCGGTAATACGCGGGTCAATGATGGTTGCCTCATCCAATGCCTTTGCAAATGCCTTAAACATGGCTTCAATCATATGATGGTTATTTCCGCCTGTAATGACCTTAAGATGTAAATTCATTCCGGCGCTATAGGAAATGGCATAAAAGAATTCTTTTACCATTTCGGTATCCATATAACCTACGCGGTCTGTGGTAAATTCTGCATCAAAGGATAGATACGGTCTTCCGGATAAATCTACCGCACAAAGCACCAGTGTCTCATCCATGGGCAACATACAGCTTCCAAAACGTTTGATACCCTTTTTGTCACCGACTGCTTTTTTAATGGCATTGCCAAGGACGATTCCGGTATCTTCAATGGTATGATGACAGTCCACCACCAGATCTCCGGTCACTTTGACATTTAAATCAAATAATCCATGTCTTGCAAAGCCATCTAACATATGGTCGAAAAATCCAATTCCGGTATCTACCTTTGCATCCCCTCTGCCGTCCAAATCAAAGGAAAGGTAAATATCTGTTTCTTTTGTTTTTCTTGTATATTCTGCAATACGTCTTTGTTCCATGAAACAAACCTCCGTTTAGTTTTCGTCTTCAAATCTTACTTTAACGGAATTTGCATGTGCCGTCAACTGTTCGCACTCTGCAAACTGGGCAATATCTTTATATACTTCCTCTAATGCTTCCCTGGAATAGGAAATAATGCTGGATTTCTTAATGAAATCATCTACGGATAATGCAGAGAAGAATTTTGCGGTTCCATTGGTTGGAAGAACATGGTTTGGTCCTGCAAAATAATCTCCAAGCGGTTCACTGCTGTATTCACCGATGAAAATTGCTCCGGCATTTCTTACCTTGGTCATAACTTCAAACGGATTCTTTGTTACAATTTCCATATGTTCGGATGCAATTTCATTTACTGCAGCAATGGCTTCCTCCATATTATCTGCAATTAAAATATATCCATAGTTATCTAAGGATTTCTGGATGATTTCTTTTCTGGAAAGCTGTGCAGTAAATTTTGCCGTTTCCTCAGAAACACGCTCTGCCAGTTCACGGCTTGTGGTAATCAAAATTGCGGAAGCCATTTCATCATGCTCTGCCTGGGATAAAAGGTCGGCTGCAACATATCTTGGATTGGCTGTTTCATCTGCTAATACTAAAATCTCGCTTGGTCCGGCGATGGAGTCTATGCTGACATAACCGAATACGGCTTTTTTTGCTAAAGCTACATAAATATTTCCAGGGCCAACAATTTTATCTACTTTTGGAATGCTTTCGGTACCAAAGGCGAGAGCTGCAATTGCCTGTGCGCCTCCTACTTTATAGATGCGGTCTGCACCGGCTTCTCTTGCTGCAACCAGGGTAGAAGGATTTACCTTACCATCTTTTCCGGGCGGTGTTGTCATAATAATTTCATCAACTCCGGCAACCTTGGCCGGAACAATATTCATCAGTACGGAAGAAGGATAAACGGCTTTTCCACCCGGTACATAAACACCGACACGGGCTAATGCGGTTACCTTCTGACCTAAGATAATACCTTTATCCTGGCTGTCAAACCAGCTGTTCTGACGCTGTTTTTCATGATAGGTGCGGATATTTACAAGAGATTTCCGGATGACTTCAAGGAGCTTCGGATCTACTGCATCATAAGCCTCCTTAATCTCTTCTTCTGTTACTAAAATATTATCTTTATTAATCGTTGCGCCATCAAATCTCGCTGTATAGTCAAATAATGCAGCATCTCTGTTGGCACGTACCGTTTCAATGATTTCCTGTACGCTGGCTTCAAATTTGCCGTAGCTGTTGGGGCTTCTCTTTAAAAGATTCTCTAATATATTACCCTTTGTCTCTTCTGTCAACTCTAAAATACGCATGTTTATGCCTCCTTTAATACCGATTTTAAATCTGTAATTAATTTCGTAATCCGCTCATGTTCCATTTTCATACTAACCTGATTTACGACCATCCGGGCAGAAAGCGGACAAACTTCTTCTAATACTTCAAGTCCGTTTTCACGTAAGGTTGAGCCTGTCTCTACAATATCACATATTACCTCAGCAAGTCCAACAATCGGGGCAAGTTCGATGGAACCGTTTAATTTGATAATTTCTACAGTCTGATGTTTCTTATTATAAAAATAGTCTTTTGCAATGCGCGGATATTTGGTTGCCACACGGATCAGTTCGTGATGCTGTAATAATTCTTTGGATTCTTTGGGACCGCAGATACACATTCTGCATTTTCCAAAGCCCAAATCCAATACTTCATAAATATTTCTTGCTTCCTCTAAAATTGTATCCTTTCCCACAATACCGATATCTGCCGCACCATATTCTACATAAGTTGGTACATCCGGTCCCTTGGCAAGGAAGAAACGAAGCTTTAATTCTTCATTGACAAAAATAAGTTTTCTGGTATTCTTGTCTTTCATTTCTTCACAGGTAATGCCGATTTTTTCAAAAGTCTCTAAGGTTTTATTTGCCAGTCTTCCCTTACCTAATGCAAAGGTTAAATATCTCATATCTTCCATTTCTATTCTCCATCCATAAATGTCAGTTCTGCAATCTGATTTCGCAATGCATATGCTTCATAATCTGCTTTTGATTTATCCATCGCCCAGGCAATCAGTTCCACATTGCAGTCCTTTGCCCTCAGTGCAATGGCTTTCTTTACTGCTTCCCTGCGGTATTCCGGTTTGTATACAATCAGCTGATTGTCATGTTTTACGGTAATCTCAATTTTCTGTCTTGAAATTGCTGCCATTAACTGGTCTACTACAATCGCAAATCCAATGGAAGCTGCATCTTTTCCAAAATAAGTAAGAAGCTTGTCATAACGGCCACCCTTTACAATCGGTTCACCGCTTCCATAAGTATAACCGGAAAAAATTACTCCGGTATAATAATGATAGCTGCTTAACATACCAAATTCATAGGTCACATATTTGTCTACGTCATATACTTTAAGCACCGCATCTAAGTCTTCCAATCTGCGTATTGCTTTATAAACCTTTGGATAATCAGCCGCATAGGTCTTTGCTTCTTCAAAGGAAGCTGCATTATCATAAATGGTTCCAAGCATTCCGAATAATTCTTTTAAATTCTGATTCATGGAACAGTCGGAAATCTCTTCTTCCACGCCAAAGAAATTCTTATTAGCAATCAGTTCCCGGATAACTTCTTCCTGTTCTTCGGAAAGCCCTGCCGCTTCCATTAAGCCACGGAAGAATTCCACATGTCCCACACTAATCTGGAAATCCTTTAAACCACTGCTCTTTAATGCATCAATTGCCATAGCAATCATCTCTGCATCGCCATCTACGGTATCATCGCCGATTAACTCTGCACCAAGCTGGGTGGATTCCTTTAATCTTCCCTGATAGCTATGGTTATTGATAAAGGTATTTCCCATATAAGAAAGGCGGATTGGCATATCCTCATCCATAAAATATTTTGCGGCAGACCGTGCAATAGATGGTGTTATATCCGGTCTTAATACAAGGGTATTTCCTTCCCGGTCAAAAAATTTATATAATTCGTTGGATGGAATGGTTCCAACTTCTTTTCCAAATATATCGAAAAATTCAAAGGTTGGTGTCTGAATACTGTGGTATCCGTGTCGTTTTAAAGCCTTATGCAGCCGATCCTGCAGCTCTAATTTTTTTTCACACTCTTCATTATAAATATCCCGGACACCCTCTGGTGTATGTAACAATTGATTTTTCATATAAACCTCCAGTTTTTCTCAAAGCACTTTAGCGTGCTACCATGCTACCACGGTGAATTGCTTTTCCTAGTATATATTACCTGGAAATAATTGTCAATCCCTTAGCTCCAAATCTTTTTTCAAGCCTTCCAGATAAGGAACCAGGATTCCTGACTTCTTTGGCAGGAAAAATTCCGGATTTAATTCTTCTAACCGGAAGCTCTTCCGTCCGCCATTCTGGGCTCTCTCCCAGAATTCATAAAGCTGTCGGAATGGCATATAGTAAAATTCATCCCGTTGGGTATAAAATATCAGAATAAAGGAAATACCCTGCTGATTTTCAAAATCCTGCATAAACTGAATCTGGTGAGCATGCACATTGGCAAGAGGAAACGTATCGGTGTGACATTCCTTGGCATCAAAGCAGACCGGAATGCCCTGTACTGCCCCGATATAATCTACGGTACTTTTCTGGTCAAAATAGGCAAGGGTAATATGTCTTGTTTCTTTATCAATATTAATTGGTGTAATCGGTGTCGGAATTTTCTGTATCATTGCTAAATTATGCTCTGCATATTTTTCATTGGTCCGGTTGATAAATTCCTCTAACGTAGAACCTCTTAATCCTCTGGAATTCCAAGTTGGCATCAGAGTATACTTCCTTTCTTTTCTTCCGGCAGTGTGTAATAAATTTTATGTTCTTCGAGAATCCTTATTTTCTGATTCTTTACTTCTAATATATTTACACTGCAGTTTGGCTGGTGGCTGTTCCAGAAATCCTTGATTTCAAGTCCTTTTATGTATGCAAGAAATGCCCGGATGATTCCACCATGACAGCAGATGAGCACACGCTTCATTTTTTCTTCCAGCGGAAAAATTTCATGCTTTAAAAAGTCTTCCACCCGGGCAAGTAACGCTTCGTAGCTTTCGCCCTGTTCCGTGGCACGATACTGTTCCGGTGCATGAAATAAAGCATCAATATTTTTAAGGGCCGGATTCCAGCTGAGATCAGCAAGCTTCTGCCCTTCCCCTTCTCCGAAGTTCATTTCACGGATACGTTCATCATAGGAAAGAGGGGTATCCGTTCCTCGCAGAATAATCTCTGCCGTCTGTCTGGCACGAATTAACGGACTGCAATAACAGTAGTCAAAAGTCAATCCTTCTTTTTTGAATCCCTCTTTGGTCTTTTCGGCTAATTCCAGTCCGAATTCATTTAATGGAATGTCAAGGGTTCCCTGTATCAGTCCTTTTTTATTGTAATCGGTTTCTCCATGCCGCATCAGATATACTTTCATCTTACTTATTTATCCTTCCTGTAACATCCACAGTCTTTCATTAAAAATAATTACTGCTCTGTGACATTCTGATTTGCATAACAAATAGCCTTATTAAAATCATCCGGTGGAGCTGCTTCTACACATCTGCCATCTGCAAATATCATCCGGTAAGCATGTAAAAGCTGATGTTTTACGCCGGTGCGTTCCCGGTAAAAATGATTGATTTTTTCATTACCATATTTGCTGTCTCCGATAATCGGATGACCAATGGATGCTAAATGGGCACGAATCTGATGGCTGCGTCCGGTAATCAGATGCACCTGCAGCAGTGTGATATCCTGATATACTTCCAGTGGCTCATACTCGGTCTCAATACAGAGTGCATCCGCTGTTTTTTCCTTTGAAATAAATACCCGATTCTGCCTTTCATCCTTCACAAGATAACCCTTTAAATGCTGCGGTGCTGTAATGCATCCGGCTACCAGGCAAAGATAATATTTCTTTACGGTTCTTTTTTTCAATGTCTCGGATAAATCCTGCAATCCCTTTAACGTCTTTCCAGCTGTCAGAAGTCCTGAAGTATTGCGGTCAAGACGGTTGCAGACGGACGGACGGAAGGTCCGCAAATCCGTTTCCTTAAGAGCTCTGCTTTGAAGAAGATATCCGATAATATATTCGTTGGCAGAAATATCGGATGGCTGTGCCTTCTGTGACAGCATTCCTGCAGGTTTATTGATGATTAAAATATCTTCATCTTCATAAACGATATCCAGTGCTGTGGTTGGAAAACTTTCTTTTACCTCTGCTCCTGCAAACTTATCATAAGTTTCATCTGCTAAAAACAGCTTTACCTCATCTCTGGCATTCAGTTTTTCGGATCCATCTGCCTTTTTTCCATTTAATACAATATTCTTTTTCCGAAGCATTTTATAGACAAAGCTTGACGGTGCTTCTTTTAAAAGCTTTTTTAAATATTTATCAAAACGTTGTCCTGCTTCATTTTCTTTAATGATAAATGTTTTCATAACATATCCTTGCTATTTCTTTTTATGAACGGTTCGAATCGTATGCTTCTTCTTCGTATTCTGACTGGAAATCTTTCCCGAAAATTTTTCTGTATTTCTGGAACTTCCAGCTTTATATTTTGTCTGATTTTGATTCGGTGTCCGCTTCGTCTTTTTCTTACCCGAAAATACTTCTTCTTTGGCAAGCTTTCTTGGACGGATGAGGCAATGGGCATCAAAGCCGATTAAATCCGTCCGGTTCGTCTTAACTAACGCTTCATGCACCAAATCATAATTTTCCGGATTACGATACTGTATCAGTGCTCGTTGCATGGCTTTCTCATGCGGATTGGTTGCTACATATACCGGCTCCATGGTCCGCGGGTCTAAACCCGTATAGTACATACAGGTCGATATGGTGGATGGGGTCGGATAGAAATCCTGCACCTGCTGAGGCATATAACCTAAATCTCTTAAATACTCAGCCAAATCTACTGCCTCCTGCAGGGTCGAACCAGGATGGGAGGACATCAGATATGGTACCAGGTACTGTTTTAATCCTAACCGTTCATTCATATCATGATACTTGCGGACAAATTCATTATAAACGGAAACCGGAGGTTTTCCCATTTTCTGTAATACCGGGTCTGAAATATGCTCCGGTGCCACCTTTAGCTGTCCGCTGACATGATATTTACAAAGTTCTTCCAGAAAATTATTTTTCGTATCACACAAAAGATAGTCAAAACGGATACCGGAACGGACAAATACTTTTTTCACGCCTTTGATATTCCGTAATTTACGAAGAAGACTGATATAATCACTATGGTCAGCAACAAGATTTTTACATGGTGTCGGGAACAGACATTGCCGGTTCTTGCAAACACCCTTTGTGAGCTGCTTCGTACATGCCGGTGCCCTGAAATTAGCAGTCGGACCACCTACATCATGGATATATCCTTTAAAATCCTTATCCTGTGTCATCTTCTTTGCTTCTGCAAGAATGGATTCATGACTTCTGGTCTGAATAATTCTGCCCTGATGAAAAGTTAAAGCACAAAAGCTGCAGCCACCAAAGCAGCCACGGTTACTGACCAGTGAAAATTTTACTTCTTCAATAGCCGGTACACCACCATCCTTTTCATAGATTGGATGATAGGTTCTCATATATGGAAGTGCGTAGATATCATCCATTTCCATCTGGGTCAATGGCTTTGCCGGAGGGTTCTGTACGACAAACATTTTCTCATCATAGGTTTCGTAAATTCTTCTTGCCGTAAAAGGGTCTGTATTCTGATACTGCAGGTAAAAGCTCTTGGCATACGCTGTCTTGTCTTCTTTGATTTTATTAAAAGACGGCAATTCCAAGGCATCATAAATATCTTCTTTATTTCTGGTCTTAAAAACAGTTCCATCGATATAAGTAATATCCTTTACCGCAAGACCGGAAGCTAATGCATCTGCAATTTCAACAATGCTGTGCTCGCCCATTCCATAAGAAATCAAATCAGCACCGGAGTCCAAAAGAATGGAACGTTTTACCTTATTAGACCAGTAATCATAATGCCCCAGTCTTCTAAGGCTTGCTTCAATACCGCCGATAATGATCGGATTATGTTTATAGGTCTGACGGATCAGATTGCAGTAACTTACCACTGCATAATCCGGGCGTTTTCCCATAACGCCACCCGGTGAAAATGCATCATGGGCACGTCTCTTTTTCGATACGGAATAATGGTTTACCATGGAATCCATATTACCTCCGGAAACCAAAAAGCCAAGTCGTGGCTCTCCCAATATGGTTACGCTTTCCTTGTCACGGTAATCCGGCTGTGCAATGATACCCACGGTATAACCATGTGCCTGCAATATTCTGCTGATAATAGCATGTCCAAAGGAAGGATGGTCTACATATGCATCTCCGCATACATAGACGAAATCCAGCTGCTTTATCCCTGCTTCTTCCATGTCTTTTCTTGAAATTGGTAAAAAACCATTCTGCATTCTCTTATCCTTCCTTTAATGCCTGTAATTCTGACTCCGTCAATGGGCGATACGCTCCTGTTGCCAGAGTTTCATCCAGCTTTAAGCTTCCCATGGAAAGCCGTTTTAAATAAATAACCTTTTTTCCTGTTTTTTCAAACATCCGCTTAATCTGATGATATTTTCCTTCGGTAATAGTAACTTCTATTTCTGATTCTGCATCACTTTTTAAAATCACAAGTTCAGCAGGCTTTGTGAGGTTTTTTTCTCCGATATCAAGACCCTTCCGAAAAGCCGTAACATCTTCAGCAGTCACTTTTCCTTCTATTCTGGCATAATAAGTTTTTGCCACATGTTTCTTTGGAGATAAAAGCTCATGAGCCAATGCACCGTCATTGGTGATAAGGAGCAGTCCTTCCGTATCCTTATCCAGTCTGCCTACCGGAAACAAATCTTTTCTTGTAGCATCTTCTATGAAAGAAACTACGGTTGGAAAATGCTTATCTTCCGTGGCACTGACACAGCCGGCAGGCTTATTTAGCATATAATATTCCCACCGGGAATAATTAACCTTTTCGCCTTCGAGGTTAACAATGTCCTTTTCCGGTGAAATCTTATATTCCGGACGCTTGATGATTTCTCCATTTACGGTAACACGTCCCTTTGAAATATAGGTTTTCACCTGACTCCTGCTTCCCTTGCCCATTTCTGTTAAAAATTTATCTAATCTCAAATCTTTCATTCTGATACGTTCCTTTACTACTCTGATTTGGCAGACACCGCGATATCTCCTGAAGCTCGCCAAGCGTGTTTCTTATAATTCAAATCCTAATTTAAATCTTAATATTGATAATGTAATATTTTCTTCTCCTGATAGAGATATTGCAGGATGGAATAGGAATTTACACTAAACTCCTGTTTATTTTCATCATTTAAATAAATTCCAAAATGAAGATGCACATCAAAATTACCTGCGGTTCCTTCTGTCTTAGAATATCCGGTATCTCCCATAAATGCAATCAGCTCTCCGGCATGAACCTCGTCTCCGATGGAAAGTCCCTCTGCATAATCCGACAGATGTGCATAGTAGAAATATGCTCCATGGGGACTTCTGATTCCGATACGGTAACCCCCAAGTTCCAGCCAGCCCATCTGTTCTATGGTTCCGTCACTGACACTAATTACCGGGTAATTTCCCCGCTCATTGATATCTGCCATAATATCGCAGCCTTCATGCCCTCTGTCTCCGCCATAAGTGCGGCTCTGCATCCAGGTATCTCCAAAAGTCACTTTTTTCTCTTCGTCCCAGACGGTATCCGGAACCGGGAAATAGACAATGTCAGACCAGATACTGTCTAAATAGGCTTCCTGCTTTTCAATTTCTTCTTTATGAAAATGCAGCAATCTTTTGTATACATCTTTCAGCTCGTTTTTTTCTGTTAAATCTGAAGCATAATATGCCAGAAGATACCGGGTAAATGTCATATCGTCCTGAGCCTCATCTTCTTCAGACTCATATTCCCTGAATTTTAACACCGTTTCCGGAGAGACTTCCTGATTCCGAAGTTTCTGAATGAACTCCTGTTGTTCAAATGCTATATAAAAGGCTGCCCTCTTTTGAATCTGCTGTAACAGGCTGCAGTCTATAACCACCAGCAGGAAAAAGAGAATAATGACACAAATTTTCTTCTTCATAATAATTCGCATAAAAGTTATTTTATACAATATATTGAACTATGAAAAAAACTATTTCTCTTCTGATTCTTTTTTTGTGCTTAATATTATTATTTTTACATCCCATGCTTACGGTATCTGCCGCAGCAAATGGCCTAATGCTCTGGTATCAGAATATTCTGCCTGCATTGCTTCCTTTTGCCATTCTATCCAATATTCTGATTTCATCCGGGGCTTTTTATCATATTTCAGGAATCCTCTATCCAGTTATTCGTATCCTGATTCCCTGCAGCAGAAATGCCTGTTTCCCACTTCTGGCAGGATTTCTCTTTGGTTTTCCCATGGGAAGCCGCATCTGTGCCCAGATGTTAGAAGAAAATCAATTGTCGAGAGAAGAGGCTGTCATTCTCTTTGCCATCTGCAATAATATCAGTCCCATGTTCATTGCAAGCTATATTGTTCACGATACACTCCGGCAGGACGGTCTTTTATTACCGACACTTGGGATTCTCTATCTGCCGCCCCTGATTCTATGCCGCATTCTCTATGCTTTTCAGTGTAATAATCTAAGGCAAAAAGAAACGGCACCACGATTAAAATTAAACTTTTCAATCATCGATGCCGGTATCATGAACGGTTTTGAAATTCTTTGTAAACTCGGTGGATATATCATGCTCTTTTCTATTCTGTTAGAACAGATTACCTTTTATGTGCCACAAAAGCTCTTACAATTACCACTTTGTATTTCATTAGAAGTTACGAATGGAATCCGGCAGATTTCCGAAGAAGCTCTCTCTCCACAACTTGGTTATGCCTTAATTTTAAGTCTTACCTCTTTTGGCGGATTATGCGGCTTCGCCCAGACCTATTCCATGGTTGCAAGCCAGAAGCTTTCCATGAAATATTATCTGCTGGTCCGAATCAGTCTTGCATTCTGTGCTTTCCTTCTGGGGTACATGATATATCCGGCAGGATAAATATATATTACTCTTCCGGAATCTCATTTGCCGGTGCTTCCTGTGTGGCAGGCTCTGCTGCTGTTGTTTCCTGTTTTGCCTGTCCGGAAGAAGCATCTTCTTCCTCTGGAAGCAGTTCATTCCGGTTTGCCGTCACAACATCCAGACAACCCTGAAGGGTATGAATCAGATTATCATATCTTGCCTGTGAACCTTCAATGGCATGACTTAAAATTTCTTCAATATTCTTAAGACTGCTGTCCGTATACTGAATTGCACCCATACGGATATTATTGGCATCATTGGTTGCTTTATCAAGAATCTCCTGTGCCTGCTTGGTAGCAATCATAACAACCTCATTTGCCTGGGCATAAGCCTGTTGCATAATCTGGTGTTCACTGACAAGCTCGCTGGTCTGTACCTGTGCCTGAGCAATGATGGCATCTGCTTTTGCCTGGGCATCTGCCAGAATAGCTTCTTTGTTGCTGATAATCTTCTGATAACGCTTGATTTCTTCCGGCGTTTTCATTTTTAATTCCGTCAGAAGTTCTTCTAACTCATCCTTATTAACAACAATTTTTGTACTGGATAATGGCTGATATTTGCAATTATCAATATATTCTTCGATTTCTTCTATGATTTGTTCCATTCTGCTACTCATCGTCCACACTCCTTATTTTTTGATATTATATTTATCATAAATCCGCTCTATAAACTGTGGTGGGACAAAATGAGAAATATCGCCACCATAAGAAGCATATTCCTTTACAATTGTAGAGCTGAGATAGGAATATTTTACATTCGTTGTAAGAAATACCGTATCTATCTTTGGATTTACACGATGGTTCGACTGTGCAATCTGAAGTTCATATTCAAAGTCCGTTACCGCACGCAATCCTCTGACGATAATAGTTGCATCAATTTTTTCCATAAAGTCAACTAAAAGACCGTCAAAAGAAGCAACGGTTACATTCGGCATATCTTTTGTTATCTCTTTTAACATACTAACACGTTCATCTAAAGAAAACAACGAGTTTTTTGCACTGTTATTTAAAACTCCCACAACCAGCTCGTCCACTATTTTCGAAGCACGTTCAATCATGTCAACATGACCATTTGTGACCGGGTCAAAGCTGCCCGGATAGATTGCTTTTTTCATCATAGGTTATTCCTTTCTGGATATAAAGGCATGTAAATTTGTCTTATATTTTTTGCATTTATCAAGTGTAAAACCAAGCTCCTCAAGATACTCAAAACCAGTCTTTAGGGACGCTTCTACAATAATTACCGTATCTTCATCTACCAGGGTCGATTTAGAAAGCAGCATCAGCACATCCTTTTCCAGTTCCTGATTGTAAGGCGGATCCATGAAAATAATCTGGAATGTCCCTTTTCCTTCCAGACTCCGGATAGCTGCCATAACATCCATCTGCATTAAACGACACTGGTCATTAAATTGGGTAAAGTTAATATTATCCTGTATACATGCTGCTGCTTTTTTCCCACTTTCCACAAAAACAGCTTCTTTCGCTCCACGGCTGACAGCTTCCAATCCAATCTGTCCGCTTCCTGCAAACAAATCTAAGAACCGGCAGTCTGCAATCTCGTATTGCAGCATATTAAAAAGTGTTTCTTTAATACGGTCTGTTGTCGGTCTTGTGTCTATGCCTTCAATTGTTTTCAATGGAAGGCTTCTTCCTTTTCCGGCTATTATTCTCATTAAAATCCCTCTTTTATCAGTAAATCATCCAGTTCCTGCAATGCCGTCTCCACCGCATGCATACGCACTTCACTACGGTCTCCGGAAAATACATAACGCATAACTTTCACAAAATCATTTATTTTATAACCAATGTATACCAGTCCTACCGGGAACTTTTCACTTCCACCGCCGGGACCTGCAATACCGGTTACTGAGATTCCGACATTCGTACCTGCAACTTTTGTTACACCACGAACCATTTCTTCTGCTACTTCTTTACTTACTGCAGTGTGTTTCTGCAAGGTCTCTTCCGATACACCTAGTACTTTATGCTTTACCGCATCCGAGTAAGTGATATAAGATTCTTCCAGCACATCCGAAGCACCCGGCACATTAATCAAAGTTGCGGCTACAAGTCCTCCGGTACAGGATTCTGCGGCAGCAATGGATAAATGATTCTCCGCCAGCCGTTTTACAATTTTATCTTCCAGGTTTTCCTGTCTTTTTTCCATGGGAATCCTCTTTATTTCTGTTCTTTTAAAACAGCTCTGTTTTTCCAGAGATAATCAATTAGAGATACAACCGTTAATACCAGTGCAATATAAGTAAGTACGGTTCCTAATAACTGGAAGTAACAGTTATCAAAATTAAGAATCAATACAATGACCATAAGCATCTGGAATGTGGTCTTAAATTTGCCCCAGTAGCTGGCTGCAATTACAACGCCGTTATCAGCTGCTACCAGACGGAAACCACTGATGATAAACTCACGGCTGATAATTACGATTACAATCCAGGCTGCAAGCTGTCCGGTTTCAATCAGGCAGATCATTGCGGCACATACCAGCAGTTTATCCGCAAGCGGGTCCATAAATTTGCCGAAATCTGTCACAAGATTATACTTTCTTGCAATCTTCCCATCCAAAAGGTCTGTAAGACTTGCTACAATAAAGATTGCTACAGCAATATAATTTGCATAACCCGGACAAATCGGTGCCAACATAAACACTACAAAAAACGGAATCAAAATCACTCTGAAAATTGTTAATTTGTTTGGTAAATTCATGCTAATTCTCCTATCAAATCATATTCATAAGCTCCGGTTACTTTTACTTTGGCAAAGTCTCCGGTCATTAAGGTTTCCTCTGTATTTACAAAAATATATCCGTCAATAGATGGCGCATCACGGTAGGTTCTTCCTACATAAGCATTCTCATCTGCAACTTTTCCTTCGATAAAAGCATAAAGTTCACGGTCAACCATATCTTCATTTTTCTCAAAAATAATTTCTTCCTGAAGCTCCATGACTTCCTGTTGCCACAGCTTCTTCGTCTCTTCCGGAATCTGATTTTCCATCTCAGCTGCTTTCGTTCCTTCTTCCGGAGAATAGGTAAATGCGCCCAGACGGTCAAATTTCATTTCCTGTACGAATTCCAACAGCTCTTTATGCTGCTCTTCTGTCTCTCCCGGGAAGCCACAGATTAAAGTGGTCCGGAGCGTAATATCCGGAATTTCTTTCCGCAGATGATGAATAATACGAACCAGTTCATCCTTATTGGTCTTTCTTCCCATTCTCTTTAATACATCTGAATTTGCATGCTGAATCGGAATATCCAGATAATGGCAGACTTTATCATTTCGTTTGATCGCTTCAATCAGTTCATCATCAATTTCTTCCGGATAACAGTAAAGAATACGAATCCAGTACAATCCCGGAATCTTGTTTAATTCATCTAAAAGCCGGTGCAGGGATTTTTTTCCATAGAGGTCAATTCCGTAAAGAGTGGTCTCCTGGGCTACCAGAATCAGTTCCTTTACACCGCCCTCTACCAGTTCTCTGGCTGTTGCTACCAGTTCTTCTATCGGAATACTGCGGTAGTTACCTCTGATATATGGAATGATGCAGTAAGTACAGCGTTTGTTACAGCCTTCTGCAATTTTTAAATGGGCATAATGTCCACCGGTGGTAACACATCGTTTGGTATGCAAGGTCGGAAGTCCTTCCAGTGAATTTAAATTGGTATAATGTTTTCCTGCCATAACTTCTTTCACAGCAGAAACAATATTATCATAGGAATTGGTTCCAAGAATTGCATCTACTTCCGGTATTTCTTCCTCAATCTCACTCCGGTAACGCTGGGCAAGGCACCCGGTTACAATCAATGCCTTTGCATGTCCGGTTTTCTTATATTCTGCCATTTCAAGTATTGTGTTAATACTCTCTTCTTTGGCATCATTGATAAAACAACAGGTATTAATTACTATCACATCTGCCTGCGTTTCATCATCAATAATGGTATATCCGGCATCACGGATCATACCAAGCATATATTCTGAATCTACCAGGTTCTTATCACACCCCAGTGATACAAAGAAAATATTCATTCATTCCTCCGTAACAGGAAAGAGTCCTGTATATATTTTTCTCTTACATGACGAAAGGGTTACCAAACCATGTTGGCAACCCCGCTATGCTACTCGTTATCTTCTGAAACAGCATCTTCTCCCATGATTTTTACCTTTCCGGTATAAAGCTCTTCTACTGCGATAGAAAGCGGTTTCTTTCCTTTGGCATTTTCAACCAATGGTTCATCTCCACCGATAATCTGTCTTGCTCTCTTTGCAGTAGCAATTACAATAGAATATCTGCTGTTTACGACCGGTTCTTCTCCGATTTCAACGTCGTTATTTACGACCTTCATTAACTCAACATAAGATGGATGTATCATAATTTATTCTCCTTTCGAAAAGCACTTCAGCTCTTCTCTGATTTTATTGATGAAATTTATATTACGTGATGCACAATCATGCTCGTTCTCAATGATGCTATGGATATTCTCCACACATGCAGGGACGGTATCGTTCACCACAATGTAATCATACTGATTCATAAACTCTGCTTCCTGGGATGCTCTGTTTAATCTTGCATTGATGGTTGCCATATCTTCAGTTCCACGGTTCACCAGGCGGTTCTTTAATTCATCCGCATCCGGTGGTGTTACAAAGATTAAGATGGTGTCCGGAAAACGTTTCTTTACGTCAAGTGCTCCCTGAATCTCTATCTCAAGAATTACATCTTTTCCAGCCTCTAACTGTTCATCTACATAGGCTTTTGGTGTACCATAATAATTTCCCACATAACAGGCATGCTCAATTAACGCATTGTCTGCTATCATCTGTTCAAATTCTTCTCTGGTACGAAAGAAATAATCAACACCATCCACTTCTCCGGGTCTCGGATTTCTCGTGGTAGCTGAAACAGATAATGCATACGTATCCTTGTACTCCGCCATCAGAGCTTTCATCACAGTGCCTTTGCCGGCACCGGAGAAACCGGATACTACGGTTAATATACCTTTTCTTTTCATTTACTATTCCTCACTCAGTTTATTTCCACTAATCTCGTTAAATCTGCCAGTCAGTGTATCCGGCTGTAACGCAGAAAGAACGATATATCCGGCGTTGGTAATAATCACCGCACGGGTACGTCTTCCCTGGGTTGCATCCACCACGCACTCTTCTTCTTTGGCTTTCTGAATCATGCGCTTGGCAGGTGCAGAATCCGGCTGAATCACAGCAACAATCTTATCTGTATTTACTACATTTCCAAATCCAATATTCATAAGTGCTGCCATTTTTCACCATTCCATTCTTACTACAGGGTTTACGGAAATCATTTATTCAATATTCTGAATCTGTTCGCGGACTTTTTCAATATCCGTTTTCAGATTAATACCGGTATCTGAAATTGCAAGATCACTTGCCTTGGAAAGAATCGTATTTGCTTCCCGGTTCATCTCCTGGGCAATGAAGTCAAGCTTCCTTCCAACGGTTCCACCGCCTGTTAAAGCAGCTTTCATCGCTTCAATATGGCTCTTTAAGCGGACAGTTTCTTCATCCACACATATTTTATCAGCAAATATTGTAACCTCCGTTGCAATTCTTGCATCATCCATCTGCTTATCTTCTAAGATTTCTTTTACCTTGGTTTCTAATCGCTCACGGTATTCTTTCATAACGATTGGAGAACGCTCCTCAATAAAATCCACATAACCAATCATTTCATCTAATTTATTCAGAAGGTCAGTTTTTAAATTCTCGCCTTCTTTTTCTCTGGTTTCAACAAATGCCTCACATGCATTACGCAATGTCTTCTCAAGAAGTGCCCAAAGTTCTTCTTCGTCATTATCCTGTTCTTCCATTATAAAAACATCCGGATAACGTGACAATGTGCTGACACGGATATCATTTTCCAGCTGGAAATGCTCTGCCATCTGCTGTAAATATTTTAAATATTCGCCAGCAAGTTCTTCGTTGTATTTCAGTGAGAAGTTGGCTTCGTTAAAATCTTCACAGGTAATGAAGATATCTACTTTTCCACGCTGTATGTATTCTTTGATTAAGTTACGCACAGCACTTTCAAAGAAACTTAATTTTTTAGGAAGCTTAACATTTACATCCAGATAGCGGTGATTTACTGATTTAATCTCTACCGTTATCTTACGGTTGTCTTCCTCTATCTCACACCTGCCGAAGCCGGTCATACTTTTAATCATAGCTGCCTCCTAATGCATAGATATATGTATTATAGTAGAATTTTCTTTATTAGTCAAATTCAAAATGCCGTATTTATTGAAATTTTAGAAAGATTTCTTTATAATAAAATCCTGTAAAAGAATCTATTCTTTCCAAAGGAGGTCATATTATATGGCACTAGACGGAATTACCGTAGCTGCACTTACTGCAGAATTAAATCAGACAATTTTAAATGGACGAATCAGCAAAATAGCCCAGCCTGAGGCGGACGAGCTGCTGCTTACCATAAAGGCACCATCCGGCCAGTACCGGCTTTCTTTAAGTGCCAGTGCTTCCCTGCCTTATATCTATCTTACAGCACAGAATAAAGTCAGTCCCATGACTGCACCGAATTTCTGCATGGTATTACGAAAACATATTGCCAACGGCCGGATTATTGCCATCAGTCAGCCCGGATTAGAACGAATCATCCGGATTACGGTCGAGCATTTGGATGAAATGGGCGACCTGAAAAAGAAAAACCTGATTATAGAATTAATGGGGAAATACAGCAATATTATTTTCTGTGATGAAAACGAACGCATCATTGACAGCATCAAACGGGTTCCATCCCAGATGAGTTCCGTCCGTGAAGTTCTGCCGGGAAGAGAATATTTTATCCCGGAGACCCAGGACAAGCGGAATCCCCTTGACTGTTCCTATGAACAGTTCTGTGAAAAGGCGTCTTCTCTTCCACTGCCACTTGCCAAAGCACTTACTTCTGCTTTTACCGGAATCAGTGGACAGGTTGCAGCAGAAATCTGTTACCGTGCTTCTTTAGATGCAGATATACCGATTAATACCTTAGAAGAAGACGCACTGCTGCACCTTTATCATAATTTCAGCTGGCTGATGGAGGATGTCGGAAACGCCAACTTCAAGCCATGTATTCTTTATAAAGGAGAAGAACCGGCAGAATATGCTGCCATCTTACCAACCCGCTATGAACATACGGAAGGCTATCACATTGAACCGGCAGATTCTATTTCCGCCGTATTAGAACAATTTTATGCCAGCCGCAGCCTCTACACCCGTATGCGTCAGAAATCTGTGGATTTGCGTAAAATTGTATCCACTCACTTAGAGCGAAGCAGTAAAAAACTGGATTTACAGTTAAAACAGTTAAAAGATACGGAAAAACGTGATAAATTTAAAGTATACGGCGAATTATTAAATACCTACGGCTATCAGGTTACCGAAGGAGCCAAATCAGTAGAGGTGCCAAATTACTATACCGGTGAAATGCTTACCATTCCTCTGGATGAAACACTTTCTCCACTGGACAATGCAAAAAAATATTTTGCCCGGTACAATAAATTAAAGCGTACCTTTGAAGCATTAAATACCCAGACCGAAGAAACCAGGACAGAAATAGCACACTTACAGACTATTCAGGCTGCGCTTGCCATTGCAGAATCCGAAGATGACCTTGCCCAGATCCGGGACGAGCTGGAAACCTATGGCTATATCCGCAGGAAAATGAACGGTAAGAAAAAACAGAAATTCAAAAGTAAACCATTCCATTATCGTTCCAGTGATGGCTTTGATATTTATGTTGGAAAAAATAATTTCCAGAATGACGAACTTACTTTTAAGGTTGCCAATGGAAATGACTGGTGGTTCCACGCCAAAGGAATGCCCGGCTCCCATGTTATTGTAAAAACCGAAGGCAGGGAGCTGCCGGATCGGACTTTCGAAGAGGCCGGCAGACTGGCAGGCTACTATTCTTCCGGCCGTGATAACGAAAAAATTGAAATCGATTATTTACAGCGTAAAAATGTAAAGAAACCAAACGGTGCTGTTGCCGGTTATGTCATTTACTATACGAATTATTCCCTGACAATTCACCCGGACATTTCCGGCATCGAAAAAATTTCAGAATAATTTAGTCACACATTTTTACTTCTTCCATATTATGAAGTGTAAGATAAATTTTGGAGGATTTGAAAATGAGTGATTTAGCTGCTACTGGCTGCGGATGTGGATGTAACGAAGGAAATAACTGCTGTTCTTTAATCTGGATTATCCTGTTACTCTCCTGCTGTGGCAACAATGGATTTGGAGGATGTGGCAATGGATGCGGCAACGACAGCTGTATCTGGATTATTTTACTGTTGCTCTTCTGCGGCGGCTGTGGTGACAGCTTCGGATTTAACAACAACGGTTGTGGATGCTAATTCATCTGCAAAGCGGGGCCTCTCAACGAGGTCCCTTTTTCACTTTACAGGAAATTGCTTTCCTGTAAAGTAAAAAATGCTCCGCGAGGATGCGCACTGCGGCGTATAAGGTAGATGTCGCAAGCGACCGCCGCAGGCGCAAGAATGTGTCAAGACACATTCTTTGTTCTGTCATATCTTTGACCGCCTTTTTCCGGTGCGGTCAGTTTCTTCTTTTCCGCTTCTTTTTTTTTCATACACTCTTCATCTATTTCATATACTTCATTTCCGTCAATGATTAATTTTCCCATGCTGGCATCAAATCCTTTCCGGTTTCCATAAAAAAGTTCTACATTTTATTATATGCGTCAAAGTTATATTTTCCGCTGTTCTATCATAATTTAAAAGAAAAAGGATTATTTTATGGATTCTGAGTATAAACCAACCTTCTTTGACTCGCAGTTACAAAACCACCAGTTACAGATTATGAAAACCATGATTCCATATCTTTCCGCCGGTCAGCAGCGTCCCTTTGCGCTTCTCATCAAATATATGGAACTACAAAAAACAGCCCAGCTTTTTTCCAATGACGCCCTTACGATTCAGGAAGTCAACAGTCATTCTCCACAGGAGCGGATGTTTCAGATGCTTACCGATATCAGCGAACAGTGTACACCCGGCGAGAAAGAAAATATTGAAAACTTTTTAAATATGTATCAGATGCTGTCTGCTTATGATACCCTGTTTTCCTGATTTCATCACTTTATCATTTGTTATTTTATGGTTCCCTGTCAACTTGTTAAGAACGGAGGATTTTATGAATTTAGACTTTTTAAAAGGCAATCCTGCCTTAAATGATATTTCGCCGGAAAAGCTGCAGTTTCTTATGGATTTTGCTTCTAATAATGCTGATACAAAGGATGCCAAATCCATGGCTTCCACGGTCATGAATGCTGCCAACAATGCCAAGCAGAACGGCATGACATTTTCGAATACTGAAACAACTTTATTAATTGAATTATTAAAGCAGAATATGTCCGAAGCAGAACGTGTAAAAGCGGATAAAATGCTGCAGATGATGCAGATGTTACAGAAAAGGAAAAAATAGTCTCTTATGACACAAGCGAGGATATGCAAAATGCACATCCTCGTTTGCGAAATATTTATTATGATTTTATCATTGCTTATTTCATTACAATATTAATGATTTTACCCGGTACATAAATCTCTTTGATTACATTACCGGTAAGCTTATCTGCAATTGCAGCTTTTCCTGCAGCAAGTGCATCCTCTTTGGAAGCATCTTTTGCAATGCTGACAACACCCTTTGTCTTGCCGTTAATCTGTACTGCAATTTCAACTTCATCATCTTCCATTGCATCTTTATCATACTCCGGCCATCTTTCTGCAAATACGGAAGTATCATGACCAAGCTCGTTCCACAGTTCTTCTGCAATATGTGGTGCAAACGGAGCAAGAAGAAGCACATAAGTTTCAAGTGTCTTTTTATCTACGCCGCCCTTCTTTGAAAGGTCGATCAGTTTGTTATTGTATTCCATAAATCCTGAAATTACAGTATTTAAGCTGAAGCTTTCCAGTCTCTGGGTGATATCATATACCAGTTTATGACGAATCTTAACCAGTTCTTTGGTCTCAGCAACATCTGCATCCTTCTGGCTCATTACAAGATTCCAGAATCTGGTGATGAAACGGTATACACCATCGATTCCACGATCATCCCACTCAGAATCCAATTCCGGTGGTCCAACAAACAGCTCATATAATCTTAAGGAATCACAGCCGTAGTCACGAACCAGATCATCCGGTGAGACGACATTTCCTTTAGATTTACTCATCTTGATACCATTCTTACCGGTAATCATACCCTGATTAAACAGTTTGGTAAATGGCTCATCAAAGTCAATTACTCCGATATCATATAAGAATTTGGTATAGAAACGGGAATACAGAAGATGCAGTACTGCATGCTCTACTCCACCGATATACATATCAACCGGAAGATATTTATCTGCTTTCTCGCGGCTTACTAATTCATCTTTGTTCTTGTTATCTACATAACGTAAGAAATACCAGGATGAACCTGCCCACTGAGGCATGGTATTGGTCTCACGTTTTGCAGGCTTACCACAGCAAGGACATGTGGTATTTACCCACTCCGTAATATCTGCCAACGGTGATTCTCCGGTACCTGTCGGCTGATAAGATTCAACCTCCGGTAACAGTAATGGAAGCTCTTCTTCCGGAACCGGAACTGCTCCACAATCCGGACAATGTACGATTGGAATTGGCTCGCCCCAGTAACGCTGGCGGGAGAATACCCAGTCTCTTAATTTATAGTTGGTTGTCTTCTTACCAAAGCCCATCTTTTCAATCATTTCCGGAGCTTCTTTTTTAAGAACGGATGATTCCATTCCATTCCAGTCACCAGAATTAATCATAATACCTTTTGCTTCGGTATATGCTTCGGTCATATTTTCAATTTCCTTACCATCTTTGGCAATAACCTGGATGATTGGAATATTGAATTTCTTTGCAAATTCAAAGTCACGGTCATCATGTGCAGGAACACACATAATTGCTCCGGTACCATAATCAGCTAATACATAATCAGAAAGCCAGATTGGAACCTTTGCACCATTCAGCGGATTAATTGCATAAGAACCGGTAAATACACCCGTCTTTTCTTTATCCTGCAAACGATCTACAGAAGATTTCAGGGATGACTGATAGATATAATCCTCTACTGCAGCTCTTGTCTCATCGGTTGCAAGCTCTTTTGCCAAAGCATGCTCCGGTGCAAGTACCATGAAGGTTGCTCCGTGAAGAGTATCCGGTCTTGTGGTATAAACAGTAATCTCTTTATCGCTTCCATCCACCTTAAAGTTGACTTCTGCTCCATTACTCTTACCAATCCAGTCAGTCTGCATTTTCTTAACCTTTTCCGGCCAGTCAAGTTTATCAAGGTCTGCAAGAAGACGGTCAGCATATTTGGTAATCTTAAGCATCCACTGCTTTAAGTTCTTCTTGGTAACATCAGCACCACAACGCTCACATTTACCATTTACAACTTCTTCATTGGCAAGACCAGTCTTACAGGATGGACACCAGTTAATTGGCATCTCTTTCTCATAAGCAAGTCCAGCTTTAAACATTTTTACAAAAATCCACTGTGTCCATTTGTAGAATTCAGGATCGGTGGTATTTACTTCCATATCCCAGTCATAGATTGCAGCAATTTCCTGAATCTGACGCTTGATATTCCTGATATTTTCAGCGGTAGATTTTTCCGGATGAACACCCATCTTAATTGCGTAGTTCTCTGCCGGAAGACCAAATGCATCCCATCCCATCGGGTGAATGACATAATATCCATGCATAAGCTTATAGCGGCTCCATACATCAGATATTACATAGCCTCTCCAGTGACCTACATGGAGTCCATTTCCGGATGGGTATGGAAACATATCCAGACAATAGTATTTCGGCTTCTTGCCATCATTTACGTTAATTGGCTTATCTTCCCAGACTTTACGCCATTTCTGCTCTACCGCTCTGTGATTATACGGTACTGTTGTTTGTGACATCTTCAATTCCTCCTAATTTAAACAGCTTTCGTCCATAAAATAAGGACATGCTGATAGAATGCCTTTTTAGAGACTTATACTCATAAAATTCTATCACATGCCCTCAATTTGTCAAGGAAAAATGGTATTTGTATCAATTGTAAGAATCCGGTCTATCGGACAAATGCTCTTCCCTTTTCCGTCTGTGCCTTCAAAATATTTCGAGCTTGCCGATTCAAACAGCACATAGATATTGCCGTCTGCATAATTAATTTCTTCGGAACATGGTGGCATTTCTACCTTAAGTTCCGGTGTCCGTGGCTTTGTATCCATTACATCTACATTCCGGTAAATCTTTAAATAGGATGAATTGCTTCTTCCATAGGATGTGCTTAAATACACTCTGTCCTGTTCATCAAAAGCAATTCCCTGCACCTTTTCCGGTATCTGGTAGCGCTGCTGTTCCATCAGTTCTCCATCCTGATATTTATAAGAAATCATAATGGATTTGAATAAGGCATTGTGGGTTGCTACCCAGAGAATTCCATCATGCCAGGTAATGCAGGATGGCATATTCGCTACACGGTATTCTTCAAACATTCCGGTGGCATCCACAAAAATCTTCGGTTTGGACTCTGCAATCTTTTTTATATAACTGTAACTAAGCCGCTCCAAAGACCTCGTGTCCGAATGGCAGATCCAGACATTTCTTCCATCGCAGGTAAGTCCTCCAAGATGGCTGTTCTTTTTCATGCCAAGAGTAACCATATATTCTCCGGTCTCTTTGTCAAAGATATAAAGGGCTCCAAGGCTTTCCGAATCATCCGTATTATATGCTGTAATCATATAATAATCTTCGGTAATACAGATACCCTGCGGACACTGGTTGTCCGTGGATGTCATATTCTGTGCATAATCCTGTTCCCTGGTGGATGGCATTCCCGGAATATTTACATCATAGGCAAAGCTGAATCCACAATCCTTTAACATCCGGTCATTTCCGCTCATCTGTGATGCCGTGGAATATGGATACATTTCCACGCTGTAAGAAGAATCAATCTTCTTGGTCCATTTTGCGTATAAAGATACGTCTCCGAAATTATCAATGTTTATCTCTGTAATCTTATTCTGATAACTGCTTTCGGTATACCAGCCAGCGAAATTATATCCCGGTTTTTCCGGTATATCAAGGGTTAGAGGAAGTTCTTCTATAATATAGTTATAAGTCAAATCAGAAGTAGGGATTCCACCATTTAAGTAATAGGTGATATCATAATCTTCCTTTAATACATTGGCATCTTCCGGCTCCATGCTGTAATAAAGAGCGGTAGTGATTGGCAGAGAACGAAGTGCTTTTGCTTCTGAAAACTGCGAATTATCGAAAAACAGCGCAATAATCAAAACAATTGCAAAAAAAGTTCTTTTCTTTCCCATGTCACCACCACCTCTCTTTCGTCATCCGTTTGTCTTAACAGATATTTTTTCTCATTACACTTATCTCACTACACTATTTATCTTCTTCTGAAGCAAGCTTGGATGCCCGTTCTTCCATCTGTACCCTTGCGACTTCCTCCGGTGCCTGTTCGTATCTGGCAAACTGGTAGGAGAAATCTCCGCTTCCCTGTGTCATGGAACGAAGTCTTGTGCCATAACCATATAATTCAATATAAGGAATATCCGCTAAAATCTCGGTGGTTCCTTTGTTATCCGGTGTCATGCCAAGAACTCTTGCCCGCTTCTTATTTAAATCTCCCATTACATCTCCGGTATAAACGTCTGGTAATGTAATCTTAAGGCTGGCAATCGGTTCTAAAAGCACCGGCTTTGCTTCTAAGATTCCTTTCTTTAAAGCTTCTCTTGCAGCAACCTTAAATGCCATTTCCGAAGAATCTACTGCATGATAGGAACCGTCATAAAGCACTGCCTTGATACCAAGTACCGGATATGCCGCCAAAGGTCCTTTCTGCACGCCCTCCTGAAGCCCTTTTTCTACTGCAGGGAAGAAATTCTTCGGAACCGCTCCGCCAACCACTTCCTGCGAGAACTCATAGGCTTCCTCAAGATTTCCCGATGGTGAAAAACGCATCTTTACATGTCCATACTGGCCATGTCCACCAGACTGTTTCTTATATTTATATTCCACATCTGAGGTTCCTCGGATGGTTTCACGGAATGCAACCTTCGGACGGCTCAGTTCAATCTCTACTTTATACTTATTCTTTAAGGTTTCTACCAGAACCTCCAACTGCTGTTCCCCTATACCATAAATCAGTGTCTGGTGATTAGCACTGTCATTTACCGTCTTAATGGTTAAGTCTTCCTGCATGATTTTCTGCAGTGCCTGGGAAATTTTATCTTCATCACCTTTATTCTTTGCTTTATACCTCATGCCGGTATATGGTTCTGAAATACTTGTCCGGATAAAGAGTATCGGATTGGCTCTTGTAGACAGGGAATCGGTTGTCATAGCTCCGGAAAGCTTTGCTAATGCTCCGATATCTCCGGCATGAAGCTCCGGTACTTCCTGTGGTTTGCTGCCGCACATTACATAGAGCTTTCCAATCCTGCCTTCTGTATCCCGATGATGATTAAAAAGTAAATCATCGGTTTTTAACACACCGGAATTTACTTTTATCAGAGAATATTTTCCAATAAACGGATCTACAATTGTTTTAAAAATATATGCTGATTTTGGCTTTGAGAAATCATAATCTGCGGAATATACTTCATTGCTCTTGGCATTAATTCCGGTACAGGAACGTTTATCCGGGCTTGGGAAGTATTTTATAATGTCATCTAACAAGGTATACATACCCTGTGCAAGAATGCTGGAACCCATGGAAACCGGAACCATGCTGGCATCCGCCACATTAACGCGAAGTGCCTGACGTATTTCGTTTTCTGAGAATTCATCACCATTAAAATACCGCTCCATGAATTCTTCACTGGTTTCTGCTACCGCTTCCATCAGGGCATCGGTACAGATTCCAAGGTTATTCTGGCTGTATTCCGGAATCTCACATTCTACTACTTCACCCTTATCATTCCATCTCTGGGCACTCTTACGAACCACATTGATATAGCCTACAAATTTCTCGTTTTCACGAATTGGCAGATGGAATGGTGCAATCCGCTTGCCATATAACTGCTGTAAATCTTCTACTACCTGCCGGAAGCTTGCATTATCAATATCCATCTCCGTAACAAATATCATTCTCGGAAGATTGTATTTCTCGCAGATGTCCCAGGCTTTCTTCGTACCGACTTCAATTCCATTCTTGCCGGATACCACGATAATTGCTGCATCTGCGGCACTGACTGCTTCTTCCACTTCACCGACAAAGTCAAAATATCCCGGAGTATCTAAGAAATTAATCTTGGTATTATCCCAGATAACCGGAACAACCGAAGTATGGATGGAAAACTGTCTTTTGATTTCTTCTTTATCAAAATCACTGATAGTATTTCCATCAGAAATCTTTCCCATACGGGTTGTCATGCCGGATAAATATGCCATTGCTTCCACCAGACTGGTCTTTCCCGCTCCACCATGTCCTAAAAGCACGACGTTTCTGATTCTGTCCGTTGTAAATACTTCCATATGTCATTCCTCCTGTACTATAGATTTATGTATATATTTTACTAAATCAAGTTATTTTCTTCAACCATATTATGTATTGTACACAACATTTATGAATGAATTGTAAATGTGCAGTAAACATTTTGCACTATTTTTGATCATTTTATTGTGAAATTTTATATTTTCGCACGTTAAACTTTAACGCTTTAAAGTATTGACATTGTATTCTGATTCCGTTATAGTATACATGCACCACCGGAGAGATACGGTTGCATTCCGTTTCTTCTCATATTATAATAGTTCGGTCAGGTGACATTTTTTAAGTGAGGATTATAAATTATGATTATTGTTATGAAACCATCCGCTCTTCCACAGGATGTAGATAAAATTGTAGATGCAGTGGAAAAAGAAGGCTTAAAAACACATCTTTCCCATGGGGAAGAAGTTACCATTATCGGAGTTGTCGGTGATAAAACCAAATTAGATATTCAGCGCATTGAAGCCAGCCCTGAAGTAGAAAAGGTAGTTCCGATTACCGAAAGCTACAAGCTAGCCAATAAAAAGTTCCACCCACAGCCAACCAGTTTCAAGGTTAAGGATACCGTAATCGGTCCTGATACCATGACAATTATGGCAGGTCCCTGTGCCGTTGAAACAGAAGAACAGCTTCTTTGCATTGCCCGTGCAGTCAAGAAGGCAGGAGCAACCATTCTTCGTGGTGGTGCTTACAAACCTCGTACTTCCCCATACTCTTTCCAGGGTCTTGAGGAAGAAGGTTTAAAATATATGAAGACCGCTTCTGATGAAACAGGTCTTGCAACCATTTGTGAAGTAACCAGTGCACATGCCGTAGAATCTGCTGTAAAATATGTCAGCATGCTTCAGGTCGGTGCCAGAAATATGCAGAACTTCGAATTATTAAAAGAAGTTGGCCGTGCCGGTCTTCCTGTCTTATTAAAGAGAGGTCTGTCTGCTACGATTGATGAATGGTTGAATGCAGCAGAATATATTATCTCTTCCGGAAGTCCAAACGTTGCATTATGTGAACGTGGTATCCGTACTTTCGAGACTTCCACCAGAAATACCTTAGACTTAAGTGCAGTATGTGTCTTAAAGGAACGTACCCATCTTCCGGTCATCGTTGACCCAAGCCATGCAACCGGTGTCCGCTCTTTCGTTGAGCCGCTTGCTAAAGCCGGTATTGCCTGCGGTGCCGATGGTCTGATGATTGAAGTACATAATGACCCTGCACATGCACTTTCCGATGGTCCGCAGTCTCTGAACTTCGAACAGTTCGATTCTGTTATGGAACATATCAAACCATATATTTCCTTAAGCGGAAGGAGCTTAATGTAACATGGACTTTAAGAAAATCGGTTTTATTGGTCTTGGTCTTATCGGCGGTTCGCTGGCTAAGACCATAAAACGCATTTACCCGGAAACAGAACTGATTGCCACATCCGGTCATCTTTCTACCATAACTGCAGCTTTTGAGGACCATACTATTTCCAATGATACGCTGCTTGCAATGAAAGATTTCTCCGACTGTGATATTATCTTTCTCTGCTGTCCGGTACAGAAAAATATTGAATACATAAAAGAATTAAAGCCCTTTTTGAAAAAGGGCTGTATTCTTTCTGATGTAGGAAGTGTCAAAGGGGATATTCATGAAAGTATTACAGCCCTTGAGTTAGAATCCTTTTTTATTGGCGGACATCCTATGGCAGGTTCTGAAAAGACCGGCTATCAGGCTGCAACCGCCTATTTATTGGAAAATGCTTATTATATTTTAACCCCGACTGCCAAAACTGATACCACAGTACTTCATGCGTTCCGGGATTATATTGCATCCTTAGGCTCAGTTCCTATGATTATGGATGCGAAAACCCATGACCATGCAACCGCTTCTATCAGTCATCTGCCGCATATTATTGCAGCAAGTCTTGTGAATCTGATTCGTGAAACCGATGATGAAAATGAGACGATGAAGACGATTGCAGCAGGCGGATTTAAAGATATTACAAGAATTGCATCCTCTTCTCCTGTAATGTGGCAACATATCTGTGCCTCTAACCGGGAGCAGATTTTAACACTCATTGACCGCTATACGGAAGAATTAAATACCATGCGTAGTCTGATTGCTGAAAGAAAAGAAAAGGAAATCTATGATTTCTTCTCTCATGCCAAGGATTACCGGGATTCTATCACCATTACTTCTTCCGGTCCATTGCGTAAAGTCTTTGAATGTTATTGTGATCTGATTGATGAAGCCGGTGGAATTGCAACCATTGCTACGATTCTTGCCAGCAACAATATCAGTATTAAAAATATTGGAATTATCCATAACCGTGAATTTGAAAACGGTGTACTTCGTATTGAATTATATGAAGAAGAAGCACTTAACTGTGCCATTGCACTGCTTCGCAAATATCATTATACAGTTTATGAACGATAATATTTAGATAAAATATTGACAATATTTCAGAATACATCCAGAAAGGATTTTATTATGCAGATCAAAAAAGCCCATGCCTTACATGGAGAAATAAATATTCCGGGAGACAAATCCATTTCCCATCGTGCAATTATGTTTGGTTCGCTTTCCAACGGCACAACCGAAATCACCAATTTCTTAGAGGGTGCCGACTGTCTTTCTACGATTTCCTGCTTTCAGGAAATGGGCATTGAAATTGAACGGGAAAAAAGTCGTGTACTTGTCCATGGAAAAGGATTACACGGGCTAAAGGAGCCACAGCATATCTTAGACGCGGGGAACAGTGGAACTACTACCCGGCTGATTTCTGGTATCTTAGCCGGTAATCCATTTGTCAGCCAGTTAGATGGGGATAATTCCCTTCGCACCCGTCCCATGAAGCGTATCATGGAACCGCTTCGTCTCATGCAGGCAGATATCGAAAGTTTAAAGGATAACAACTGTGTTCCTTTAAAAATAACCGGACATGAATTACATGCCATTGATTATACTTCCAAGGTTGCATCTGCCCAGGTAAAATCCTGTATACTTTTAGCCGGCTTATATGCGGACGGAATTACCAGCGTAACGGAACCGGTACTCTCCCGCAACCACACAGAACTAATGCTTCGCTCTTTCGGCGCTAAAGTCACCTCTGAAGGAACAACTGCAACCATTGCACCGGATCCTGTTTTAAACGGACAGAAAGTGGAAGTTCCTGGAGATATTTCTTCGGCAGCCTATTTTATTGCGGCAGCGTTACTTACTCCTGGTTCCGAAGTCTTAATCCGCAATGTTGGAGTCAATCCCACAAGAGACGGCATCTTAAAAGCTGCCAAAGCAATGGGCGGCTCCATCGAACGGCTGAATCCAAGAACCGCATCCGGTGAGCCGGTCTGCGACCTTCTGGTAAAAGGCAGTTCACTTCATGGTACCATGGTGGAAGGGGAACTCATCCCGACTTTAATCGATGAAATCCCTGTGATTGCTGTTATGGCAGCCTTTGCAGAAGGAATCACCATTATCCGGGATGCTGCAGAACTTAAGGTAAAGGAAACCGACCGTATTCTTACGGTAACAGAAAACTTAAAGTTATTAGGCTGTGATGTTACCCCAACGGATGATGGCATGATTATTCACGGCGGAAAGACCTTACACTCCGCAGCCATTGATGCAGGACTTGACCACCGGATTGCTATGAGCTTTGCCATTGCTGCGTTAAATATTGATGGCGGTATCGAATTAGAGCATTCCGAAATTGCAGAGGTTTCTTACCCTGATTTCTACAAAGATTTAGAAAAATTATCTATGTAAATCATATGTCAGATTATAAATCCACTTAAAAAAGCACCAAATCTGCTACAGGCAGTTTTGAAAACATCAAACCGCTTTCAGCCCTTTATTTTCAAGGGTTAAAAGCGGTTTTCATCAACACATTTTATTCTGTAACTCAGTTTTTCTTTTAGACATCATTGAAAATCTGATAAATATCAATTTTTAATGCATCGGTATCTGACATTCCAACAAATACACAGCCATATTTATAGGTTCCGTCCCCCTTCGGGTCACATCTGACAATCTCAAGTACCGCATCAATGACCTCTTTCGTCCAGATCTGAATCTTGGTATCATAGTAGGTTCCAACTTTCAAATTCTGGTCAGAAACAAATCCGATTCCGGAACGTGAAATATCAGTAACTACCACATGAATAAATTTTAAAGTAGTAATATCATCCTGATCCAGACGTTCCAGCTGAACAGATACATCTAAATCCAATCGTTTATGTTTTCTTCTCTCGTCCATAGTCCTCTCCTTCTATCAAGATTAAAGCTAATAAAATTATTTTATCCTATATTTCGAATTCTGACAATAAGAAATTATTTTATCAGCATAGCATCCCCAAAACTAAAGAAACGGTATTTTTCTTCTACTGCTTTCTTATAGGCAGCCAGAATATGTTCCCTGCCTGCAAGAGCAGACACCAACATCACAAGGGTAGACTGTGGCAGGTGGAAATTCGTAATCTGAGCATCTATAACCTTAAACTTATAGCCCGGATAAATAAAGATATCCGTCCATCCGCTCTTTTCCCGTAAAGTGCCATCTTCTTCTGCTGCAGACTCTAAAGTTCTTGTACTGGTGGTTCCCACGGCAACTACCCGGTGGCCATTTGCTTTGGCACGATTGATTTTATCGGCTTCCGACTGTTCGATCCGGTAGAATTCCGAATGCATATGGTGCTCTTCGATGGTATCTACTTTTACCGGACGGAAAGTGCCAAGTCCCACATGAAGGGTAACTTCTGCTATATCTATGCCCATATCACGAATCTGCTGTAATAATTCCGGTGTAAAATGAAGTCCCGCTGTTGGGGCAGCGGCAGAACCATCATATTTGGCATATACTGTCTGATAACGGTTCTTATCCTTTAACTGATGGGTAATATAAGGCGGCAATGGCATCTGACCAAGCTGGTCTAAAATCTCTTCAAAGATTCCATCATAGTGAAACTGAATCAGCCGGTTACCATCTTCTACGACCTCTAAGACTTCTCCGGTCAAAAGTCCCTCTCCAAAAGAAATCTTAACACCAGGCTTACATTTCTTTCCCGGTTTTACCAGTGTTTCCCAGATATCATTTTCTTTTCTCTTTAAAAGAAGAATCTCTATTTTGGCTTCCGTTCCCTCTTTGACTCCAAACAGTCTTGCCGGAATTACCTTGGTATTATTTAACACAAGACAGTCTCCCGGCTGCAGATAATCTACTACATCACGGAATATTTTATGTTCAATGTCTCCTGTTTTCTTATCTAAGACCATGAGTCTGGAACTGGAACGATCCTCCAGAGGATCCTGCGCAATCAGTTCCTCCGGTAAATCGTAATCAAAATCTTTTACATCCATGTTTCTTTCCTCTATTTCTAAGCTCTCAGTTCAATCTTCATTGCTTCTAATGCTTTTACAATGCGGTTCATTGCTCCGCTTAAATCTGCTTCCTCTAAGTTCTTATCCTTTGCACGGAAGGTCAGTGAATAAGCAATAGATTTATAACCCGGTTTAATCTGGGCTCCTTCATAAATATCGAACAGTGTGTAGTTCTCTAAGTAAGCGCCGCCCTTGCTGTCGAATACTTTTTCGATATCTCCTGCAAGAATCTCTTTTGGAACAACCATACTGATATCACGGGTTGCTGCCGGGAATTTGGCAATACCTTCATATTTACGGTCAAAGGTTGTTTCATCCATAATAGATGGCATATCAATCACTGCAACGTATACCCTGTCTTTGATATTGTAATTAGCAGCTACAATCGGATGAACCTCTCCTAAGTAACCAATTACTTTACCATCATATACAATGTTTGCCTGACGGCCCGGATGCAGATAAGGTCTTCCGGACTTCGGATCATATTCAGCTTTCTTCGTCATTCCAACTTTATAGAAGAATTCTTCTACCACGCCCTTCATGGTAAAGAAATCACCTTCACCATACATACCAAGGGTAAACTGCATTCTCTCGTCCGGAAGTTCCGTTACCGGTACACTCTTTGGCAGATAAATGTTTCCTAATTCATAGAGACGTACATCTTTATTTCTTCTGTTGTAGTTGGTTGATAAAGATGTCAGCATTCCATTTAAGGATGTGGTACGCATAATACTGAAATCTTCTCCCAAAGGATTGGAAATTGTTACGGTCTGGCGTAATGGTGAATCTTCCGGAAGTAATAATTTATCAAATACCTTCGGGCTTTCGAAGGAATAATTCATGCCCTGTGAAAAACCGCAGAACTCTGCAATTTCTCTTGCAATTGCTTCGATTCTTAATTTATAGGATAACATTCCGGTAGTAGCTTCTCCGCTTGGCAGGGTTGTTGGAATGTTTGCATAACCAAAGAATCTTGCTACCTCTTCTGCAAGGTCTGCATCACACTCTAAGTCCTGTCTCCAGGATGGAACTAATACTTCATTGGTTTCTTTATCATAACCTAATTCCAGACGTTTAAAATAGGAAAGCATTTCTTCCGGCTTAATATTGGTTCCTAATAATTTATTGTATTTCTCCGGTTCAAAAGGAATCCGTCTGCCTTCTTTCTTATTCTCGTAAATATCAATGGCTCCGCCAACTACTTCACCAGCGCCTAATTCTTCGATTAACTGGCAGGCTCTGTTCATAGCTTCCATAGCAAGGTTCGGATCCAGACCTTTTTCAAATTTGGAAGACGCATCGGTACGAAGCCCGATTTTCTTACCGGAAAGGCGGATATTGGTTCCATCGAAGCATGCAGCTTCAAAAAGCATGGTTTTTACATTGTCTGTAATCATGGAATTCTCGCCACCCATAATACCTGCAATACCGATTGCTTTCCTGCCATCACAAATCATCAGAACGTTTTCATCCAAAGTACGCTCCTGACCATCTAAAGTTGTAAATAATTCGCCTTTTCCGGCACGTCTTACAACAATCTCTTTTCCCTCGATGGTATCCCAGTCATATGCATGCATCGGCTGTCCGTATTCTTCCATAACATAGTTGGTAATGTCCACAATGTTATTGATTGGACGGATTCCCTGGGCTGCAAGTCTGCGCTGCATCCACTTTGGTGATGGAGCAATCTTAATATTCTTTACCACACGGGCGGTATAACGAGGACATAATTCTTTGTCTACTACATTTACTTTAATATAGTCATTAACATCCTCATCATTTCCGGTCTCAGTTACAACCGGCGGTACAAATTCTTTCTTAAAGGTTGCTGCTGCTTCTCTGGCAATTCCAAGGATTGAGAAACAGTCTACACGGTTGTTTGTAATCTCATATTCCACAATAGTATCGTCAAGGCCTAATGCTTTAATTGCATCATCACCCGGTTTCACCTCATCCTCTGCGAAGATGTAGATACCATATTCCGGAGCTTCCGGATACATATCACGGGTAGAACCAAGTTCTTCAATGGAGCACATCATTCCATTAGACTCAATTCCTCTTAATTTACCTTTTTTAATTTTGATGCCGCCTTCTGTCATCTTTCCATCATGTCCACCGGCAACACGTCCGCCATCTAATACAACCGGAACTTTATCTCCTTCTTTTACATTCGGAGCACCGGTTACAATCTGGATGTCCTCACCTGTTCCCACATCTACCTGACAGATGATTAACTTATCAGCATCCGGATGCGGCTCGATTTTCTTAATCTGTCCAACGACGATTTTCTCTAAATCGGCATCCATTTTCTTGTAAAATTCTACTTTTGAACCGGACAGAATCATTGCATCGGTATATTCCTGTGCATTAACATTAAGTCCCGGAACCAAAGCTTCTATCCATTTTAATGATGTATTCATATTGTTTCTCCTTCTATCAACTCTCTACTGTGTTCTTTTCTTTCCGACTACAGGAAACATGTCCCTTCAACTTCCCTGTTCATTAAAACTGTCTTAAGAAACGGTCATCATTCTCATATAAGAGACGCATATCATCAATTTCATATTTCAATAAAGCAATACGCTCAAGACCAACTCCGAATGCAAATCCTGAATATTCTTCCGGATCAATACCGCTCATACGAAGCACCTTCGGATGAACCATTCCACAGCCTAAGATTTCAATCCATCCTTCTCCCTTACAGAAACGGCATCCTTTACCGCCACATTTAAAGCAGGTGACATCCATCTCTGCACTTGGCTCTGTAAACGGGAAGTGATGCGGACGGAATTTTACTTTGGTTTCCGGTCCGAACAGACGGGCTGCAAACTCCTGCAGCGTTCCCTTTAAATCTGCAAATGTAATATTCTTATCGATTACCATTCCCTCAATCTGGTGGAAAGATGGTGAATGGGTTGCATCTACTTCATCTGCACGGAATACTCTTCCCGGTGCAATCATACGGATTGGAAGCTTGCCTTTTTCCATGACACGGACCTGTACCGGTGAAGTCTGGGTACGAAGCACGATTTTATCATTAATATAGAACGTATCCTGCTCGTCTTTTGCAGGATGATTTGCCGGAATATTTAACGCTTCAAAGTTATAATAATCATATTCTACTTCCGGTCCTTCCACTACTTCATAGCCCATACCGGTAAAGATACGCTCTACTTCTTCCAATGCAATGGTATTCGGATGACGATGGCCGACACGGTTCTTTTTAGCCGGAAGTGTAACATCAATTACTTCATGTTTTAATTTCAGTTCCATCTGGGCAGCTTCTAATTTCTGTTTTGTCTCATCTAATTTCTTTTCAATAGCTTCCCTGGTCTCGTTTACCAGCTGTCCTACCAGAGGTCTGTCCTCCGGTGCAACATCCTTCATTCCTTTTAATACTGCGGTGAGTTCACCTTTCTTTCCGAGAAATGCAACTCTGACATCATTCAGTTTGCCAAGTTCGCCGGATGATTCAATCTGATGAATTGCCTCTTCCCTGATTTTCTGCAGCTTTTCTTTCATAATAATATCTCCTTCTATCATTTTATTTCATTCATAAATAAACTACGAGAAACACGCTTTGCGAATTTTTCACGTAAAAAAACGCGAAGCATTTTCTTCCCATAGGGACGAAATTACTCCGCGGTACCACCCTGATTTCTAAATCATTAGACACTTATAAATACTTAACGCGTATCACGTCACAGACTACTGACATTCACCTGTGCAGCTTCCGTGCGAAATTCAATTACTGCCTTACCTTAAGGAAACTTTCAGCCGATGATTTCCTCTCTCTTTAAAAAGTACAATAACCTACTGAACACTTTCATTGCCTTTTACTTTTTCACTAAATGTTATAATACCACAGGGTTTCTAAAACTTCAAGTTATTTTTTATCCCGTTTCCGCTCCTTCTTCTGCTGTATGAATCCTGCAATATATTCGTCGAATACCACATTGAATTCCGCACATAACATCAGGATATACATGCAAAAATACATCCACAACATAATTAATACCAATGTAGTCAGGCTTCCATACATGGAAAATCCATTAAAATAATTCACATAGATAGATAATCCGGCAGAAAACACACACCAGGCAATGGCACAAAGTACTGCACCCGGAAGCTGGGAACGAAAGGTTGCCTTACGGTTTGGTATCAATGTAAAAATCACTACAAAGAGAATGACTAACACCAGTATCATAATAAGGCTTCCACGTTCAAATATGAGGCTTACAATATGTGTCATTATCGGAATATGCTTCACCAGAAGATGTTCTAATGATTTGCCAAAAACCAGTAATACCAGCGAGATTACAATAGCAATGACAAATACAATGGTATAAATAATCGCCCAGAAACGGAGAACAAACCAGTTTCTGGTCTCCACAATATCATTTACCACATTCAACCCATTTGCCATATACTGCACACCCTTGGCTGCCGACCACACTGCTGCGATGGCTGCAATTGATACGATTCCAAAGGATTTGGTATAGACTTCATTGATAATATTTACCAGGAACGGTGCAATATATTCAGGCATTGTTTCATTTACAATCTGTAAAATCATCCCTTCCGTTACCGGCGTGTACTGCAAAAGGGAACTGAATACCATAAGAAACGGGATGCTGGATAAGAGGATAAAAAATGCCGCCTGTGCTGCAAATGCATTGATATTATCCCGTTTACATTTATCTAAAAATGATTTTACATTTCCAATCAGTTTCCAGAGCAAACTTATGCACCCCCTTCTTCCTTCGTCACATTTTGTGGCTGATATAACTCAGTCAGTTCTGTATCCTGATAAAAATAATTTAATATCCTTTTATAATCAAAGCCCTGCCCGCAAAGCTTTTGTGCCCCATTCTGGCTCATGCCAATGCCATGACCGTAACCACCGCCAAGGACTGCATAAGTTCCATCCCCTTTTGCCTGTATACTGATATAAGCACTGGGCAGAATACTCATTTCCACACTGCTTCCATCCAAAAGGTTAATATTCGTAATACCACAGCCCAAAATTGCACGCATATTATATTCGGACTGTACGCTGACTGCACCATTCTGGAAATCAAGTTCCAGTTCTAAAATAACACCACTCTGATTGCGTTTTACCACCTTTATTGCCTGCAATGAGCCAAAGTTGCTGCAACTGTCTGTTTTTTCCGTCTTAGATGCATCTTTATAATAACTAATAGCCTCCGGCTGGTGCTCTTTTCTATCGGCTATCGTATGAAGCAATGTCTCATCTTTTCCCTGGAAATCAAGCACAGTATTCCAACGGAAATATTTCAAATCCGATTCATAGCAGGCACTGTCTACGTTACTGATATAATCCAAGAAGCTTTTTTCATCCGATAAATCAATGGGATTTTCTTCACTGCGCACCCAGACGCCCTGCAAATAACCATAAGCATCTTTATCAAGATTCCAGGCTTCGTAATCTCCGGTATGGCCATAGGATGTGGAATAATAATAAGTCTCTATAATATCCCCTTTATAAGAAAGTACCTGACCTTTCGTCTCATCTACCGCAGCTACCGTTTCCGGCGTCTGATTCTGCTTATTATACACCTGAAAATTCACACTGTCATCTACATGTGCTCCATAAGCTTCATATTTATTGTGCATCATCTGGATATAAGCATAGCTTCTGGCACAGACAGCCTGTGCTTTTAAGGCTTCCATTCCATAAGAAGATGGAACCTCACTTGGGATAACGCCCTTTACATAGGATTCTAAATCCACTACATTTACCACGGTATATCCTTCCGGATACATACGAAGCTCCATGCTGCCTGCATAAGCCGGAGATATGCGATTGCCCTGATTGTCAGTAAAATAGAATGGCGATGTGCCATCCTCTGCGACTAATGAAACAGACGATGTTGTCAGTATATTGGCATAACTGGATGCTGTAATCACGTTTCCTGCTTCTAATACAGTTTCCGTTTCTCCATAATAAAGATGCACCGGCACATCCGATACCAATGATACATCAGAACGGAACATATTATCATTGTCTAATAACAAAACACGGATGTTTTCTATTTTAGCAGGCTCTGTCAAAAGAATGGCGCAGATCTGTTTTTCTGCCACTACAAATGTAATTTCCATGTTTTCCAGCATCAGTGCATCCATGGAGACTTCCCGGATTCCATCATAAGTTGCATATATTTTCATGGCTTCATCTATCGCAACTTGTCCATATCCCTTAATCTCCATTGCGGTATCTGTTTTTGATATCAGCTTTCCGGTAATGGTATCTTCCTTCCGGCTGATTTTATGTATCTCTTTTTCACTGAAAGAAATATCTGCTACGACATTTGATAATTCTTCATCGGTATCAACCGGCACCTGGTATTCTGTTCCCTGATAAAGAAATGTAAGATTTCCTTCTATATTTGAAATGAGATAGGCATTTTTCAATGCCACATCTTCTTTATCCTTTGCGGCGACCCCGATTACTTTATCCTCCAACAGATAAACACCATAACTGTGAAGCTTCTGATACCACTTTGGATTGGATGTAATGGCATAAGTACCATCCTGTGTGGTAAGCTGCTTTTTTTCTTTTTTCAATACAAGAATGTCCTTTTTTAAGACAGACGTATCGGTATCAAGATAACTTAAAATTTCATCATATATAGCAAACCAGGCTGCCCGGTCAATGTTTTTTTTCGAATCATCCAAAGGAATATATTCTTTTAAATGAAGCAATTCCAGAATGCCACTTACATCATCATAGGTAAGTGTTCCCTGTTGCGGCAGTTTCTCAGCCCATTCGTCCTTGGAATAATAAGTAAACTGCAGCAGGGAGGGAATCTCATTCCGATAAACACATTGTTCGGAATATCCATTTTTCTCCCCTTTTGTATCCGTTATCAGAACCACCAGTATAAGAACCAGAAATGCTCCACAAAACAGCAACAGATAATTACTTTTTTTACTTTTCACTTTTCGCATAATAACTCCTTTATTGCCTGTTGCAGAAAAGAAGCTGCTTTTCAGCAGCTTCTTTTTTCTCTTTTGTATTTTCGGTTCTTTTGTAAACATGCTTCTTTGGTATACTATATGTTTATCTTCCGTACCTTATGATTCTTTTGTACACAAAGATTCTTTCGTCTATTCATACCTTATCTTTAGCAAATATACCCAAAATGCCGTTTCCTGTATTTTGACTCCTAGCAAAGCTAGGTGGGTAACCTCAACCAATACTCTGCCTTCCACTGCAAACGGAGGCCTGACATCCTATTGGAAATATTGGAATCCCGTTTAAAGTAAATGTAGGTTCAAAATAACAGGCGTGTCGAACATCCCAGGCATAAAACTATCTGCTTTTTGTAATTGTTATTATACTCTAATATGTGTCGTTTTTCAATGTAAAATTCCTGTCAAATTGTGGAACAATTTATGATTGCAGATCTTTTGGCGAAAAAGATGCCGGAAATAGTTCTTCTAATTTCATGACTTTAATGCCTCCAGCCCCATCTTCCATAATTACCTCAAACGTGCTTCCATCTACAAACTCTGTCAGTACCTGCCGGCAGACACCACAAGGTGTAAGAGGTTCTTCCCTGTCTCCCACTACAGCAATTGCCAGAAAATCTTTTTTCCCTTCCGATACCGCCTTAAAGACTGCTGTCCGCTCCGCACAGTTCGTGGGCGTAAAGGCTGCATTTTCGATATTACATCCGGTATAGATACTGCCATCCTTACAATAAAGGGCTGCACCTACATGAAAATTGGAATACGGTGCATAGGAATATTTTTTGGCTTCTTTTGCCGCTTCTAATAATTGTCTTTTGTCCGTCTCCATGACACTCACCTTTTCTAAATTATTTCTGTTTTACAATTTTTTTCATTATCTTATCATTCTTCATTGCTCTTAATATCTGCTATCCCAGAATATCAACGGCAGAACTTGTGCCAAGCCGTGAACAGCCTGCCTTAATATAATTTTCCATATCTTCTTTGGTACGGATTCCTCCGGCCGCCTTAATCTTAACCTCTGCTCCAATGTGTTCTTTCATTAATAATACGTCTTCCATGGTAGCACCTGCCGTTCCAAATCCGGTGGATGTCTTGATAAAATCTGCTCCGGCATTGGTTACCGCATGGCACATGGCAATCTTTTCTTCTTTTGTAAGATAACAGGTTTCGATAATAACCTTTAAGATTTTATCTCCTGTTGCCTCTTTTAAAAGACGGATTTCCTCTTCTACTTTATGATATGCCCCATTCTTTACATCGCAGATATTAATTACCATATCAATTTCTTCTGCGCCGTCTTCCAATGCTTTCTTTGTCTCTGCCAGCTTTCCTTCAGTGTTCGCATATCCTAACGGAAATCCTACTACGGTACAGATTTTGATTTTATCGCCGTAAGTTTCTTTTACCCGGCTGATGTAACAGCTTGGGATACAGACTGATGCGGTATGGTATTTTATTGCTTCTTCACATAATTTTTCTATGTCCTTCCATGTGGTAAAGGCTTTTAACGCAGTATGATCCACATAACGATATAATTCTTCTTTTTCCATTTTGTGCCTCCGGTATTTTTTTTAATTGTAATATATATTCTGTAATTTATCCAGCAAAAAACGTTTTATCAGAGAACATTTTTACATTAGTACCATCTTCCTATAATTCTAAATTTTTTAGAAAACAATTTTAAACTTTCTTTAAAATTTACGCTTTTTTCTTGTTTTCTACAACTGAAATATGATAACATATTAAAATAATTAAAAGAGGAGGAACAATATGACAGGACGTTTTTATGAAATCACACCGGAAATAATGGAACTTGCGAATAAATGCTCCGCATCATCCATCATTCCTTCTGAATTATATACGAAATATAATGTTAACCGTGGTCTTCGTGATTTAAACGGAAAGGGTGTTCTGGTAGGACTTACACACATTTCTGATGTATGCTCTACCAAGCTGGTAAATGGAGAATACATTCCAGCTGAGGGCGAACTTTATTACCGTGGCTATAACGTAAAAGATTTAGTAAAAGGAATTGCACCGGACAGCCATTTTGGATTTGAAGAATGTGCTTATCTTCTGATGTTTGGTGAGCTTCCAACCAAAGAACAGTTGAAAAACTTCTGTGGACTGCTTTCCGAATACCGTACACTTCCAACCAGTTTTGTACGTGATATTATTATGAAAGCTCCAAGCAAAGATATGATGAATACACTGGCACGAAGTGTGCTTACACTTTATTCCTATGATGACCGTGCCGATGATATTTCACTTCCTAATGTATTGAGACAGTGTTTGCAGCTTATCAGCTTATTCCCACTGCTTTCTGTATATGGTTATCAGGCTTACCGCCATTATCATGATGGTGCCAGCCTTTATATTCATACCCCACAGCCGGAATTATCTACTGCAGAAACAATTCTTCATATTCTGCGGCCAGACAGTAAATATACCCCATTAGAGGCAAAGCTTTTAGATATTGCATTAATCTTACATATGGAGCATGGTGGCGGAAATAACTCTACTTTTACTACCCATCTGGTATCTTCTTCCGGAACCGATACTTATTCTGTTATTGCAGCATCCCTTGGTTCCCTGAAGGGGCCGAAACATGGTGGTGCCAATATCAAAGTGGTTCAGATGTTTGAAGATATGAAACGCACTGTAAAAGACTGGACAGACGAAGACGAAGTAGGTAAATATCTTACTGCACTTCTTCATAAAAAAGCTTTTGACCATGCCGGTCTTATCTATGGAATGGGTCATGCAGTATATTCTCTTTCCGACCCAAGAGCAGTCATCTTCCGCGGTTTTGTGGAAAAGCTTTCCCAGGAAAAGGGATATGAAAAAGAATTTGCACTCTATTCCTTAGTAGAGCGCCTTGCACCGGAAATCATCGCCAAAGAACGTAAAATCTATAAAGGTGTAAGTCCAAACGTAGACTTCTTCAGCGGATTTGTTTATCATATGCTTGACCTTCCCTTAGAACTCTATACACCAATTTTTGCAATTGCAAGAATTGCCGGCTGGAGTGCCCACCGCTTAGAGGAGCTTTCCCAGAATGGAAAAATTATGCGTCCTGCATATCGTAACATCGGTGAACGCAAAGAATATGTTCCGATTGACAAACGTTAAACCGCAAGATTCTGTCACCTGCAGCTTCTTATGGAATGCCTAGACACAAAAAACTGTAGTTCTTATCCGGTATCTTTTCCAGATATAAACTACAGTTTTTTATAAATTATTATAAATAAATATTTTTTATAAATACTTCTCTCTGGCATTCTTTAATGTACTGACCAAAAACAGACAGGATAACACCAGCAGCAGAAGGATTCCTGATTTAATAATAATCGGCAGTTTAAAGATGGTCTCACCCAATGCCGTCACAATGCCATATACTAATGCCAGTGCTCCGCAAAGAAGCATTTTCGGTGTTACTTCTTCTCTTATCTTCTCCGGATGTTTACATTTCTTTAATTCCTCCGGCGTTGCCAAAAGGCTGCTTGTCTTTCCGGTACTTTTCATCCATATGCCATTCATAAGAACATAGACACCTACCAGTGCTACCACAACATCTACTACTAAATTCCAGTTTACTTTCATAATATGTAACCTCTTTTACTCTTTTTTCCTGATTCTGATTTATCTTACCACACTTTACATTGCTATGTGAACATATTTATCATATAACCTTCTATTTTTATTTGTTTTTTATGCAAAACCACGAATTTTATCGAAAAAGCCATTGAAACTTTTGGTCAACTATTGTAGTATATTAATATGTTCTAATTATTCTAGTTGTATTTGGAGGGATTATATATGAAATTAGACGAAGCAAAAATCCTGATTGGAGATGACTCCATTCTGGCGAGAAAACAGTTGAAAGACATTATTGCGCAGTATGGTGGTACAACTTTTGTTGAGGCAGCAAATGGTCAGGAAGCAATTGACAAATTCAAATCCGATAAACCTGATATCGTTTTTCTTGATATTGTTATGCCAGTAAAAGATGGTATTGCTGCTGTAAAAGAAATTAGAGAATCTGACCCGAAAGCGGTTATTATTATCGTATCTTCTGTTGGTACACAGGCTCAGTTAAAGAATGCAATTGAAGCCGGTGCAAAGGATTTTATCCAGAAACCGTTGAATGTTGAACAGATTGAACGGGTACTGAAGAATTATTTTGAAGGGAGATAATTATGTATACACAGTTTTTTGGTAATTTTCTTTTAAGCAAAAGTGCTGTTCCTGCGGATAAGCTGGTAGATGCATTAGAGAGGCAGTCCTCTTCCTATCTGAAATTAGGTACTCTGGCAATTCATGCCGGATTATTAAATGCTTCCCAGGTTGACGCTATTATATGCCGTCAGACCCATGAAGATAAGAAATTTGGTGAAATTGCAATCGAAGGCGGATATCTTACAAAGGAACAGGTTGACAAATTACTCTCCTCGCAGAAACCAGACTACCTGCTTTTAGGTCAGATTTTGATTGAAGACGGACTGCTTACCAACAGTCAATTTGAGGAATTACTTGCAGAATATCAGGCAAGTAATGAAATTGATGATTTAAATGTTGCTAACGAACAGAATGATATGGTTGAAAAGCTGATTCATAAATTCTTCCATTTTGATAATTCTGATATGTCAGGAAAGATTGTTGCATACCTTAATCTTCTCTTTAATGATATCGTCCGTTTCATCGGAAAGGATTTTACACCATTAAATCCACTGATGAAATCCGAGTATATGACCAACTATTGTGTTACCCAGAAAGATGAAGGTTTACTTTCTTTCAATTCTGGTATAGACATGAGTAAATCTGTTGCAATTGCTTTTGCATCCCGTTATGCCAAAGAAGAATTCCATGAATTCGATGAGTATGTAAAAGCCTCTATCGAAGATTTCTTAAATCTTCACAATGGATTATTTAATGTAAATATGTCTAATGAATTTTCCCTGGAATTAAACTTATGTCCTCCGGAAGTTCATGAGGAAGAAACACTTACAAATGCCACTAAGATTTATGTATTTCCAATTATTTTCCCATTTGGAACCATTCACTTCCTGATGGAAATCTAATCTTAAACCTTTACATTTTATTTACATAAACGAAACCCTGTCAGATTTCTCTGACAGGGTTTTGTTACCTTATATCCATAAGAAACTGCCGGTAGCAGATTCTCTATGTTTTACATAAGCATTTAGATATTTAAAAATGCTTTTACCGTCTTAGGCATATCTTCTACATCGCATTCTGTCTTATGAAGTACTTCTGCACTGCGGATGTCTTCAATTGCCTGTGGAACTTTTACATTTGCAATCTTGCTTAACTCATCTACCAGTTCAAAATCAGTCATGGAATCATATTTTTCTTTATCAATGGCATCCATTACGCTTCTGGTAAACTTGAACGGGCTTGCTGTTGATGCAATAACAGTCTTGGTATTATCACCGGTCTCTTTTACATATTTGTGGTATACACCGGTTGCTACAGCAGTATGTGTATCGATCACATAGCCGGTCTTCTCATAGAGGTCACGGATTACTTCTGCTGTTTCTTCCTCTGTGGTGTAATTGCCATAGAAGTCAGCAAGCTGGGTACGCATCTCATCGGTAATCATATATTTGCCCTCTTCTGTTAATGCACGCATGAATTCAGCATTTTTCTCTGCATCATTTCCGGCAATACGATAAATCAGACGCTCTAAGTTGCTGGAAATCAGGATATCCATGGATGGAGAAGAAGTTAGTACAAATTCACGGTTTCTGTCATAGGTTCCGGTTGAGAAGAAGTCAAATAATACCTTGTTCTCATTGGAAGCACAGATTAATTTTGCAATCGGAAGTCCTAAGTTCTTTGCATAGAAAGCTGCTAAGATATTTCCGAAGTTACCGGTTGGAACTACAACATTAATCTTTTCATCTTTTGCAATTGCACCATTTTCATATAATTTTGCATATGCATATACATAATAAACAATCTGAGGAACAAGACGTCCGATATTAATGGAGTTAGCAGAGGAAAACTGATATCCGGCTTTGTCCATTAATTCTGCCAGTTCTTTATCAGAAAACATTTTCTTAACGCCGGTCTGTGCCTGGTCAAAGTTACCATGAATACCAACTACATGTGTATTTGCCCCTTTCTGGGTAACCATCTGCTTCTTTTGAATCGGGCTGACACCATTCTTTGGATAGAATACAATAATCTTAGTACCAGGAACGTCTGCAAAACCTGCTAAAGCAGCTTTTCCGGTATCACCGGAAGTTGCTGTTAAAATAACAATTTCATTCTTTACATGGTTTTTCTTTGCAGCAGTTGTCATAAGGTAAGGCAGAATGGATAATGCCATATCCTTAAATGCTATCGTAGCACCATGAAAAAGCTCCAGATAATATGCACCGTCTGCATCTACTAACGGAGCAATCTCTTCTGTATCAAATTTAGAATCATACGCACTATTGATACAATGCTTTAACTCTTCTTCTGTAAAGTCTGTTAAGAAAAGCTTCATTACCTCATAAGCAGTCTCCTGATAGCTCATTTTTGCCAGGGTATCCATATCAACGTCAAGCTTTGGTAATGAATCCGGCACAAATAAGCCACCGTCTCCTGCAAGACCCTTTAAAATTGCCTGTGAAGCTGTTGCCTTTTCATCTGAGTTTCTTGTACTTGTGTAAATCAAATCCATTTTTTGTCCCTCTTTTGCTCTCTGCATAAAATTTGTTCTGTCTTTCATTATATAAGAACCTGCAGTTTACTGTCAATAACTTATCCCAGAATAATTCCATGTATTCCCACTATCTATGGATTCAAAAAGAATTCCATCGTTTTCACCCATAGCAGATATTACTTTTATTATAAGTTTTCCATCTTTCTGCTGTGGCATCTTGCAATAATCATAGTCTGATATGGAAAATCCATACTCTGCTGCCGTGTCCGGAAGTTCTGTCACTTCATCCATGGAAAGCTCAATCATGGAAAATGTTTTCCCGCCATCCTGTGTCAGATAAAGTGTGGAATAATCACCTGACGCTCCAGCCAATCCGATAACGCCCAGATTTTCATTATAGAATTCTATTCCTTCTGCCACACCAATATTTCCATCAAACGGATCTGCATTTTGCTGATTCCAGCTCTGCCCGCCGTCCTTTGTCATTTCAAGCTCATAAAAACGGCTGCCGGCAGCTGCATCCGCCACCAACAGACGATAACCGGTATTGTCATCTAAAAAAAAGTACACGCTTCCATCTTCCCTGTTTTCTGTCCATGGTGTAGCCTCTTCTCCTTCTTCGTCCTCACTGCCAGATATAGTACTATTATCTTTATTCCCGTTTTTATCTCCTATGGCATCACCGGAGCTGTTTTTTGCTTTCTCGATCTGTTCCTGCCGGTTTTGCTGGGCTAACACTGCAGCACTGGTATATTTTGGATTTATGATATAAGTTATAATTTCACCTGTATTTTCTTCGCCACCAGTAGAAAATGTAACTGCAAAACCTGTAACTTCTCCGCCATATTCCAACTGGCTTAAAATTGAATTTTCATTTGTATCTGCATTTCCATCTATATCTTCATTTTCATCTGTATCTGCATTTTCTGCATTTATCACCTGCAGGCTATCTGCACTGGTAAAGGCTCTTTTCCCAGAATAACTTATTCCAAAGGTATGGCTCTTTGTTTCTTCTGCCCAGCTATCTACCCGTTCTTTCACCTTTATATTTCCCAACAGTTCAAAAAGCGGTGTCAGGCACATATCTTCTTCATAATCTGTCTTGGCATAATTATTGATGTAAACTGTCATTTTGCTGCTTTTCTTCCGGTTATAGTCCACAAGATAGGTTCTGGTTTCTCCATCCTCATCCTCCCCATAGAAAAATGTATCTATTGCAGCAATTTCTCCGGTAGCATAAAAAGTCACATTAAAATGGTTCACCAGATAAATTTTCTTAGGAAGCCCGATTTCATTATCCAGATCCTCCAATATCCCTGCCACACTGTCATCAAAGAAATTATCATGCTTTAATGTTATCTTTACTTCATCACTTTTTTGAAACCGTTCGGATGTCTTGAAAAAATATAACCCTCCAAGGCATACCAGTAACAGAATCATCCCTGCTTTTAGCCAGTTTTTTAATTGATATTTCTTTCTTGTATTTTCCCGCTTCAACGAATTGCTCCTTTCCACCTGCAATCATATCACTATTCCAATAACACCGCCAAACATTCCTGATATTTCCACGATTTTTTATATCCTTGCAATTTCCAATATATATTGGTATCATAGCATATTTTTCATTTCAAAAGTTTGATATTTTCTTAAGATATTTTCCTGTTTTCATGCTTTCCTAAAAATGTTATACTCAAGGTGATGCTTACCGTAAGAACTCGCCACCGGCAGCTTCTTACAGATGATTTGTAACTAAGAATTTTAGAATGTGAGGATTTACCATGCTTTCCGGTGCTTTTTCAGCCAAAACAAAAGACGGAACCATCTACTACCGTTCCAGCCTTACCTATAAAAGAAAACATATCAGTCTTGGAAGCTTTCCAACGGAAGAAGAAGCCCATCTTGCCTATAAAGAGGGGACTTCTCTACTTTCTGAGTCTGAAATCACACTGGAAAATTATACCGCATATATTAAACTTTTAGATTTTGCCAAAGCCATTACACTTTTAAATTTCCGTGACAACGGCGTCTATATCAAGAATCCGATTTATCTGAAGCAGAATTATTTTCTCTATTTTCTCGCACCACAGACGGAATATAAATTTGATATTGATGATTTATTCTTTTATTCCAGCCACAAGATTATGCAGCGTGGTGGCCGGCTTTTTGTAAATGAATACGGCATGCAGACCGGGATTCTCTCCCGCTATGGAGTCCGTAATCATGCGGTACTGGATGTAGATTACACTTTCGCCAATGGCAACCACTTCGATTACAGCTACGCCAATATTATTGTCATTAACCGCTACCGTGGAGTTGTACAAACAGAGCACCATGGACTCCTCCGTTATCAGGCTTTTATCCATATCAATGGCAATTATTCCATTGGTACTTATTCTTCCGAAGAAAAAGCTGCCATTGCCTACAACAAAGCTGTTGATCTGGCAAAGGCAGCCGGTATTCATAAGAATTTTGAAGAAAACTATATTACAGAGCTATCCGCTAGAGAATATGCAGAAATTTATACGAATCTTAAAATCTCTCCAAAATATATCAATTATCTTTCTACACTTTCTGCTATTTCTGATTGATGTAATTTACCAGTCCCTCGCAATCGATAATCTTCTGCATAAATGGTGGGAATGCCTGACCCTGGAAACTCTTTCCAGTGGTCTTGTCGGTAATGACACCAGTATCAAAATTTACCTCTACCTCATCTCCTGCTTTGATTTCCAAAGCTGCTTCCTTACATTCAATAATCGGAAGTCCGATATTGATTGCATTACGATAGAAAATACGTGCAAAAGTCTCTGCTATGACGCAGCTTACACCAGCGGCTTTAATTGCAATTGGTGCATGTTCTCTGGATGAACCGCATCCAAAGTTCTTCTCCGCTACAATAATATCTCCTGCAGATACTTTATTTACGAATTCCTTATCAATATCTTCCATACAATGTAAGGCAAGTTCCTTAGGGTCGGAAGAATTCAGATATCTTGCCGGTATAATAACATCCGTGTCTACGTTGTCACCGAATTTAAATACTTTTCCTTCTGCTGCTTTCATGTTCTAATCCTCCTATACTTCTTCCGGGCTGGAAATCTTTCCTGTAATTGCACTTGCTGCTGCAACTGCCGGGCTTGCCAGATAAATTTCCGAATCCACATGTCCCATACGTCCCACAAAGTTACGGTTGGTTGTAGATACGCATCTTTCATTCTCAGCAAGGATTCCCATATAGCCACCAAGGCAAGGTCCGCAGGTCGGTGTGCTGACAATAGCACCTGCTTCAATAAAGGTTCTGATATATCCGGCTTCCATAGCATCCAGATAAATCTGCTGGGTTGCAGGAATTACGATTACACGTAAACCTTTCTTTACTTTCTTTCCTTTCAGGATAGAAGCTGCAATCTTAAGGTCATCTAATCTTCCATTCGTACAGGAACCGATTACTACCTGATCAATAGTAATGTCGCCTACTTCATCAATGGTCTTTGTATTTTCCGGAAGATGTGGAAATGCTACGGTTGGGCGAAGTGTACTAAGGTCAATGGTATACTCCTCATCATATACAGCATCCTCATCTGCTTCATATACTTTATAAGGGCGCTTGGAATGCTCTTTCATATATGCTTCTGCTTTCTCGTCTACCGGGAAGATTCCGTTCTTTCCGCCGGCTTCAATTGCCATATTTGCAATGGTAAAACGGTCATCCATGGAAAGATACCGGATACCATCACCTACGAATTCCATAGACTTATATAATGCTCCATCCACACCAATCATTCCGATGATATGTAAAATAACATCTTTACCGCTAATCCATGGTGCTGGTTTTCCTGTGATATTGAATTTAATCGCGGATGGTACTTTAAACCATGCTTTTCCGGTTGCCATTCCTGCCGCCATATCAGTACTTCCAACACCGGTGGAAAATGCTCCCAATGCTCCATAAGTACAGGTATGTGAATCTGCTCCGATAATAACATCTCCTGCAACAGTCAGTCCTTTTTCCGGAAGAAGTGCATGTTCGATACCCATTTCTCCTACATCAAAGTAATTGGTGATTTCGTTTTTGCATGCAAACTCTCTGACGCATTTACAATGCTGGGCAGATTTGATGTCTTTATTTGGTACAAAGTGGTCCATAACCAGTGCGATTTTATCCTTATGGAACACTCCGTCTACTTTCATTTTCTCTATCTCATGGATAGCCACCGGTGAAGTGATATCATTTCCCAATACCAAGTCTAAATCTGCTTCAATCAACTGGCCAGCCTGAACAGAATCAAGTCCCGCATGTGCCGCAAGAATCTTCTGTGTCATTGTCATTCCCATTTGAAATTCCTCCTGAAATTAAATCATTTTTTCTATACAGTTGCTATTATAGCACAGCTAGTGGTATAATGGAAATACATATTAAACATATTTATTATGATTTTTAGTTATAAACACGGAGGGATCTATAAATGTTACAGAGTTTATCCAGTTACCGTATTTTCTATACCGTAGCAAAAACACAGAATATATCAAAGGCAGCCAAAGAGCTTTATATCAGCCAGCCTGCCATCAGTAAATCCATACAGAAACTAGAAGAAAGCCTGGGTTGTGAACTCTTCCGCCGAAGTTCCCGCGGCGTATTGCTGACCGAAGAAGGCGAACTACTTTTTACTCATGTCAGTTCCGCTTTCGAAACTCTGACTTTAGGGGAAGATAAATTAAAGAACTCCTTAGAGCTTGGTGTCGGCCACTTAAAAATCGGTGTCAGTTCCACACTCTGCAAATACATGCTTTTGCCTTATTTAAAGGATTTCACAAAACGTTATCCGCATATTAATATTTCTATCGTATGCCAGTCTACCAACGAATCCTTACAGATGTTAGAAGAAAACAAAATTGATATCGGTCTGATTGCAAGGCCGGAAAACCAGAAGACTTTAAATTTCAGCAATGTGGCTGAAATTGAAGATATTTTTGTTGCAACGGAAGCTTACTTAAACGTATTGAATGCAAGGGGCATTTCTTCCGATGCAATCTTACAGCATTCTACACTGATGCTTCTTGATAAGCACAACATGACCCGTCAGTATATTGATGATTATTTACAGGAAAATAAAATCGAGACAAGAGATTTAATCGAAGTCTCTACGATGGACCTCTTAATTGACTTTGCAAAAACCAACCTGGGTGTTGCTTGCGTCATCCGCCAATTTGTCCAGAACGAACTTGCAAATAAAGAGTTATTAGAGATTCCACTTGGTTTTCCAATTCACAAGCGTGAAATTGGTTTCGCTTATAAAAACACCTTAAAGCCTTCGAAATCCTTGGAATTATTTATTGATTTCTATCAGAATTTTCATCCGGGTGAATAAGATGCATCACTGTCAGTTTCTTACAAATGCCTGTCAGCTACGAGAAACATACTTTGAGTGTTTCTCACGGAGCGTTTTTTACTTTACAGGAAAGCAATTTCCTGTAACTACGAGAAACACGCTTTGCGAGTTTCTCGAGTTATCGCGGTGCTCGCCAAATCCGCATGCAAGCATGCGATTTTTCTCGCTACTCGCGTAAAAAAAGCTGCCGCAATTGCGACAGCTTTTTTATCATCTTTTTGAAGTATCAGATTAGTTGTTAACCAGCTTATCTTCTTCGTTGTTCCAGCTATACAGCTTACGAATTTCTTCGCCGACTTTCTCTGATGGATGCTCAGAAGCAAGCTTTCTCATAGCTTTGAAGTGTACCTGGCGTCCTGCCGGTGACATATCAAGTAAGAATTCTTTTGCAAAAGTACCATCCTGAATATCTGTTAAAATCTGTTTCATTGCTTTCTTTGTCTCAGCAGTAACAATCTTAGGTCCTGTGATATAATCACCATACTCAGCAGTGTTAGAGATAGAATATCTCATTCCAGCGAATCCTGACTGGTAGATTAAGTCAACAATCAGTTTCATCTCATGGATACACTCGAAGTATGCATTTCTCGGGTCATAACCAGCTTCGCAAAGTGTTTCGAAACCAGCCTGCATAAGTGCACAAACACCGCCACAAAGAACTGCCTGCTCACCGAAGAGGTCTGTCTCTGTCTCTGTACGGAAGGTTGTCTCAAGAAGTCCTGCTCTTGCTCCACCAATTCCAAGACCATATGCTAATGCCAGGTCAAGTGCTTTACCGGTTGCATCCTGCTCTACTGCTACCAGACAAGGAGTTCCTTTTCCAGCCTGATACTCAGAACGTACAGTATGTCCTGGTGCCTTAGGAGCGATCATTGTTACGTCAACATCCTTTGGTGGTTTGATACATCCGAAATGAATGTTAAATCCGTGAGCGAACATTAACATGTTTCCTGGCTCAAGGTTTGGCTCGATATCGTTCTTATACATATCTGCCTGTAACTCGTCATTGATAAGAATCATAATAATATCAGCCTGTTTTGCAGCTTCTGCTGCTGTATATACTTTGAATCCCTGTTTTTCTGCTTTTGCCCAGGATTTGCTACCATTGTAAAGTCCAATAATGACATCACAGCCTGATTCCTTTAAATTTAATGCATGTGCATGTCCCTGGCTACCGTAACCAATGATGGCGATTTTCTTACCATCCAGTAAGGAAAGGTTACAATCTTCCTGATAATAAATTTTTGCTGCCATTTTTTCAGCCTCCTGTTTTAATGATTAATCTAAATATGTAACATCGGCAGACCCTCTGGTCAAACCTGTGATACCGGTTCTAGCGAGCTCTAATATCTCATAGCCCTGTAACAGATCCATAAATGCATCTAATTTATCCTGATGCCCTGTCAGTTCAATTACCATGGAATCGTTGGTGACATCAACCACCTTGCCATGGAAAATATTGGTAACGCTTAAGATTGCCTGACGCTCTGTATCCTTCGCTTTAATCTTAACCAGAATCAGTTCTCTGGTCACTGATGTACCCGGTTCTAATTTTTTAATATTCCGTACATCTTCAAGCTTTGCAAGCTGCTTTTCAATCTGCTCTAAAATCTGCTCGTCACCACTTGCTACTATAGTTATTCTGGTATATCTTGGATCTGCAGTTACACCAGATGAAAAACTATCAATGTTATATCCTCTCCGGCTGAAAAGTCCTGAGATATGACTTAATACGCCTGAGGTATTCTCTACTAAAATAGATAATGCCTGTTTTCTCATGTGAAAACCATCCTTTTTCTTTCATTCACATTACAGTTATTCTAGCATATCAGTTCTGTTTGTCAATACTAAAATGGCCTAAAGTAATAATATTTTTTCGTATAATAACCTATGGTTATATCATTAATAACAATAACATAAAACTCCAAGAAACACATTTTGCAATTTGGCGGGCTGCCTGCATAAATTACGGCTGTGAATCCCTGTATTTCCGGATAATATCAATTGTCTTCTGATAATCCATTCTGACTTTCCTAAATTGCTGCAGCATCTCTTCTCCGTATATTTTATAGCGGAGCTGTTCGCACAGAATTATGCTTGATTTGCTCAGCCGTCCCAACCCGAGCGTCATGGTCTCTCCCTTTAAGGTGTGTACCAGATCAAAGGCTTTCTCATAATCCCTTTCCTGTAAAGCTTCATCAATCCGCTGTACTTCATCGCTTTCTAAGAATTTTATCAAAAAACGGTGTACCAGCTCTTCCTTCCGGAGTCTGCGCATGACCTCTGCATAATCTCCCTCCAGTTCCTTGTAGCATTGCTCTAAATCCATACTCATATTCCCTTTCTGTTGATTTTCTCATAGCATTATAGTACACCACCGTTTTTTCTTTTTCAAGCAATTCTTCCTTATTGTCTGGTGTTTCCATCCGGCTGCACCGGCGGTTCATTCTGTTGCTTTACACTTTGTTGTGGTTCTTCCGAGAGCATAATAAGTGTCCTGGTTATTTCTTTTCTTGCATATTCCAATGCCTCTTCTCCATCATATACCGTATCAACCTGGTACTTATGAAATACAAGAATATCTGTAACAGCTTCTGCCATGCTTTCTTCGTCTTCTGCATAGAGTAACTTCATAAAAACATCCTCCTTGCTGCATAACCTGCCAGGCATACCATAGCTAGCTTCTTACAAGCATTTTGGAACTATAGAAAACACATTTTGCAGGAAAACAATTTCCTGTAAAATAAAAAAGCCAGGATAAAATCCTGACTATATTTTCGGGGAGTACCTCCCGAACTCCGAAGAACCCGAGAGGCATGAGTTATGAAAAATTATATTAGCTTAATAGCTAGTACTTTTATACTATATCTTATAAAAATATGTTTGTCAAGTGTTTCCCTACAATTTTTCTTAGGGACTTACTTGGGTATATTTCCGGTATATTTCCATTTGAATTTCTACAGTTTTTGATATATTTTTTCTACGTCATAATCCGGCGCCATAGTTGCTGCAATTTCATATATCTTCCTGATATTTTCCGGCTCTTCTTCCAGCATATCAGATGTTTCTTCTACGGAGTTGCCTTTTTGCAGTTTCTTGATTACCTGACGAATTAGTTTCAGTTTTTCGCCCTGCTCCAATTTATTTTCCAGTTCTTTTTCAATTTCATCTTTCATTAATTCACGCAATGCTTCACACATCTCATTTTGCCTCCTTAACAGACTATATACCTGCTTATTTGCATTTACACTTACTTGAAGTACCGAATCAATATTGCTCCGTTCATTCTTACTTTCCAAATAATGTATCTGTTCCAAAAATAGTTCTGCATCCTGCATCTCTACCTGTGTAGTCAATACCCGCAGGCTGCAATGAGCTTTTCTTTCCAACTGACTTGTTACTACAACTTGTACCGGGAACGGAACTTTTCCTCTTACATAATAAATTCCAGGATACATTTTTTTCAGGATATATCCTTCTTTTTTCAGTTCTTGAAAAAGTGCCTTCGGATAAGCATTCCGAAAAAAGGATACGGTCACCTCAGATGCTGGAATTTTATTGACTGCTATCCCCTGCGCCTTATATAAGCTGGCGTATCCAATTACCTTAAAGAAGGAATCTATCGTCAATTCATCTCCCGGTCCCTTATACTCTAAAATATTGTGTCCCCTCATAATATGACCAATTTCATTTTGTAACGTCCGCTTCCAATCCATCTTTTTAATAATCACAAGATCAATCTGAAGTGGTTTCTTACTTAAATTATACTCCGGAATTAATTCCAGTACATCCAGATCTTGTCGCAGTTCCAGTTCTGTTGCTGCACAAAACGCCGGATGCCATTGTAATTTTTCCGCTTTTCCTGACATTTCTTCTCCTTTCTTTTGTCTTGGAGAGTATACTTTTGCAATGTCACTTAACCGCAACAACCTTTGTCTGAAAGAATTCTCTCCGCTTCATTTAATGTGAAATAAAAGCTTTGAAAATTCCTGTTATCATATCAGGTTATGTGGTGAACCCGGCGAAATGATAGAATACCGGTATACTTCTGACTGGCTATGTGCCATTGAAATGTATATAGAAATATCAAGCTTTGATTGCATTATAACATGATGAAATGAAAATGTCAGTAAAAAAAGAAAACATCTGCCCCCTAATCGGATAAGCAGATGTTTTCCATCTCAATTTCTTTCAACTTCTATTTTTGTATCTGTTACATGCATCTTGCTCCGCACTTGGTGCAGAATTTTGCACCCGGCATAATTTCATTTCCACACTGCGGGCAGAACATCTTCTGAGCTTCCTCTACTTTGGTACCGCATTTCGGGCAGAATTTTGTGCCGGATGCAAGTTCGGCACCGCAATTATTGCAATGCAGTGCTGAAAAGTTCTCAAACTCTTCCTCCTCTTCCTCCTCAAAATCCAGCATCAATTCTGTTTTAACGCGCAATGCATCCAGTTCTTTTTTCATATCCTTTAAAAGACCTAAATAGCCTTTTACCACCTGGCTCTTTCCAATTACAAGTTCATTTACCTGCTCGTTTGCTTCAGCTATACTTATTCCTAAATATTTCTGTAATATCTTAAGTATTTTGGATTTATCTGAACCTACATCCATGATATATAATGCAGCAGCAACGGATTGATCTGTATCAAAAACAATTACTGTCTCACCACCGGCACGGTCTATCTCATCACGCAAATATACGAGTGAGGAACAAACTCCGTCTATAATAGCAGGTTCTTCATCTGATATATCCTTAAAATTTGCACCCGAAATCTCTTTGCTGACGACATGTAAATAAGCTCTTCTTATAACATCCGAAAATAAATATTCTTTCATATTTCCGGTTGAAAAAACAATCAGTGATGCCTGGGCATCCTCGTCCCATGTCACATCAATTTCTGCATCAGCACCGAGTTCGTCCAACGCTGCTTTTAATGTCTCTGCTCTTTCTCTGGTTGTTGATATTAAAAATCCATTTTCATCCGAAATATCTTTTAAAAGTTTCAATTCCAGGTCTCTTCTGTCAAGTCCTAAGATTTCATGGTAACACTCCATGACCTGATCAGGCTGTCCGCCCAGAGAAAAAATAACAATATCTGCAATAGCTCTTGCATTTTCTTCATCTGTCCAGTTCTTCTGGATAAAAGTTGATGCTCCTGCGGCGTCTAACGCCTGTTGTAGCTCATAAAGGCTTTCTGTTGGGGATAATCTGCAGACAGTTGCATTACCTTCCATCATATTTTCATTTACCAGCATACTTACCTGATCCGCATCTTCCGGATAATAATTCTGAATGATAGATATTACCTGTGCTGGATTTGGTCCAACATCTCTGATTATAATTTTCTTTTCCGGTATCTCCTGCTGTACTCCCATGTTTCCAAACAATGATTTCATGAATCCCATTTTCATTTCTCCTTTTCTAGTAATATTTTCCGGCTTCAATTAATAAAGGAATAATTTCTTCCGGTTTTATCTGCTGCAGTTGTTCTAATCTGCTTCCGATACGATTGATATTCTGTATATTCATTTGTTCCTCATCAAAGCGACGCTGTAAAATCTCATGTCTTTCCTGTAATTTCTGAATCTGTTCATCCATTTTATCAATATTAAGCTGTGCATCATCTTTCTGTGGATTTGCCGTAATGAACCCAAGAATAACAAAGTAAATCAAAATACCCAGAATAATTACACCAACAGACACTGCAACACGGAGAATTGTCCGGACACAGCTCCATAAAATGCGTAAAATTCCTGCAAAAAATCCATAATTCATTGCATTGGCGAATAAATATCTCACATCAATAATCCAGCGGAACAGGGAAACCGCACACCATACCAGTACTAACGCACAGATTATACCGATTGCAATAGAAATTGCCTTGCGGACAGGGGAAGTCTGGCTCCAACGCTCTGCAAACTCTTCCCTTTTCCGTGTCAGCGTAGTTTCCTGCATTTTAGACATTTCAGTCACCTGTTGTATTTTAGAACTAATCTCATTCTGCTGTGCATTCCGCTCATTCAATGACTTTCCAAGATTTGCTAAAGCAATCTGTTTGCCGTCATTTAAAATGCCTTCCATCTCCTGAAGAATCTCTGGAGTAACATCCTCACAGCGATATATTTGCTGAATATAATCTCCTATCTCACCCCAATTTATATGTTTCTTCTTTTTTTCACATAAAATCAGTCCATAATAGCCCTTACAGCTCCACATAAAATCATTACGGATTCCTGTAAATTCTGCTTTTGCTGTCGAAATGTTTCCCTGATTTAGTAATGTCATGGCATTTTTATAACGGTTATCCAGACCATCTCTTCCACTTCCTCCGGCAACAGCAGCAGTCAGATTGATATTTTCAATTGTTTTCTTCAAATCCTGATGAATATTTTCAATATGTTCATCTGTTTTCTGAAACTCCTTTGATAAATTATGTACCAGGAAAAGATTATCACATGCCATGCATTCATACTTTTCCTCTGTAATTTTTCTTACTGTACCACTGCCACAACTGGGACATTTTATTTCTTCCATTTTCTAGCCCTGCTCCTTTGTATTTTTTATTTTTCTGATTTCAAGCTGCTTCATGATTGCTCCACAGATTTCCGCAAAAGCGGCTTCATCTGTTGTTGAAGAAAGCTGCAATATCAACTGTCTGATTGCCTCATTTTCTGTTGCCACTGCCGGTGAACTGACCGGATCACTGTATCGCATCTTTTCCAGCACTTTGTCAATTTCTTTGCGGTTAACCTCATCTGTAATCTGCACTCTGCAAATTTCAAGCTGCTGAATAAGTCCTTTAAACACTTCGATGGAACTCTGTTCCTGTGTCTGAACCTTTGTAATATATTTATTACTTGCTGCCATAGCAATCTCAATGATAATGAAAACTGCTAAAATCGCACTCTGTAACAAATAGGAATACACCTGATAATCCTTCGGAATTTTCAGGCAGACCTTAAAGAAAACAAAAATCTGAATTACAAGATAGACTCCGCTCAGATATACAAGCGGCATCTTTAATGCTGCCTTTTGTTTTTCCTGTTTATGAAATACCAGAAATGCAAAAATTGGCTGCATCAATATTGCAATCAGGCAAAATATGTACTTGAACATTATTTCTCCCTCCTCGTTCCGCATTTCGTACAGAAATTAGCTTCCGGCGGCATTTCATTTCCACAGTTTGCGCAGAAAATCTTCTGTGGAATCACCACTTTTTCACCACACTGGAAACAGAATTTAGCATCCTTCGGCAGACTCGTTCCACACTTGACACAGGTAATATTTCCACCTTGCGCCTGCGGCTGCACTGCTGGCTGCGGCTGTGTTGCTGCAATATCTGGCTGCATTGCTGCTGTCCCTGTCTGCGCTGCTGTTACCGGCTGTGCCTGAACTGCTGCATCCATATTGTTTTTCATCATGTCACCCATGGAAAACGCCAGTGGAATCTGTGCCATCATATTCGCCGGATTCGCTGCAAAGCCTTCATTCTGTGCAAATGTTCTGCTTACATCAAACTGCTGCTCCTGTTGCCAGGTATATCCCTGCAGTTCTCTCGCTTTGGCAAGTCCTTCTGCTTCAATTACGGTAGCATCACGATTTCCCATTGCTTCAAACCGCTTCTGTGCCATGCTGTTATCTAATTTTTTAAGCTCTTCCAAATCGTCCGGCTTAATGGTAACTGCAGACACAAAGAAATTTAAAATCCGGATGCCATAGCTTTCAAGGTCGCTTTCCACCTGACCGGCAACGTTCTCGGAAATTTCATTCAAATGCTGGTTGAAAACATTGTAGCTATATTTGCTGAGTTCTACTGCAATGCAATTTTTTACTCTTGTAACTAAAAGGTCTTTAAAAAATTTCTGAATATCTTTGGTGGTCATTGCTTTTTCGGTACCAACCAGATTAATCAGAAGCTTTCTTCCATCCTCTATTTTCAGTCCGAAAGAACCACTGGCACCGGCACTGTAACTATAGCCGTAATTCGGGTCACGAACTGTCACCTGACTTGGTGTTCCCCATGCGATATCCATCATGGTCGCAAGATTAATAAAATAAACCTCCACATGGAACGGACTTACTCCGCCCGAAACCAGATTTCTTATTTTGGAAATAAGTGGAATGTTTTTCGTTTCTAAGGTATAACGACCTGCTTTAAAAGAATCCAGTGCCTGTCCGTCACTGAAAAATACTGCCTCCTGCGACTCATGCACAATCAATTGTGACAGAGTATTAAAGTCTTCTGCGGGATGCTTATAAATAAGAGTTGAATTATCCCCTTCATATTTGATCACTTCCTGAATAGCCATCAAACTTTCTCCTTCCGTAAATTTATATAAACTCCTTTCTCGATTATACTACAAAACTTCCATTTTGGACACTTTTTTCTTCCATTTTGGATATTATTTTCTCAACGAGGTGATAGCTATGTCAGAAAGAATTAATCAACACCTGCATCCACTGGTAGGTTCTAACATCCGAAGACTGCGGAAAGAACAGGGTTTGAAAGCCACTGAAGTCATTGCGAAGCTCCAATGTGATGGCATCAATGTAACTACCGGCATATTCAGCAAGGTGGAAAATGGTTATAATAACCCAACGGTAGATATGCTGATTGGATTGACCAAGATTTTTAATTGTGATTTTAATGAATTCTTTAAACAATAACAGGCAGCTAAACGGTGAATGGTTTAGTTGCCTGTTGTTGTTTTGTCATATAAAAGGGGAGCTACCAATATTATTTTTTGAAATATGTTATTTTCTACAATGTTGTCCTGTCGTTGACTTTGCCCGATTCTGACATTATAAATGTCTTTCTTTACATCCACGCCAGCTTTCGCACCTCTAAAATCCTTTTTTTCATGTCTTTTGCCTGTATAAATCCCTGTTGCATAAGTGTTTCACACGATTTCTCAAGTGCACTTTCTATTGTGCCTGCAATGGAAGATGAATTGAAATAGGACAACTTGACGGATTATCCAAATACTCTTGTGCATAGGAAAATACCGTATTTTATTTACCTCGCTTTTCCATACACAAATCCATACCTAAAAGATTTACAATCTCAATCGCCTTTCCAATCTCACACGTTTCCTTTCCTCTTTCCAGATCAGATATAAAGCTGACACTAAATCCTGTAAATTCAGAGATATAAGCCTGTGTGTATCCCAATTCTTTTCTGCGTGTACGTAATTCATTTCCAAAAGCTTCTGCATCTGCTATTTTCATGACGCCTCCTTGTCGCATAGTCGAACGGCTTATTTTTGATATATTTATCATATACTAAGCCGTTCGGCTATGTCAATACCAGATGTGATATTTCATTCCTTCATATTTCACAGTAAGCTCAATCAATACCGTTTTACGAACCTTGAGACTCCCCAATTTAAGTGCAGGAAAGCTGTTCATGCACAATCCTCGAAACATGCTGCATCGTACGCGAGCTTACATATGAACCATCTTCACGCCTGCATACAAAATTTACTTCATACTCTGTACAAGTCTCACCTATTCTGTTTTGCGGAAGAACTGTGTTTCTTCTTAATACTTCATCCGTCACCTTAAAATCTGAATAATAATGTGAATAGTACTCGTCATAATATTTACATATGGCGACTTGAGGGCAGCGTGCAGCTATTTTTGCACCAAATCCAGAAAATGAGTAAAAAAAAAGAGACCCATACCAAAAATGATATGAGTCTCCTATAAGCCTATAAAATCAAGCTTTCTATTTAGAATTTACCAGCTTTTGCTGCTTCCTCAACGGAAACGGCAACTGCTACTGTAGCACCAACCATTGGGTTATTACCCATTCCGATTAAGCCCATCATCTCAACGTGAGCTGGTACGGAAGAAGAACCTGCAAACTGTGCATCAGAGTGCATACGTCCCATAGTATCTGTCATACCATAAGAAGCAGGACCTGCAGCCATGTTATCTGGGTGAAGGGTACGTCCTGTACCACCGCCGGATGCTACAGAGAAGTATTTCTTACCCTGCTCGATACATTCTTTCTTGTATGTACCTGCAACCGGATGCTGGAAACGTGTCGGGTTGGTAGAGTTACCGGTAATGGAAACACCTACGTTCTCATGATGCATGATTGCAACACCTTCCTGAACATCATCAGCACCGTAACATTTTACAGTTGCACGAAGTCCGTTAGAATATGCTTTTTCATATACAACGTTAAGTTTAGCTGCTTTGTAATCATACTGTGTCTCAACAAATGTAAATCCGTTGATACGTGAAATAATCTGTGCAGCATCTTTTCCAAGTCCGTTTAAGATAACACGAAGTGGTTTCTGACGTACTTTGTTTGCTTTCTCAGCGATTCCGATTGCACCTTCAGCAGCTGCAAAGGACTCGTGTCCAGCTAAGAAACAGAAGCACTCTGTCTCTTCCTCTAATAACATTTTTCCAAGGTTACCATGTCCAAGACCTACTTTTCTGTGGTCAGCAACAGAACCTGGAATACAGAATGCCTGAAGACCTTCACCGATTGCTGCAGCAGCATCAGCAGCTCTTTTGCATCCTTTTTTGATTGCGATTGCTGCACCTATAGTGTAAGCCCAGCAAGCGTTCTCGAAACAGATAGGCTGGATTTTCTTTACCTGATCATATACATCAAGTCCAGCATCTTTTGTAATTTTTTCAGCTTCTTCAATAGAGCTGATACCATAGCTGTTTAATACAGCGTTAATCTGGTCAATTCTTCTTTCATATCCTTCAAATAATGCCATTATCTTCGTCTCTCCTTTCTTACTCTTCTCTTGGGTCAATGATCTTAACAGCATCAGCTACACGACCATACTGGCCTTTTGCTTTTTCCCATGCAGTGTTAGGGTCATCACCTTTTTTGATAAAGTCTGTCATTTTTCCAAGAGAAACGAACTGATATCCGATAACTTCGTTGTTCTCGTCAAGAGCGATGCCTGTTACATAACCTTCAGCCATCTCTAAGTAACGAACACCTTTCTCCTTTGTTGCGTACATAGTACCAACCTGGGAACGAAGTCCTTTTCCTAAATCTTCCAGACCAGCGCCTACTGCAAGTCCGTCATCAGAGAATGCACTCTGAGTACGTCCGTAAACGATCTGTAAGAATAATTCTCTCATTGCTGTATTGATTGCGTCACAAACAAGGTCAGTATTTAATGCTTCAAGAATTGTTTTTCCCTGAAGAACCTCTGCTGCCATTGCTGCTGAATGTGTCATACCTGAGCATCCGATTGTCTCAACCAGTGCTTCTTCAATCACACCATTCTTTACATTTAATGAAAGCTTGCAGGCACCCTGCTGTGGTGCACACCAGCCTACACCGTGTGTAAATCCTGAAATATCTTCAATTTTTTTGGAATGAACCCATTTTCCTTCTTCTGGAATTGGAGCTGGCTCATGTTTTGCGCCCTTGGCAACAGGACACATGTTTTCGACTTCCTTCGTGTAAATCATTATAAGACTCCTTTCGATATGAAATATATATCATGTTAAACTTTGTTATACATTTAACACACCGCCCTCATTTTCTCACATTTTTTTACATTAGTCCAGTCTTTTTTACAGGAAATGCACCTTAATTTTCTCAATTTGTTAATCTAATGCCTCCATCCGTTCAAATGCAAAGGATGCTCCGATTGCTCCAACCAGTGTCAGCAGGAATATAACGACTATCATCATAATAAATCCTGCAGTCACGGAAATGAACGCTCCCGCTGCTACTGCCACAATGATTCCGACACATAATACCAGTCCCTGGAACAGCATCCGAAGAATTGTTCTGCCCAGTTCTCCAAACATTTTCCCTATCACGACATCTGCCAGCATATTCATATAAAGCTTATTAGCATTCAGGCACATATATAAAATGACGGTCAAAATCATGTAAGACACCGGAAGTCCCATTACGATACTGCCCGGCAGCGTAATCAGAAGTCCGTCAATCAGCGCACGGATATGCTCCATTTTGGTGGCATACCACATTTTCTTAAAATTGCTGTCCGGAATCAGATAGGTGTATGGATTTGCCAGTTCCTTCGACCACTTCGTCTTATAACCGCTGAAAATAAAAATAACATAGGCAATGACGCCCGGAATTACAAACATTTTAAAAGGCTGGCTGGAAATTTTATTATAATAAGAAACAACCGCAATTGCCACACCTATAACCAGAAACAGCACCGAATTCCAGCCAAAGATAAAGAAACGGTTTTTACGGTATTCTAATACCTGCCGGTAGAAAATTGCTTTAGCGTAAGTTCCCTTATAAGCCATCTTTACATTCCGCAAATACTTTTTCTTGCCATTTCCCACTACGACCTCGCCCTTTTTCGAGCGTTTCATCCGGTCATCATAATCTTCTGCAAATTTTGCAGCATCTTCATAGAATTCTCCGGTACACTTCATCTTTTTCGCATAAAGTACCAGCAAAACAGTACTGATTAAAAGAAGTACGGTTGCCACCACATTGATTCCTGCAGGGCCTATGATAATAAGCTGAATCAATGCAATTTCCCAGCCTATAATCGGAATCAGCTGTACCACCGGAAGCTGGATTAAGTCCACAAACACAGATAACTGCATGCCTTTCACCGAAACAAAGTAGATTGCCACCAGTGCAAAAGCTGCCATTACTCCATACATAATATAAGTAAGTACAGTAAAGAACTGTTTGGGAAGTGTTTCATTTCCATAGCAGATAATCATTAACGCTCCCTCTAAAATATTTTCCAGTACACCAGCATAAAGGAAATATAAAATCATCTTATATGGTGTAACACCAAATACACCAATTCCAAGTACCAGTACAAATAGTTCAACAATAAAATTGGTTAAGAACTGCTTCATTCCAGCATGAAGAATAACCTTCTTCGGTTCTTCCGGTGCAGCAAATACAAAATGTACTTCTGACGGGCGGAACAACAGTCCTTTTCTCTTGATATAGGAAATCAGATTTGCCGGAACAATCATAACCATCAGTACGGATAAAACAGTTGCGATTCCTTCCGGGCTGTTTAATCCGAAATCGACAGACATGGAACCAAGTCCATACAATATCAATGCTGCATATAAAACAACAAATACCAGTGCAAGAAAAGTCCGTGGCCGTTTCAGGCTCCGCTTCACTTTATTCTTAATGGTCTGGAAAAAAACAAAGGAAAGACTACTCATGTTCTTCACCACCAGTCTTTGGTTCTGTCACTTCAAAGAATAGTTCTTCTATGTCTTTATCCGCAATTTCTTTTTTATTAAATGTTGCTATAATTTTCCCTTGTTCCATCACAAACATCACATCCCACAAATCTTTTACCATTTCAAGCATATGGGTACTGATAAGAATGGTACAGCCTTTCTCTTTTAACTCCAGCACAACTTCTTTCAGTTCTTTTATGGCTGCCGGGTCAAGTCCAACCATTGGCTCATCCAACATAACAACCTTTGGATGAATAGCAAGTGCACAACAGATACTGACCTTCTGCATCATTCCTTTGGACAATTCATTTCCCAGCTTCTCCTGTTTATCCAGAAGTTCAAAACGTGTCAGCAGTGCATCTATTTCTTCCTCTGTAATGTCACTGTTATATGCCCGCTTCACATATTCGATATGCTCCCGCACCGTCAGTGCTTCAAACATTGCCGGAATCTCCGGTACATAGCCAAATATTTTCTTCGCTTCCAGGCTTCTTGCCTTCATTCCATTAATACCAACACCGCCTTCATAACGAAGGAGTCCTGCAATACTCTTTATAATGGTTGATTTTCCGGCACCATTTGGTCCAAGCAGGATACCGACCTGACCATCCTGCACCATAAAGCTGACATGGTCCACTGCTACATTCTTTCCATATTTCTTAGTAAGCTCTTGTACTTCTAACATTTTCACCCTCCAAAATTCACGAGAAACACTCTTTGTAAGCTTCCCGTATATACTGCGAGAAACACTCTTTTCAAAGTTCTCGTCCAACTAAAAAGCAGCCATATGTATTACTTAATTAATACAGTAATGCATATAGCTGTTTTTGTCAACCATTCATTTCTTAATTTTCTATTGTCATTTTCTGCAAGCAGCTACCGCAGGTAACTTCTGCGGGTAAATTTCCATCCGTTTAGTCTTCTGCTTTACTTACAATTTCATTCTTATTCTTATAAATAGAATGCGCCGGAACTACTCCACGTACCGGGGAAAGCGGATAAATATTGGTATGTGGTCCGATGACCGTTCCCGGATTCAATACGGAATTACAGCCGACCTCTACAAAATCTCCTAACATGGCACCGAATTTCTTGCGTCCGGTTTCCATCTTCTCATCAGCAGATTTTACTACCACCAGTGTCTTATCGGATTTTACATTGGATGTGATGGAACCTGCTCCCATGTGTGACTTGTATCCTAAAATAGAATCTCCCACATAATTATAGTGTGGTACCTGCACGGAATTAAAAAGAATAACATTCTTTAACTCGGTAGAATTGCCTACCACCGTTCCTTTTCCGACAATTGCATTGCCACGAATGAATGCACAGTGTCGTATTTCAGCATTTTCATCAATAATTAAAGGACCATTTAAACATGCTGTCGGTGCCACTGTAGCGGATTTTGCCACCCAGATATCCTCCCCCTTCCGTTCATAAACATCCGGATTCAATGTTTTTCCCAGTTCTTTGATATAATCTCCGATTCCGGCAAGTGCCTCCCACGGATAAGTAAATTGTGCAAGATAATCCTTTGCGATTGTCTCCTCTAATGTATACATATTACTGATTTTGCACTGTTCCATCTTTCTCTTCCTCTCTTTCTTCTTCCGGTTTCCGGTCAAAATCAAAACGGATTTCATCCTCTTCAAACTTCAGACAGGTATCAAATACATTTCCTGCTTTCGAAGTAAATCCGGTTATTTTTTTAGCGGTATATCCTTTTGTAAAAAGCTCTTCTAATACTTCTTCAGCCAGTTCCACCTTTGCTACATAACGGTTCACCCGGAATCCGCAGTCACATTCATAGTACCACTGGCTTTTCTTTAACAATGCCCCGCACTTTGGACATTTTACTTTTGTCTCTTCCGGTTTCGGACGCTCCGGAAAGTCAAATTCAATGCGTCCATCCTCGGTAAGCTTCAATGGTGCATCAAATTTCTTGCCATTCTTAGACTTAAATCCTGTTATAATTTCTGTCTTTCCTGCTAGTAAAAGTGCTTTTACCTGTGTTTCCTTTAATTTTACTCCGGCTATTTTACCGATTGAGAAACGGCAGCTGTCCTCTTTGTTTTTGTCATAATTGGCACAGCCATAGCCAAATGGCGTCTGCACAATATCACCCTGACACAGTGGACATTTTACATCTTTTACCTTCTTTGCTTCCACATGCTCAAAATCAAATTTCAGGACTTTCTTTCCATTCTCATCTTCTCCAAGCATCAGGCAGGCATCAAATTTCTTCTTATTCTTTGAAGTAAATCCACGAATCGTTCCGGTTCTTCCATTGGTCAGAAGCTCCTTCACCTGGGCGGTGTTTAAATCTTTCCCAGCTATTTTGCCAATGGCAAACCGGCAGCCAGACTCATCTTCCGCTTTATAATTGGCACAGCCATAACCAAATGGCTTTATTTCTATTGCTCCGCCACACAACGGACAGCTTACGCCCTCTATAGTCTCCGGCTCATTCTGTGAAAAATCAAAGGTTATATTCGGTTTTCCTTCTTCATCCTTTGTCATCACAAGGCAGGCTGAAAACTTCTTCTTATTCTTCGAAGTAAATCCCTTTAAGACTCCGGTTCTGCCTTCGCTCAATAACTGCTTTACTTCTTCATCGTTAAGCTCTCTTCCGGCGATGGAACCAATAGCAAAATGACAGCCACTGCCATCTTTATTATAATTCGAGCAGCCATAACCAAAAGGTGTAGTCTCAATCTCGCCGCCACAGACCGGACAGGTTGCTCCGATTTTAACCTTTGCCTTCATATCTTTGGCATTGCTGCCAGCCAATGGCCGGATCTGCCCGGCAATCTGGCTGGTGAGATTCTCATTTATCATGGAAACTGTTTCTTTCCGGATAAATTCTTCTAACTTCTCCCGGTAATCTTCCATCGGAACGGTTCCCTGGGTAATGCCATCCAAGCCCTTTTCCCAGGAAGCGGTCATCTTGGGATTCAAAAGTGCCGGAACAGTCATATTCACCACTTCATAAACCATCTCGCCTAAGGCTTCCGGCGTCAACACCTGTGTTTTCTTATTCAAAGCAAGATAGCCGATACGCACCAGCTTCTTGATAATTTCTGCCCTTGTAGCAGAGGTTCCAATTCCGGAGCCTTTAATCTGTTCTCTTAATTCCTCTTCCTCGATTAACTGTCCCGCATTTTCCATGGCAAGCACCATGGAACCTGAAGTATAACGCTTTGGTGGAGAAGTCTTTCCCTCTTTTACCAGAAATTCTTTTACTTCTGCGGTATCTCCTTCTTTGAGACTATCTGCAAGTTTTAGTAATGCTGCGCTGTTCTTCGGATTGTTTTCTTCTCCGTCACCATCTTCCTTTTCCCGTTTTTCTTTGGTATCCGGTCTTCCGGCAATTTCAAGATATCCGGGAACCTTTAATACTTTTGCTCCGGCAAAGAAAGATTCCTTTTCAATTCCGATGGTCAGCTTTACCGTCTGATACTGTGCCGGCGGATAGAAAATACTTAAGAAACGCCGCACGATCAGTTCGTAGACCCGCTTCTGCAATTCCGTCAGCGACTTATATTCATTGACCTGTCCGGTTGGAACAATAGCATAATGGTCTGTAATCTTACTGTCATCGGTATAACTGCTCTTTCCGATATTTTTATATAAACCATGCTCCATAATATTTTGTGCAAAAGGAGCAACCGGATCAAAGGAACGGAGTCCTCTGATATTCTTACTGATTTCTTTTGCAACGGCAGAAGATAACACTCTGGCATCCGTTCTCGGATAAGTAGTCAGCTTTCTTTCATATAAGTCCTGTGCTACCTGCAGCGTCTCGTCCGGGCTGATTTTAAACCTTTTCGAGCACTCTGCCTGAAGCTCCGCCAGGTTAAATAAAAGCGGTGCACGTTTCTTTGAAATTCCTTTATCTACTGTTTTTACAATCGCTGTTTTATTAGTTAAATCTTTAATTAATTTTTCTGCGTGTACTTTTTCTTTGAATCCATTCTCTTTATAAAGCAACGGAGATGCATAATAAGAAGAACCTTCTACCGCTTTCCATTCACCTTCTATCTCTGCATCAAAGAAATTTCCCACCACCCGGTAAAATGGTGTCTCTACAAAATTACGGATTTCCCGCTCCCGGATTACAACCATGCCAAGTACACAGGTCATGACACGGCCAACTGCAATTGCAGTATAGGACTTGGTTCCTGCAGCATCATTTAAAAGATTTCCATATTTTACAGACATGACACGGGAAAAATTAATTCCCATGGCATAGTCTTCAATGGTACGCATAATCCCGGAATTAGCAAGATTATCATAATCCGACATTGGTCTTGCTTCCGCAATTCCTCTTTTAATTTCTTCCTCCGTCTGCGAATCTATCCATACCCGCAGCTCTTTCATACCTTCACGGACTCCACCGAACCGCCGGATATTCTCTTCAATGGTCTGTCCTTCTTTTCCGGCATCGCCTGCCCAGTAAACGGTATCAATATCTTCCCGGTGTAAAAGCTTATGTACGATGTCATACTGTTTGCTTACAGATGGTATGACATTATATTTATAATCTTTCGGAAGAAATGGAAGGTCTTCTAACTTCCACTTCTTATATTTTATATCATATTCTTCCGGATATACCATTTCCACCAGATGACCAACACACCAGGTAATGGCATAGTGACTGTCTTCGATATATCCGTCATTTCTGCCGGATACGCCAAGAATTCGTGCAAATTCCCGGGCAACACTTGGTTTCTCCGTGATAATTAACGACTTACCCAACCGTTATTTCCTCCAATTTCTGTGCCTTTTCTATTATTATGTCTTTTTATCATTTTGACTTTTTATCATTTTTTGACTTTTCCGGCACTTTATAATTCCTTCATATCGATCAGGACAAATCTTTTATCTTCTTCTGCCATCTGCTTTAAATCCTCTGCAAATTCCTGTGCGGAAAACATATAAAGATATTTTGCAGAAATTTTTGCCTGCTTCAGATTATCAAGCAATGCTTCACCTGCCGTGCGGGTCATATAAGGCTCTGACCAGTTACAGATTCCGACAATGCTCTCACGGACACTGTTCTGGGCGACAATATCGATATTGCCTTTCTTTCCAACCCAGGTTCCAATCCGGTGAATGTCAATCGGAAGTTTACCAATACGATTTAATAAAGTCAGATATTCCCGGCAGACCTTGACAAAATAACGGTTCATATAGTCATCTAAATCTTTTTCAATATAAGTATCATAAAATTCTTCCGGTGCCATCATATATAAGTCCGATAAATGTGGATAGACAAAACGGAACCAGAAATTCACATAAGTATTGGCAATGCGGTAAACACCCTTTTTCGTATTCTCCCAGCCACCGGTATCAAAGGAAACCACCTTTTCTACCACATCAAATGCCATCAGATTCTTCATGTAGACACTGATTTTTGCTCTGGAGAAGCCTGTCTTTAAAAAGAGGTCATTCAGCTTATTATTTCCCGAAGCCAATGCTGCAAGTATTGTATTATATACAGAAAGTTCTCTTAATTCAATGCTGATATAATTTTCCGCCTCATGGAACAAGAAGCCATCCGGAGACAAAATATGCCGACAGACATTTTCCTTAATACTCTTTTTGGAGTTCCAGCGTGCAAGATAACCCGGCACACCCCCAATAATTCCATAGACCTGCACTGCCTGACTGGTTCCATATTCCGGGAAATGTCGAACCACATCAAGAAATGTCGCATCCACCATGCGGATGGCTGCGTCTACCTTCTTTAAGTATTCACCATATTTTTCTCTGCAGTCTTCCTCTACCCATACCAGTGAAGAGCTGGTCAGAATAATCATAACAGGACCCGGATATAATTTCTTTGCTTTCAGTTTCAGAATGCTGTTCATAAAGCCGACATCTTTTCTGGCAATATACTGGAATTCATCAATGACAACCACAAGCTTGGTCGGGTCTCCACTCTTGATGCGGTTAAAGAATTCATCATAACTATAGCGTGTCAGACGAATCCCGTATTTTGCTTCCACTTCCTGCCCCATCTGTAAAACCTGTTCCCTTTCGGATGCCTGTCTGGCGCGATAGTAAAAAAACTTTTTCTCCTTACAGAATTCTTTTATTAACTGCTCTTTCTGGCAGTTATCTCTTCCATATAAAAGAACAATCTGATTGCCGGACTGTCCATATACCTCTTCTAATTTCTTTAATTCGGATGTCTGAATCATCATTGGTAATATCCTCCAAAATTTCTAATTTTAAGAAGTCACTCTAACAAAAATAATATCACATTTTAATTTTTCTATCAACGCCAAAACGATAAAAAAGAATGTGCCTTGGCACATTCTTTTCTATCTTCATTTTGTTACATATTTTGCTGCTTATTTTGCGGTAATGTAACCCTGTGCTTTTAAAAGTTCTGCACAAAGAACAGCTCCACCAGCCGCACCACGTACGGTATTGTGGGATAATCCTACGAATTTCCAATCATATACGGTGTCCTCACGAAGACGTCCAACGCTGATTCCCATACCGTTTTCATAGTTAACATCCATAGAAACCTGTGGTCTGTTGTCTTCTTCTAAGTACTGGATAAACTGCTTTGGTGCACTTGGAAGATTTAATTCCTGTGGTACTCCCTTGAAGTTTACTAATTTTTCGATTAACTGCTCTTTTGTAGGGTTCTTTTTGAACTTAACAAATACAGCTGCTGTATGTCCGTTTAATACCGGAACACGGATACACTGGCAGGTAATAACCGGTGATGTAGCAGGTACAATGACACCATCTTTGATTTCACCCCAGATACGAAGTGGCTCTTTTTCGGATTTTTCTTCCTCTCCACCGATGTATGGGATAATATTTCCAACCATTTCCGGCCAGTCCTTAAAGGTTTTTCCGGCACCGGAAATTGCCTGATAGGTAGTTGCTACTACTTCATATGGTTCAAACTCTTTCCATGCTGTAAGAACAGGAGCATAACTCTGGATGGAGCAGTTTGGTTTTACTGCAACAAATCCTCTCTTGGTTCCCAGTCTCTTGCGCTGGAATTCGATTACTTTCATATGTTCCGGATTGATTTCAGGTACTACCATAGGAACATCCGGTGTCCATCTGTGTGCACTGTTGTTCGAAACAACAGGAGTCTCTGTCTTAGCATATGCTTCTTCAATTGCTTTGATTTCATCTTTAGTCATATCTACAGCACTGAATACGAAATCAACTTCTGCTGCAACATTTTCTACTTCATTAACATTCTTTACTACAATATTTTTAACGGCTTCCGGCATTGGAGTATCCATTTTCCAACGATCTCCAACTGCTTCTGCATAGGTCTTTCCTGCACTTCTTGGGCTTGCTGCAATTGTAGTTACCTCAAACCATGGATGATTCTCCAGAAGAGAGATAAATCTCTGACCTACCATTCCTGTTCCACCTAAAATACCGACTTTTAATTTGCTGCTCATTTCTTTTTCTCCTCACGTTTTTATGTTCGTCTATCGCGAACAGTTGTCTTTCTGATAAATATACTATCCTATTTATACAAAAAATGCAATTCACAATTTATCAAAAATTACTAAGTGAATTGCATTTTTCTTATACATATGTACCAATTTTTTAAAATAAGCTACTTATTTTCTACGCCTCTTCCGGCAGATTCAACTCATCCTGCCAGTCCTTTGACAGATATTCCTTATGCAATGCAATGACTTTTTCCATTGCGTCTTTACCAGGCGCACCAACAGTCAGACGTTTATTAACACAGGTTTCCATGGAAATTGCTTCATAGATATCTTCTTCAAATACCGGACAGATTGCCTTTAACTCATCCAATGACATATCATCAATGGCAATCTTCTTATCCAGACAATAAAGCACGATTCTTCCTACAATACCGTGGGCATCACGGAAAGGGACGCCATGATTTACCAGATAATCGGCTGCATCTGTCGCATTGGTAAATCCCTTGTTGGCACTGTCATGCATTTTTTCTTTATTGAATTTCATAGTTGCGAGCATACCGTTAAAGAGTGCCAGACAGCCTTTTGCAGTATCCATGGCATCAAAGGAAAGCTCCTTGTCTTCCTGCATATCTTTATTATACGCAAGCGGAATTCCCTTCATTGTAGTAAGCAATGACATCAGTGCACCATACACTCTTCCGGTCTTTCCACGTACCAATTCTGCAATATCCGGATTTTTCTTCTGTGGCATAATGCTGCTTCCGGTGCTGTATGCATCGTCAATCTCTACAAACTGATATTCATTAGAATTCCAGATGATAACTTCTTCTGAGAAACGGCTTAAATGCATCATAATCGTTGATAATGCAGATAAAAATTCGATTAAGTAGTCACGGTCTGATACGCCATCCATACTGTTTAAGGTTGGTCCATAGAAACCAAGTAATTCTGCAGTATATTCACGGTCTAATGGATAAGTAGTTCCTGCCAGGGCACCGGAACCTAACGGACAGTAATTCATTCTCTTAAAAATATCCTGCAGGCGGAGTCTGTCACGGCGGAACATCTCAAAATAAGCTCCCATATGATGTGCCAGTGTAATCGGCTGTGCTTTCTGGAGATGGGTAAATCCCGGCATAATCGTCTCGGTATTTTCTTCCATAATCTTAAGAATGGTCTCAAGAAGTTCTTTTACCAGCTTGTCAGTATGCAATACTTCCTGTCTGGTATAAAGACGCATGTCCAGTGCAACCTGGTCATTTCTGCTTCGTCCGGTATGTAATTTCTTACCGGTATCTCCCAGACGGTCAATGAGCTTTGCCTCTACAAAGCTGTGAATATCTTCGTATTCATCGGTAATAATAAGCTTTCCTTCTTCTACTTCTTTTAAAATTTCTTTTAAACAGTCTACAATATCCTGCATTTCTTTCTCTGTTAAAATGCCCTGTTTTCCAAGCATTTTCACATGTGCAATGCTGCCTTCCATATCCTGTTTATAGAATTTCTGATCAAATGATATAGACGCATTAAAATTGTAAACGAGCTTGTCTGTCTCTTTGGTAAAGCGTCCGCCCCATAACTGTGCCACTCTTTTATCCTCTCTTTCCATACGGATGTCCGTACTTATTCTAAACAAAAATCCATAACTAACTTCTGAAAGTATACCTTATTTTTCATAAAATGACAACCAGAAGAAATCACTCCTGTACTGTCTGCTCACTTTCCTGTGCCGCACGTTCTCTTTTCTGTTCTTCCCGCTCCCGCTTCGAAAATACACAGCCACAATAATCCTGCCGGTACATGCCATACTCTGCCGAAATTACGGTAGAACGCTTATAGCCATCCCGTTTCTTAAAATCCGAATATAAATAACGAATATCATATTCTTCTGCCAGCCTTCCGCCAATCTCATTTAACTTTGCAGCATTCTTCATGGGACTGATAGACAGCGTTGTCGTAAAATAATCACAATTTAATTTTTTCGCATACTCTGCCGCTTCCCGCAGTCTTAATTCATAGCAGTGAAAACACCGTTCGCCACCCTCCCGGATATTTTCATAACCTTTTACTGTTTCATAAAAACGCTCCGGTTCAAAGTTTCCTTCCACAAAGGTGACAGGATATTTCGTTGGAAATTCTTTAATAAAGCGTTTCTGCTCCGCTGCTCTATGATAATATTCATCCTCCGGATAAATATTGGGATTATAGTACAACACCGTAATATAAAAATAGTTGGAAAGATACTCTAATACATAAGAACTGCATGGTGCACAGCAGCTATGAAGCAAAAGTTTCGGAACTTCTCCCCTTTCTTCTAATCCGGCAATCGTTTCATCTAATATTTTCTGGTAATTTTCTTTCATCGCATTTACCTTTCCCATTCAAAATTTCTGTCGATTCCGTTCCTATTATAATCTATCCTTTTCTTCTGTCAATCCGGGTGACCAATCTCATTTTTTCACATATATTATCCTATAAACTTCTATCAGGTGAATACCATGTGCTCCATCCTTGAATTGTCCAATATAGATTATATTTATCATACGAAAGACGGCGAAACCAAGGCTCTGTCCAATATCAGTTTTACTTTATCCAACGGAGAATTTGTTGCTATTGTAGGTCCCAGTGGATGTGGCAAATCAACTCTTTTATCCCTTATCTGCGGTCTCCTTGTCCCATCCGGCGGCAGCATTTCCTTCATGGGACACCCCCTGCAGTCAAAGGATATTTTAAATATGGGATACATGCTCCAGAAAGACCATCTCTTAGAGTGGCGTACCATCGCATCCAATGTCCAATTAGGGCTGGAAATCCAGCACAAAATGACACCGGAAAATCTTGCTTATGCCAGCCGGCTGTTAGAAACTTATGGACTTGCCGATTTTGCTGCAAAACGTCCTTCTGAGCTTTCCGGCGGCATGCGGCAGCGGGCTGCCCTGATTCGGACCCTGGTACTCCGCCCGGAGCTGCTTCTCTTAGATGAACCCTTCTCGGCATTAGATTATCAGACCCGCCTTAATGTCAGCAATGACATCGGTACCATTCTGCGGCAGGAACATAAAACCGCCATTCTTGTAACCCATGATTTATCCGAAGCAATTTCCATGGGAGACCGTGTCATTGTCTTAAGCCACCGGCCGGGCACAATCCGCTCCATTATACCCGTTTCCTTTGAGCCAGATCTTACGCCTTTAGAGAAACGGAATGACAGCCATTTTAAATCCTATTTTAACTTAATATGGAAGGAATTTAATCAAAATGAATAACCCATCCTCTGCACAGCTTATGTACTTACGGCAATGCCGCAGGCATCGGCTTAAAATAAAAATCTGTCGCATTCTGATTCTTGTTGTCTTTTTATTGCAATGGGAACTCTGTGCCAGATATGGAAAAATCGACCCCTTTATTTTCAGCAGTCCCACCAGACTTATCATCTGCTTTTACCAGATGATTACCGGTCAGAAGCTCCTTTATCACATTGGAATCACCCTGTTTGAAACCTTAAGCAGCTTTTTCTTTGTTATTATTTTAACATTACTGATTGCTGCAATCCTCTGGTTTTCCAAAACCTTATCCGAAACCTTAGAGCCTTATCTTGTGGTTTTAAATTCCCTGCCAAAATCTGCGCTGGCTCCGCTGCTGATTGTATGGCTGGGCGGCAATTACAAGACCATTATCATCACCGGTATGTCCGTAGCTATCTTTGGCTCTATTCTGAGTCTTTACACTGCTTTTTGTGATATGGATAAAGAAAAGATTCTTCTGATAAAGACATTAGGCGGCACCCATAATGATGTTATGTTTAAAATTATGCTGCCGGGCTGTATTCCCACCCTGCTTTCTATTATGAAAGTCAACATCGGTCTTTGTCTGGTTGGTGTTATCATCGGTGAATTTATTGCAGCAAAAAAAGGCTTAGGCTATCTTATTATTTATGGCAGCCAGGTTTTTAAATTAGACTGGGTCATCTTATCGATTCTGATTCTCTGTCTCATTGCCATGCTGCTCTATCAGCTGATTGGAAGTTTTGAGAAGCTCTGCTTAAAGAGGAACTAAAGAAAGGCGGTATGAATTGCACCTGCTCTTCATACTGCCTTTCTCTTTCTTACTTTACAGGAAATTGCTTATGAATTTTTATGCTTCTTCGATTTCTTCAAAGTCACAGTAATCTGCTCCTGCTTCAGAAGCAAACTTAAAACTTACTTTTTGCCCTGATATTCCACGGTAAAATCACCTTCCATATCAAGGAAAGAATGTGCCTGGGCTATATTATCCAAGAATTCTGCCATGTCTGCCGGAAAGTCTTTTGCATCTGCCTCTACGCTGCACTCTTCTTCTAAGATTTCCTGCTCCACAAAGAGACGCAGGGTAAAATCATCCAAATCACTTTCATCATCAAAGTCTACACCCTGAAAATAATGATTGCCGCAATTTTTAAATAAGTTCTTTACATAAGAGGTACTGGATAAAATTCTCGACTGGGATACATCCTCTGCCTCAAGATAAATATGATAGGTTATCTTCACCTGATTTTCTGCCATGGTATCTTACCTTCCTTCTTCTGTCTTGATCTGCTCTAAGAACAGCATTTCTAATTTATAATCCCGGTCCGGTTCCAACTTTTCCATATTCTTCTTTGGAATGAAGCCGCCAGCCATTGCCGGATGTCCGCCACCGTTTCCATAATCTGCTAATGCCTTTGCTACAACTCTTCCGGCATCTACATGATTTAATGCACTCCGGACAGAAAACTTAATGCCATCAGAACGGATTGCATAAATCACGGAAATATTAACTACATCAAGAGATAAAATAAAGTCTGAAATAATTGCAATCAGCGCATCCGGGCAATCAAACGGAATCGATGCAAATCCCACATCATCATAAATGTGGATATTATCGATTGCCGCACCATATGCCTTTAAATCAGAAAACTCCATTACATTTACATACATGGATTTTAACTCTTCCACATCTGCCATTGGATAGATGTATGCAAACATATCCACATCAAGCTTTGTTGTACCACGGACAAAGTCATCCGTATCCATCTTGATGCCATATGCCAGTGCTGCCGCCACATCCCGGCTCATTGGTGTATTGGTAAGATAAAAATACTCTGCAATCATTGTGGCACAGGCTCCTACACGGCGCACATCTTTATAAGCATATTCACAGGTAATTACTGTCGGATGATGGTCAATACATGCCACCTCATCCCCGATAAAATCGGTCAGATTCGCATTATATTTCTGGGAGTCTACGGTAACAATATAGTCCTCTTTCTTCATATCATCCAAATCTTCTTTAGACAAAATATCAATATGAAATGTATCAAACATCTTTCTTGTACTCAGGCGTTCAATCTTGCCATCATAACAGATATCTGCTTTAATCCCATGGTAATTTAAAAAATGCTGTAAGCCAAAGGCACTGGCAATCGCATCCGGATCTGGAAAATTATGTGTCTGAATATAAGTTCTGTGTCCTCTTAATAACTCTACTAATTGTAAGGGATCCATGTTTTATCTCCTGGTATGATTTCTTCTTATTTTAATATAGAAAGCGGATTATTTTCCTTCTGGAATTTTAAGGCAAACAAAGCTGCCCCATAGCATAAAATTCCAATCAGCATAAATATTACTTTACCGGAAATTATTCCAACGACAATCTCTGCTGCTGCAACAATTCCATGCAGCCAGACAGGAAGGTTATGCAGACATGCAGCAAGTCCCGCTTCAATCAACACTACAATACATACGCTCACTACCGGCACCTTCCATACCAGTATACCCAGTACAATTTCCAATACGGCAAAAACCACAAATACACATAACATAATCAGCGCGCTGTTTTCCTTTAATTCTGCAATCGTAAACTGACTGTTCTTCTTTGCATAATTTTTCTTTGCGCTGTTGATTTTCTTCTTCATATTCTTCTTACTGTCCTCAGTTTTCTTTCCCCCTGAAACAAATTCCTTCACTTCCATGAAAAAAACTTCCTCCTTGTAATGATTTCCCTTTTCATAAGCCGGTTCATCTTTCTCCGGTTCTTACACATCTACGCCCATTATACCAAGTAACCTTTGAAAGAACAACTTTTTTCAAAAAAACATTGCAAATTTATTTTTTTCTATATATAATATTATAGTATGATTTTAATAAACAAAAGGTTGTCTGAGAAAAATATTTTATTTCGCATATAACCAGATTATTCTGCTTCCGTGGCTCAGTTGGTAGAGCGGCGCATTCGTAATGCGTAGGTCAGGGGTTCGAGTCCCCTCGGGAGCTTTTTTGTTGTCTAAAAATAATCTAAAAATAGTATTGACATTTCTCTTTCAATTTCTCATAATACTCCTTAGTGAGTTTATTATTATTAAACTTCAAATACATTATTAGCTTCATTTTGTAAAAACTATGTAAAATCACTTTTCATGGAAAGGAAGTACAAAATGGATATTGGAAATAAAATCAAGGAGCTGCGGATTCTCTACGGTCTCACCCAGCAGGAACTGGCTGACCGTCTGGAATTATCCAAAGGATTTATCTCCCAGTTAGAGCGTAATCTTACGTCTCCTTCTGTAGGTACACTTTTAGATATTATCCAGTGTCTCGGCACTACGCCGGCAGAATTTTTTGCAGATGATGAACCTGCACAGCTTGTCTTTAAAAATGAAGATTATTTTGAAAAAGAAGATGCGGAACACAGGAGTTTAATCGAATGGATGGTTCCCGGTGCCCAGAAAGATATGATGGAACCGGTACGGCTGACGCTGAAGCCCGGCGGCACATCAGACATCTATCTTCCACATGAGGGAGAAGAATTCGGCTATGTGCTTAAGGGCTCCATTAAAATCATATATGGTACCCGTACTTATACTGCAAGACAGGGGGAGTCTTTTTATCTTAAGTCCAATAAAAAGCACCATATCGAAAATACCGGCAGGAAAGATGCCGTTCTTATCTGGGTTACAAACCCGCCAAGTTTTTAGGAGGTTATGATGGGCAAGAAATTAATACAATTAGAAAATATTACCAAAACTTATGACGGAAATATGATTTTGGATGACTTAAATCTTTATGTAAAGGAAAACGAATTCTTAACACTGCTGGGACCTTCCGGCTGTGGAAAGACTACTACCCTGCGTCTTATCGGTGGTTTTGAGACACCGGACACCGGACGTATTATTTTTGATGGAAAAGATATTACTTCTCTTCCGCCAAATGAGCGTAAATTAAATACCGTATTCCAGAAATACGCACTTTTTACCCATATGAGCATTGCAGATAATATTGCTTTTGGTTTAAAAATCAGCAAAAAAAGCAAGGCTTATATTCAGGATAAAATCAAATATGCCTTAAAGCTTGTAAACTTAGACGGTTATGAAAACCGCAGCATTGATTCCTTAAGCGGTGGCCAGCAGCAGCGTATTGCCATTGCCCGTGCCATTGTAAATGAACCAAAGGTGCTCCTTTTAGACGAGCCTTTGGGCGCACTGGATTTAAAAATGCGTCAGGACATGCAGTACGAACTGATTCGTCTGAAAAATGAACTTGGCATTACTTTTATCTATGTTACCCACGACCAGGAAGAAGCCCTTACCATGTCAGACACCATTGCTGTCATGAATCAGGGCTATATCCAGCAGATTGGTACTCCGGAAGATATTTATAATGAGCCGGAAAATGCATTCGTTGCCGACTTTATCGGAGACAGCAATATCATTGACGGTATCATGATTGAGGATAAATTAGTCAGCTTCTTAGGCATCAAGCACGAATGTGTCGACACCGGTTTTGGTAATAATAAACCGGTAGACGTAGTCATCCGCCCGGAAGATATCGATATTGTAGAAGCCGGCACCGGTTTTATGGATGGTGATATTACTTCTGTTATCTTCAAGGGTGTCCACTATGAAATCGAAATTATAGCTGGCGGCTATGAATGGCTTGTTCATACCACCAAATATTTTGAAACCGGAAGCCATGTAGGAATGAAGGTAATTCCTTTCAATATCCAGATTATGCATAAACCGGAATCCAGTGACGAAAAGGCGGTGGAACTCGATGCATAATGCCAGAAAAAGACTTTTAGCCGGACCTTATCTGGTCTGGATTATTGGATTTACTGTACTTCCGATTCTGATGATATTATATTACGCATTCACCAACAGTGACGGTGGTTTTACCTGGGCAAATATTGCTGCAATTGCAGACCCGGTACATATAAAAGCACTCCTGCTTTCCTTGAAGCTTGGTATCTTATGTACGGTTGTCTGTCTCCTGCTCTCCTACCCGCTTGCCATGATATTAAACAGTCTTCATATCAAGCATCAGAGCTTTGTGGTATTTATCTTCGTCCTGCCAATGTGGATGAATTTTATGCTGCGTATTTTAGCATGGCAGATGTTGCTTTCCAATAATGGAATTATCAATGGATTCCTTTCCATTTTTGGCATCCCGAAGCTTCATATGTTAAATACACAGGGAGCCGTTGTATTTGGCATGATTTATGATTTTCTTCCATTTATGATTATGCCGATTTACAATTCCATAGTACGTATCCGCAAGGAAACAATAGATGCGGCAAGGGATTTAGGTGCCAACAGTTTTATCACCTTCTTCCGTATCATTCTGCCGCTTACTGTGCCTGGAATTGTCAGCGGAATTATTATGGTATTCGTACCGGCACTTACCTCCTTTGTTATTTCAGACCTTTTAGGCGGAGGAAAAGTACTTCTCATTGGAAATGTTATTGAGCAGTCCTTCATGCAGGGTTCCTACTGGAATTTAGGTTCCGGACTTTCCATTGTACTTATGCTTTTTGTATTAATCAGTATGGCATTTATGAATCGTGCCGGTGAATCAGGAGGGCATGCAGTATGGTAAAGAAAAGTTTATCAAAAATTTATCTTGCAATTATTTTCCTGTTTCTGTATCTTCCGATTGGAGTTCTGATTGTACTTTCCTTCAACAACTCCCTCTCCCGTGTAAAATGGGGCGGATTTACGACAGAATGGTATCGCAATCTTGTTTCTGACCCGACTATTATGAATGCCTTTTATACCACGATTCTGATTACCGTTGCATCTTCTGTGATTGCTACAATAATCGGAACCATGGCAGCAATCGGAATCAGTGCCATGCGGAAAAGGAACCGTCAGATTATGCTTGGTGCAACTAACATTCCACTTCTGAATGCAGATATTGTAACCGGTATTTCCCTGATGCTGCTTTTTGTCCGCTTTACAGCGCTTGGAACATCAACCGTATTGATTGCACATATTACCTTTGACATTCCATATGTCATTTTAAATGTACTGCCTAAGCTTTCCAACACCTCCTCCCATACCTATGAGGCTGCCAGAGACTTAGGTGCAACACCACTTTATGCATTTTTCAAAATTGTATGGCCGGATATCAAGCCTGGTGTATTCTCCGGTTTTCTGATGGCTGTGACAATGTCCTTAGACGATTTTTCCATCACCTACTTTACCAAAGGTGCCGGTGTCAATACATTGTCTACCATGATTTATACCCAGCTGCGTAAAGGTATTATTCCGGAAATGTATGCACTGTCTACGATTTTATTCTTCCTTGCTCTGGTGCTTCTTCTGATTATGAATTACCGCAGTGTCAAGGATGCGAAAGGAAGGTCTTAGGAAATGAAGAAATTCTTATTTTCATTTATACTTATTGCTGGTCTCCTTACTCTTTCCGGCTGTGGACAGAAAGAGGATGAAAATGCACTTGTTATTTTAAATTATGGAAAATATATAGAGCCGGATGTTATCCAGCAATTTGAAAAAGAAACCGGTATTACCATCAAATACGAAGAATACGAAAGTCCGGAGGAAATGTATACCAAATATAAGGCAGGTTCCATCAAATATGATTTAATCTGTACCTCCGACTATATGATTCAAAAGCTGATTCATGAAGGCGAAGTTCTGGAAATGGATTATGATAATATTCCACTTTACGAAAACATCGACCCGACCTATGTGGAATTTTCCAAGGCCTTTGACCCGGAAACGAAATACACACTACCTTATTTCTTCGGCACACTTGGTATTCTCTACAATAAAACCATGGTAGATGAAGCTGATATGGGCAGCTGGAATGTTCTCTGGAATCCGAAATATAAGGGACAGATTATCATGGAAAATTCCGTCCGCGATACCTTCGTTCCTGCACTCCGGCTTTTGGACTATTCCATCAATACTACGGATGAAGATGAATTAAACGAAGCACTTTCCATGCTTTGTGACCAGAAAGATTTAGTCTACTCCTATCTGGTAGATTCTTCTGCCGATGAAATGATTGCCGGAAATGCTGCAATGGCTCTTATTTATTCCGGAGAGGCTGCCTATGCACAGGATTATAATGATGATCTTGATTATGTGGTTCCGAAAGAAGGTTCCAATATGTGGATGGACTCCTGGTTCATTCCCAAAACCTGCCAGCATAAGGATGCTGCAGAACAGTTTTTAAATTATCTCTGTCGTGAAGATATCGGTATGGAAAACTTTGACTATGTCTGGTATGCTACACCAAACACCGCTGTTTATGACGAACTGGATGAAGATGTTCAGGAAAGTACTACTATTTTTTCTGATCAGGAAACTTTAGAAAACTGTGAAATTTTTAACAGTCTTGATGTCCCGGCTACAGAAACTTATGACTATCTCTGGAAGAAATTGAAATCTTACTAAAATTTTCTGTTCTATAAAAGATTAGAAAATTTTTAGAAAAATTTCATATTACCTTTCTTGTTATTCAAGGCACAAGATGATATATTGAAAGTCCATTGGAATAATCCATGGACTTTCTTTTCTATTTATTCATTTTTACCATTTCTAACCAGGAGGTCTTTATGACATATCAACAATTTCTTGCTGAAATCCAGTTACAAATTCATTCTCTGTTTGATACAGATGTTACGATTCAGCTGCATAAAATCAAAAAAAATAATGGCGTTACTTTGGATGGACTCACTATTCTGCAAAAGAGCTGCAACATTTCTCCCACTATTTATCTCAATGATTATTACAAAGAATATCAGGCAGGAAAAAGCATACATAACATTATTTTACATATCCGGGAAATTTACCGGGCTTACCGTCCCAGCAGCTCTGTCGATGTAGCATTCTTTACTAATTTTGAAAATGTACGGCACCGCATCCTCTTTAAACTGATTCATTATCAGAAAAATGAGGAACTCCTCAAAGAAATCCCTCATTTTCGTTATCTTGATTTTGCAGTTGTTTTCTATTGTCTTTTATCTAGCTCAAGTCAGGGAAGCGCCACTATTCTGATTCGTTCCACTCATCTTTCCTACTGGAACGTCTCCGCAGATGCGTTATATTCTTATGCCTTAGAGAATACACCGGCACAGCTTCCTGCTGATTTTGAACCATTAATGCCATTACTCAATAAGCTTATGCCAATGCCCTTTCCTGCAGATATCATGGAAGAAGAATCCGAAACACCGCTTTATGTATTAACCAATAAAGCCAGACTCTATGGTGCTTCCTGCATTCTCTATCCAAATCTTTTAGATTCCATTGCAGATAAGCTCACATGTGACTTCTATCTGATTCCAAGCAGTATTCATGAATTTCTGATTCTTCCTGTTCTGCCTGGAACCTGTATACAGGATTTAAATGCTATGATTCATGAAGTAAATTCCACTCAGGTTGAGGAAGAAGAAATCTTATCCGATCACGCTTATTTCTATTCCCGTTCCGACAAGCTTCTTACTTCTATGTCAGAAGAACGGACTACAATTTAGCATATAATTTTTCATATTCCTTTGCAGAACTGGACCAGGAGAAATTCTGCTCCATGCCACGTCTTGCAATATCCAGCCACCCGGTCCGGTTCTCATGGAATACCTGATATGCATAAAGAAGACTGTCACGCATTTCATGAGCATTATAATTGGAAAAAGTAAAACCGGTTCCGGTATGCTGATACTCATTATATGGCTCTACGGTATCCTTTAAGCCACCGGTCTCGCGAACCACAGGTACTGTTCCATAACGAAGACTCATCAACTGGCTCAGACCGCAGGGTTCAAATAAAGATGGCATCAAAAAAGCATCTGATGCTGCATAAATTCTATGCGCTGCTTCTTCGGAATACATAATATTTGCCTTCAGTCTGTCCGGATACCTGCTCTCATAATAGCGGAACATATTCTCATAACGTTCCTCTCCGGTTCCTAAGACAACAATCGTAAATTTACCGGAAGAAAGCAGTTCATCCATCATATAATCTACCAGTGCAAATCCCTTCTGCTCTGTCATTCTTGAAACAATTCCAACTAACATCACATCATCCGAATACGGAAGATTCATATCCTTTAAAAGTGCCTGCTTGTTTTTCCGCTTGCCCTCTTCTAAATCATTGGCATCATATAAATAAGCAATCTTTGGATCCGCTTTCGGATTATATTCATTATAATCGATTCCATTAATAATACCGCTTAATTTATAGCTGTTACTGCGAATGAGACCATCCAAGCCTTCGCCACCATCCGGAGTTGTTATCTCATAAGCATATGTAGGACTTACCGTTGTTACAGCATCTGCATATACAATACCACCCTTCAGATAATTTCCCTCTCCATACGACTCTAATTTGTCCGGTGTAAAAAGAGCATCCGGCAATCCGGTAATATCTTTTACTGCCTTTAGATTCCAGCGCCCCTGGAACTGTAGATTGTGTATCGTAAATACCGTTTTCATATTCTGGTAAAATACATTTTTCTTATAGATATTCTCCAGATATACCGGAACCAGTCCCGTCTGCCAGTCATGGCAATGAATAATATCCGGCTGGTAATTCATATGCGGCAATGCTTCTAATACTGCCTTTGAGAAAAATGCAAATTTTTCTACATCTTCGTAAATATTATTATATGGTCTTTCTCCCGCAAAATAGAATTCATTATCAATAAAATAATACTGGATTCCATCTTCCTTTGCCTCCAGTATTCCTACATATTGTTTTCGCCAGCCCAAATCTACATAAAAATGCAATATATGATGCATTTTCTTACGCATATCCTCACGGATACACATATACTTCGGCAGCATGACGCTGACTTCATATTCATTTTTTGAAAAATATTTTGGCAGTGAACCTGCTACGTCTGCAAGGCCGCCTGTTTTGATAAATGGAACTGCCTCTGATGTAACAAATAATACCCGCTTCATTTCTGTTACCCCCAAATCTGATACCCTTTTTACAAATACGCTGCGCTTTCTTTCGCAGTGCATCTTCGAAAACCCTTGGTTTTCTCGATATACGGGCATTCGCCCTATTTACGCTCACACTCGCAAATCCGCTGCGCTTTCTTTCGCAGTGCATCTTCGAAAGCCTACGGCTTTCTCGATGTACGGGCATTCGCCCTATCAGCCGACAGAAATACGCGATACTTTGTGCAAGCACAGTATCGCGTATTTCTGTCGGCTGCACTGCTCATTGCTTACGCTCATTATACCACGTTATGGGGGAGCAGAAAATACCTAAACTGTCTGATTCAGATACTATATTTTGCTGCCGTTTTGTAGAAACCACCCTTTTAATACGCTTTATATTCCAGGCGGATTCTGTCTGCAATCAGTGCTATAAATTCTGAATTCGTCGGTTTACCTTTTCCATTGTTTATCGTATACCCAAACAGCTCATCAATCGTGTCCATTTTGCCACGGCTCCATGCCACCTCTATTGCGTGGCGGATAGCACGTTCTACGCGGCTGGCTGTTGTCTGATATTTTTTTGCGATTGTCGGATAAAGTATTTTTGTAATGGAATTAAGCATTTCAATATCATTTACCGACATAATAATTGCTTCACGCAAATACTGATATCCTTTGATATGTGCCGGAACTCCTATTTCATGTATAATATTTGTCACTTTACTTTCCAGATCCTCCGGCTTTGTCGAAGGCTTTTTCTCATATGCTCCGACTTTTTTTGATTCCACAGCATTCATTCCCCGGAGCACTCTTGTACTTTTTATCCGATTGATAATCATATCATTATCGAAGGGCTTCATAATGTAATAATCCGCCCCCAGATTAAATGCATCTTCTGTAATCCGGTCCTGTCCTACCGCACTGATAATAATAAAACTAGGACATTTTCTTATGGATTTATCTTTTTTTACTTTTTCTAACAGTGCAAGTCCGTCAAGTTTTGGCATAACTATATCCAATAAAACAACATCCGGCTGTTTATGTTTGATAATCTCATATGCTTCGACCCCGTTCTTTGCCGTACCAACCACCTGCAAATCCTTATCGCTGGCTACGATTTCATCTAAAAGCTGTACCATTCTCTCGTTATCATCTGCAATTGCTACATTTAATTTTTCCATTTCAAACCTCCTGCCGTTTCCACTCTTTTGTACAAAGATGAAACTACTTGTATTTAAACACAACTTTTCTGTCGTTTCAAGCTAAAGCGTTCATCTTATTTCGACATCAATATTGCCCGGAAGACAACGGCTGCCTTCTTCCCCTTATACATTTTGTATCATAATTATATCCTGACATAAATTATGTCGAAACATGTCGTTAAATTATAAACTGTTTTTTCTTATGGATTCGACGTTTTCTCTATCTCTAACATATCCTCAATAAAAATACCATACCCCTTCTTTGCATCATCGACGAACACATGGGTAACTGCACCTATCAGCCTTCCGTTCTGAATCACCGGGCTGCCGCTCATTCCCTGTACAATACCTCCGGTGCTCTCTAACAGTGCCGCATCCTCTACTTCAAATAAAATACTTTTGTTTTCCTTATTCTTCCGATAATTAACTTCCGTAATTCTTATCTTATAATGCGCTATCGTTCCGTCGATATCACTGATAATTTCTGCTTCTCCAGGTTCAATATCCTGCTTATAACCAACCGGATAAGCTACGGCATTTTCCAGCAAATTATTTTTTTCATGTAATGTTCCATAGATTCCTCGTTCGCAGTTCTCCTCAATATCTCCCATACAATATTTTTCTTCATAATTAATGACTCCTGATAATTCACCCGGTTTACCGGATTCTCCTTTTACGATTCCCACCAGTCTGCTGTTATAAAGTTTTCCCGTCCCCACTTCCAGCATACTTCCGGTATCCATGTCTGTTACTGCATGTCCCAGTGCCCCATAGCTTCCATCCTGGCTGATATAGGTAAGTGTTCCGATTCCTGCCAGATCATCCCTTACCCAGACTCCTAATTTATACGTTTCTTCTTTTGATAATTTCGGCTGTATATATAATTCTAATGTTTCTCCATTTCGACGTATCCGAAGCACTAAAGATTTTCCTTCACATTTATCGACAGCATCCATTAACGCCTCCTTATTTTCAAGCTTTTTCCCATCTACTGCACAGATATAATCTCCACTCTTTAAAACATTTTGTGACGGTGCATACAGTACTCCATCCATCCCTTCAAAATTTCCCGTTCCGATGACAAAGATGCCATCCGTCTGCACATAAATACCAATATTTTCCCCGCTGGCATAGACCTCCTGTTCCACTACAATATCTGCCTGCACCTCTTTTATTGGTATAATTCCAAAGAGCTTCGCTCGTAAAACAACCGTATCTGAAGCCATATCTATTTCATTTCTTTCGGCACCGGCCTTGTCCATGCTGCTTTGCAGCTGATTTTCCATTACAGATGTATCGATAAATCTCTTTCCGGAATCCCGGCATTCGAAGGTCACCGGCATGGAAATGTCCAGTTTACTTAAATCACCATCGATAAGTTTTACTTCATCCGGAACCATATTTAACATAAGCTGGTAAGCAAATACCAGCCAGACAATCACTATAATCTGCCATATATTTTTTATGCTTTTTCTTATTAATCTCATCCGCATTATATTTTCCTCACTACAGGCATAATAACTACAGGAAACTCTCTTTACAGCTTTCCCGCGTAAAATAAAAACAGGATATTCATTGAATATCCTGTTTTTATTATGTGTATTATTGTTTGATTCAATCGTTTATTTTTTAGCATTTTGTGCCAGATTAAGCATTTCTCTTGCACTTTCCAATACGGTGTCTGTAATCCTCACTCCACCAAGCATTCTTGCTAATTCAGTTACCTGCTCATCCTCGGTGAGTCTTCGTATGGTAGAAATGGTTGTCTCATTTTCTACGGATTTTTCAATACTGAAATGAGCATCTGCCATTGCAGCAATCTGCGGCAGATGTGTGATGCAGATTACCTGATGATGTTCTGCAATCATATGCATTTTTTCAGATACCATCTGCGCCGTCCTTCCGCTGATTCCTGTATCAATTTCGTCAAAAATCAAGGTTTCTATTTCATCATTTTTAGCAAGCACTGTTTTTAATGCCAGCATAATTCTTGATAATTCTCCACCGGATGCTACGCTGCCAAGTGGTTTTAATGGCTCTCCCGGGTTGGTTGCAATGACAAATTCCACTTCATCAAAGCCATCTGCTCCAAAAGTCTCTTTCTGTTCAAATTTCATTTCAAAACGAACATCTAAGAAGTTCAAATCTACTAACTGCTCCCTGATTTTTTCTGCCAGTTCCTTCGCATATTTTTTGCGGATTGCAGATGCTTTTTCTGACTGCTTCTGCAATGTTTCTTTTAATGCATTTTCCTGTTGCATAAGCTTCTTGTGATATACATCATAATTCTGCAGCTTCTCTGCTTTTTCCTTTTTTTCCTCTAAGGATGCTAAAATTTCATCTATCGTATGACCGTATTTTGCCTTCAGATGATTGATTACATCCAGACGCTGCTCTGTCCCGGCAAAAGTCTCATCATCAAATTCAGCCTCATCCATATAGTCTGCAATTTCCCGGTTCAAATCATTCAAAAGATTATCAATTTCCAAAAGTTCATCTGCCATCCCACGAATTGCATCATCATAATCTGCCACAGATGACAATTCTCTATGAGCTCTTCCGGTCAGCTCCGATGCACTGCCGTCTTCCATGCTGAGTAATCCATGGGCTGCATGAATTGCTTCCATGATTTTCTTTCCGTTCAGAAGCTTCCGGTATTTTGTTTCTAAAACTTCATCTTCGCCAGCTGTTAATGCAGCTTCTTCAATTTCATGGATTTCATATTCTAAAAGAGATAATTCCCGCATCCGGCTCTCTTCATCCAGAGAAGCTTCTTCTAACTCTTTCGTAACTTCACGGTACTTTTTATAAGTTTCTTTCAACTCACTTTTGATGTCCGACAGTTCATTTCTTGCATAATCATCAAGGATTTCTAAATGCTTCTGTTTTTTAAGCAGCGACTGGTGTTCATGCTGTCCATGAATATCTATCAGCAACGCAGAAACTGCTTTCATCTTTGATGCCGGAACACTTTCCCCATTGATTTTGGCGATGCTTCTTCCTCCGGAAATCTTTCTGCTTAAAATCAGCATATCATCCTCCGGATAAACATCAAGCCCGGAAAGTGCTTTCTTTAAAGCATCTGATTCTACATCAAAAATCAGCTCCACAAAGGCATTCTCCTCATTATCCCTTAACATCTCTTTGGATACCTTTTCTCCCAGAGCCAGATTAATGGAACCAATGATAATTGATTTTCCGGCTCCCGTCTCTCCGGTCAGGATATTTAACCCTTTTTCAAAATCGACTTCCGCCTCATCAATGAGTGCCAGGTTCTTAACATGCAGGTTTCTTAACATATTTTCTCCTTCTACTCTCTCTCGTCTTTCACTCTAATCTTCCATAATCCGGCGAAGACGTCCCATTAACGCCGTGGTATCCTCTACGGTACGGACAGCGCACATAATTGTATCATCTCCAGCAATGCTTCCTACTATTTCATGGCAATCCATGGCATCCAATGCTGCCGCAACTGCCATTGCCATTCCGGATACCGTCTTAATCACAAGAATATTCTGTGCCATATCCATAGATACAAAACCATCCCGGAATACACGGACATACTTTTCTGTCATGTCTTCCTTATTTTCAGATAAAGCTACATATTTCTGACGGCCATTGCTCAATGCTACCTTAGTCAGTTTTAACTCTCTGATATCCCGTGAAACCGTTGCCTGCGTCACATGATATCCTTCCTGCTCCAACTTTGCAGATAATTCTTCCTGTGTGCCTATCTCATTCTTCTGAATTAATTCCAGAATCTTTGCATGTCGTCCTATCTTCATTACAGTCCCTCCTGTTATGTATAATTCTGCATCTTTTTCCGCAAAATTTCAAGGAAACTAATCTTACTCAAGCGAATAATCCCTACGGATTCTTCTGCCTTATGCACTACAATCTTGTCACCAACCTTAAGTTCCACTCCGGAATCTCCATCGAAGCTCACTTCCACCTGCTCATCCCGCTGGCTTCTCCGCATGCCTACTTCAATGGTAATTTCATCTTCCGGTCCGATTACAATGCTCTTGGAATTCAACGTATGTGCATTGATTGGTGTCAACAGCAAAAGGTTGGCTTTCGGGTCCACAATAGGGCCACCTGCCGACATACTGTAACCGGTGGAACCGGTTGGTGTTGCCACAATGATTCCATCCGCCTTAAAATTATAGAGATACTCTCCATTTACATAAACATTCAGATTCACAATCTGAAGTGCTCCCGTACGATGGATGACCACATCATTTAACGCAACCCTCTGAATCTTCTCTCCGCCACTTTGTACGGTATAGCCATCTAAAAGCATTCTCTGCTCTATGGTATAACGGTCAGCCATCAATTCATCAATTGCTGGGAATATCGTATTCTCTTCTACCTCACACAGATATCCAAGCTTTCCTAAATTAATTCCCAGCAGCGGAATATTTTTCTTTACCAGATTGCGTGCCGCACGAATTAATGTTCCATCTCCACCAATAACAAGCACTGCCTCGGTTTCTGTTGGAATTTCTTTTTCCACTGATTCCGCTTTTTCTTCCTCAAAGCTGGCAAAATAATCACAGGTTCCACCCTTACGCCTGATGTAATCTATAATCTGATTGGTAAAAATAAGTTCACTGTCTTTTTGTGCGTTTACAATTATGAAAAAATGCTTCATATATCTAGGACAATGATGTATGTGCCTCCTCTACGATGGCATCCACATCAATGGTCTCCTCCTTCTTGCTCTCGCTGTTTTTCTCAATATATACCAGATATTCAATATTTCCCTCCGGACCCTTAATCGGTGAATAGGAAAGATTATGAACGGAAAATCCATTTTTCAACGCAAAATCAATTACCTTATGGATGACTTCCTCATGTACCTTTGGGTCACGGACAACACCTTTTTTTCCTACCTTTTCCCTTCCGGCCTCAAACTGTGGCTTAATCAGGCAGACCATTCTTCCGCCGTCCCGCAGCAGCTCCCTTGCCGGTACCAGTACCTTGGTAAGAGAAATAAAAGATACATCAACAGATGCAAAATCAAGGACATCTGCAATATCTTCCGGCGTTACATAACGGATATTGGTTTTCTCCATGCAGACAACCCTTGGGTCATTTCTTAATTTCCAGGCAAACTGTCCATATCCTACATCTACAGAATATACTTTCACTGCACCATTTTGCAACATACAGTCAGTAAATCCGCCGGTGGATGCGCCGATATCCATGCAGACCATTCCCTCTAAAGAAATATCAAATTCCTTCATTGCTTTCTCTAACTTCAGTCCACCACGGCTGACATATTTTAATGTATTTCCCCGGACTTCAATCTCTGCCTCTGTATCAAAATTTGTTCCTGCTTTATCCTCTCTCTGTCCATCCACAAAGACATTTCCTTCCATAATCATAGTCTTTGCTTTTTCCCTGGATTCTGCCAGTCCCTTCTGTACCAAAAGAACATCCAATCTTTCTTTCATCGTTCTTACTGTGCCTTTCTGTCTATAATCTTACCGATAATTCCATCTGCATCAATTCCTGTTTCTTTGCGGAGAAGTTCTACATTTCCATGCTCTACATACACATCCGGTATTGCAATATTTAAAACCTCCATGGAACCATCTCCACTTGTATTCATAAATTCCAATACATGCTCTCCAAAGCCTCCGGATTGCACATTTTCTTCCAGCGTAACCAGAAGCTTATGATTCTTCTGCAGCTTAAGAAGCAGTTCTTCATCAAAAGGCTTCACAAATCTTGCATTGACAAGAGAGCAGGAATAACCTTTTTCTTTTAATTGTTCCCTTACGGTAAGTGCTGTCTTTACCATGCTTCCTACTGCCAAAAGTAAAATTTCACTTTCTTCATAAAGAACTTCTGCCTTACCATATTCTAACGGTGCCCGATATTCCTTTAATTCATCAAAGGCTTCGCCTCTCGGATATCGTACTGCAATCGGTCCGGAAAAATCCACGGCATATTTTATCATATCTGATAATTCCCACTTATTCTTAGGTGCTAAAATTGTCATATTCGGCAGACAGGAAAGATAAGATAAATCAAAGATTCCCTGATGAGTCTCTCCATCACTGCCCACAAGTCCTGCACGGTCAATGGCAAATACTACATGCAATTCCTGTATACAGACATCATGCAGAATCTGGTCATATGCTCTTTGCAGGAAAGAAGAATAAACCGCTACAATCGGCTTTAAACCGGCTGCTGCCAATCCTGCAGCAAAAGTCACTGCATGTTCTTCTGCAATTCCCACATCAAAAAAACGTTCCGGGAACATATTCCGGAATCTTTTTAGTCCGGTTCCATCAGCCATTGCCGCTGTAATGGCAACCACTTTTTCATCCCGGTCGCCCAATTTACGCATAACCGTAGAAAAAATATCGGTATAATTGGCTTTTACCCGTTTCACAAGAGGCAGTCCTGTCTCAACATCAAAGGCTTCCGTTCCATGAAAACGTGCCGGATGGCGTTCTGCCGGAAGGTATCCTTTTCCTTTTTCCGTAATCACATGTACCAGAACCGGTCCTTCCACCTTAGAGGCTTCTTTGAATAATTTCACCATGGCAGGAATATTATGACCATCTACCGGTCCTAAATAAAGGATTCCCATATTTTCAAAGAGCATGCCCGGAATCACAAGCTGCTTGATTCCATTTTTAGTCTTACGGATTTTCTCAACAATACGTTCTCCATATTTCGGAATGCTGTTCAGGGAATTCGTAATACCATTCTTTAATCCCTGATAAGATTCTGCGGTACGAAGTCCGCTTAAATATCTGGATACACCGCCGACATTTTCCGATATAGACATCTTATTGTCATTTAAAACAATAATCAGATTTGACTTTAATTTGGATGCATTATTCAATGCCTCATAAGCCATTCCGCCGGTCAATGCACCATCTCCGATAACAGAGATGACTTTGTACTTTTCTCCGGTAATCTCCCTTGCCATTGCATAGCCTAATCCTGCGGATATGGAAGTCGAACTGTGTCCCGTATCAAAGCAGTCGCAATCACTTTCATGACGTTTGGGGAATCCGCTCATGCCGCCGTATTTTCTCAGTTCATCAAAACCGGCTTTTCTTCCTGTCAGTAATTTATGGGTATAAGACTGATGTCCTACATCCCAGATAATTTTATCCTCTGGTAAATCAAAAGCAAGATGCAGTGCCATGGTAAGCTCTACCACGCCAAGATTGGAGGCAAGATGCCCACCGGTTTTTGATATTTTATCAATCAAAAAAGAGCGGATTTCCTCTGCCAGAATCGGAAGTTCGTTTTTATTTATCCTTTTTATATCGTTTTCATGCTCAATCTTTTCCAGCACCATGTATCTTTACTCCTTTGGTTTCTGAAGTTCTTATTTCTCCCTATGAATCAGATATTCCACCAGATGAATCAGAAATTCATTTTTTACCACCAGTGATTCTAATAAATTCACTGCATGTTTTGAATATCGTTTCACATCTTCCTGTGCTTTTTTCAATCCCTCATATGTAACATAAGTTGCCTTTTCGTTTTTGGCATCACTGCCAACCGGTTTTCCAAGCACTTCCTGATTACCGGTAACATCTAAAATATCATCCTGGATCTGGAATGCCAGACCAATCTCTGATGCCGCCTCTTCGATAATCTTCTGCTCGCTTTTCGTGGCTCCTGCAAGAATTGCACCGATTAACATAGATGCTTCAATCAAAGCACTGGTTTTTAATTTATAAATAAAATCTAACTGGTCTCTGGTGACAGACTGTGTTTGATCCGTTTCAACATCTACGGTCTGTCCCCCTACCATGCCATAAATTCCAGCTTTCTGTGATAATACAAGCAATGCCTTTGCCACATTAGGCGTCTGTTCCGTCTGTAATGCTGTCAATGCTGTCTCATAGGCAAAATTCAAAAGACCATCCCCGGCAAGAATTGCCATGGCTTCTCCATAGACAATATGTGTTGTCTTTCGTCCCCGTCGGTATTCATCATTATCCATTGCCGGCAGATCATCATGAATTAAAGAATAAGTATGAATCATCTCAATGGCTGCCATGAATGGTTCAATTACCTCTGATTTTCCGCCAAACATGCGGTAAGTCTCTAACATCAGCATGGGTCTTAACCGCTTTCCTCCTGCAAGAAAACTATAATTCATGGCTTCAATTACCTGCTTCTGATAGCCTTCTTCCTCCGGAAGATATTTTTTTATAATATTTTCAATCTGTTCTGTCCGCTTTGTAAGCTCTGCTGTCATATCCATTAAAATTCCTCCAGCATTCCCTGTTCATTCAGCACTAACATTTTCTTTTCAATCGAATCTATCCTCTCACTGCAGTGTTTCAGCTTCTTCATGCCCTGCTCATAACAGACAAAGGATTCATCCAGAGAAATGTCTTCCTCCATATGTGCAATCAACTGCTCCACTTCTGCAAATAAATCCTCTAAATTCTCATTTTCTTTTTTTCCCATTATATTATCTGTCTCATTTTCATTGATTGTATGATCTGTCATCTTCCGATTTCCTCCTGGCATATGATTTCTTCTACTCTTGCCTTAACAGTTCCGTCTTTTACACTGATCTGCAATTGTTCTCCTTTTGAAACCTGTGAAACACTTTTTAAACCATTCTGCCGGCTGTCAGAAACATATGCATATCCCTGTCCCAATCGTTTCAATGGCGAAATATCATCGAAATGCTGAGCTAACATCCGAAGTCGTGCCTTATTCTTATCTAACTGCTGTGTCATGCCATGCTCTAAGCGAAGCTGCAATTCCCCCAGATACTGTTTTTGACTGTTCAGACGATATACAGGACTCTGTTGCATTAATCTTGCCTTCAGTGTCTCTATGCGTCCCTGTATCACAGCAATTTTACTCTTCATGCTGCGCATCAGATGTACCCGGTCAGTCCGTATCCGCTGTAACATCTGATTCCTGTCATATACCGCAAGTTCTGCTGCTGCAGACGGAGTCGGTGCCCGCAAGTCTGCCACATAATCCGCAATGGTGTAATCCACTTCATGTCCCACTGCAGAAATAACCGGTGTTTCACATTCAAAAATTGCCCTTGCAACAATTTCTTCGTTGAATGCCCATAAATCCTCTATGGAGCCACCACCACGCCCCACAATGATAATGTCCAAATGCATGGCATCCAATGCATGAATCCCATTTACAATGCTTTCTTTGGCACCCTCACCCTGTACCAGTGCCGGATATAGAATAAGCTGCACATAAGGATTTCTTCGTGCAGCAATATTACGGATATCCTGTATTGCAGCCCCGGTAGGTGCTGTAACAATTCCAATACGTCCGGCATACTGCGGAATCGGTTTTTTATACTCTTCCGCAAACATGCCCATTTCTTCAAGTTCCTGTTTCAATTGAAGAAATCTGGCATATAAATCCCCTGCACCGGCAAGTGTAATTTCTTTTGCATATATCTGATATCTGCCGTCCCGTTCAAATACTTCAATAGAACCTGTTACCTCGACTTTGTCGCCATCCTTCATACGAAAGGATAACCCACCCCGGTTACCGGCAAACATAATTGCACTGATGGCACTGTTATTTTCCTTTAAAGTAAAATAAATATGACCGGAGGAATGATATTTACAATTCGATACCTCACCCTTCACACATACCTGATGCAGAACAAAATCCTGGGCAAACATATTCCTGATGTATCGGTTAATCTGGGTTACCCCATATACTTTCTTCATCATGCGATTTTTGCCAATACTCCGTTGATAAATGCCGGTGAATCATCTGTTCCATATTTTTTTGCCAGTTCTACTGCTTCATTGATGGCTACTCCGGTTGGAATATCCTCTTCATATTTTATCTCATATACAGCAAGACGAATCAGGGTCAGATCAACTTTGCCCATACGGGTTGTTTTCCAGCCTTTGGATGATTCATTGATAATCTTATCGATTTCCTCTAAAACAGCAATAATCTTATTAAATTTATCTTCAATATAGCTCTCATCCGGTTTCTCAATCGGTTCATTCTCTTCGATAAACAGATTCATCTGCTCTTCGTATTCCTTCTCACTATAAAATTCCACACGGAATAACATTTTAAATATCTGTTCTCTGATTTTTCTCCTGCTCATGTTGTATCCTTTCAATATTGGTCTTCCATGTAACTATAAAAAAGAATGCTTTAACAGCATTCTTTATTATACTACATCTGCGGTTATCACAAAAGTATTATTTCGTATTTTTCATGTCAACCGTAGCAATTCTGACATTAACAATTGCTACGGATAATCCTGTCATAGTCTCAATTGCAGATTTTACTTTCTCCTGTACTTTCTCAGATACTTCTGGAATAGAATAGCCATAAGAAATATTTAAAGCTACTTCTACGCTGACTGTTTTCTCTGCCACTTCTACCTTAACACCCTTAGATAAATTCTTCATTCCAAGTTTGCTCACCAGTTCATTGGTAATATTGCCAGCCATGGATGCAACTCCTTCTACTTCTGTTGCTGCAAGTCCTGCAATAATAGCAACGACCTCATCTGCCACATGTACTTCCCCAAGGTTATCTTCTTTTATTTTAACAACTTTTCTATTATCTGCCATCGTTTTGCCTCCTACAAAAATATTATGTGGTTATTATATCAGATAATTCATTTTTTGAAAACCTTTCCGCATAATATTGTGCATTTTCCCTGCGTAAAAGTTCTAAGAAATCTCTGTCCGGAATCGGCTTGGAATAAAAATATCCCTGCAGATAATCACAGTGCTGTTCTGTCAGATAATCTACATATTCCTGGTTTTCTACTCCTTCTACCACAATCTCAAGCCCAAGTTCTTTAATCATGCGGATAGTATTACGCAATGCAATCATTGCCTTTTCATTTTTAAATGCTTCCCACAGAATGGTTTTATCAATTTTTACGATACGGAATGGAAACCGGAACAGATAATCCGTATTGGAATATCCCGAGCCATAATCATCCAAAGAAAACTCAATGCCCTGCTTATGCAGTATCTTGATATTGTTTTCCAACATATCACTATGGGCTGCCGCTGTCTCAGTAATCTCAAGATTAATCTGGGCTGGTGCTACATGATACTTCTTCATTATTTCCGTCAACCTCTCGGCAAGATTTTCCTGCATACACTGCACCACAGACAGATTTATTTCTATATACTGTAAGCCATAGTCTGTAAGCTGCTTTTCCTGGATAAAACGACAGACTGTCTCAAATACAAATTCTCCAATCTGCATAATCATTCCGCTCTTTTCTGCAATTGGAATAAATTCTTCCGGAGAAATGTAGCCCATACTCTGATCTTTCAGCCGGATCAGTGCTTCCGCAGATACGATTCTGTTTTCTGTCACCGAATAAATCGGCTGGTAAAAGACTTCGAAACCTTTATGGTCTACTGCATCATTCAAAAGTTTCCGGATACGAAGTTCCCTCTTTGGCCGGTCAATATCCATCTCAGCAGTCTTTAATACTACATTTCCATTTTCAGATGATAATGAACGCATATACTGGATATAGTCAATTAATCCATTCAGATTATTCGCATTACGCGGACACACAATACTGCTGATATGAATCCGGAATTTTGTCTCTACACTACCGGAATGCCATGGCTGTTCAAACCGGTCCAGAATCTGCCGGATCAGTAAGGAAGAATCAATATCCTTCTTCTTCCGGTCTAACGCCAGCACATATACGCTCTGTGAAAACTGGTAAATACGTGAATTATCGATAAGCTTACGAAAAAATGCCGCCATTTCCTTCAGGAATTCATTGACGGAATCATTTCCCAATGTCTGCCGCATCACCTTTAAATTATGCACTTTAATGACAAGCATCGGAAAACGCTCACTTCCTAACAGGCGTTCCTCTGACTCTTTTAAAAATGCCCTCCGGTTCATAATTTCAAGCTCCGGCACCGTATATTCCTGTGGTCTTTCCGAAGAAATCAGATATAAAAGTACGCACATTGCCATTCCAAAAAACTGAAACCGGAAACCCGGAAATGTAATATGAAGCACCAGTGTAAACACACTTACAACTGCAAATACAGTCGTAGAGAATAATAATTCAAAGCTGAGCCGTTTTCGGAAACGAACCAGAAACACTTCCCCCATCAGATAAAAATAAATCATACATAGGTAGAATAACATAATTCCATTCTGTCTCTGATAGCTGCCATCCGTTCCCACTTTAAACAGATATGGTATAAATAACTGTACTACCAGCAATGCAATTACAATCCAGGCCGGTACAAACAACCATCCCTTTTCCTTCCGGATAAAGCGTTCCACTCTTCCTGTCAGGCACAGAATATACAAAAGATATGCTGCCGCTGCCACAACCTGTCCTAAAATACAGATATAGAGCAGGACTGTAGTTCCTGTTTTTCCGAAAGTAATTTCCTCCCAGAACAGTAAAAAGTCGCTGGTAGACACGACAAGCAGAGCATACAACATTACGCGGTATACCCTGCTTTGAAAATTGTCACTGTATTTTCTTAAATGATACGCAACTAATGCAGTCAGAAGAACAAATGCAGCCGCAATATCGTAGTATACTAAATGCTCCATTCTTATCCCTCACACTCTGCATAAATATTATCTGAAAGATATTTTACATCACTGAACGGTTCCTGCTCTGTTGTTTCTTCTGCCATTCCTGCCGCCTTTATCTTCGTCAGTTTGTCGATATAAAAATCCACAGCCTTCTTTGACTCTTCGAAAGTATATAACGCTGCCGGGGAATTCCATTCCCTGATATAAACCTTGTTGTAGTCAATATAAGCAATCATGGCAAAATCGCCGTCTTCCGGGTTAAGAAATGTCTTCTGCATGGATGCATGCATATCACAGCCACGGATGATTTTATCCTCTTTGTTTTTCTTCTGCCCGGTTACAGCTTTTGCAGACTTCTCTCCGGATTCTGTTTTATTTCCGGATGCCTTCTTTTTCTTCTGGTCTTCTTCCACCATCCGGTCTATGGCATCTGCTGCACGATTCATTGCTTCGAAAATATCAAGTTGTCCCTCTACACCTTTTTTCTCCGTTTTCATTGTGCCCCCTGTATTTTCTTAAGCCTTTTTCCAAAAAGAAATCTGCTTATTTTCCCACAATTTTTCTGGTATTGATATAATCATATGGCGTCTGCTGATACACATAATAATTCAGCCAGTTTGCATATAACATATTACCGTGTGAACGCCACTGCAGTAAAGGTTTTGCATTGATATCATTGTCCGGATAATAATTCTCCGGCATGGCAATATCCATCCCTTTCTGCAGATCACGCTTATATTCCTCATCCAATGTATAACGGTCATATTCCGGATGTCCCATCACAAAAATTTTGCGTCCCTCATTGGCAATTGCCAGAAATACACCTGCTTTTTCTGATTCTGCAAGAATGGTAATATCCTTTACCTTCTCAATATCCTCTTTACGGATTCCGGAATGTCTCGAATGCGGTGCCATAAAGCGGTCATCAAATCCCCTTACCAGTGGTACTTTGCGGTTCTTTACCTGATGTTCGAAAATTCCAAACATTTTCTCATCCAGCATATATTTTGGGATACCATAGTGATAATAGAGGGCAGCCTGTGCGCCCCAGCATAAATGCAGGGTTGATGTTACGTGGGTCTTAGACCACTCCATAATATCACAGACTTCCTTCCAGTAATCCACCTCTTCGTATTCCATGGTTTCTACCGGTGCACCGGTTATAATCAGTCCGTCCAGATTCTCATCCCAGATTTCATCCATTGTCTGATAAAAATGATTCAGATGACTCATGGATGTATTCTTTGATTCATGGGATGATACCGTTAAAAAGGTAACATCAACCTGTAATGGTGTATTTGCAAGTGAACGCAGCAATTGCAGTTCCGTTTCTTCTTTTAATGGCATCAGATTCAGTATTCCAATCCGGATTGGGCGGATATCCTGATGTTCTGCTCTTCCCTCATCCATAACAAACACATTTTCCCGTTCCAGAATCTCTCTGGACGGTAAATCGCTCATTATCTTAATCGGCATATTATCTAACCTCTTTTCATCATATACACATATCTCATCTCATAATACCTTAATTTTACGAATACTTCAATATGCAATTCACTTTCCGAAACGTTCCACAAACATATCTTCAGAAATAATCGGAATGCCAAGACTCTTTGCTTTCTGATTCTTTGATGATGTGGATTCAATATCATTATTCACAAGATAATCTGTCTTCTTAGAAACACTGCCGGTAACAGAGCCGTTCTGGCTCTCCACATACTCTTTAAATTCGGTACGGTTTTTAAACTGATGGACATCACCGGTAATGACAAAGGTAAGTCCTTCACAGGTTCCTCCCTCTGTCACCTTCGGCTCTACTTCCGCAATGTTTAATATTTCTTCTAATGCAGCTACCGTATGACGGTTTTGATTCTGTCTGTACCAGTCCAGCATGGAAGTCGAACGCTCCGGTCCGATTCCGTCAATATCCTCAAATCCTTCCCCTGCATGCAGTTTCTGAAAGAAACCTCCTGTGCCAAGGGCAGCAATCATTTTCTTTCCTGCATCGGTGCCAATCTGCGGAATGCATAGTGCATAAATAAAATGTACCGGATCAACATTTTTGCTCTTTTCAATTGCCTGCAGCATATTGTTACAGGATTTCTCGCCAAATCCGTCTAAAGAGCGGATTTCATCCGCATGATTTTTAAGTGTATAAATATCTTCAAAATAATGGATATATCCTAAGTTCATAAACTTTAGCATGGTCTGTATGGACAATCCGTCAATGTCCATGCCGGGCTTGCTGACAAAGCGGCTGAATTTTTTTACATGCTTTGCGGTACAGTCCGGATTCGTACAATGTAAAGTCTTTGTTCCGCTGTGTTCACTGATTCTGATTTCCGTTCTGGCATGGCATACCGGACAGAATTCCGGAATCGTAAAAGTTCCTTCCTTTTTCTTTACGCCGATACATTTTGGAATAATCTTATTTGCTTTAATAATATCAAGTGTTGTCTTCCCATCTTCTCCGATTCCAAGACGTTCCATTTCACTGATATTACAAAGGGAGGCTCGGCTTACGGTGGTTCCCTCCAGTGCAACCGGCTCAAATACTGCTACCGGAGAAATGGTAGATGCCGCACAGGACCACTCTACATATTTTAATGTGGTCTCCGCAGAGACATCCTGCCATTTAAACGCATAACCGGCTCTTGACGCATGATGCCCGGTAACACTACCCGTCTGGGCATAATCATTATCTTCGTAACAGATAACCAGTCCATCTACCGGAATGTCCATTTCACCATCTTCTACCTTCTTTGTCCAGCGTTCTACAACTTTCTCCAACCCTTTCGCATCGGTCAATTCATGTGCTACTGTCGTAAATCCAAGCTTCTCAAGATAATCCATCCGTTCTCCCCAGGATGACATTGTTTCATCCAGATGCACCAGTGTAAATGCATAAAAATGAATATGGCGTTCCTTTACTTTATCAAGATTGCTCTTATCCAGACCTAAAGTGCCGGATGCAAGATTTCTCGGATTGGCATATTTTTCATCATCATCTTCAATGGTATCATTGATTAATTCAAAATCTGTATAGGTAATAGCCGCTTCGCCACGGACTACCAGATGTCCCTTATATTTTACAGTCTTTGGAATCCCTTCAATGGCATCCTTCATAAATGTGATATTGCTGCCGACGGTTCCATTTCCTCTTGTTAAAATCTTAACAAGTTTTCCATTATCATAAGTTACTACCAATGTTAATCCATCCAGTTTCCAGGATAACCAGACTGGTCTTTCTCCCGCCCACACCTGTAAATCAGAAATCCGTTTCGTCTTGGCAAGGGAAAGTGCCGGATATTCATGCGCTTCCCGTTCACCATTGCTTTCCTCAAATCCGGCATTCTGTGTCGGACTTTCCGGCAGAATATATCCTGTTTTTTCTTCTAACCGGGTCAGTTCGTCAAACATGCCATCCCATTCATAGTTTGACATAATTTCATCCTGTCCATTGTAATATGCTTCGGACGCCTCATTTAACGTTTTTACCAGTTCCTCAATTCTCTTCTTCTCATCCATGGATATGCTCCTTACCCTCAATCTATTTTGGCATTACTGTTGTATTGCTGGAATTTAAAATGCGCCGGTTCAGCTCAGTCCACTCTTCCGCCGTTACTCTGCGGTACTTTCCTTTTTTGAGACTGCCCAGTTCTATATTCATAATGCGGACTCTCTTTAATTTTACTACTTTATATCCGCAATACTCACACATCCGGCGGATCTGCCGGTTATACCCCTGGGTTAATATGATTCGGAATTTACGCACATCCAGTTTTTCTACTGCACATGGTCTTGTAACCACACCAAGTTCTTCCAGTGGAACTCCCCCGGACATTTTCTTTAAAAATGTCTCCGTTATGTCATGATTTACGGTAACTTCATATTCCTTTTCATGCATATTCCCGGCACGCATCATCTTATTTACAATATCCCCATTATTTGTCAATAATATAAGTCCCTGGGAATCTTTATCCAGTCTTCCTACCGGATAAATACGTTTCGGATAATGAATATAATCAACAATATTGTCTTTTTCGTCTTTTGCAGCAGTGCAGACAATGCCCACCGGCTTATTAAATGCAAGAAGAATCATTTCCTCTTCTTTTTTTATTTCTTTTCCATCTACGCGCACTCGCTGTCCCGGCATCACCTTACAGCCAACAGAAAGAACTTTTCCATCTACCGTAATGCGTCCCTGCTCAATCAGACGGTCAGCTTCTCTCCGGGAACAATATCCTGCTTCACTTAAAAATTTATTGATTCTGACTCCGTTTTCTTCCATCGATATTTTCACCCTGTGTAAATTTTCTCGCTGCCTGGGGAACAAAGAATGTGCCAAGGCACATTCTTGTGCCTGCGGCGGTCGCTTGCAACATCTACCTTATGCGCCGCAATGTGCATCCTCGCGGAGCGTTTTTACTTTACAGGAAAGCAATTTCCTGTAAAGTAAAAATAACGGAGGTCCTAAGACCTCCATCTGTTTATTATTTTAAGAACTCTGTCTTAACATATCCTTCTTTATCTTTCCAGGTGACTTTTGTCCACCCTTCTGCATAGCTCATCTGAACAGTAACAGAATCTCCTGCATAGGCAACTCCAACCTTGGATGCGGTCTCACTCATAGAGGAACGGATATTAACCGTATTGGTTAATGTAATCTTAGTGCCCGCTGCGATTCCGCTGGTGTCTGCCGCCGGCTCCTGTGCCGGTGCTTCTGTTGAAACATAGTCACTCTTTACATATGCCGGTGTACCATTGTAATCAATGCTGCTCCATCCATCTTCTGTCGTACCGGTTCTTGTCAGTGCAGTTCCCTTTTCAACTGTTCCAAGTAATGCTCCGGACTCATTCGGTTCCTGTCTGACATTTACTTTATCCAGTGTATATACCGTCTCCGTTGTCACTTCCGGCTCAGCTGGTGTCTCTGGTTCCACCGGTGCCTCTGGTTCTACCGGTGCTGGTTCCGCCGGTGTCTCCTCTGTTGCCGGTTCTTCCGTTGCCGGCTGCTGCTGTGCCTGTGCCTGTGCGATTGCTGTTGCCCATGCATTATATGCATCAGCAATTGTAACCGTTACCATATTAGAAAGATTTTCATCTGAAGCAATCGCTTTTTCATAATTTGCCTGTACTTCTGCCTGTAATGCAATGACATCTTCCTGTGTTTCAAAACTACTGATTAAGTTTTCCACATTATTATCGGTCGGCTGTTCTTTATAATGACGGTTAAAGCTGCTGTATAAGTTATCAATATAAAGTGCTCCCTGCTCATTCTTCTTTACATAGAAGAACTCCATACCAGGTGCTGTAGTATCTACTCCTGCGAATTTCAAATCCAGCGTTACACAGACAAGATAAGAATCTGCTTCTAATCCTGACTTGGTATAACATTTGATATTCTGATAACTCTCTGCATACTGTGACATCATGGTAATCAGGCTCTGTTCATTCTCGGAAACAGGTGTTGCATAGGTCTGTAATGTTGCCAGATCACCTGCCGCATATGCATTGTAATAATTCTGCATCAGGGTATTGATTTCCGGAACGGCATCTACCTGAAAGTTCTCTGATTCGGTACTCTGTTCCGTAGAAAGTCCATTATCTTTATCTTTATTTCCACTGCTGAATTTTATCATTACTACTGCCAATACAACAAATAATATTACTGCAGTAAAATATTTCCAGTTCTTCTGAAAGAAACTACTTATATCATTCTTTGATATCTTACTCATTTTTTCTTTGATTTCTGACGCTTTCATATCTGTCCTCCTAACCTTACCCATAACCCCCAAAAAAGCATGCTTTGTGAGCTGCCCGTGTAAATAATGAAAAACGTTTCTTATAAGTTTTGCGGGACATAAATCCCGCAAAAAAAATGTGTTAATATAAATTATAAAATGCACCCGGCGGGAATCGAACCCGCATTATCAGAGTCGGAGTCTGACGTTCTATCCATTAGACTACGGTTGCAGCTTATTTATACTAACACATCTATATAAAAAAATCAAAGGTTTTATTTAAGAAGCTTCTTCAAACTGGGAATTATAAAGCTGTGCATAGAAACCATTCTTCTGTAACAGTTCTTCATGATTTCCCTGTTCAATAATATCACCATCTTTCATAACGAGAATCAGATCAGCATCACGAATGGTAGACAGACGATGGGCAATAATAAAACTTGTTCTTCCTTTCATCAGGTTATCCATAGCCTTCTGGATTCTGTGCTCTGTTCTGGTATCAACAGAAGAAGTTGCTTCATCTAAAATCAATACCCGGTTGTCTGCTAAAATGGCACGGGCTATGGTAAGCAACTGTTTCTGTCCCTGGGATACATTGCTGGCGTCCTCATTTAATTCCATATTATAACCACCCGGCAGTGTCTGGATGAAATGATGGGCATGGGCTGCTTTTGCTGCTGCAATAACTTCTTCGTCCGTGGCATCCAGTCTTCCGTAACGGATATTTTCCATAATAGTACCTTTAAATAACCAGGTATCCTGAAGTACCATGCCGAAGGCATCTCTTAGCTCCCGGCGGTTATAGTTTCTGATATCGTTACCATCTAATCTGATGCTTCCACTGTTGACATCATAAAAACGCATCAGCAGCTTCACCATGGTAGTCTTACCTGCTCCGGTTGGTCCTACAATGGCAATCTTCTGTCCCGGTTCTACCTTTGCTGAGAAATCATTAATGATAATCTGATCCGGATTGTATCCGAAATGCACATGGGAGAATTCTACTTCTCCACGAACATCCTTTAATTCCACTGCATTTTCTGTGGTCTGGTCTTCTTCCTCTTCACCTAAGAATTCAAAAACACGTTCCGAAGCTGCGGTCATGGACTGTACCTGGTTAATGACCTGTGCAATCTGCTGGATTGGCTGGGTGAAGCTCTTTACATACTGGATAAATGCCTGAATATCACCAATTCCGATTGTTCCGTTAATTGCAAGCATTCCACCGGAAATTGCCACGCCTGCATAGCCAAGGTTACCGACAAATACCATAACCGGCTGCATCATTCCGGATAAAAACTGGGATTTCCAGGCAGACTCATATAATACATGGTTTGTATCATTAAACCGTTTTATGGTTTCCTTTTCTTTATTAAATGCCTGGATAACTAAATGTCCGGAATAAGTCTCTTCCACCTGTCCATTAATATGTCCCAAGTACTCCTGCTGGGTACGGAAATATTTCTGTGAAAATTTTGCAATTGCCGAAACCATCAACGCTGAAATCGGAAGAATTACTAATGCAATCAGTGTCATCAGTGGTGAAATAGAAAGCATCATCACAAGCACTCCGATAATGGTTGCCACGCTGGTAATAATCTGTGTCACACTCTGGTTTAAGCTCTGTCCCAAAGTATCCACATCATTGGTAATACGGGAAAGAACTTCCCCATAAGTTCTGCTTTCAAAATATTTCATCGGCATACGGTTGATTTTTTCAGAAATCTCTTTACGCATACGATAGCAGATTTTCTGTGTGATTCCAGTCATAATAAACCCCTGAAAAAAGCTGAATACCGCACTGATAATATATAAGCCAAGAGTAAATAATAATATCTTTCCAATCAGTGTAAAATCAATTCCGCCGGTTCCTGCTACTTTATTCATCAGACCGTCTGCCAATGCCGTAGTAGCTTTACCCATTACCTTTGGTCCTAATACAGAAAATACGGTAGAACAGATTGCAAGTATCATAACTGCAACAATTCCAATTTTATATTTTCCAATATAAGAAAGAAGTTTCCGGAAAGAGCCCTTAAAATCTTTTGCTTTTTCACCCGGCATCATTCCACCGCCCATTGGTCCTCTCGGACCTCTACGACGTGGTGCACGATAACTTTGCTCATTACTCATGTTATTTTTCCTCCTTTCCCTCTTCTAATCCCAATTCCTTTGCGGATAACTGTGACTGTGCAATCTGCTGATATACTTCACAATCCCGTAATAATTCTTCATGAGTACCTTTTCCGACAATCTTACCTTCATCCAATACAAGAATCTGGTCGGCATGTAAAATGGTACTGATTCGCTGTGCCACGATAATTACACTGCTTTCTTTTGTTTTTGACTCCAATGCTTTACGCAGTGCCGCATCGGTCTTCATATCAAGTGCAGAGAAACTGTCATCAAAGATATAAACATTCGGATTCTTTGCGATTGCTCTGGCGATGGATAATCTCTGTTTCTGTCCACCGGAAACATTCGTTCCACCCTGTGCAATCCCGCTGTCATATTTTTCCGGCTTTTCATTAATAAATTCTGTTGCCTGTGCAATCTCTGCAGCCTCTGTCATTTCTGCTTCCGTAGCTTCCGGTCTGCCAAATTTCAGATTGGATGCAATGGTTCCTGAAAACAGAATTCCCTTCTGTGGTACGAATCCGATTTCATCTCTTAATTCAGCTAAGCTTAAATTCCGGATATCCACACCATCTAAGGTAATCTTACCGGCTGTTACATCATAGAATCTCGGAATCAGATTAACCAGCGTTGACTTTCCACAGCCGGTACTTCCGATAATTGCTGTTGTCTTTCCCGGTTCTGCTGTAAAATCAATATCTTCCAGTACATCTTCATCCGCACCCGGATAACGGAAGTTTACATGATGGAATTCCACTTTTCCGGTATGTTTTTCAATTGTTTCTTTTTCTGCCTTTTCTATAATAGAAGAATTTGTAGTAATAACTTCATCAATCCGGTCTGCTGCAACACCGGCACGCGGCAGCATAATAGACATCATGGTAAGCATCAGGAATGCCATAACAATCTGCATAGTATAAGTAATAAATGCGGTCATTGCTCCTACCTGAAGCTGTCCGGCATCAATACGATGTGCCGATACCCAGACAATCAGTATGGTTACTCCATACATAATAAACATCATGCCCGGCATCATAAAAGTCATGACACGGTTGGTAAATAACTGTGTTCTGGTAAGATTCCGGTTTGCTTCATCAAACCGCTCTTCTTCCTTTTTTTCTCTTCCAAAAGCGCGGATTACGGAAAGTCCCGTAAGAATCTCTCTGGATACTAAGTTCAAGGCATCCACTAACTTCTGCATTATTTTGAACTTCGGAAGTGTAATGGACATCAACACCATAACCAGTCCGGAAATTACCAGTACTGCCATTACGATAATCCATTCCATATGTGCTCCGGTCTTTAATACTTTATAAATTCCACCAATTCCGATGATTGGTGCATATAAAAGCATTCGAAGCATAATTGCTGTTACAAACTGAATCTGCTGAATATCATTGGTGCTTCTTGTAATTAAGGAAGCGGTAGAGAATTTATCCATCTCAGTATTGGAAAAGCCTACTACCTTACCAAAGATTTTCTCTCTTAAGTCTCTTCCGACTCCTGCGCCGACTCTGGATGCAAGATATCCGACTACCACTGCAACTGCCAGCATGAGTAATGACATAGCTGCCATCTTTCCACCCTCTGACCAGAGATAATTCTTCTGGATATGCTCCACATCAAGTCCTGCCTTTTCGTCACAGGATGTTGCATATGCTGTTCCCATGGCATGTAAGGTACTGCTTCCCACAGAATCTATCATATTTTCCATATATTCTCTGGACTGTGCTATACCATCCTGCGTCATTGCACCGCTTGCAATCAGCTGCTTCATCATCGGACGCATATCCACATAAGTTACCATTTCGCCATCATCATTTTCCGCTTCATATGTGGTCAGTTCCATCTGCATCATCTGTCCGATTTCTTCAATGGACATCTCATCTAAGCTTTCTTTGGTAATCTGGTTCTGCGGATTCTGCTCCAATGCTTCCGCAATCGTATTCTTAAAATCCGTTTCACTCATATTTGCCATACGGTAAGTCAGTACGATTGGTGTCAGTAGTTCATCATCCAATGTTTCTAATGTCTCTTTATCCGCAGTACATACATAAGTATCGTCTTTTTTTTCATAGACCGCTTCAAAAGTATCCTTTTCACCATCTGTCATAAAAAGTTCTGCCAGCTGATATTCTTCCTCCGGCATCTTTTCCGGCAAAATATGTTTGATTCCCTTATTCTGGATTCCTACATCAATGATATCGGATGTATATTGTGGCAACGACAAATCGCAATAAGCCTGTACTCCAAGGAGGAGAAATATTACCACGATGATATGCCAGTACGGGAGCATATTTTTAAATAGTTTCCGCATCTTTCCTGTTCCTTCCTTTTCTATATTATTTATAAAATATTTCTATTTTAATTGCTATTTCAACTGTCTTCTCTTTTCAATCTCAAGCTCTGCTATCTGCTCTAATTTATTCAGATAGCCAATCAGCCGGTTCATATCTTCTTCTCCCATTTTCTCCGTAACCGACTTTAATAATTCACTCAAAATCCGGTTGCATTCATTTAAAACCTCTTTTCCTTCCTCAGTTACTCTCACATAAACATTCCGCCGGTCACCCTCACACACCATACGTTCAACATATTTTTTCTCTTCCAGGGAACGAAGTGTCCGGGACACCGCCGGTGCTGCCACACGCATATAACGTACCACTTCCGATACCGTAACCTTTGCATCTATCGATTTGCTATCCGGCTCTTTGGCATCTGTCTCTTTGGTAGCCATCTCTTTTTCTTTGCGGCAATGCTCGATGGTCTTTAAGGTTCCCATTTCCACGGATGAGACCCCCGGCAGAATGGATGAGATTTTCAAACGATGAAAACGATTAAATATGGAAAATATTTCATTTCCACAACCCTGCATCATTTTCACCTCCCTTTCTTTACATTTTATATTTTCTATTTACTTAACATTGTTAACTATTAACATGTGAAAACAATAATAGCACCATGATTAAGATAGGTCAATTAAAAAAGTATAAAATTATTATTAAATCATATCATTGACAGTTAAAAACGAATCTTATAATATAAAAAAAGCAAGTTTTTTTACTAAAGGAGACTAAAAATATGAGTTTTAATTTTTTAAACCAATTACCAAGTCCGGAAGAAATCAAAAAAGAGTATCCACTTCCGGAGAAACTGGCACAGATAAAAAAAGAACGGGATGCTGCAATTCGTAAAGTCTTAACCGGCGAAGATAACCGTTTCTTAGTTATCATCGGACCTTGTTCCGCTGACAGCGAAGAACCTGTCTGCGACTACGTCAGCCGCCTGACCAAAATTGCAGAAGATGTCAAAGACCGTCTGATTATTATCCCTCGTGTCTACACCAATAAGCCAAGAACAACCGGCGAAGGCTATAAAGGTATTGCTACCCAGCCTGACCCTGAGAAAGCTCCTGATATGGTTGCCGGACTGATTGCAATGCGTAAGCTGCACATCCGTACCATTGAAGAAAGTGGTCTGACCCCTGCCGACGAAATGCTTTATCCGGAAAACTGGAGTTACATTGACGACCTGCTCTCCTACGTTGCTATCGGTGCACGTTCTGTAGAAGACCAGCAGCATCGTCTTGTAGTCAGTGGGTTTGATGTTGCATCCGGAATGAAGAACCCGACCAGTGGTGACTTCTCCGTTATGCTCAATTCCGTATATGCTGCCCAGCATCCACATCATTTCGTATATCGCGGATATGAAGTAGAGACTCCTGGTAACGACTTAACTCACGTTGTTCTCCGTGGTGCTGTAAGCAAACATGGTAACAGCACACAGAACTACCACTACGAAGATATTATGCGTCTGATTGAAATGTATAATGAACGTGACCTTAAGAATCCAGCTGCTATCGTAGATGCAAACCACTCTAACTCCAATAAAAAATACTTCGAGCAGATCCGTATCGTCAAAGAAGTGATGCATAACCGCCAGCTCTCCCCTGAAATTCACAAGATGATTAAGGGTGTTATGATTGAAAGCTACATTGAACCGGGCAATCAGAAAATCGGCGAACACATCTATGGTAAATCCATTACTGATCCATGCTTAGGCTGGGAAGATTCCGCTCGTCTTATCTATGACATTGCAGAAATGAATAAATAATAATTTCATCTACAGGAGCGTTTTTTACTTTACAGGAAAGCAATTTCCTGTAAAGTAAAAAAAGGGGGCAGCCATTTTTTTAAGAAATGACTGCTCCCTTTTTTCTATTTATACAAGTAGTAAGAAACTCGCAAAGCGTGTTTCCCGTAGTTTCTTCTTTATCCTCTGGGATGTGCCTTGGCATATACTTCACGGATTCTGCTCTGTTTCATCTGTGCATAGATTTGCGTAGTAGAAATATCTGCATGTCCTAACATTTCCTGAACCGCTTTCAAATCTGCCCCATTGCTTACCAGATGAGCTGCAAAAGAATGACGCAGCATATGCGGTGTTATCTCTGTCTCAATTCCGGCTTTCTTTCCATAGGCTTTAATTAATTTCCAGAAACCCTGACGGCTCATTTCTTTGCCGGAACAGTTGGTGAAAAGATATTCACTGCCCTCTTCACTGACAAGATATGATCTTCCCTCTTCCAGATAATGCTGTAATGCCTCTTTTGCTGCTTCTCCAAAAGGAATAATTCTTTCTTTATGAGCATCTCTGCAGGTAACATATTCCAGTTTCAAATTAATATCACTTAACTTCAAAGAAATCAATTCAGAGACACGAATTCCCGTCGCATAAAGCAATTCTAACATCGCATGGTCCCTTAATTCCTTCGGTGTATTTCCGTTTGGCTGGTCTAAAAGCCGGCTGGTTTCTTCCATAGAAAGAATAACCGGAGCTTTCTTCTCTAACTTGGGTGCCTTTAATCCATCCGTCACATTTTGGTTTACATAATTCTGTACCACAAGATACTGAAAAAAGGCTTTCATGGATGCAAGTCCTCTGGAAATCGTTGCCGGTTTCTTTCCTTCCTGCTCCTGCTTTTCCATATATATTTTTAAGTGTTCCTGTCTGACATCCTCAACAGAAAGCACACCTTCAGAATACAGAAATTCCTTCATTTTGCGCAAATCTGTCTCATAAGAAACCGCTGTATTTTTCGATATTTTCTTTACTTCCTGAAGATACTTCATAAAAGCATCTATTTCCTGTGTCATAACTGTAACCACCTAACTCTTTTTCTCTCATGCCCTTCTATTCTTTACCAAAAGGCAGGTACAATCCCTATTATAATGATTCTAATTTGGAAAAGCAATTCATATTTTCATCTGTTTTTTGCTGATTTACATAAATCTACCACATGTATCTTATTTCTATTTTTCTACCCACAATATGTTGTAAAAATTTCGTAAAATTTTTTATATTTTTTTCAACACGAAGTGCACCATACCTGGATTCAGATATGCCTCTGTTAAAAATCCGATAAAGAACAATAATAATATAATCCCCCACAAAAGAATCCATTCCCCAAGCTTTCCATGTTCCTTTCCGCACTGGTACTTTTCTTCTAACTTTAATAACAGCAGGTATCCGGACACATAGAAAATAAATTGTGGACATAACGCAATCATCATAAGCCAGATGGCACCTGCGCCAATATTGCTGATTGCCATCACGCATAGAAAGCCAAAAGAAAAGCCGCTCCATATCAGAAATATACTATTCACAACCCGGTACCACGGTGTCATTCCAAAAAAAATTAATGCAAGGACAACCGGTGCTCTTGCTGATAGTACATAAATAAAATAATCATGTTTTTCTATCGTAATATATTTTAACTGCTGTATGAAATAATCATTTAATATGCCATATTGCTGCAGACGGCTTCTTCCATACAGATTGGCAGCTATAATGCCAATCACAAAACAGCCTAAAAATAACACCTCTAACAGATGAAGATGCTTTTCTCTTCTTATCCCCGATACTCTTTCCATGTATTCACTTGTCTTAATTTTCTTATTTCATATTATTCCGGTAACGGTAACAATATGCCAAGATACCAGCTACGGTTTTACTGTCCTGGATTACTCCGGCATAAATTTTTTCTAATAATTCTTCCGGGTCATATGCCCTTACTTCAATAAATTCTTCCGGATCAAGATGCTGTTTGCCCGGTTTTAAATCCGTTGCCAGATATACATCAATAAACTCATTACAGAAAGCTACAGTCGTCTTTAAAGAAAGCATCTTTTCGATATGACCACACTGAAAGCCTGTTTCTTCCTCTAATTCCCGCATGGCACTTATTTTCGTATCCTCTGTCAGGGAATCCCTGCATCCTGCCGGCAGTTCAATAGTATAACGGTCTAATGCATTCCGATACTGGCGTACCATTAAGATTCTGCCCTCCGGTGTAACCGGCACAACTGCCGCCGCTCCTTTTCTGTGTTCCACATAATCCCAGTATGCAATATTTCCATCCGGTGTCTCGATGGTGTCTGAATAAACATCCACGATTGCGCCCTGATATTTTAACTCCCTGTTAACTCTTCTGATTCTTTTTTCTTCCTGATGATTCTGTCCCATTGTATTCTCCTTTTTTCTTACAGATTTTTCCTCATTACTTGTTTTTCTTGCAAAAAAATAAGTGTCCAAAAAGCTTTCACTCTTCGGACACTTATTTCCTGCTTATTTTGCGTAATCGGTATCTTTTTTTATACAAGTGTTGATTTTATTGGAGTTACAGCTTTGTTTTTTACATATTTACTGATTTTGCACCATTTTTGCACCAAAATTTTTTATTAAATTGCAATGTTCATTTTATCAAGTTCTTCTTCTAAATGTTCATCTGTAACATGAACATATAAATCCATTGTTATTTGTATGCTTGAATGCCCCAATATTTTTTGAAGAGTTTTGGGTTGTACGCCTTTTTCTATGCATCTGGTCGCAAATGTATGGCGTAGAGAATGCATATAACAATGCTCAAAAATATTATATGTTTTACCAAGAGCATCTGCTTCTCTATCCTTATTGATATTTTTAACTATTCGAATCATTGTAATTCTAAAAGTAGATGCACCAACAGGATTCCCATTAATTGTGGTAAACACAAGACCGTTCCATTCATTATGCCATTTAATGCTTTGATTTTTTAATTTATATTGTAATTTTTGTTGATCATACAGTATAGCTTTAGCATTTTCTGTTAATGGAATTTTTCTTTTACTTGTTTTTGATTTAGGCACTCCAAAATAAAAACCACCCTTTTTTGAGTCTTGCAACAATGTTCTTTTAACATACAAAAATCCAGATTCAAAATCAATATCAGACCATTGTAATCCACCAATTTCTCCAGCTCTTAATCCAGTCTCAAGTACGAGTGAAAACGCATTGTAATAAATGGATTTTTTTGCATATTGGATAAATTCTTTTTGTTCATTTCTTGTAAGAACTCTTTTGTCATTCTCATCATCGTTAATATCTCGTTTCTTTATTTTTAAGCTGTCTGCTGGGTTTCTAACAATATACCCATTTTCAAACGCACTCTTAAATAAAGCGTGAAGAGTTATAGCTGTCAGTTCGATTGTTCCGTAAGCATATTTGCCATCTTCAATCATCTTTTTTAATACCTGTTGGCAATGAATTTGTTTTACATCTGTTAATTCCATATCACCTATTGTTTTTTTGATATTATATTCGTAACGATTTGAATAATTTTTTTTGGTATTATCAGCGACAATTCCTTCTTTATAATTTTTTATCCAATAATTAAACCACTCATCAACTGTTATATTATTACTATTTAACAAATTTAATTTGTGTTTTTCTTCATCGAGCCAATTTCGAGCTTCTTTAATTTTATCAAAATTCTTTTCTACTCTTTTTCCGTTTAAAGTAGTAAATCTAGCCTGATATCTTCCATCCTTTCTTTGATTTAAACCTTTACCGAGTTCTTTACCTTTTAAGTCTTTACCCATTTGTACTCCTTTCTATGAGCAAAAGACCAAACCTATATGATTATATTATCACAAAGCTTGATCTTTTACAATTTTATATATACGATTTATTCTCTAAATATTTTTCTAATTGCTTGCGCTTGAGAAGGATATTTTTGCCGTTATGTATAGTAAAAGAATTTCCTTCTTCATTTGCAAGTTCGTATAATTTATCTCTTCCTATATTAAAATAAACACTTGCTTCTTTAATAGTTAATGTAAACTTTTCGCTTATTGGAATAATTATCATATTTACGCCTTTCCAGTAGAACCGATTCCACCACGAGATACCTCATCCAAGTGTTCCACTTCTTCAAACTCAATCTCTGGCTGAATTTTATTAATTCTAAACTGACAGATTCTATCATTCTTATTAATTGTGGTATCTTCCATAGCAATTACTGGTAACTTCCATTCATCAGCATCTCCACTATAGCTGTTGTCAATGACTGCAAAACAATTTGTCTGTAAAATCTTAAAATTCTTATATGTACTGCTGCGTGGAACAATATTAGCTTCATATCCGTCCGGCAACTTCATTCCTACACCTAATGGAATCAAACTGAATTCGCCTTTCTTCAAGTGTATTGTTTCTGCTGAACGAAGGTCAATCCAATTAGATTTACCTCCACCAATGTATTCCAATTTGTCAATTTCTTTGTCAAAATATTTAATTTTAATTTTTTGTATGGTATATACATCTTCAACACATACATATTCACTTGTTTTACACTTAGCAAGTTTATTAATTTCTTTTATTTCTTTAATGATACTCATTTTTACAAATTCTCCTTTAAATATTTAATATAGTTACTCCACTGTCCAATAGAGAAAATATATTCTTTTCCTTTTAAGCCTTTTAATTTCATATCTGCTTTAATATTCTCTATTGGATTCTTTTTTGTTGCTAATGTTTTAATAAAGTTATTAGTGGTTATTCCTATACTTAATCGCTTGTTTTCAGGTATATTTGCTAACATATCCTTATAAGACTGCAATTCTTCGTCTGGAATCTTAAAGTCTTTATTTAGTGGCAAATTCTTTGATGAAAATGGGCTTATATTAGCTCCGCTTGTCTTCGGTTTTAATAATGGAATAATTTTGTCAGAATCGGCATATTTGAATTTGAAGAGAATTTCTGAATCGGTTTCTTCTATATCAAAGATGATTGATTTGTTAATTTCGTTAATTGATTTTAGAATATTGTGACCTCTTCCAAGAGAAGGTATGTATACCTGCAAAATATCTCTACCATAATGGAATACTTTATTTCCATGAGAGCACTCTATATAGCAATCTATATCTTCAAGATTCCCGTTTAATTTCCTAGTAAAGTCATTTGTCCACTGGTTATATGTGACTTTAATACGATAAGTTCCTTTAAATTTATCTATTAAGTATGACGTGTTTATCACCCTCTTTCTTTAATCGCAATATAAAACTACTTTGTTCTGAGCGAGAGATTGTTTCACATCAATGACTCGTTGGTTTTTTGAACCTTTGAATTTTAATGATAAATCTTTCTGCTCATCTATATATTCTCCGTCAACGAGCACATCTACATTGGAAATTATCTTTCTTCTCTTTTCCCACGCTTCAATGTCTTTTTTATCTAAAACAACACAATCAGCTTGTAATCCTGCAAAAGAACTCATAATGTCATTCCAACAAAAGCCAGTATATAACCAAATTGTTTTCTTAGGGAAGGAATTACGGATTTGTTGAGTTAGAGATAAGACTTCATCGAGGTTTTGTTCCGCTAAAGGTTCGCCCCCTAAAACAGAAATTCGTCTGATATATGGTCGATCAATCAATTCCATAAATTTATTTTTTGCTTCTTCTGTCCATTCTTTACCGCCATTAAAATCCCAAGTATCAGGATTGAAACAGTTAAAACAATGTCTGTCGCACCCTTGAACGAAGAGGGAGACTCCAACTCCCTCTCCATTTGAAATATCAAGATTACGCATACTTGCATATCTCATATTTAATCCTCCGTATATTCCATATCATCCAAATGATAAACACGGTCATGAATATCACCATATCTACCCTGATTACCGCCATTTTTTGCAGTACCAATATAACCACAAACTCTAAATGCTATATCCATTGTTGTATTGTCAGTATTCCCACAGCTAGGACATTCCCATTTAAGTTTATTGTTTTCATCTGATACAAGAGGAATATCGCCATCAAAGCCACATTTTTCACAATAACAACTCTTTGTGTTAATTTCTGCATACATGATGTTGTTATAAATAAACTTAATAACTTCTAATATAGCAGGAATATTATGGCTCATACTTGGTACTTCAATATATGAAATTGCTCCCCCTGGACTTAATTTCTGGAATTTTGATTCGATTCTTAACTTTTCAAATGCCGTAATATGTTCAAAGACAGGAATATGATATGAATTAGTAATATAATTTCTATCAAAGCCATCTAATTTTTCAAAGATATCGCTACCGAAACGAGATTTTAGACACTTTGCAAATTTGTAAGTTGTGGACTCTAATGGTGTTCCGTACAAACTATAGTCAATGTTTTCAGCTTGTTTCCACTGATTACATTTATCATTTAACGCCTGCATAACCTTTAATCCAAATTCTTCGCCAATTCCTTCATCCGAATGAGAGTGACCAGTCATAAATTTTACACATTCATATAAACCAGCATAACCAAGTGATATTGTAGAATAACCATCATAAAGAAGTCTGTCGATTTTCTCATGTTTCTTTAATCTTGCATATGCTCCATGCTGCCATAGAATAGGTGCTACATCAGAAGACGTACCAAGCAATCTTTCATGTCTTGCCCTAAGTGCTTTATGACACAACTCAGTTCTTTCTTCAAAGATTTCCCAAAACTTATCAAAATCTCCGTCAGATGAGAAAGCAATATCTGGAAGAGAAATTGTTACAACGCCCTGATTGAATCGTCCATAATATTTATGTTTATTCGGATTAAAGTTTTTTGCGTTTGCAATATTTCCTACTTTATCTGTAAATCTATCAACGGTCAGAAAACTTCGGCAGCCCATACATGTATAGACATCGCCTTTTAATTCAAGCATCATTTTTTCGGATATGTAATCAGGGACAAGTCTCTTAGATGAACATTCAGCAGCTAATTTTGTGAGATACCAATATTTAGAATCTTCTGTAATATTATCTTCTTCCAATACATAAATAAGCTTTGGAAATGCAGGAGCAATATAAATGCCATCTTCATTTTTTACCCCTTGAATTCTCTGACGAAGCATTTCTTCAATTAACATTGCTAAGTCAGCTTTCTCATATTCGTTCTTTGCTTCGTTCAGATACATAAAAATTGTGATAAAAGGTGCTTGTCCATTTGTTGTCATAAGTGTGACCAGTTGATATTGGATTGTTTGAACACCTTTTTCTATTTCTTCTTTTAATCGTTTATTTGTTATATTAACGACTTCTGCAAGGTCTTCATTATACTCACTAATTAATCCATTATCATATAATTCTTCTGTTACTTTCTTTCTGATTGATTTTCTACTCACATTAACAAATGGAGCAAGATGTGCTAGAGAAATGCTCTGTCCTCCATATTGGTTACTAGCAATCTGTGCGATAGCCTGTGTTTCAATATTACAAGCAGTTGAAAAGCTATGCGGTGTTTCAATAAGAGTTTCGCTAATAACTGTATTGTTTTGAAGCATATCTTCAGAATTTACTAATCCACAGTTATGCATATGCTGTAAGAAATAATCAGCATCATGAAAATGAATTAGTCCTTCATTATGAGCTTGAATTATTTCAGGAGATAATAAATACCTTTTTGTCATATCTGTACTAACAGATCCAGCAATATAATCTCTTTTGGTAGGATTTAATACTGGATTTTTATTTGCATTTTCATCCTTCCAATATTCGTCTTTATCTTCTACAAGGTCATGAATTTCTTCATCAGTTGTATTCTCATTTTCTCTCTGAAACTCACGAATACTTCTATATCCCTCATATGCTTTTGCAGTAAGTCTCTGCTTCTTAGTAATCAATTTATCATAAACCATTGATTCAATATCAGAAATGCTTACTTCGTCTTTATTCCTGCATTCGTTTTCAATCTCGTCTGCAATATCTTCTGCAATCTTTGGCTTTACAATACCTGAGCCATTTTTCATTGCCTTAAGAATTGCTGTTGAAATTTTTGATTTGTCAAAATTAACTTCTGAACAATCTCTTTTAATTACTTTTGTCAATATGTATATTTCCTTTCTAAATTACTGTTATGATTGCATAACCAAGTACACATGCTGCAATCGCTGCTACAGCTTTCCAATCAATCTCAAATTCTATACAATCTATAAAATTGAATTTCATTTTATCTCCTTTCTCGATTTCATAAGAAATCAACCTTTCATTGGAATTTTCATGCTCTGAAACGCCCTATTTATAAGGGTTTCCTAATTTGCATCTTTTATTTTCACCTTCAATTCTTCTAATTTTTTGTAAAAAGAAGAATCGTATGAAGTTGGATCATTAAGAATCATTTTTGTCTGCTTGTTACAAATTAATTCAATAAGAATCATTTTGTCATCGTATGTTTCTCTGTTATAACCAGGATATTCATGTCCGAATACATAAGTATCTCCAATTCCCATAATTTTTTCACCTCTTATCTAATAATATTGCCATCAACCTGTTTTTCACATACAAGCGTTTTATGTATTACACCATCATCAATATTTGCATGTGTTTTAACTGGCTTTATGTGGTCAATACTATATTTTCTATTTTCAACTGTAACTGTTAAAAACTCATCAGGTTTATCTAATAATTCTCTTGCTAAACCATGAGTTGTTTTAATACCACTTAAATAAATTTTCCTACACCTTCTTTCATTGCATATAAAAATCTTTTATATATTCACATATATCTTTTACGCAAGAATCTGTTCTAGTAATACAACATTTAATCCATGGATGAAGTATTCTGTACCATCCTTTTTCATCATAAGCTATTACCGGAATATCGTTTTTATATGCTTCATAAATTTCAATTACAGAACCAACACTACTATTTAATTCTGTTGTATTTACAATAACAATGTCGCTACTACGAACTAAAGAAATATCAAAATTCATAACTTCTTTTTCATTCTGCTGTCTTTTCTCTTCAAAATTAAAATAGTCACACGGAGAAATGACATTTATTTTTGAATTAGTTGCATCTGAACAATCTTCTAAATTGTCCCTAAACATGTTTCTCCATTTGGTCATTTCTTCATATGTAAGTCCTTGCATTTTCCCAGCAAGGTATATCGTAAGTTCATTATTTCTCATTCTTATTCAATAACCTTTCATATTGTGTTACAATGTTTTTAACAACTTCATCAATATTAGAATTCCAATTGTTATAAACAATCTTATCTGCCAATAATTCTGCTTTATAAAAGTCACTTATATCAGATGTAACTCTTCTATCAGCTTCTTCTTTGTTATCACCACGCAATGCCAACCGTTTCTTTATTGTCTGAATATTGGAAAAAACATAGATAATCTTTGCTGTATAATTCTCCTTTAAGACCTCTTTTACTCCTGCTGGTGTTAAAATAACAATAGTTCTATCGCTAGAATTTTCGTAGCTTTCTTTAGAAGATCCATACTTCCATATACCATCGCTAGTCACATATTCCTGCCATTCTAAAAAGAATCCATTTTTTACTTTTTCGTTAAACTCATCATCTGAAATAAAATGATATGTCTCTCCATTTATTTCGCCTTTTCTCATTGGTCTTGTGGTATATGTAACATTTTCATGAAAGCCAAATTCAGATATTAATTTGTCTCTTATTAAGTTTTTTCCACTACAAGTCTTCCCAATTAAAATTAACATTTTTTTACCTCAAGTTCTTCGTCCACAAATCCAATAATATGACCATCATTTACAACAATCCTTCTATTTTTTATAGTTGTATCCATCAAGACAATCACCAATTGTTACATTATCAAGTTCAATATAATTTTCTTCATGCATAATAATATTCTCCCTATTTGAATTTCTCACAAATATGTGCAAAATATGCAACTTCTGATAAGTCATCGCTATGAATAACTACTCTAAGTGGATGAATTGCAATTGACATTACACCTAATAATGACTTTGCATCCACAATCTGTCGGTCATAAATTGCATCCACATCACTTTTAATGTGATAAGTTACTTCGTTAATAAACTCCTTTAATAATGAAATATTATCAAGATTTACAATATGCTCTTTACTCATTAGAATTCCTCCTTTTTGTCATAAATAATTACTTGTGTTATCATGCTTTCCCAATCTTCACATGCAGTAGAAATATCGCCTGTATATCTAACTGTTTTACTTAATGCTTTTGTATCAACAATAAATTCAGCTAACGAACCATCACTGGTACAAATATTATTAGAATCAGTATGAATATCAGCCTTACAATCCGCTAAAATACATGGAATGATTGTCCCGTCTTCTAATACTAAATCAATATACTGACCGATTTTTGTGGTATATGCAGAGCCAACCGCTATACAATATCTTCCATTTACCTGACGAATACCATAATTGCCGGTATATGCTATTTGCTGCATTTTATATTGGTCACTCGATTTTGATGTTATGGATTTGTAACTCATATAACTTTTAATTTTATTATAGGGGGTATTATATGATAAGTAGTCGGTTGGACTTTCTGAAATCAGTGATTTATACACATAAAATACATCTTCATCTTGCTCTATGCATACCCAATTTTCGTCATAGTCATAATATTCAATTTCTGTATTAAAGGGCTTTACCTCAACAACATAAGATTCAAGATTTGGCTCAACTCTTATATTTGTTGAATTGTTCAAATAGCCAATTTTCGTTTCGATATTTGGAAATTCAATACAACTAAGTAATTGATTAATATTTGTTGCTATTTCTGTGCCTATTTTTAATTCTTTTCCTATATTATTTTTATAATCGTGTCCCCAAATGGGGACGACAGGAAAAGAAATTACAAATAAACATATTAGAACTGCTATACGTTTTTTCATTTGTCCTCCTATTTGAATGTTGACTGTTACATATTTATATTCTCTTTTTCTAATTGAAATTTCACCGAACCATTTTAATGAAGTCTTTTTCGCTAATAATTGGAATGTTCAAAGATTTTGCTTTAGAATTTTTAGAACTTGAAGAATTAACATCATTATTAATTAAATAAGAAGTCTTCGAACTGATTGAACCTGATACTTTGCCACCATAACTCTCAATTTCTGATTTAAGTTCATCTCTATTTGCATAATGATTGAGCGAACCAGTTATCACAAATGTTAATCCTTTTAATGAATCATTAGTATGGCGATTACATTTTGATTCAAATATGAATTCTTTTGACAATTTTAAAATATCAGAACAATGTTTTTCAAAATAATTATCAAGAGAATTAATTAAAGTATCTCCGATTCCAGGAATATATTTAAAATATTTTGCTCCTGTTAATGCCATCTGCTGCATAAAATTGTCAAAGTTATAATCTACTGCTTCTGCTATCATTTTACTTGCAGATTTTCCGACCATAGGAACTGAAAGACTATAAAGAAAATGTTCCAGATTGGTGTTACGGGATTTTTCAATAGACGAAAGAAGTTTTTCGACTGACCTTTTACCGAATCCTTCTAGTAACCCCATTTCTTTTTCGTGTTCTGATAGATGATAGATGTCTTTGATTGATTTTAACCATCCAAGATTGATGAATTTCTCAATAGTTGATTCTGATAATCCATCAATATTAAAAGCATTCTTACTTACTGCGTGACTGAGTTTGCCAAGTAATTTACCGTTACAACCTTCGTTAGTACAATAAAGAACTTCTGAATCATTGTCTTTAACAATCTTTGTAGGTGATCCGCATATTGGACATTTATTTGGAATATCAATATAATCTTTTGTCTTATTATCATCTTCTTCTGCCCATCTAATCTGAGGGATTATGAGATTTGCTTTAAATGTGCCAATATGTTGACCTCGCCATGGTCTACCCATAATTTGTCTTAATACGGATATGTTGTGCAACGAAGCACGTTCTACTTTACTCCCTTCAATTTCTACTGGCTTGAATACAGCAGTTGGACAAAGACTTCCTGTTTTACCCATTGTCCATTCAATATCTGTTAATTCTGTCTCAAATGAATCATTTTTTGCTTTCCAAGCAATTCCATTCCTGAAATGGTGAGAAGTATTACCAAGAGATTTGCCATATTCAATGTCATCAAATTTGAATACAACGCCATCTTGCGGTAAAAATTTCTCTTTTGCTTCATCAAGAAAATATTCAATAGCTTCATCAATTGACATATCTGCCAATGCCAAATTAGCAAATGGAACTACGTCAAATCCAAGGTCAAATGCCTCTAATAAAGAAACCATAAAAGAATTATCTTTATATCCTTCAACTACTTCCCACGCATACCAAGATAGTTTTCTATCTTTTACAATCGAAGTATCAAGACTTGATAATGTACCTGCTGCTAAATTACGACTATTCTTATATTCTCCATTTTTGTTAATCTCTGCAAAATCTTCTAATTTGATTAACGCTTCACCATCAATTATATAAGTTCCTTCCTTATTAATATGTAATGGAACATTAGTAAACTGTTTAACGTGTTCTGTCACGTCAGATCCAACTATACCATTTCCTCTGGATTCTGCCAGGATAAAATCACCATCTTTATAGGTAAGACGCACCGTTAAGCCATCTAATTTTACAGAAGCCACAAGATTATGATTATTTGCAAACTTAATAATCTCTTCTACACTATGACACTTTTCCAATGATAACATTGGTGTTTTATGTGTAACTTCTTTTATATTGTCCAATATTGTTGCGCCAACATTGTGCGTTGGGCTATTTGATAATACAATACCAGTTTCATCTTCCCACTGTCTGAGTTCTTCAAGTTTATTATCAAACTCAGTATCACTCATAATAGGTTGTCCAGTATTGTAATAAGCTTCGGAAGCTTTATTGAGTTCTTCAACCCTTGATGTAATATCAAATTTATCCATTTACTCCCTCCTTTTCTCCACAATATTCTTTTAAGTATGTAAGCATTTCTGACTCTTCTGTGAAGAACGGATCTCGTTTCTTTACATTTTGCACCCAACCTAAAAAGTTCATCCAAAATTGACCAACTCTCCAATCAGGCATGTGTGTCATATGTAATCTTGTTACTTCATTATAAAAATCATATAATCTATTCGGATTTCTAATATTAATCACCTTCTTTTAATAAATTTGGATAAATTTTCACAAATAGATTTTTTAAATCCACATGTCCAACTATATCAACAATGTTTGTGTATGTAGACCAATAAGGTTTATATTCACCATATTTTGTAATAAGAGGTTGTCTGTTTATGCCTTGCCATAATACAATTGCTTTGTATGGATTTCCAATTCTTTTTGTATAATTCCAATTAGTTTCGTGTATCACAACACAGTCACCTTCAGTGACCTTATTCTCTATATCACTATTTATAATATCGTATATGTTTACCACTTCTTTCTTCAAATTATATGTATTGAAATGAACATTTATTTGTGTACCTCATAAAACCATTCATTGTATAAATCATATCTATTTTGAATATTAAGCCAGTTAATTTCCTTATTATTATCCTTTGCCCATTTAATAAAATCAGTAATCTTTCCACAGCAACCAAATTCAGGACAACCTGCACGATATATACAATTAGGTACTAATACATTGGATTCCAATGGATGTGTTTTATGTAATTCAATTTTGAAATCTTCTGCTAATTCAACGGCTTCTGGTGTGGCGTTTCCACACAATCTTTTTCTCCATCCATCAATACAGTTTTGCTCATTAGCATAACCATCAAAATTAACCAATGCATCTTGTGGTTTCTTTCCTCGTGGAGTATCATCAACCAATCTATCATCTCTTTGAGAACTAATAAATTTTTCAAATTTATGTCTTGACCATTCTGTACTCAACCAATAATAAATACTTTTCCATGACCAATCAAATTCAAGTAATCTAATTGGTGAATGTTCTGATATAAGCAACTTCTTTTTAAAATTATCTGTTGCTTCGTTCTCTGTAAAATCTTTATTATCGGTTGTTCTACAATGATTCTTTACTCGTCTCCAATCATCACCAATCCAATTAAAAACTGTTTTCAAATCTTAATCCTCCTAACCAACATAATCTGTAAATTCTTTGCCACACAGCGTACACTTAACTGTTTGGCACTCTGTAGTACAATACAGTAAAAACTCGTATACAAACTGTTCGCCTATTATTGAATGAAAACCACAACATATTTTTCTATGATTTTCTACCCATTTATCCAATTTTTCACTTGTCTCAAATCCCAATTTTAGTCCTCCTGTTCGCTATCTAAAAAACCACACATAATCAACAAATCTATCCCAATTCATATGTACCTGACTGTAAACATCAATTTTAATATCTTCTGCTCGTCCAACCCAAGGTGATACAATTATTTCGTACTCACTCTTAGACCACATATAATACATAAGCAATCTTCTAAGTTTTTCTGAAAAATCGTCATTCGTTAAATTTTCTTTCAAAAGCTTGTCTACTTCTCTTCTAAAAGCTCCATGCTTAAATATGTTCCATTTAACAATTTTTCGTGCATTTGAATCACTATAGAGTACATACCATTCCGTAAGAATCACCTCCAATGAAACTCCAATTTACTCGTCTTTATATTTAAGATCTTTATATTCCAAATACATATTCGCTGCGAATACAATTATAAACATGAATGCTAATCCATATGCGATTGTTCCAGTAATAGCATTACTAAACGTAGCAATTAAGCATCCAGCAATCGTAAATATAAACACTATAAACATTTCTTTAACAGTTTCGATAAATGCTTTCTTAAATTTTCTTTTATTCAATTTTCTTCATCTCCAATCTTCTATAAAATTAAACCAGTTTCTTCTACTTTGTATACTTTTCCTTTTTTGACTATTACTTTGAATGAAATAAGTGAATCACATGCTGGACAGAATGATATTAACTTTCCTCTTTCACTTGAACCATACGTATATTCGCCATCTTTTGCAGGTATTTTGTCTCCAACTTCATACTCTTGAAGCATACAGTTTGTCCATTTTACTTGATCCTCTGCTTCAAATATAGTTTTACAATTTGGACATTTTATTTTCCCTTTAACATAATCAAAACAACCCATTATCATATTCCTTCCTTTCATTACCAACATATAAGAGTTTCTAAAAAATCATATCCGTTTTCTGTTGTTATATATCGCTCACATAAAGAAAATCCACTATCCTTTAAAATATTTACAGCATAATCACCTAGTCTACCAACACTAATCAATTGATATCCTTTTGTGGCAGCTTTAATAATTTTGTTTTCTATCTCTTCTAACGACTGCAAATCACGATTATCATTGTTTAAATCTGATATTTTTCTAATAACACTGCTTTCTATCATAAAATTACCTCCATATTTAATTATTCTCTTTTTCGATAGAAATTGTGAGCGAAATGCTCTAAGATTTGACTTGTTATTAAGATATGTCTTACATTATAGATTTTATTATTCATATGGGTTTGAATTACTTAATCCCTATACATAAATTTTAAAAAGCATATTCTTTATATTCTACAAATTGCTTTCATTAGTATCCTCCACTTTATAAGCAACTTCTATCCAATCCGGCTTCCAACATAATACTTTCTAATGCTTCCTTTGAATAATTTTCTTAATAGTTTCTATATTTTGCAATTTGATTTGCAAGATTTTTGATTAGTTCCATAAGGTCTTCTTTGCAAGTTTCAAAACCTTCAATATATCCCATATCTCTTTCATCTTCATATGCCGTTGTTTCTCTACTATCTATCATTATTTTTTCTCCTATCCTTTCGTATAAAATAATGGCTTATTTCAATAACATATAAATCGCCCACGGATAATAGATATAATCTAACACAACATTAAATAGAAACTGAAATCTGTGGAACTTAATATCTTCAATATTGCAACTAAAAGCTGTTTTTACTTCTGACAGGTTTACACCAAATGACCATAAGCAAGTGAATACCTGTAATGCAGACACTACAATAAACTCAGTTGTTCCAATTTTGTTTCCTAACACTATGTAGAAGATAATTAAGAATAGCTCCATAAAGAATACGGTAAATATTACAGCTCTATACATGGCATCACTTATTGGTTCTCCATTATTGTTCTCTTTATTTTTTGCAAGCGACTTATACATTCTCTTTTGCCACAATGTTTTACTTAATGCACTTGGCGTACCTTTAATTCTGAAAAACATTAAAATAAATAAAATTGTTAAAGCTAAAATTTTCATATTATATTATTCTCCTTTTAAAATCTCTTTTGGGCAGTAAATAATCTTCTTACCTGCTTTCTGTGCTTTACGAATTGTTGACCAAACACCACCAGATTTATTACCATCCCAAATTGCAAGAAGTACATCACAATGATCAACCATATATTGATCTCTCACATTGTCACAGCCTTTATAGAATTCATCTGATAATTCAACCCATTCATCAGCTTCTGTCTTTAATTTATTGTAATATTTGTTAGATGAGTTATAATCTTTACATGGTAATATGCAATGTAATTTTAAATTTCTATTCTTCTCTAACTCTGGCGAAGCTGCTCTGTAGCTCTCCTTAATAACACAAGTATTTAACCCAATTAAAATATCAGAGCCATTTGCCATACCACAATAAACATCAGATACATCAAGTATTTGATTAAAAATCCAATGACCAATTCTTGCCCATTTAATATCTAATTCATCATCTGGCAATCCTAGTCTCTGAGGTCTATGACCTGTTAATGCTATTCTCATTTTTGCCTCCAATCTTCCAATGAAACTGTCGTTTATTTTGTTTCGTATTTAGCTTTTAATCTTTCTAATTCGGCAAGTTCTTTTTGTTTAATTTCTTCTTCTTTTCTTATTCTCTCTTTTTCTTTGAATGGTGCTACGAATTTATTATTCATCAATTCAATATTCTTTTTGTAAATTTTCCCATCTCCATAAGAACGAAGTTCAGCTAAATAATCTTGAGCAATTTTTTCAGCTAATCTCCTATCATCATGATCAATATTGACAATAAAGCATACCCAGTTATTTTTAAGCAACGTACCTTGTCTTACGCTATTACATCTTAAATCATTATCAATATAGCAATTATACCTTTCAGGTTCTTCTCTCATAACCCATCTGCTTTCATCATCTTTACAATCAAATAAAACTTCATGACAGTATTTTAATGATACTTTTAATAAATCTTTTTCATCAGTTAAATCTTTTAATGGCTTTACATAATAATCACCATCCCCACATAAACAGCAATATTTTTCTGCATCCTGACGATTGGTGAAATATCCGACTACATACCAGTCACTATAACAACCACCAAATACTCCATAAACCATATTTGTATCTCTCTTTCATATAAATGACAGACATAAATCCATCTTTCCTTGGCTTTTTGAGTCTCTGAAACGCCCTATTTATGAGCATTTCAGAAATCCTCTACTGTATTATTCTCTACAGCTTGGCTAGTAAACTCTTAATTGGCTCTCTATTCATATTTTCTTTAGCCCATGATATGTAACTTGGATCTGACTGAGCAACATCAACAAGCTTCTCGCCACTGTGCTTTCCAAAGTTTAGAACATATGTATTAATATCTGGCAATTCCTGTTTTGGAATTTCTGCATTATTAAGAACTGCTAATACATCATCAGAATATGTCATATCAAGATTTGACCTACTTGCTAAATAATCACACATATGTACAAAGAACTGCTCGTCATTTTCAGGCTTTGGTAATACCGTCTTGCTTCTCTTTGTAGAAGTCCATTCACCAGAATGACTCTCACATAATCTTGCAATATATGCTTTTGTATCAGCGTCTACATCATGTTCAACAGATGTATTTCTCACCCACTCACCTGCAAGCATCGGATGTTCGTGTACCGTATATTGAGAACCATTCAGCCCACATTTAATTGCATCATGAAGAATTGGTGTGCAGCGTAAACAATCTCGCTGTCGCTCATTGGTCTTTTCTTTTACATACTCTAATCCAAGAACATAATTCATTACTTCTGCAAACATTAAAATATGAAAAATCTGACCATGCGGCTGACACTGTGTTTTATTATGATACTTAAATGATGTGCTACTTGGAATTGTGAAGATATAATCTGGAATTTCCTTAATCATATCAGCACAATAATCTCTAATTTCATCTGTCTCAAACTTATTTAATAGTCCTTCAAAAACTTTTACCTTATCCATTCTGTTCCTCCAAAATTAATCTGTTATTTCAACTTGATAATTAAGCATCGCCTTATAACAATCTTCTGTTATTGTTCCAATCATATATTCTCTTTTTGCCATTTCACAAATAATATTTTCTTTATATTTTTTATAGGCATCAAATGCATTTTTGGGTGTTTGATAATAACCTATAGATACATATTTCTTTGTAAATGGATTAGAACATGTAGACCTAAATCTATTTGATTTTTTATCTAAACAGACTCCAATCGGATATTCACCACGACTTGCTTGCTTTTTAATAAATAATCCATTTACATATTCAGGCACAATACAACATGTTTTTGGACTATATATTTTATTCCCTTTATAAAGAATATCTTTATCAACAGCCCAAGATAATTCTTTTACTTTGTTATAATTCTCTTGCTGATGTATCCATTCATAAAAATTATCAAAAAGTAACCAATCTTCACAACATATAACATCTTCGTATGTTACCCTATATTCTTTTAATTTTGGATCAAAACATCTCATTAACATTGAATGCCATTCTTTATATTCTTTGGTTTCTTTTCCGTTAATTTTACATACATACTTATTACCTATACACCCTTTCCCATAAACATTAGGGGTATATGGATTTTTTATATTCCCAGAATTAAAGTGGCACATTTTTGAGTGTACTTTGCATTTGTATTTATCATTAAATTGAACAACTATGTCATCGTATCCGTTATATTCAACAATAGTCATTTCACAGCCTTTGTTATTCTGTTTTGTTAATCCGATACTTATTTTATTCACTTATCCTTTCATAAACATCTGTAACATTGTTTTTCTGTCAAAATTTTCTTTTTTCTTTAGTGCTAAATTCACTGTTCTTATTTCGCCTAAGTGATAACACTTTTCTTTTGCACGGCTTTCACCTACATATAATAAATTGGAATTAAGCATATAACTATGAGCCTTGGGTGTAATTAAAACAACCACCTTGAACTGACCACCCTGAGATTTGTGTGTACTGATAGCATAAGCCAATCGAATATTTTTCATAGAACTTTTTGGGATATAGATAAGTGTTCCATCATAATCAACAACCATTGCATCTTTTAAAATTTTTATAACTCTACCAGATTCACCATTGGCAATGAATGTTGTATTTTTATCATCAATGTATTCCTCATTGTAAATAATTGCTTTGTAATCATTAGCATAGTTCATTACAATGTCATTCAATCTGAATTCTGTATCTCCAAATGTGATTTTCGCCTTTGGATTAGAATTAACTGCATTTTGTATCTTCTTATTTAATGCTACTGTTCCATAATCACCTACGTTATAGCAAGACAATACTGCAATATCATCAACAGAATATCCTTTTGATAATAATGTCTGATAAAGTTTTACAGTATATTCAACAAGTTTATCTTGAAGAATCGGCATAAATATATATGACTGATCTTCGCCAAACACTTGCATACCTGTTTTAGTCTTATCTAAATATTCAGTACCAGTTCGTGTATCTGTCGCAACCGTAGATAAACCACCTTTACCATAACGGAATACCTTATCAAGTGTGATAGTAGGAATATTCTCGCATTTCAACAAATCATAAAGTACATTACCAGCACCAACAGAAGGAATCTGTGCATCATCACCAATAAGAAGTAATTTTGTTTTCTCAAAATCTATGGCTTCAAGCAATTTCCTAAATAAGAAAATGTCTACCATTGAAAACTCATCTATGATTACTACATCGTATGGTAATTTATTCTCTTCATTAAATCCCCAATCAGTAGGTGGCATATACATAAGACCTCTATGGATTGTCATGGCATTTTCATTTGTAAAACCTGACAATACCTTCGCTGCTCTACCAGTTGGTGCTAAAAGTAAATGCCTTTTGTTATAAGCATTTAACATATTTACAAATGCTTGTGTACTTGAAGATTTACCACTGCCACCATATCCAACAAGAAGGACAATGTTATTTTCACACATATATTGTGATGTTTTACACTGATTCTCTGTTAGTTTAAAACCATCAAGTTCCTGAAACTTTGAACAATCGCACTCCCATTTTGTATGTATCTGTAATCCTTCTTTTATTCTCTCTGCTATATATTTCTCTGTTTCATATGTTTCTTTTTTACATACGCTTAATAGCTCTCTGTCAAATACCACATCATTATCAGCTTTAAGAATAAGTGGCAAGTTACTTTTTGCTTCTGGCACTAATACATCAAACTGTTTCTTCAAATCGCCAACATGCATATATGTATTACCATTATTTTCATTCTCATCAAGTAGATAATCTACACAAGCTTTCGCTCTCTGATATGATGTTATAAGATCAAATCCAAAGAACAAAACTGGTTTTTTCCCATTCTTCTGACATTCTTTACCATCCTTATCCAATGCCAACAATAGAGAATCAGCAGTTTTAAAACCAATCCCTCCTAGCCTACAAAGACACTGATATGGTTCTTCTCTAATAACTTCCTTGATTTTGTCAACAGAAGTATATTTGTCATACAGTTTTTTTACTGTTGAAAGATTAAATAATCCTCTGAATTCTTCTACAATTTCAGCCAATTTGAAATTCTCTATGACTTTATTCTTAATAATATTGAATGTATAATCTTTGATACCTTTTGTTCTTGATAAATCAATGTCATCTAATCTGTTATTCATTATTCTATCTACGATGTCTGGATATGCTTCCAATAACACATCTGTCTGATTTGGTGTAAGAATTTCATATAAGAAATTTCGTGTCGCAGCTAATGTAGTAGGTTTCTCTCTTTTAATATTGATTACATCGTATCCGACTCCATGAGAATCGGATACCTCCTTTGCTTTTACAATGTAATCAGTGCCAAGATTAAGTTCTGAAATATTACCTTTAATAGTTGCTGTGCCATATTTACCAATCTGTACATCAGGATATTCAAATGAATTGACAGAAACGCCATATATTTTGAAGTCAGTAGAATTATATACAAGTCTTTCTGGTACACATTTAAACTCAATTATTTTATCCAACTTTACATCTCCTTCTAATATACATCCCACTTCTTTACTATTCTCTCTTTTTCATCTGTTTTAATCCAATCGCCACCAACCTTCTTCATTTTATTTCTCTCACCAAATTCTTTTACATTGATGACATTGCCTGCTATAAACGGAGATTCAATGAATGACTTTCCAGAAGTGATTTTTGTTTTAAGATACTCACCATCTCTCATGTTATAAAGCATAAGATATGGTTTTGTTTTATCCTTATAGAACTTACACTCAAGAACATAATACATATCTTTTGGTGCTTTCGGATTTTTGTACATTATATTTCCAAGATACTCTTGCTCATATACAATCTGTTCTTTTATTGATAAAGCTTTATTCTCTAAACCACCTATTATTAGTTTTACAAGTTTGACCTTATCAACATTACTATACTGTTTAGGTGTCTCTTTCTCTGCACATTTTCTTACATCTTCTTCTCTAATATTCAGTGATACAATTTTATCTTTTTTCAGCGTCTTGCATTTTCCCAATAAATTGTACATATCAATAATTGATAGTAAATATTTATTCTTACCAAATTCAGAAAAGAAATTTAATGTCGTAAGAATATGTAATTGTCTATCATCCACAGATGTTTTTAAAATAATATCAGAAAGTAAATCGACAAAATTATCATAATGATTTTTAGATAGCTCATATAATTCATCTGCAATCTGATCATTACAATATTTTATAGAAGAGATCCCTTGATAAATGGCATTTTCATTTTTATCCATAAAATACTGTGCTTTGGATTTGCCAAATTTTATTCCTTTGATTTCTATTCCCTGTGATTTGATATATTCTTTGATGTTTGACATTTTTTCATTATTGTCTACATAAACATTCAATGCTGATGTTAATAGCTCAATCTTATGGTAATACCTTAACCATCCAATAAATAGACCTATCATACTGTATGGAACGGAATGATTTCGTGAAAACAAATAATTAGATGCATCTTCAATTACTACCAAGAATGATTTTATAGTCTCTCTTGCTTCAGCTTCTGTCATTCCATACTTCTCTTGTGCAATTGCAATAAATCCTGGAATATATCTATCATCTTTATTACCGTGAATGTCTACCATATATCCACCATTTTCAATAATAGGTATATCTGCTTCAGTACCTGTTTTTTTAGCAAAATGTCTACGGACAATATCTGCTTGTCCCATAGTAAATCCACAGAAGTCATGTAAGAAATCAATAATCTGTTCCTGATATACTAAATAACCAAGCGTAGGTTTCAAGAAATTATTAAGTGCTTCATTGCCATTATCTTTGTAAATACCATTGAATAACTGTTCTCTATAAGATTCACCTGCTGGTCTAATAGCACCACTAACCATAGCCATTACATCAAGATATGAGATATTATCATTCTGTGCTTTAATATTCTCCAAAGTTTCCTTACTAAGTGTTCTTTTTAATGAATCACTTGCAAAACCACTTTCAAACTGGAATATCAATGTAGTATCTTTTGCTATTGAGTTAATAACATTTTCATCCGAGAAATTAACTTTATCAGGTGTTAAATAGTCTATACCTGCAAGTTTACAAGCACCATCAATTAATCCAACAGCATTTAATCCTAACAAATCCAACTTTACATAATTTAAAGAATCAATTTCGTGCATATCTATTTGGCTTACAGGACGTGGATCTGATGTAATAGACAATGTCCCAAAATCATATCTTATATCTGTAGGACTACAAACAATTCCTGCTGCATGTCTGCCAAGTGATGTAATTGTTCCAATTACCATATCAATATATTTAAACATTTCTGGATATTGTTCTCTGATTTCTTCTGGCATATAATCCTTGCCTTTATCATCAGTTTCTACCATATTTGATAATTCCTGAGTTTGATCAGGAGTCATCCCATATGCTCTACCGACATCTTTTATCGCTGCTTTTAACTGAATTGTATTAAAAGTAATAATGTTGCAACAATACAAACCTTCCTTATTAAATAGATACTCACGCACTTTATATCTATCTTCTGCGTAAATATCAGTATCTACATCAGCCAATGACATTCTTTCAGGATTCATAAATCGTGAGAAGTTAAGCTTATATTTAACTGAATCAACATCAGTACATTTAATCAAATATGCAATCTCACTACCAGATACAGAACCTCTTGAACATCCATAGTGCATATTATTTTTTAGCAGCCAATTCTTGTAATCTGAATCGAGTAACATAAAATCAATAGCGTCATTATGTTTATATGTTTCTAACTCTTCCTGTATCCTTGGAATATACTCTGTTTTATAATTTGGGAGTTTGCTTATTCCACGTTCTTTTACACCTTGAACTATTCGTGCCTTAAATTCTTTCTCAGCATCAGGATATAATCTTGGATATTTATTACTATAATCTAATTCATATGATTCAATATTATCTGCAAATCTATTTGTTTCTTCGATTGCATCAAGATAAATTGATTTTGGTAATGCATTCTGTAATTCAAAGGCAGTAACCATATCATCATAAGATTTCCATGATAAATCACACGCATCTTCGTCATGGAAATTAACATTTTTTGATTTCTGCATTACTGCTCTACCCATCATATGATCCTTATCAATAGCATGTACATCGCTTGTAGCAATAAGCTTCATTCCATATTTCTGAGCAATTCTATACAAATACTGATTGTAATAAATCTGAACGTCAAAATTATGTGGTTGTATTTCCAACCAACATCTATGCTTATTTTTAATAAGGAATTTCAGAAATCTTTCTTGTACTTCTTTCGTTCCTTTACATAACATGCCTGCAACACAAGCTGTTAATACTAAAATATTATCTGATGTATTCTCAAGTTCCTCTAAGGTAATTCGTGGATTATAATAAAAATGACCATCATTACGATTAAATGAATCAGAAGAAAGTTTGTTAAGTTCTAATACCCCATCATAATTCTTTGCGTATAAGCAACAATGATAATTGTCTCTTTGCAGATTATCCATATCAATTTTTTCTGTTACATAGAATTCTTCTGCATTAATATATTTCAACCCAGCCTTTTCACATGCCTGTCTTTTTGCAACATTATGAAGGACTGCGCCATGCTCTGTAAAAGCAATGGCTTTCATTCCTTCTGATTTTGCTTTGTCAATATAAGCTTGAAAAGGGGTGATTGAGTCAACTTCAAGACCGCTATATGGGTTAGAATCCATACTATGTAAATGTAATACTGTTAAATTGCTCAACTTCTCACCTACCTATATCTATAAACTATTCACAAATGCCAATAAATCATCTTTGTCTGCATCAGAATCAGATTCAGTTTCTTCTTTGAACAATTCCTTCTCTTTCAGATACTGGTCATATGGTTTATGCAACGACCTAGAATATCCTGAGAGGGTTGCCAATCTAAATTCATCGGCATCTGTCACTTCTTGCCAAAAGATATTTTCATCTTCACTATTCTTATATTCTCTCTCTTTAGAGTTAATTTCTTCGACTGTATTGATAATGTCTTCTTTTAAATCGTTAATCTTTTCTTCTGTTAGAGGTACTTGTACATAACAATCATGAATTTCGAATTTTTCTCTAACCTCATTTGGTAAGCAATCAATATTGTTGTTTAACACCATTTCATCAACATATTTATCAATATCATCTTCATATCCGAAATTTTTCAGCCACATTTTTGCCGTATTGATAAGACTTTCGCCTATAGAATTTCTTTCTATATATCTATCTTTTTTCTTACCATTTTTCTGTTCAATGGTAACTGTGACATATTTTAAGAAATTCCATTCACATACAATATCTTCCAATGGAATATTTAATGCTTGTCTAATACCTTCAGCATAAATAACCAACTGACCACATTCAGCGTCAATTTTTGCGCCTTGATAACGTGTAGATGTCTTCCAATCTACAATATGTACACGTTTTTTCTCATTGCCATTTTCATCTTTGTATGACTCGATATAAAGCATGTCAATATATCCTTGCATATAAATATCATCAGAAATTTTAATTGTAATAAAATGTTCAACTTTATGTGGGAAAGTAATCAGATTATGATTTTTAAAGAAATGTCTAATGCAATTTTCATATTTATTTGCTATTGCATCATTTTTATCAGAATCACTTCGATTGTATTTGAGTTCTGCACAATTCATTGTAAATAAGCTATCTTCATATAAATCTGGCATATCCTCATATTTAATTTTGCCAGTATATAGCTGCTCAATAATATCATGTACATTACCACCAGATACACAATAAATACTATTTGTTCTATCTTCTTTCTTGTGTAGGATGTATTTCAAAAAATATTCCCATCTATCTTGTTTGTAACAATGATATCTTGACCATGACCATAATGTATCAACACCAAATTTGTTACAAATTTCTGTTAATTCTTTACTTGTCTTTCTTGCCAATCTCTTAGCTTTCTCCTTTCTGACTCATCATATAAAACACGATGCTTGAGAAGGAAGTTGTATACTTTATTTGGCATATCGGCAGGACTGTCTTTACTACCCTTCTTAATCAAATCCCAACGATCATATATGTAACTTACTTTTCTAATAGGATAAAATTTATCACATTCCTGTCTAATATGGTTTATATCAATTCCTTCATCTAAAGCTACTACAATTTCTACATTTAAACTAATCAGTATCCTAACTTGTTCTTCTGTAAGCTCACAATTTCCTATTGCAACAGCCGTACCATCTTTTCGTGAATACCTTTTAAGCACCGATTTCTGCGCTTCCAAAACGACTGCATAACCAGCCTCTTGAATTGTTTGATAATTCTCATTTAATCCATATACATTTATTCCTTTTGGATATGTTTTGGATAACTTGAAAAACTTTGGAATATCAAACATCTCATAGTTTGGTACAGTAGTTCTCCCACTAATACCTATATATTCATTGTCATCTCCATCCCACTTTCGTTCAGGAATGACAATTCGTTTTCTATCATATGAATATCCAATGTTAAATCTTTTACATGCAAAAGGCATAACGCCTTCACGAACCCAATCAATATATGGTAAATCAGTATATTCTTTCATACATGAATCATCATATACTGGAACATCTTTATCAATTGTGTATCTTTGGCGTTTCACCTTTTTGAAGATTGCTAATGGATCTTTCTTATTATCTTTGTTGTCACTCTTACTATATGAATATTTCAAACCTAAAATATTGTGGAGATATTTATTAGCCTTCTCAAAAGATATACCCTTTATTGCCATAACCAATGTAAAAATATCTCCACGTTTATTTTCTTCCGAACTTCTAATCGCTACTGATAATGTATCTTTCTTTACACATATAGCAGTCTTATTATTGCCTTGTGGTAAGGCGGCTCTCCATTCATGAAGATATTCGTGTAGTCCATGACACTCCAACGATAATAAAATCTGTTCTATACAATTATTCTCTATAATGTATTCCTTTAGTTCATCTGCATTAATACACGCTCACCGCCTCCATCACAAATTTAAAAATCAACTGGGACAGAAGTAAAACCAACTTCTTTCAGTATGTTTCTACTCATATCATGCTCACATACAATCTGTATACTACTTGCAGCACCCTCACGGTTTTTACAAATAAATATAAGCTGATAATGTTTGTCTTTGTCCAGTTTGACAGGTATTTTTGATTTATTGTTTTTCCCATCAAATCTATATACCTTTAAAGCATTTTTCTCACCTGTGTACTCATCTTCAAATACATCTCTCAGCATTAAACATGTACTTGCAGGATCGACAATACTTTTTGCCATACCAATATTATCTTGACTATAAAATCTCTGACGTGCTGAAGATTTTGCCAACTGGAATGTAATAGTTACATGAACTTCCAAGCCACCCTCTTCTTTACACTTCACAGTATCGTAAATATCAACCATATTCTGTTGCATATCTAACCACATCTTGTCGGAACGACTACCTGAATCGGCTTTATATGTATCAAGAATGAAATACTTAACACCAAGGTTTGCATATTTCTTTAGAACTTTTATGAATTTCTGAGTTTTGTATCTTTTGAATGGAACTATTATAAGCATGTTATTCTCAGCCTTTTCAGTAATCCAATCTGCACACTTTCTTAACAAATCTTTAACTTCGCTAGAATATTTACCATCTCTAACAACGAATTTTTGCAAATCTTGTTTGTAAATATTATTCGCAGTCCACACCAACAATTCTCTCTGCCATTTCTTTTTCCCCTCTTCATTGACACAAATAACAAGTCTTTCTTCATATTTTATTGTGCTTGGAATCAACATTGATCTTGTTAGTGTAGTTTTGCCCATATTAGATAATCCACCAATCAATGTAATATTACCAGGTAACTGACCACCAGTTTCTTTATTAAGAATATCCATATTATTGTATGGAAGTCCAACTGCTGCACCAGCATCTAATTCATCAATTAAATCATAAATGCCATCAGCTAATGAATATGACTGTACATCATCATCTGCATTGATGAAAATATGATTTAACATTGCTTCATATTCTTCATATATTTCATCTAAAGACATATCACAGAATTCATTGATACGATTATTTACAGGGAATCCATTTTTTAACATCTCCAAAACTGTTTTCCACTTGTATAGCTCTTTGACATACCCATCCATATTGTTGATGTTTACATACTCTTTGGCTTTATCAATCGTTTCATATCCACCATAATCCTCATATTCCTTTTTGAGTTTTTGATGCTTTTCAAGATATAAACCAACAGTCATATCATCCAATACTGATTTCTTTTCTACTACAATAATGTCATTTGCAATCTGCCAATAGACTCGCCATGTATTTTCACTAAAATCTTCAAGCTGCAATGTATAATCAAAAATTAATTCCGGTTGTTTATATAAAATAGCAACTATATTAGCTTCTGCTATTATCTTGTATTCTCGAATCTGTTTTGCACATTTTAATACTTCTTCCTGATAAGGAGTTAATTTTTTATTCTCTTTTTTTTCAGCCAATTAGTACCTCCTCAAAACAGTTTCTTCATTCTGTCACTTGTCTCTTTAGTCTTTTTTACATATCCAGCATTCTCATTACTCTGATTATTAAAGTCTTTAGATTCAACTCTCTCCTCAGTCTTTTTAACATTCTGCAATCTCAAATATACATCGTTGATTTCAGGTTCAATCATTTTCATAATAAGATTGATTTTATGTTTTTCATCTTTGATTTTCTTTTCATTTTCATGTAAATATGTAACAATTTTTCTCTTACATAACTTAAAAGTACATAAAATTGTGTAATCATCATAATTAGCTTTTGCTTCATGATTATTATTCGCTATATGTTCGCCACGTTTAATACCTTGTAGCTTTAATGCGAGATACTGTGGAAATTTCATATTATCATCGTATTCAAGAATTTCTTTCTTTACATACTCACATAGTTCAATCCACTGCTCGTTATCTTTCTTTTTTATATTTCTCATTTACCAAATCATCCTTTCTTAAAAACTCCAACAGGCAATTAACCTGTCGGAGCATAATTTTAATTAGGCTAACTGTAATTTGGCAAAATCAATTAACTCTGTAAGAGTATCTGGTGACTGCATTTCAAGATTCTTTAATGAAACGTCCTTATCCTTCATCTGCTTGTTTACTTTGAGCAAAGCATCTTTATTATCCTTGAGTGACTTTAATACATCTTTAAATTCAGCAGCCAACTCTTCTGCTTTCTCAGCTTTGTCAACCATAGAATCTGTAGAAGTCTTTAAGTCATTCTTGTATGATGTCTCATTTGTCTCAAGATCATGCATTGATTCAAAATAATCCTTCCAAATATCATAAGATGGATTCTCAATAATCTGTCCAACCTTAGTTACATTTGTTCTATCCTTCTTAACCTTTGCAAAATAACGAACATCCTCACCATTCTCTTCCTTATAGAACTCAAGGATTGTGTCATAATCAAATTTAACTGACTTATGCATATCAGGCTTAATGCCAACTAACTTACGGTTATCGCCTGTTCCTTCATATACTTCTGTTGCCTGTGCAACTGACACAACATGCTTACCCTTTGCAGAGAGATCAATCTTAGCCTGCTGAAGCTTCATGTTGATAATTTTGATACGTCCCCACTGTCTCTGAGAAACTACTGTATCATCAACATCTCCACCCTTTCTACGAGCTTTCTTCTCTTCAACTTCTGTAGCTCCAACCTGCATTGTTGCATAAAACTTAGTCTCCGAGTCGATGTCAAGTGTCTGAATCTCATCCGAATCTACTGCTTCATCAATATCATCCTCTAAATCATCAAGGTCTGATGTGTCGTCTACTAAAATAAGATTGTTGTAAGTCTTGCCATTTGCTAATGTAATATCCTTGCCCTCATAGTGAGCAATACCTGTCTCTGAGTCGATACATGCAACCTTTGGGAATGTAAGAGCAAACCATGACTTACCAGAACCCTCATAACCATATGCTAAAAATTTTCCACCAATCTTTGCTTCTCTTGCTTTTCTAAATGCCAATTTTTTGTCCTCCTAAAATGTATATATTCTTTTGATAAAATGCTCACCCTGTATTAAACAGGGCAAGCGTATTTTTTTTAGTTCATGCCTTCAAGCATTGCAAGAAGGTCATCATCTTCTGACGAAGTTTCCTCATTCTCTGAATCTGTATCATCATCTGAACTTGGTTCTGCACCAGCATCAAGTAATGCTTGCTCGTAGAAATAAAGGTCGTCTTCATCATATTTGCCATCTTCAAATGCTACAGTAGGCTTTCTATCGTCACCAGTTCCCACATATGTAATGTCAGGCTTTACAATAATCATTCTTCTCTCACGATTGCCATTACCTACTGCAATCTTCTTCTCTGCTTCTTCTTCTGAATACAGTCCCATTTCAATAAGTTCTTTAATATCATCAGGAATATCATCTTCTGTAATATTCACAGTAGAGCCACCCTCTACTAAATTACCTGTAACTGTAATCTCAGTAATTTTACCCTTCTTAGGCTTAAAAAATCTCTGAAGCATCTTAGCTGTAATCTCTGGATTCTCATTGATAGCAACTTCAAATGTCTTAGGGTATGTGACATTCTTCTTAACTTCAATCTTCTCTCCGTCAATCTTAGGTTTTCCAACATAGTCAATAACGTATGCTACCAGTTCCATAGTACCCTTATCATCATTCTTCTTGCCAATGCTCTTTGAATCAACAAGAATTGTCTGTGAGAATGTAGCCTTGAAATCTGCCTCATCGTCAATTTTTGAAAGTACAATAGATGTAATTTCTTTCTTTGTAGAAACATTACCTTCATACTCGCTGTAACCGATTGTACCCTTTACATTTACAATCATTCCGTCCTCAAGATGCTCATTTAGATACTCTACTGCATCATAAGCTGTGAGGAACTTCTTATATACAGTCTTATCCTTTACATCTTTTTCAACACCAACTGTTAAGAATGAAGAATCTGAAATGCTATCATACAGAGACTCATCAAGACGATCCTCCCACGCAATCTCTACTGACTTGCTCTTTCCTGCATCGTCTTTCTCATCCTTACTGTAAGCACGAATTACATTATCCTTATCAGGGAAGAAACCACTTCTCATCTCTGCATATACTGTATTGCCGTTTCCACAATCAACACCTACATACATACTGTTATCTGTCCAACCAGAATCATAACTATTGTCAAGATTGAATGTCTTGTCTGTTACTTTTGCACGACCAATAAGATTGAATGCTGCCTTACCTTTTTTTAATGCTTTTCTTTCCTTTGTCTTTGCCAAATTACTTGTCCTCCTTAAAATTAAAAATTTATATAAATATTGTTAATAAAACAATCTATCTAAACGCCCAAATGGACGGAACACAGAAAATAAATTTATGTAAAAATCTATCTTCAACAGTGATTTTTGAGCGTAAAAGCCCAAGGGTATGCTGTTTAACCACCCATACAAATATTCACTATTCAGTTTTGATTTTTGGAATTTTTTGAACTGATTTGTTCAAGACTGATTAGATATTATCTAAGATATTTCCTGTTACTTCATATATTTCCAAATCATTTAATTCACACCATGATTCAAAGTTATCTCTCTGAACATACCAGCCAACATTCATTCCGAGAAATTCATTCTCACCATTTCCATAAGAGACTACATTATATAATTCTCCGTTTAGAATGTCGTTTTCAAAGATTAACTTACCATTCTTATCATGGCTGCCAGTACATCTACACAATGTCTTTGGATCTATTTCTTCAAAACCATCGGTTTCACCATGAGAATAGAATACTGTTGCTGGTTCAAATATTATATGAATTTCTTTACCATACATATCTAAACCTTTTACATAATATCCACAAACCCATTGACCACTACTAATGCTCTTTGCTTTACATAGCTGTGTATCTAAATTCTTCATTTTCCACCACTTATATTCTCTATTTATACAGTAATTCTTACTTTGATAAGTCTATATGGCTGATAGGCGTTTGGATATTTCTCTCTATCCACTTTGCTGATAAACATTTCATATGGTCTAATCCATACTCTCTGATCCTTTAAGCTCTGATACACAACCATCTTTTCTTCTGTTTCTGTATTAATCCCAATGGCAACAATCTTATAGAAACCACCTTTGAAATGTTGTACTGTGTCTCCTGGTTGAAAATCTCTATCATACATGAATAAATCATCTACACCATTTGATTGCATATGCCCTAATATCTCAACATTCATTGTGATAAATTCACCATGTTTTAAAAGTTCGTCCTTTTCAATCAGTGCCACCTTATCAACTAAATAACCATCCTCTTTTTCTTCACAAGTAACTGTCTGCCCTGACTTCCAATTATTTGCAAAGTCTTCATTAAATCTAAAATCTGCCACTTTCTCACCTCCTCAAAATCCACATGAAACAGTGATTCCATTAAACTACTTCATTTACTTATTCTCCATTCGATTTTCATTTTTATTGGAAATTGTTAGCCGAATTGCTAAGATTAATTATTAAGACCATCCATCAGGATAAAAAACAGGAATACCATTATGTAAATATTCAGGACATTTCACTCCACAATCAAATCTATCTCTATCCTTTTGTTCCATGTTAGAAACCTTGTCGTCATTGTCTTCATACCATCTTAATTTAATCATACAATCAGCATCATATAGTGTCTTTTCCATACAACCATTGCATTTTTCTTTATCTAATATCTCAGTTTCTAATGATGTTCCTCTGTGATACCTATGAACATTAACACAATTTATACAAGGATCATTACCAGACAATCGTTTATTTTGTAATTTTACTTCTGGATGAAATAACTCATATAATTTATTTGCCATTATATATTTCTCACCTCCAACTATATATTCTCTATTTTAATCATAATACACATAATTACAGCTATTGGATTCAATATTTTCTAAGTCAATAATCATTTCGCCATCTTCATAACATCTATCAATTTCAATATTAGAAATTTTAATAGAAGTGTCTGTCATTTCTATAATATTTCCTATGTAATGGTCGTGATGATTTGTCACTTTATTGAATAACGTAAATGCAATATCATCACCAACTCTAAAGCTTTTCTTATTATCTGTTACTAATGTTTTTACTGTTTTAATGTTGTATTTCACAATCTCACCTCCACAACCAAGAAATGTCAGATTCATTGGTTTTTAAAAATACCATTTATTATTAAAATATTTGATAAATGGCTAAGAACCATAGCCTCTATCCCATTGTTTTTGTAAACGTTTGGGACTACCTTTCACTTGGATGTTTAATGGAATATTTAAGTTAATTACTCTCAAATATTCCTGTCACATATTAATCACACTCTTGGAAGAGTGGAGTGCTTAAACACTCCATAAAACACCCAAGGTTTTATATAAAATTATTCACCATTTACCAGCCTTGCAGATGCTTACAGCCAAATACAACTATGCTAAACTGTATATCAAGGATTTGATAAATCTTTACAACTTTACTATTTACTCTTTTAACTTTGACTCATAATTTAAACTTTGAACTTTTGAGCGTTGTTATTTGAGCCTTACAACTTTAAACTTTACAGCACACACCTATCATTATCGTAGGCAATCTGATATATAATTAGAGTATAATTTCATATTTGATGTTATACATATCAGCCAATGGTTTCACCATTATCTTGCCGAATTATATACTGTAGTAAGTTGAAATTATACAAACCATATAAATTAATCATCTTTTATTAATTCAATAATTTGTAATATTTTTTATCATAATGCAGATTTCTTTTCAGCTTTACATAAGTCTATATCTGCAAAAGACTGATGAGTTGTAGTTTAAAGTTTTCTGTAAACAGTGAATAACTTCTAATTAACTATTCTCTCTTTAATAGTTAATTTCAATCTCTGTTACAGCATTTGATGTGCTAAGTGCAGCATCTACTTCTGTTTTAAAAGATGCAATGTTCTCTTCTAATGTGTTAATCTTGTCCAAAATCTTAATAGGATCAATCAACTCATATGAATTTGCATTGATGAAATCTTTCTTTGTCTTCTCGAAATCATCTGTATTAGTCTTACCTTCCTTAGAACCGTAAATACCAATTACATACTGTTCTGCTCTCTTTTCAAGGTCATCACCGTTCTGTTTGAGGATTTCAGCCTGTGCCTTATCATACTGTTTCTTTAATGCGGCTAACATCTTCTCATCAAACTCTACACCATGATTCTTCATTTCAATAGCTTCTGCTACTGTGTATTCAATGCCATTAATAGAAACCTTTGTTGTAGCATTTGATAAAACAACTGCTCTCTTAATTGCATTTCTCCTCTTAATGAGATCTGTTGCCTTATCGTAATAACCTTGCATAACATCCTCGTATTCTTTAACTGGCACACCCTTAATCTTTTCATTGGAATGCTTATTTGCTACACAATAAGTACCACCATTGATTGCAGAAATAATTCTGTCATCTACGATTTTTAACTCTGCAAGTGCCTTGTGAATTGTCATCTTTTCTGTTGTCATAATGTTCTCTCCTTTTTAACTTTGATTTTTAAACTTTATATTTTAGGCTTGTCGCCTTGTTACACTTATATATTCTCTCTTTCTGTTCACAAAAAATCGAAATTTACTGCGACTTTAATTTATCTAATGCCAACTGAAAAATATCAATCATATGTTGAATTTCATCTCTATCCCATACGATAACCAAATCTTTTTCTTCATAATCTGCCGTACTTGTATCACTTGGCTCTAACCAATCTTTACTAGACAAACGAATTGGAACACCTTTATCTAATGATACATAGCTTGGCATATGAATACATGCATGGAAAAATCCTCTTTCGTCTCCACCGCACATTAGATTGAAGCCACTAATTTCAATATCGTCATAACATTTGTCTTTTAACCTATTCACTCTTTCCGCTGAAAAATCACTCACATTACTGAATATTGTCCCAGCAGGTTCGTATCCTAAATCTCTTGCTTTAATTAATCGCATTTATTTTTCTCCTATTCACTTCGTTTATCTCCAACTGATACTGTAATATGGTTCATTGTACTGAGTACCAGTCTCGACTTTATAACCAAGTTCTTCTAATTTCTTTCGTGTTTCAGGTTTCAAAGAACCATCTTCACTAATTGAAAATTTGCCATCTGCAATCGCATCTCTAATTAATTTAGATAATTCTGCTAATTGTTGCGTAGTGCAGTTATCAATTGCGTTATTTGTCATCTTATTTGCTTCTGATGCAGACGGAATAACATTCTTTGGTAACTGAACTTCTGGCATAGGAATGTTAGAGTCTGTTAAAGGTAAAGATGTAATTGTATCTTTACATACATTCTTTTCATCACATAGAATACACGCATAATGCATTCTACTTTCTTTTGGATATTTACAACTCATTTATTTCACCTCCAAAGGAAATCAAAGTTACTGCGATTTTTTATTCTTCAAATGAAGCAGTTGCACGAATGTTGAGCTTTCTGTTATAAAAATATCCCTCTACTTCTTTTCGGACAATATCATTAACTGCTTTGGTTAAAGCTTTATCGACTCTATCCATAATCATTTGTTCAAAATCAATGCCCTTGATTTTACTTTCAATCGCCTGAATTACTTTATCATCTATATCTTTTAACACCAGTTCTTTAAGTTCCTCTTTATTTAAACCAGCTTCACATAACATTTGTCTTGCTTCTTGTCTTAAAGCAATTTCTTCTATTCTCATTTTTTACCTCCCAAGGAAACCTGAATTTACTTTTATTCACACGCAATGTCTAAATCTTCACCAATCTTATGAATAACATTACCAAGTCCCTTACACAGCGACTTTAACCATTCCTCACTACGATTGGTCATTTGCTCGTCTCTTTCTTCATCTGTCATATCAGACCAGCAAATATTATCCCATTTACCATCTCTTTTAACTCTAAAATAGTATCCATCCAAATTTCTATTCATAGCAATCTCCTTTACTTTCTATTGACCCATTCCTTGAATTCTTTAAAATTATCTTTTGTAAGCACAATATCAGAATAATAAAAATCCTTATTCCAAATAATCGCCCAAATTTTCTTCAACTTCTCAAAGAATGGTCTTTGCTGAGTGTAAAAGTTTCCATTTGTATATGTTAAGAAAGCATAATCACCATCTCCATAATCATGAATCTTAAAGTGGATACCTTCATCACATCCACATTTACAGCTTACGATTAACTCATCATCTTTAAAATTTTTAAATACCGCCATAGTAATCTCCTTTACTTACAATTTCCAAGTCCAACCTTGTAATCGTCCTTAACATCAATAGTAACTTCTCTCTGGAAATTTCCTTTATTATCGTACAGAGACAAATAATATCTGTTGCCACGTTGCTCTAGTACAACATCTTCATTCTCGAATAGTTCAACTCGTTTCTGTTTCTGTACTGGTTTAGTTTCTATTTTAAAGTTATTCATTGCTTCTTTTGAACCAACCAATACAACAGAATTTACTTCTTCAAGAATGCAGCTAATGTCGTTATCTAACTGATTCTCATCGTTCGTATGTTTATCTACTGTTTTAATCACTTCACTCTCAAGTAATAATCTGTTCTCCATTTTAATATTCTCCATTTCTACATATATAAATTATATTTTCTTCCAATCGGATCAATAAGTTCACTGTCCATTGGTCTAAAACCAATTACAGTAAGTGTCCTACCATCCTCTTCGGGTTCTAATTCAGTGTGACAGTTATCCCTTATAAGTCTTTACCTTCAACCATTCCTAATTCTTCTGCCATAGTCTTAGCTTTTAGCAACTGATTCTTATTCTTGGCTTGAAGAACACATTTTGTAAATTCACCCTCAATCCAATTGTGAAGAATATCTTCGTCAATATAGCCATCAACATGACCATCTAAATCGGCATTATTTCTAATAAACCAACTGAGAAATGCCATAGAGCCGTGACTGACTTGAGCTGCGAGCTTGCCAGAACTCATATTCAAATCTTTTCTAGCAATAATAATTTGTTTATACATAGATATCCTCCTTCCACTCATCTAACCAATAAAAACTGTCAATCTGCTTATCAAGCTTTATAACCTGTTCTCTTAACTCAGATTCTCTCTTTTTACTATCTGTTTTCTGACACTTCTTCCACAATTCCTCACGCTGCTTAGATAATTCATTGTATTTATCCGATACATCAATCTCATCTACAACTGAAATCTCAATCTTTTCGCCACAGTGAGGACAAAACTGGATTGGATAATTGTCTGTCTGCTCCCATTCATCCTCATAGGACGTAATGACTTCTGTATAAGAAGTACAGAATCTTGGAATGTATCTTTCGTTATCCCAACAATCGTCACTATGAACCAAATCTTCACCTGTAAATACAATAGCTTTATCATTTTGAATTTCATCACAGCAATGAGTGAATGGCTTATGCTTATAAGAATGAGTATCATTGAATTTTAATTTGATTAATTCTATCTTCATTTCTTTATTCTCCTAACAAAATTCATTCCACCAATCAAAAATTTTATGGATGTGCTGATAACCATTATGCAATTCACCTTTATATCTACGTATTTTCCTATTAGATAACTGTTTCAAATATTTACTTTTCTTACCACGATACAATCTCTGATAATATGGCTTTGGATTTTTAATATAACCAATACCCTTAATCCATATTTCATCCACATATCTAACAGGCGTTGGATAATAACCACCAACAGTTTCATATAAATATCTGAGGTGATTCTGATGTCTCAAATATCTCTCACGTTTATTTATTCTCTTTTTCTTAGAATGATTCTTATAATTTTCTTCGTCTTGTTCATACCAATCACTGCAATGACCAAAAGAATAAACTTTGCCACCAACTTTATCACACCAAACAAACTGTTCTGATTGATTAGCTCTATCTTCATCTGGATATTCACCATATACCGATTTATACATTTCTGTTCTTAATGTAAAATCTTCAATCCCATAAGGACAATCTCTGCATCTCATCGAATCATCTCTTTCTATATATTTATTCTCTTATCTCAGCTCGATTTCACCGAATTTTAATGTATCATCTCTGAACATTTTATTCCCACGATACATACCAGTAAGACAACCCTTATATGAGCTTACAAGTCCAATTCCCCAAGAATTTATAAACATTTCAGCCTGCTCAATTGGCTTAACTAATGCATCAAGTGTCTCTTTATTTGCAAATATATAAGGCTCATGCCCTTCCCTACATACAAACTCTGCAACTTTTGTATTCAACTTATCCACATTTATCTTATCTACTATTGAAAATGTTTCCATTTATTGTTCTCCTTTCCTAAAGAAATGCTTCTTTCTTATTTCTCATATAAAGCTTTCTGAAATTGTTTTCTAAATTTCTTACAAGCTGATTCATTTTGACTATCTGTTAATACTCCATGTATATAACAATACTGAATTGAATATAATAACTTTTGTAATCTCTCAGCGTCTTTACCGAGAGTACATCCTTGTTTATTCACATACTTTTCCAAATTATCAAATAACGGATCAAAATTACTCATATCTACAACTTTACCCATATTCTTATTCCCCCATCTGATCTACAATACTTTGCAACTTGTTAATATATATCTGAGCGTTCTTTTTATATTTAAGTTGCTTAATATCAGCAGGTACAAAAGCCAACTTCGATTCACCGAAAACATCATTATTCGAATAAACTTTCATAAACTGGCACATAGTTTCTGCATCAATCCAATCTAAATCTGACTGAAAACAAATCACATCACCCTTCTGTGGATGCAGTTTTCTAACTTTAATAAGCGTCTGTTTAAATAACTTCTTTTTCTGTCTTTTGTTCATATTGTTATTCTCCTTCGAATATTACTCTTATCGGCTTTATAGCTTCGTTGTTTGTTGGTATAAGAAGCACTTTGTCATTTCCAACATGATCTTTAGTTTCAACAAATGTAACCCTTTTTGACCTATCACTATCCAGCCACTCTTTAAACTTTTCAAGATTTTCCTTTTCAGAGATTGCAGTACAAGGACTTACTTTATCTATTAACTCTAAAAATTTTTGTCTTTCATCTTGTAATAACTCCATACTATTGTTCTCCATTTTTCACCACATTAAACTTAATTGGTAACATAGCTGTAAATCTACTCTTCATCCAAGGCTTTTCTTTAGTTGCAAATTCATCTCCAAACTCTTCTGCCAATACGAAATCACCAACAGTATAGATGATAGAATATCCAGTTAAATCTTTTGGAATCTCCTTATTTACATTACAGGTTTTAAGATGAATCATTTTATCTATGCACTCACCCATTAAATCTTGAAAGAATACAAACGTTCCATCACAATTGCAGCACTGCATTGTGAAATATTCAAAATCTGCATCTGGATCATGCTTAATAATTACATTAAAATAAGGTTTATCACCTTTAAGATAAGGAACATCTATTAAAATTGTTCCATCTTTTGTGTAAGAAATAACCGTAAATAACTCTCGTATATCCTGCTCAATCATGGATTCATATTTATTATTTTCCATGCCATTGCACTGACCTGATGCAATTCTCTCTTTTACAAATTCTAATGATTTACTCATTGTTATTCTCCTATTCGCCTACTCTAAATACATTTGTATCACCAACTGCCAAATCTTTTACTTCTACAAAAGAATTAAAATACTCATTATTCTTAAAATTATCTTCTAATTTTTCAGTAATAATATCATCCAACCGATTAAAGAATTTTACAGAAGGATAAAACGCTGGATATTTCTTTGAACGATATTTATTAACACTCCCTCTTAATGCAGATAATCCATGTCTTCTACGCTTATTGTTGTTCCAATGAATAGGATCAGCATAAAAAGCATTTTTGTTTCTTTCATACTCTTCTTTTTCTTCCTTCGCCAGTCTGTCAAGTTCTTTTTCTCGTTCAGTTTTTGGACGAGGTTTCATAATTTCTTTGACATTTTCTCGAATTTTATCATTCGCTTTTGCTTTTTCTGAATTACTCATCTTGTTATAGTTCATAGCAGCTTCTAAAAATATATTTTTCAATTTTTCACCTACTTTCATGACCACAAGAAACGTGGTTTTCCTTGGCATTTTCAATCTCTGAAAGCCTTGATTTTAGGGCATTTCAGAGATTGGAATTTTACAAATTATCAGTTACACCTCATTATTCTCTTTTTTGTTCTCATACATGTCGAAATTTTCACACATATCACATTCAAATGAAGACCACTTGTTATCACACGACTTACACTTGTCATGTAAATTATTTTCAGCAAGTCCTTCTTCGCAAATATCTACAATGTGTTCACACAATTTTTGTGGTATTACACTTCTTTCTTTTGCTCCTTTTAATCCTTGTGTGCCTGTTCTACTTCCTCTTGGAGCTGATACATGACATGGATCTCCATTCTTACACATAGGTAGAAATTTTGGTTTCGGATGGTTAGTCCAAATATCTGTAGGCTTCATCCGAGTATCACCGTATTTACAATATGTAACCGTATATCGTGGAAGGTCTTGCATCCAAGTCATCTTTCTCATACCACCACGAGGATTTTCAATAAAATAATAAGTTGGGTTTAATTCTTTGATTAAAGAAACGACATGCTGATCAGTTGCATCACAGAATTTTGCATAATCACTGATTGGATCAAGATTACCAGTCTCAGGATTCTTTCTTCTATGATGACTTATTGCAGCAATACTGAACGTTGTACAGTCAGGCGATGCCCAGATAACATCGGGATGACCAAACTTTTCTAAGATATCTTGTGCAGTTACTTGACTAATATCTGCATATAAATCAATGTTTTCAAAATCTTTATTCCATTCTACGCTATACACTTCATGACCTCTTGCTTCAAAAGCTTTGCCAATTGAACGTGTACCAGCAAATAACTCTAATACTTTAATAGTCTCTTACCGATAGTGGTGCGCACCTTTAACTCATGAGACTATATTTTCCTTTCTTATAAAATTATATCTACATTGTTACTTAGTTTCGTGACAAGCCAAGAAACCAAAAATTCATCTTACTTTTGCAAATTCTTTAATCTCTTATGACTCAAAACATTCAGTGTATCTTCAATACCTTCATAATAAGCAGACTTTAAATCTGGATTATCATAATTTCTTGCTTTATCAAAAACTTCTTGTATGTACTTCTTTTCATCCTTTTTATCTATTGATAAACGCTTGATTTTACCAATGCAATCATCACATATATCTAAGCTGTTAAATAACTTATTCCAAATTCGACAACCATTAATATATTTTTTAGCAATTCCTGTAATGTCAAGTTCAAAACAAGGAATTCTATTTCCACAAATATCACATACTCGATACTTTATCTTTGACATTTCATCACCTATTCTTTCGCAAATCCAATACCAGTCACATTAAAACTTGTCACCTTATTCTCTTCAATGCTAACATTTTCTTCTGTACCACCATGCCAAATGACACCTACACCTTTAACATGTATACCATTTTCATCTTCAATTAATTCTGCTTCCTGGCATACACCAATAGGCAAGAACTTACCTTTATCATTCTGCATCTCAATTGGCACATTCTTTACATTTTTGTAAGCATTTTTGATTGCATCCTTTGAATAGATGACACCATTCAAATCAGGTTTATCTACTGGCATTGGTATTCTAAATGTTACTTCTATGTTCTCTAATCTCATAATTCACCTCCTACAAAACCAAAGAAAGTCGGCTTCATTGGATTATTATTTTTCAATCTATAACAACAATTAATCCGTCCAATTCATTATTCTCCAAAAGTTCTTCTAACAATGTTTCATTACAGGTCATCGACTTTTGCATTTTTAGAATTTCATCTTTTGTATAATACAAAATAATCCAATCCCAACCATAAATATCGTCTGAACAATATTCCTTATAAAAATCAGATTCAGCATCTATTGTCCATGCTTCGATATTTTTATAATTTTTATCCCATTTGACTGCACATTTATGACCTAATGCGTCAAACTCTGTGAAGAAAAATGGCATTCCTACATATTTTCCATCGTCAATTTTCTTACCTGTTTTTGGTGAATAAAAATTATAATAAAATCCCATTTACTTACCTCTTTTCTAGCCCAAAGAAAGACAGGTTTACTCTGTTTCAAATTCATCCCAATTAATCAAAACATACTGCTTATAACATGGATAATATGTAGTAGCTCCTGTCTGATCTTTACACCAGGTATCTAACAAATTTTGCAGACCACCAATATCACACTGTTCATAAGCATCTTCGTGTAATTCTTCACAAGCACTTTCGGCTACGTTATCAGCATCAATATGAATCTTTTCCACGCTGCACACCCATAATCTCTTAGGTCTGCCATCATCATTAAATTCTTCATCTGTATAACGCCCAAAATAATCGTCAAAGAAATCATCAACAGTATCGTAATACTCGTCAAATTCTTCACAATAAAGCATTGTACTTACTTCTTTTTCATCAACTGGAACTGCCGTAGAAATTTTCTCGTCCCACTTCTTTATTCTCTCTTCTTCATCAGCTTTCTTCTGTCCTTCGCAGTCACAATGCATATACGCTTGATTCTTATATGGTTGTCCACAATAAGGACATAATCTCTGTACACCATTGAAACAGCTCCGACAGAATGAAAGTGCTTGATGCTTATATGGGAAATGATATTTTCTGCCAGCTTCAGAATTATCACCCTTAATACCATAAACATTGTCTTCAATTCTCATTCCAAGACCATTACAGACAGGGCAAATTCTTTCGTGTTCTGCTAAGTCTTTAATGAGGATTTTAGGAAATGATTTCTGAATTGCTTCGTAAAGATTTACTTCTTCTCTATGTGTTAAACTCATAGTATTATTCTCCTTTCCAAGTGATGAAATGCGAGTTTCTTCCTATCCTAATAATCTATTCTCTGCTATCTCAAAATACCCTTCGTTCAACTCAACACCAAGCCAATTTCTATTATTTTCTTTAGCTACAAGCAAATGAGAACCACTACCTGCACATGGATCAAACACAATATCTCCTTCGTTGCTGTTATCAAGAATTAATTCCTTTAATAAATCATGATTCTTTTCAGTTGGATGTAATTTGCTTCTTCCACATGGATATTCAAAGACTGTATTTTTACAATGAGCATTGAATGTGCCACCACGCTTTTTAAACCACACAGCATTTTCAATGCCAGATAAATAGATATGCTGTCCATTCATAGGACTTGGATTTGTTTTCTTCCATATTAACTGTCTAACAGTTCCTTGATGTTTCTTCTGTTTTTCTGAGAAGAATTTATGTATTTCTGACAACTGTTCCTTGCCACAAAATATAATTATTGTTCCAGAAGTTACTCTAAATAATTCTGGCAAAAATTCCTATAAATCAAATGTCATAATATCTGCATTTTCTTTATCGAGGGTTCTAAGACCATTACTATCTCTGTTTACTTCGCCATATGGAATATCAGTAATCGTTAGATTAACGCACCCATCTGGCATTGTTTTCATATAATCTATACAATTATCATTGTATATAGTATTTAATTTTTCCAATTTTTTTAATCTACTCAGAGCGATATATCTTTAAGGCTGCCACTCACTCCTTTCGTATTATTTAATTATTCTCTACTTCCTTTGACTTTTTCTGCTAATTCTTCAATAGTATCCATATCTAAAATTAGCGGATCTTTCCTATCTTCTTCATCAATAGCTTCTATAAAATCATCAATCGCCATATTATAAATTTCCGAACACTTTTCTGCCAACCAATCTTCAAAATTGTCTTTATCGGTTGCAACTTCTACAATAAATGTTTGTTTACTAATTTTACCCATTCGTTCACCTCTTATCTCAAATTACCACCATTATCACATTTGAGTTTATTTAACATATCAGCAAGTCCTAACATGAGGTTTTCAATTTCTGTTACATTCTCAAATTCATACATTTCTCTTGTGCAAAAACCACCTTTATTCCCAGTAGACAAACCATATTTATTCCCATATGGAACTTTGTATGAAAAAATCATCTCAACATGTTCTCCATCATCATTAAATCTTCGTAAATTTCCATTGTCCTTTAACATTTTTGTATCTCCTCTCTTATCTCAATTCAATCTCACCAAATTCTAATACATTATCTTCAAACATCTTGTAACCTTGATATTCTCCAATTAGACCTTCAACTTTGGCAAGAACTCCACCATCAACAAATTCAATGCGTTTCATATCCTGTACATATGGCTTCGATAACGCATCTAATGTTTCATTGCTTGCAAAAATCTTTGGAAAATAGCCATTTACATTAAAGAACTCTGAAAGTTTCTCGTTCAATTTCATCATATCAAGCTCTTTTACTATTGAAAATTTTTCTGTCATTCATATCCCCTATCTATTCTCTATATAACTATCAGGAGCAACATCCTTTGTAATGCTCACATAAGGAACTTCACTTCTATCATAGAAATTGCAAGTCACATATAAATTTGTGATATATTTTTCTGTACCAAGAATTGAATCTGCATTGTCAACAATATACTGTCCACAAGCTTTTATTCTCTCAATCATTTCTTTTCGTCTATTTTTAGTTTCTTCTTCGATATTTCGTTCTATCATTTAGTTATTCTCCTTACCTAACTCCAACACCTTCGGCAAACTCAACAGTTCCTTTTGGAACATAAATTGTTATCTCATCGTTATAATTCATATGAGGTCTGCTTATAATATCTGCATGAGGTTTATTATTTGTTTGACAAATATTCACAGTTCCTTGAAATACATGAATTTGACCATTGTAACAAATCGTAACCACGTTATAATTATGAGCAGGAGTAGTAGAAGAAACAGTATTATATATCGCATAAGTTCCTGATTTAATTTCTTCTAATTCATATGAATATTCTTCTGCATATTCTCCATATGATATAAGTTTATAAAGTCCAAAAAATATAAGTGCTAATATGCATGTAATAATTAATAAGTATTTGATATATTCCTTTGTTTCTTTCTTAATTATTCTCACCTCACTTCCAAAGAAAGATTTCTTTCAATGTATTATTCTCTTAATGTGTGTATTTACTTCTTGGAAATACCTCTTCAAGATCAATACCGTATCCAGAAATAACTTCTTCTAAGTCGATACAGACATAATCACTACCAATTCTTGCTTCAATTCCACCTTCATCAAATAATGAATAACCGAAAATATCATTCAATCGTTTGATAAATTCATTAAACCAACTAAGATTAATCCAAACACAAAATTCTGTATCACTAACCCATCCGAATTCATCTACATATGAGATGTCAATGTCATCTTCTTCTGGATTAATTAGTAATTTATACAGTTCTAATTCATAATTTTTACTCATCTGTCACCTCCTGATTCGTCAAGAAACTTCGGTTTACTGTGTTCTATCTTTAGCAATCTGAAATGATACAAAATTACCATCTGTAAAACTATCTGAATATCTTACACAATCTGCTTCTACTTCGTATCTAACAAGAACTCTTCGATTAACAGATACATTTTCTTTCTCATAATCTGGAAGATATACAATTCTTGATTCTGTATCATACTCATAGTTAGTAATTTTTTTTCTACAAGACCATCTTCTGAAATATATGCTAATTCAATAGATTCGTAAATTGCTCCATTTTTCAATCTAAATGCATTACTCTGAAATAAATCCATTCGTGGCATTGTTATTTTGCCATGTTTATATATCATATATTAATCTCCTTACTATCTCAAAATATCAATCAATATCAGCAATGCTTTCTACAAAGCAGTTATAATAGATATATCTCTTGCCATTGAAATCAAATTTGACATATCCTCCATCATTTGTATCAATATCAATCTTACCTTCATATGTTGCAAGTTCTTTACCATCTGCTGTATATACAGTAATTGTTCTCTGCATACCGCCATTTGACGCACATCCAGTCATTCCGAAACACAATGTCAGCACTAATACAACTGCTAAAATTTTCTTCTTCATATGATTTATTCTCCTATCTACCATACATAATGTATTCATCACCAAGTTCAAGATTCATTTTGTAATTCCCATTGTTATAAACCTGAACTCTCATATTGTAAAACTTACTATCCTGCTCATGAGAATTTGGATCATAAGGATAACTAAAACCTGCCCTTGTTAGATGTCTAAGAACACGTCTCTCTGTTGTCGCACGACTACATCTTTCTTCAAAAGCTAATTGTCCATTGTCGAGATTTACCAAACTACAATATGTTGATGTACTGTCACCACCATATTTGTTTTTATTATCTCTGAACGAAATCACTAAATAAACACCTATTACATTGTTATTTTCTTTCTGCACTACGACTGCACCATTTGTTAATTTGATATTTCTGTCTAAGTCTACACAATCGCAAACTCCTTTAATACTAATATTCTGCATTTATTTGCACCTCCTATTATGTTATTCTCTGTTAATATGGATCAGATTCCCATTCACATCCACATGTATAGCATTTGTATGAATTAGTACGATAATATCTAAATAACTTATGATGTTCTGTGACAAAAAGATGTTTTAGAACACCTTTAGATTTTCTTTCTTTGGTCATATAAAATGGTTTACTTTCTCCGCAATTAGGGCATATATTACAACCTTTATTTGCTTGCATACATTTCAATTCTTCTTTTGTATAATCTGTTTTACTTTGTCTAGTTATTTTCAATTAATGTCACCTCATTTCACTTCCAAAGGAAACCTATGTTTCTTGGTTTTCATCAACTGTTATCGTAAATATATTTTTGTCACTACCCTCATCTTCCCTCATCCAACGTACACGAAACCCTTGATTTTTAAGGCTTTCAAGGTTATCATTCGTCATATATGCTGGATTTAAGGCAATTTCCTTGATTTCATAGTCATTTATCACTTTTTCCATATTTTTCACCTCATGAAATTCCGTTTCTTATGTCTTCTACAACCTTATTATTTTATGTCATCTTTTTCATAGAAACATAAAAGCTCCGCAGCATGATTTTTTTGAATAGTGAGATTATCTACTTTTTCCTTTAATTCTTTATTCTCTTTTTCAAGTGCAACTATTCTATTTCTCAATACATCTTCTGTTAAAAACTTCTGAATCCCAATCTGCTTATAATCAGACGAAACAGTTTTAACAGAATAATTGCTAATGTAATCTGTTGTTCCATCGGAATATGTAATTGTTGGTTCAAAGAATCCACGCTTCTTGCACTCATCACAATGGCAAATGGATGAAATATATCCGATTTTGCCTTCGTTATTTTCTACATAATCACCTTCATGAAATTGGATATCTGTTATATTATTCTCTTCTGGAACAATTGGATCTCTGAAGCTAATAGTTACACCATCAATAGTTCGAACCATTCCAACGTATAAGTAGCCAAGATTTTCATACTCTTTAATCGTTTTGTGAGCATCTCTTAAATTTACTTTAACTTCCATTTATTTATTCCCCATCATCTTTACATAAAATTTTCTTTCTTAATGAGTTCCAACCATCATCATAGCCATCACAATATTCATCTAAATATTCATCGTTGTGCGTCTCTTCTGGCAATTCTTTTAATGGACACCATCTTTGTCTAAAATCTTTCGGATAAGGATAATTAATTGTACGGTTATTTAAAGCCATACAACACATATCAGAATAATGACCACAAAAACATGGACATTTATCACAGCTACTTGGCATGTCCATCACTAAAACAGCTTTGCTCATTACAATCCTCCTTATATTGGATAACATTTTGGTAACTTATTTTTTATAACTTCATACGTCATTCCTTTGATAATATCTACTGAATATCTTCCGCTATATGGAAAAAACCATTCCAAATGAACAATGCAATCCTCTATGTTTGCGATTTTAATACACTGATTTATTTCATCATCAGTTGGTGTTGTTCCATCAGCTCTATAATTTTTCACTAATTTCATATAATGTTTCCTCCTTTCACCACATATCAATTCCATGTTTAAAAGCATATTCGTATAACTGAATTGCCTTATAAAATGTAACATATGTCTTTACTGATTCATTTGTCATTTCACATTCAGCTTCACTTGTTTGAGCGTCGTATGTTATAACTTGAAAATCTAAAGTTATGTGGTCAACTTTAATACCATAGCGTTTTAACCACTTTTTAAATATTCTCTTTTTCTTATGTGATTTAACTGGAATTGCATATGAAAGTTCACATGAAAATAATGGATTTTGATATGTAGGGCGAAAATACTGGTTGAATAAATTTTCGTTTATTTCACAATTCTCTAATGTGATTTCTCCACTTAGACTATTATGGAATGTATTAACAACCTTTAGTTCTTCTTTATCTAAAGATTCATATCTAACATCCATAGATTCAATTCCCTGTATATCCATAAATTTTGTTCCATCAGATAGAAATAAACCTCCACTTGTAATCTCTTTTATTGACATTTATTTACTTCCTTTCGCCCATAAAATTCCGCTTTACTTGGATTCTTTATATTCAACATATCTATACTGAAATTTCAAAATTAAAAATGCATCCTTCTTCTGTAATAATTCATCAGGATACTTTTCTCGAAGCGCAGCTTCATTATCTTCATTTTGCCAATCTTCTAACGGAATCCAATTATCATTAAAACCTTGTCCACCAAGACTTACTTGATAAGGTCTACACTGTTTAATATATAGTTTCATTATGCCTTCCTTTCGTCATTTAGTTGTGTCATCCGCTTAAAATATTCACTATCCAAAAATTTTTTAAATGCTTTATCAATTTTATTTTCTGTCTGTACATACTCTAGGAACATCATCGTTTGAGATTCTTTGTCAGTTAATCTCTTGCCACGGACACATCCCTCATCTTTCGGGTTTACAACACTATCAGCAAAATCTATAATTTGCTTTCTCATATTTTTAACACTTTGTTCCATTGCCTTTACCGTCTAATTAATTTTCGTATGAAAAAAATATTTCATTGTTCTTTTTGGGAAATTTGGCTGAATCGCCAAGATAGAAATTTCTATATATGATTATTTTTTAAATTATAACTGTTTCCATAAGCCTTTGCTTCTTGTATCTTCTTTGAGCCAATCATATTTAGCCATGCCAATTGATTCATGTTCTAATACTCTCAAAAATGCCTCAAAAGGATTTCTACGACAAGCAGATATGTTACCTGCTCTTACTGTAAACCTTGCACCTTCTTTAAAATCAAAAAAGAATATAACTTCAATACATGTTTTGGCTTTCTTATCACTTCTCCAAGCCAAAGGAGACTCTGCTTCTTTTTTAAATAAAATCTTTTCGTATGTTTTCATATAATACCTTTCTTAATTGTAGAAAATTTGGCTGATCAGCCATGAATAGAATTACACCTATATTAGATTATTCTCTACTTAGAAGAAAATTAAAAACAAAATAAACGCCAATAATGACACGATACAATGTAAATCATATCTCTTTTTTTCACCATTTAACTTTTCTAAAGTCAGATTTATATTTAATGCTGAAATTAGAATTAAAATTGCCAAAAATATCTTCACTCTCTCACCTCACTAACTTTGAGCCATAATATGTGATATGTGCCTTCACTTTAAAATACTCATCACAATTATGACATTTTACTTTTACTTCTTTGCACCAACCTTGTGTTACCAAATTCATCAAATCATATTCCATAACTCCATCTTGATATTCTTTCTTGCAATATGGACATTTTGGATATGTAAATTTGCTTTTATTCACTCTTTTACCTCACTTACTACTTTTACCTTACATTCGATTTCTACAACTTCTAGCTGTCTATCAGCGTTATAACGTCTTGACATAAATCTTCTAACCGCATTCTCGGCAGTTTTTCTTGTTTCCCAATATTTGTGTCGAGGGCTTGTAATATTACTTACTAATTTACCTGTTAATTTATCCATTACACCATATAATGTAAATTCATTTACCATTCATCTCACCTCACTTTACAATATCCTAACAATCTGTTCATACAAGCAAACATCTCTGTCGTTGATTGCCTTATTCAAATGCATATGACCAAACAAATGTTTTTTGTATTCAGTTGCAGCTTTCACTTCTTCCAAATAATTAGTCAACACATCTGGTTCATATAATCCTTTACCACCCATAAGATACAACTCTGACGTAGAGGGGCTATGCGTAATAATATAATCAACTATATTATTATTCTCCTTTAGTACCTCTAATCCATGTTTCATTTCTTCATCTGTTGGTAATTCCTCTTCCCACCAAGATAAATCCTTGATACGATACATATGCTTACCTTGCTTATCAAGCTTCTTGGCTTCTTCTCTCCAATCTTCATTATTGTAATCAAGAATACCATCCTGAATATCATGACTTGATGCACCACCAAAAGCAAAGAATTTCTTATCTTCGATAGTGAAAACCTCACCTCGCATTAGATGTAATACATTACTTCTAATTTCATGAACCTTACCACCACGCCACTCTTTTACAGAATAAGTTGCAAGTCTTTTATGATTCTCGTGATTTCCGTCAACAAATACAGTTGTAAATGGTTTCTGATTTAACCAATTCAACCAATATTTTTCCTGTTTGCTTTCATCATCTCTGTTCCATACAAGACCAAAATCGCCAAGAATAATTACAGTGTTATCATCTTTATTACCAGAAAAATCTTTTTGTTCATAGAAACTATCTTTACTTAATCGTGTAGGATTTCCATGTATGTCGCCTGTTACAAATACTGCCATATTTTACCTCACTCTATTGGAATCATCTTTACCACATTATCACTCATATGTTCAACCGCATGATAATCTACAATCGACTTTAAAAAATAACATCTATTAGGTTCACATCCTCTTCCTTTGTATAAATTACATACATAATTACCATGTAACTGATTTGTACATTCAGAAAAAATACATTCTTTTGGTTCATCTGGCATTTTATCTACAATAATTTTCATATTCTTACCTCACTGTCCAAAGATTTCCTCAATAACTTTCAACTTAATACTCTGACTAAATTCTGAACCAGCAGCTTTTGGATGTCCACCGCCACCAAATAAACTTGCTACATCTTTACCAAGATCAATATCTTCTTTAACGGTTCTATAAGATACCGTACAACCATCAATATCAATCATTGCCACAAAATCAATTTCAGGATGCATTTTACAAAGTCTATTACCTAATTCACTAACGAACCTATCTGCAAATACAAAACCACAAACCTTACCACACATAGGACTGGTAATCATAGTTTCATTCTTCTCTTCGATATATCTATCAATTTCGTCCTGTTTAATTTTTAGAACAACCTCATCTTTAGCATATAATCTTGGGAATACCTCATCATGGATTTCTGAAATGCACCAATGGATAAAATCGTCTCGACCATACAGATATAGTAAATCGTTCACCTGCTTACAAATAACACCATCTTCACCAAGTTCTGACCATCTCCAAGTGTCATAATCTCTCACAAGTTCAGCAAATCTTCTTAATGTATCTGAATCTTTCAAATAACCATTCTCGATTAACCAATAATAAAACATTTCTGTTCCACTGGTTTTAACGACTCCAAGCTCCTTATATTCATACTCGATAGTCACAGAACACCAAAGATACTTATTAAGTCCTAGAGCTGTTGGATGGTGATCTAATAAATAGAAATTATCAAATCTGTCATCAATAATTTTCGCTGTATCTTCATTTACTCTAATATCTGTAATAATACACATATCAAATTTTGTTTCACTATCAATAAACTCCTCGACACTTGAATCAATGTTATCATAATCACAATATGAAATATCTACATCTTTACCAAATGCAAGTTTTGCCAAAACTGCACAACCTATACCATCAAGATCTGTGTGTGTGAATAATTTAACCATATAATTTCCTCTCTGCTATTTCTAATAATTTTTCTTTCTCATTTATATATTCTCCACTAATGACTGAATCCAACAGATTATTTAATACCTCACCAATTTCTTTTCCTGGCTTATATCCAATAGTAATTAAATCCTTACCATTAACTGCTAAATCCTTTAGAGAAAAACATTCATCATCCTGTAAGACTTCTTCTAAAATATATTCGATGTTATCAATCTTCTGTAATCTTGTTTTCTGATTAATGTCTGCTTGTGCTTTAATATCAGCTCTACGAACATTTAATAACCTTCTGAACTGTTCTTCTCCAATTTTATTAAGCCATCTCTTGATATATTTCTTTCCAACTTCAAAAGTAGCATCATGATAATAAACTAATTCAACAACTTTCTCTCTTGTGTCATTATCAAATCTTAATCGCTTCATTATTTTATCAGTCATATCAGCACCGACTCTTCCATGACCTTTAAAATGTCTAATGCCGTCCTCGCCATCTTGGTAACAATGTGGCTTTCCTATATCATGAAAGAATACAGCCAATCTTGTTACTAAATCATCGGATTCACAATATTCTATTGCATGTACGGTATGATTCCATACATCATACATGTGATATGGATTATTCTGTTGAAAACCAAACATATCTTTAATTTCAGGAATAAACAATGAAAATACTTCGTGATATAAGACCATTTGTACACAGAAATCACTCGATGCAGCAATTTTACAGAACTCACTATTGATCCTTTCAATAGATATATTTTCCAAATTCTTATACATTTTAGAGATATTCCAATCTGTATCAGGTTCAAGGACAAATCCCAACTGTGAGGCAAATCGAATAGCACGTAAAATTCTTAATGCATCTTCTGAAAATCTGTCTTCTGCTCTACCAACACATCTGATTTTATAATGCTCAATATCTTCCATGCCATTAAACGGATCTACAAGACCAACTTCATCATTGTATGCCATCGCATTGATTGTAAAATCTCTACGCTTTAAATCTTCTTTAAGATTTCGTGTAAATGTTACGCTATCAGGTCTACGGCTATCTGAGTAATTACCGTCAATTCTGTAAGTGGTACATTCATATCCTTCACCGTCAATTACAATGGTAATAGTTCCATGTTGCAAACCAGTTTCAATAATTCTCTTGTCCTTGAATACTTCCATCATTTCATCTGGTGTGGCAGAAGTCGTAATGTCATAATCGTGAATTGGTCTACCAAGAATACTATCTCTCACTGCACCGCCACATAAAAAAGCCTCATATCCATTACTCTGTAAAGTATGAATAATTTCATTTGCACCAGATGGAATTTCAATTTTCAATTTCTTCATTCAAATTCACCTCAATTTTCGGTTCTTCAATAAACTTTGCCATTAGCCCTTCATGGTAGAACACCTTGTCACTTTCAGTAATTTCTTCTCCTAAGAAATATCTAAGTACGAATGGCATCATATAATTATCCAAGCACTTAAATTCAATACTATATTCTCCATTTTCTTTGTAGATTTTTTTACAGTATCCGTCAGTACCATTGATTTTGTGGAGCGAAAATAATTCAACTCTGAATGGAATATTAGATTTTGTACTTAATCTTTCTTCAACACAATTTCTCACAAGACTTAACATGTGCAAATTACTTGCCGTTGTCATATCATAAACAATCTCATCATTTGAAAAGAATACAATTCTCTCTTCACCAATGATGTCATATAATAACGATAATGTCTGATCCATAATGTATTTTTCATATGTGATGTGTCTTTTGGGATTGCAATTACCCAAAATTACCTGACGAATATATTTACTATTCATAATATGTTCGTTATCTGTGAATTGAGAAATAAAATCTTCCCATGTATCAGTCCCACGAAATATATTCTTATCATATTCGTGTAAAGATGAAAAATTAGCCTTTCTCATATCAATACTGATAAAAACTCTTCCAGTATTAGTTGGCTTAAATATATCTTTATTAGATAAATTTTTATGAATCACAGTGAATTTGTTCATATCTTCCGCATTAAATCTCTGATATGCTTCTGAATTTTTGATGCTTGTAATAGCTGCATCCTTTACATGATTATATTCTTCAAAATAATCCTGCTCACAATTATATCCCTGTAATTCGCTTGTAAATCTAATCCACTTGTCAACAGTTCCATAGAACTTATCAAAAAGCCTAATTCTATCTAAAAAATATGGCTCTTGGAATAATCTAATTGGTATATTGCAATCCTTACAGAATCTTTCTTTTGCTCTATTTGATATTTCCATCAGATATCTCCTTTCACAATTCTCTCATTTACATACATCTTAAATTCATTGATTTTCTTATAATCAGGTTTATCAGGCAAAGATGTATTTTCTTTTGCATATTCAAAACGTTTTTCATATTCATTTAATAAATCATAGAATTCAGAAATAGGCTGTCTATTCTCGTCTAAATATTCTCCATTTCTAATACTCATAAGTAAATCGTGTTCGTCTGATCTATAAGTGATAATCTCTTCCTTTTCCAGAATATCAATACCCATTATATATAATCGAATCAAATGAGCCATATGTTTTCCTAATTTATCATGGGCTACAGCCTTTTCATTTCTTTTACCAAATTTACTGTAACTACTAACAATGGACTTCATTTCGTTCCACATGCCAGCCCAATCTCTTAACGGATAATGTTGCAAGTTTACATCCATAAAAATTTCACTATCATATCCTTCTTGAACAGCCTTATCAATATATAGTTTCACATCACTATTTTCATGAGGATAATATCTGTTTTTAAATTCATATCTTGCATTGTTGATGCTTTTTAAAATGTAGGCTTCATTTTCTGCCTGACCAACCAATCTCGCAGCCTTGTTTGACAATCTTCGTAACTGAGCTTGCGAATATCCTCCAAAGCTTTGTATACATAT